>Ga0180222_1000309_pt1 | contig 77465 bp, 71 predicted proteins | sample eDN5th37CKraftOP_FD_151336 | JGI IMG/M metagenome (GOLD analysis project Ga0180222, IMG submission 151336) | Enriched Organic Plus compost microbial communities from Emeryville, California, USA - eDNA 5th pass 37_C Kraft OP (version 2) (version 2) ... | reverse complement strand
GGCGCGGGCGCGGGCGAAGCGCTGATAGGACCCCGGAATGTCGTAGGAGACGCGGGAGAACGTATTGCCGGTCAGCGCCACCTTGCCGGTGGCGACCTCGGTGAGCTTGTAGTCGGCGTAAAGGATGTATCCCTCGATCGACGGCAGCGCCGAGCTAGGATCGAGAATCACCGACGAGCGCGAGGAGCTGAGCCGCAGCTCGAGCCGGTGGGTCGGCGGTGCGCCGGTGGCGGTGCCGTAGAGCTTGAAGGCGAGCGCGTTGCGGATCTCGACGCCGAGCCGCGCCTCGCGCGAGGCGTTCGGCAGGCTCACCGGAACCAGCTCGACGCCGGCCAGCCTTTCGCGCAGCGCCGGCGAGCCGTCGCTCTGTTCCGCATACATCGGGCGGAAGCAGCCGGCGGTCAGCAGGGCCAGCCCGGCGACCATGGCGAAACGGAGGACCGGGTTCCGTCCCGAAAGCCGGGTCCGGAACAGGCGCGACCGATAAGGCGGAGATTTAGCCGACGACATTGACGATCCTTTGCGGCACGACGATCACCTTCCGGACCGTTTTCCCGCCCAGCGCGTGTTGTACCGCATCGAGCGCCAAAGCGGCAGCCTCAATTTCCGCATTCTGTGCATCCCGCGCCACCGTCACCTCGCCGCGCTTCTTGCCGTTGACCTGCACCGGGAGCGTGATGCTGCTCTGCAATAAAAGCGCCGGCTCGACCGCCGGCCAGGCGGCGTTGGAGACCAGCCCCGGCTGGCCCAGCACCTGCCAGCATTCTTCGGCAAGATGCGGCATCATGGGGGCGAACAGCTGGACCAGGATGGCGGCCGCCTCGCGGATCGCCCAGGCGGTGTCCGGGGCCAGAGCGGAGGGACCGGCCTTGACCAGCGGTGCCAGGGCATCGCCGAAACTGTTGGCGAATTCGCGGATCTGGGCCAGACAAACGTTGAAATGCAGCTTCTCGACCCCGGTCGAGACCTTGTCCAGGGTGCCGTGGGCCGCCTTGCGGATCGCGGTCGCGGCCTCGCCGAACTGCGCCGGGCGCCCGGCCGGGGCCACGGCGGCGAGGCTCGCGGCGTCATGGATCAGCCGCCACAACCGCTGCACGAAGCGCCAGGCGCCCTGCACGCGCTCCTCGCTCCAGATCACGTCGCGGTCCGGCGGCGAGTCCGACAGCATGAACCAGCGCGCGGTGTCGGCGCCGTAGGTGGCGATGATCTCGTCGGGGTCGACGGTGTTGCGCTTCGACTTCGACATCTTCTCGATCGGGCCGATCTCGACCGGCTCGCCGGTCGCAAGCAGCGTGGCGCGGCGGGTGTCGCCGTCGATCTCGATCTTCACCTCGGCCGGGGCGGCATAGGAGCCGTCGGCCTTGCGGTAGATCTCGTGCACCACCATGCCCTGCGTGAACATGCCCTTGAACGGCTCGTCGAGGCCGACATGGCCGGTGGCCTTCATCGCCCGGGTGAAGAAGCGCGAATAGAGCAGGTGCAGGATGGCGTGCTCGACGCCGCCGATATACTGGTCCACCGGCAGCATGCGGTCGACCACCGCGCGGGTGGTCGGCGCATTCTCGTTCCACGGATCGGTGAAGCGCGCGAAATACCAGGACGAATCCACGAAGGTGTCCATGGTGTCGGTCTCGCGCCGCGCATCCGCGCCGCATTGCGGGCACTTGACGTATTTCCAGGTCGGATGGTGGTCGAGCGCGTTGCCCGGCTTGTCGAACGACACGTCGGAAGGCAGCGCCACCGGCAGGTCCTGCTCCGGCACCGGCACCACGTCGCAATTCGGGCAGTGGATCACCGGAATCGGGCAGCCCCAGTAGCGCTGGCGCGAAATGCCCCAGTCGCGCAGGCGGTAGTTGACCTGGCGCTCGGCGACAGGCGCGGGATTCGCGGCGTTGCTTTCCGGCTCCCCTCCCCCTTGTGGGGAGGGGTCGGGGGTGGGGGTGGCCGCAGCGCGGTGCGCGTCCGTACCCCCCTCCCTACCCCCCCCCAAGGGGGGAGGGAACAAGGTGGTCTCCAGCCGTTTCGCCACGTCCTCCTTCGCCGCCTCGATGGTCATGCCGTCGAGGAAGCGCGAATTGATCATCCGTCCGTCGCCGTCATAGGCGGTGTCGGTGATGACGAAGGTGGCCGGGTCCTGCCCCTCCGGGCACACCACCGGCACATTGCCGAGGCCGTATTTGTTGACGAAATCGAGGTCGCGCTGGTCGTGCGCCGGGCAGCCGAAGATCGCGCCGGTGCCGTATTCCATCAGGATGAAATTGGCGACATAGACCGGCAGCTTCCAGTTCGGATCGAACGGATGCAGCGCCTTGATGCCGGTGTCGAACCCCATCTTCTCGGCGGTGTCGATCTCGGCCTGCGAAGTGCCCCGCCGCTTGCACTCGGCGATGAACCCGGCGAGCGCCGGATTGTTTTTCGCGGCGGCCGTCGCCAGCGGATGATCCGGCGCGATCGCCATGAACTTCGCGCCGAACAAGGTGTCCGGGCGTGTCGTGAAAATCTTCAGTTCACTCTCGCCGTTCGGCGTGGTGGCGGCGTCGAGCGCGAAGCGGATCAGCAGGCCCTCGGAGCGGCCGATCCAGTTGCGCTGCATCAGCCGCACCTTGTCGGGCCAGCGGTCGAGCGTGTCGAGCGCCTCTAACAGGTCCTGCGAGTACTTCGTGATCTTGAAGACCCACTGGTTCATCTCGCGCTGCTCGACCACCGCGCCGGAGCGCCAGCCGCGGCCGTCGATCACCTGCTCGTTGGCGAGCACGGTCAGGTCCACCGGGTCCCAGTTGACCTTCCGCGTCTCGCGCTCGGCGAGGCCGGCTTTGAGGAAATCGAGGAACATCTTCTGCTGGTGCTTGTAATAGGCCGGATCGCAGGTCGCGATCTCGCGGCTCCAGTCCAGCGACAGCCCCATGGTCTGGAGCTGCTTCTTCATGGCGGCGATGTTGGCGTAGGTCCATTGCGCCGGATCGGTCTTGTTCTGCATCGCGGCGTTTTCCGCCGGCAGGCCGAAGGCGTCCCAGCCCATCGGATGCAGCACGTTGTAGCCCTTGGCGCGCATGGTGCGGGCGACCACGTCGCCCATGGTGTAGTTGCGCACGTGGCCCATGTGGATGCGCCCGGACGGGTAGGGGAACATCTCCAGCACGTAGTATTTCGGGCGCGGATCGTCGTTCTTCGTGGCGAAGATCGCCTGCTCGTCCCAGATCTTCTGCCAGCGCGGTTCGGATTCGCGGGCGTTGTAACGTTCGTTGGTCATGGCAATTCGGAAGTGGCCGGCTGGACAAGAGGAATCGCGCTTGCGGCGACGGATGCACGAATTCCGTGCGCGGTAGACCCACTATCGTCTTTTGGTCCGCAGTGGAAGCCGCTTCACGCGCGGAAAACGCGCCAGAACAAAAGCATAGGCCTCGAAGGACGGCGACGGTTTCCGATTCCGTCCGATTCCGCCTGACCCCGTCCGGCTTCAGCGTGCCATCGAAATGAGCTGCTGCGTCGGTTCCCGGCCGCCATGGGGCACCACGCAGTTGCGGCCGCGATGCTTGGCGGCATAGAGCGCGGCGTCGGCGGCCTCGATCAGGTCGCTCGGCTGCATCGTCGGGTTCGGCCGCGCCACCGCCACCCCGATGCTGAGCGTCACCTGCCGGGCGGCGCTGGCCCGGTGCGGAATGGCGAGGTCGCCCACCGCGGCGCGAATCAGCTCGCCGATCTCCAGCGCGCGGGCGAGGTCGGCGGTCGGCAGCAGCATGCAGAACTCCTCGCCGCCGTAGCGGGCCGCGAAGCCGCCGGCCTCGGCGGCGATGCCGGCCAGCGTCTCGCCGAGCCGGCTGAGGCAGGCGTCGCCCTCGACATGGCCGTAGCTGTCGTTGAACAGCTTGAAATGATCGACGTCGGCCATCAGCAGCGCCAGCAGGCCGTCGGCCTGCTCGGCCTTGTGCCATTCGACATCGAGCCGGCTCTGGAAGCCGCGCCGGTTGGCGAGGCCGGAGACGACGTCGACCGAGGCCATCACGCTGAGCCGGTTGTTGCTGGCCAATAGATCGCTCTCGCGCGCCGCGAGCCGCGTCGCCATGGTGTTGAAGGCGCGCGCGAGCGGCACGAATTCGGTGGGCAGTTCGTCCCGCGCCACGCGCACGGTGTGATCGCCGCGGCCGAAGCGGCGGGCGGTGCTGGTGAGCAGCTGGATCGGCCGCATGATCAGCGCCTCGACCACGAACAGCGCGCCGAGCAGCACCAGCAGGCAGACGAAGGCGAGCTGGACATAGGCGACGCGGATGGCGCGGTTGATGCCCGCCGTCACCATGCTCTCGTCGATGCTGACGATCAGCCGCGCGTCGGTGCCGGACAGCCGCGCATAGGAGATCATGCGCTTGTCCTGGCCGGGCGGCTGATGCGGGAACGAGCCGCTCTGCGCGCCGCCGCGGATCTCATCCTGCACGATGGCGGCGAGCAGCGTGTTGTCGGTGAGCGGATGCGCCACCATGCTGGCGATGTCGTCGGGGGCCGCCAGCACCACGCCCTTGCTGTCGATCAGCAGCGCGGTGACGCCGGGCCGGCCGCCGAGCTCGTTCATGGCCGAGGACAGCCAGCTCATGTCCACCGCGGCGAGAATGGCGGCGTTGGGCTGGTCGCGCCCGGCCAGCGGATAGGCCATCACGATGGTCGGCTCGTTGGTGGCGCGGCCGAAGAGGTAGTCGCTCAGCACCATGCTGCGGGTTTTCAGCGCCTTCTGCAGGTAGGAGCGGTCGCTGACATCGATCCCGGCGAGGCCGGGCAGCGTCGCGCATTCGATGCGGCCGTTGCGGTTGACCAGCGAGAGGCTGCGGATCCAGGGCAGGTCGACGCGGAAGCTGGCGCGCATCACCATGCACGGCTGGCTCACCGTATTGCCGAGCGCGAACACATAGGACGACGATTTCAGCACCGCCTCGACCGAGGAGACGACCTGGCGCTGGGCGTTGATGACATGCCCGGCCATCCTTTGGTAATCTTGCGTGACGGTGGCGACCTGCCTGGCGCGTTCCTCTTCCATCGAGCGGACCCGCTCGATCATCAGCGGCAGCACCAGGATCAGCGCCAGCAGCGCCAGCCGGCCGCGGATGCCGAAAAGCCGCTTGAGTCTCATTTTGCTGCGGTTGTACCTGTTGCGCGCCATCGGTCAGCCCTTGGACGCGCCACGGTTAGCAGCAACCGTTCAAGGACCCTTTCCCGCAACCCGTCAAATTTGAACGAATAGGTTGAATCCAGGAGAAACCCCCACCCCATGTTGCCGTCCCAGCAAACATCCTTAACGTCCGATTCACCATCCGGCCTCGCCGCGGTGGAGCAGGACATCGCGCGCGCCTGCCGCGACGCCCGCCGCGACCGCGCCGAGGTGACGCTGATCGCGGTCTCCAAGACCTTCCCGGCCGAGGCGATCACGCCGGTGATCGGCGCCGGGCAGCGGGTGTTCGGCGAGAACCGCGTGCAGGAGGCGAAGGCGAAATGGCCGGCGCTGACCGCGGCGCATCCGGACATCCGCCTGCACCTGATCGGGCCGCTGCAGTCCAACAAGGTGCGCGAGGCGGTGGCGCTGTTCGACGCGATCCATTCGGTCGACCGCGACAGCCTGTGCGCGGCGCTGGCCAAGGAATTTTCAAGGGAGGTTCCGCGCCGGCCGGACCTGTTCGTGCAGGTCAACACCGGCGAGGAGCCGCAGAAGGCCGGCGTCGCGCCGTCCGAGGCCGATGCCTTCATCGCCCGCTGCCGCGACGTGTACCGCCTGCCGATCGTCGGGCTGATGTGCATTCCGCCGGTGGACGAGGCGCCCGGGCCGCATTTCGCGCTGACCGCGAAGCTCGCCGCGCGCAACGGCCTCGGCAAGCTGTCGATGGGCATGAGCGCGGATTTCGCCACCGCCATCGCGCTCGGCGCGACCCATGTGCGGATCGGCTCGGCGATTTTCGGCACGCGGCCGAAGACGCAATAGCGTCCCGCGTTCAAGCGGCGATCTTTACCGGCGTCATCGCCGGGCTTGACCCGGCGATCCATCCTTTTGAAAAGATGGGTGCCCGGATCAAGTCCGGGCACGACACAGACATCGGGGATGCGCCACGCCAAAGGAAACGAATCATGACCGGCCATATCGATCCGACCAAGGAGATCTTTGCGCAGTTTCGTGACAACGACCGCCCCGGTCCGATCCACATGCTGAATCTGGTCCGGCTGCGCGCCGAGGCGCGCTATCCCGATGGCCGCAAGGCCACCGGCGCGGAAGCCTATGCCGCCTATGGCCGCGACAGCGGGCCGGTGTTCTCGCGGCTCGGCGGGCGGGTGGTGTGGCGCGGCGCGTTCGAGCTGATGCTGATCGGCCCGCAGGAAGAGCGCTGGGACCATTGCTTCATCGCCGAATATCCCTCCGTCGCGGCGTTCGTCGAGATGCTGCGCGATCCGGTCTATCGCGAGGCCGTGAAGCATCGCCAGGCGGCGGTGGAGGATTCGCGCCTGATCCGGCTCAGGCCGCTGGAGGCGGGGACGGGGTTCGGCGAATAGGGCAGCGGAAGCGACGCCGCTCTGCGAACGAGCGGTATGCTGCGCGGCCTCACCCGATCACGATTTTCGTGCGCGGCCCGATCCGCTCCAACAGCCGCAGCATCATCGGCCGGGTCATCGCCACGCAGCCGGCGGTGGGGCCGAAATTGTCGCGGGCCAGATGCAGGAACACCGCGCTGCCGCGCCCCGCCACCCGCGGGCGAGTGTTGTGGTCGATCTCGATGATGAAATCATAGAGGTGATCGGCGCGCATCAGGCGGTCGCCGCTCCGGCCGGGCGCGAGGCGGACCGGCCGGTTGTAGTGGCGGTCGGCGGGGTCCTCGCACCAGGCGTCCTGCGGCGTGATCGGCCGGATCGGCAGCCGCGTGCGCGGCCGCGGCCAGCGGTCGGCCCGCCACCACAGCCGCAGCGGATGGAAGGTGCCGCGCGGCGTCGCCCCGTCACCCTCGAACTTGTTGGCGCGGATGCCGCCGCGGCCGAGCGCCACCGGAATGGTCTGCCCGCCGGCGATCAGCCAGCCGCGCGACCGCTCTCCCGCGGCGCGGCGGACCTGGATCGCCGCCAGCGGCGGCGGCTTGCGGGCGTGTCGATAAATCCTTGCGGGAATGGTCATTTCTCCAGAAGCCGGCGCGGCGTGAGGGTCCGCCGCGGCGGCGGGGTGTTCACGTTCCCGTCAGACCCGGCGCTGCGGACGTGAACGGTGGCGGCGGTCGTGCTTGAAAGCGCCCTAAAATAGCGCTTGATTGCGGTTCCGTAACTGGTTCGCGCCGCAAATCAGACCTATTTCTGGCAATGGAGCCTGGGTTCGCTCCTTCCGCCGTTCCCTGCCGCCGCAAAGGACTGTCCGTATGGCGAACGCCCGCAAAATCCTGATCGTGGATGACGACACCGATCTGCGCGACACGCTGGTCGAGCAGCTCTCGCTGCACGACGAGTTCGAGGCCTCGGCGGTGGATACCGGAGCCAAGGGGGTCCATGCCGCCAAGGCGGAGGCGCCCGATCTGGTGCTGATGGATGTCGGCCTGCCCGACACCGACGGGCGCGAGGTGGTGCGCAGCCTGCGCAAGGGCGGCTTCAAGGCGCCGATCATCATGCTGACCGGGCACGACACCGATTCCGACACCATCCTCGGTCTCGAATCCGGCGCCAACGACTATGTCGTGAAGCCGTTCCGCTTCGCCGTGCTGCTGGCGCGCATCCGCGCCCAGCTCCGCCAGCACGAGGCCAGCGAGGACGCGGTGTTCTCGGTCGGCCCCTACAGCTTCCGGCCCGGCTCCAAGATGCTCACCACCGCGGCCGGCAAGAAGGTGCGGCTGACCGAGAAGGAAACCGCGATCCTGCGCTTCCTCTATCGCGCCGGTCAGCAGCCGGTGTCGCGCGACACGCTGCTGCAGGAGGTGTGGGGCTACAATTCCGGCGTCACCACGCACACGCTCGAGACGCACATCTACCGCCTGCGGCAGAAGGTCGAGCTCGACGCCGCGAGCCCGGAGATCCTGGTGACGGAAGCCGGTGGCTACAAACTGGTGCCGTGATACGGTTGGCGCGGCGATTCGTCGTGACTTGAGCCGCGCCCCCGTTTATCCGGACCTTCATGTCGATTGAAGACGATGTTCTCCTGCTCAGCCGCGTTCCCACCATCCAGCTGTTGGGCAACGCCGCGATCCGTATTCTCGCCATCAGCTCGGAGCAGCAGGAGTTCGCGCGCGGGGCGGTGCTGTTCCGCGCCGGCGAGGACGCCACCTGCGGCTATGTCGTCCGCCAGGGCCGCTTCAGGCTGCAGCTCGAGGGTGCGCCGGAGCGGCAGGTGATCGCCGGCCCCGGCGCGCTGATCGGCGAACTGGCGCTGATCGTGCCGATGGCGCGTCCGGCCACCGCCACCGCGCTGGAGCCGTCCACCGTCATCCGCATCACCCGCAGCCTGTTCCAGCGGGTGCTCGAAAGCGAGCCGGAGGCCGCGCTGCGGCTGCGCGACGAACTGGCGATCCGGTCCAGCCAGACCGCCAGCGATCTGATGCTGGTCGGCAGCCGCCTGGCGCTGTAGCGCCCCCGTTATATCCGGGCATTGAGCCCCGCCTGCCGTGATGGAACATCCGCCGGCCTGGGCGGCAGGCCCGTCACCCCGGGGAGCCCTTGCACAGCAAGCCTCGAAGGGCGCCGTTGCGTGGCGTCGCGGCGATCGCGCTGATGCATTTTTTGGCACCGGCCGAGTTTGGCGCCATCCCGCCCAAATATTGTGCAGGGGCGGCGATGAATTGAGCACGGCCGCGCCGCCGGCCGCCGCGCAGGGCCCGTCTCCTTCTGAAAGTTCCACAGATTCAAGGGCTAACCCGGCGCCGGCGGTTCTGGCACGCGGTTTGATTATCCCAGCTTCGTGATCAACCCGCGTCGGCGTTCCGGCCGCGCGGGCCACCCAATCCGGGGCGCCCGGCGGCAAGGCGCCGGACCACAGCGGGGAAGTGCAATGAAGATTGTCATGGCGATCATCAAGCCATTCAAGCTCGACGAGGTGCGGGACGCTCTCACCGCGCTCGGCATTCACGGGCTGACCGTGACCGAAGTGCGCGGTTACGGCCGGCAGAAGGGCCATACCGAAATCTATCGCGGCGCCGAATACGCCGTCAGCTTCCTGCCGAAAGTCAAGATCGAGGTCGCGGTCGCGACCGACCGTGTCGATCAGGTCATCGCCGCCATCATCGGCGCGGCCAAGACCGGCCAGATCGGCGACGGCAAGATCTTCGTCCTCCCGCTCGACCACACGGTGCGCATCCGCACCGGCGAGGTCGACGCCGCCGCCCTCTGATCCCGCGCATATCTCACAGTCATCAGGAGTAGACCCAAATGATGTTGAACCTTCCTGCCCGAGCGGGATTGATCGCCTCCGCCGCCGGCCTCGCCTGCCTTGCCGGTTTCGCCGACGCCGCCCTGGCGCAGGCCACCACCCCCGCCGTCGCCGACAAGGGCGACACCGCGTGGATGCTCACCTCCACGCTGCTGGTGCTGATGATGATCGTGCCGGGGCTGGCGCTGTTCTACGGCGGCCTGGTGCGCTCGAAGAACATGCTGTCGGTGCTGACCCAGGTGCTGGCGGTGGCCTGCCTGTCGATGGTGATGTGGGTGGTGATCGGCTACAGCCTCGCCTTCAGCGAGGGCTCGGCCTTCATCGGCGGCTTCTCGAAGTCGTTCCTCGCCGGCGTCGCCAAGGACACCGTCAACAGCGGCGGCACCATCCCCGAATACGTGTTCTTCGCCTTCCAGATGACCTTCGCCTCGATCACGCCGGCGCTGGCGCTGGGGGCCTTCGCGGAGCGCACCAGGTTCTCGGCGACGCTGCTGTTCGCGCTGCTGTGGGGCATCTTCGTCTACTACCCGATCGCCCACATGGTATGGCAGAGCGACGGCTACCTGATGAAGCTCGGCGCGCTCGACTTCGCCGGCGGCACCGTGGTGCATATCAATGCCGGCATCGCCGGGCTGGTCGGCGCGCTGCTGGTCGGCAAGCGGGTCGGCTTCGGCAAGGATCTGATGGCGCCGCATTCGCTGACGCTGACCTTCACCGGCGGCGCGCTGCTGTGGATCGGCTGGTTCGGCTTCAATGCCGGCTCGGCGCTCGCGGCCAACGACGTCGCGGCGCTGGCGCTGGTCAACACCCTGCTCGCCACGGCGGCGGCGGCGCTGTCCTGGATGTTCGTGGAGTGGGCGGCGAAGGGCAAGCCGTCGCTGCTCGGCACCGTCTCCGGCGTCATCGCCGGCCTGGTGGCGATCACCCCGGCGGCCGGCCTGGTCGGGCCGATCGGCGGCATCGTGCTCGGCCTGGTCGGCGGCGCGGTGTCGTTCTTCTTCTGCACCACGGTGAAGAACGCGTTCGGCTATGACGACACCGCCGACGTGTTCGGCGTGCACGGCATCGCCGGCATCGTCGGCTCGATCGGCACCGGCATCTTCGTCAGCAGTTCGCTCGGCGGCGTCGGCGTCGAGAACTACGACATGGCGACCCAGGTCTGGAACCAGTTCGTCGCGGTGGTGATCGCGATCGTCTGGTGCGGCGTGATCTCGGCGATCATCTTCAAGCTGATCGACGTGGTCGTCGGCCTGCGTCCGGTCACCGATGCCGAGCGCGAGGGCCTCGACATCACCGACCACGGCGAGCGCGCCTACAATATGTGAACCACCAGCGGCGCGCGCGAGCGCGCCGGCGGGGGCGGCCGGGACGACATGTCCTCCCGCATCGCGTTCCGGCCGCTCAAGGCCCCGGCTTCACCGCCGGGGCTTTTTGCTCGAGCGGATCAAACGGTATCCGGCGCGATCAGCGTCAGGTTGGGGAAGTAGCTGCGATAGCGCCGGGCATCGCGCGTCAGCAGCGGCAGCCGCTCGACTTCGGCATGGGCGCCGATGAAGAAATCCGGCAGGATGCTGTTGCGCACACCGCCGGCCTCGCGGTAACGGGCAAAGGCTTTCCCTGCCAAAAACGGCACCATGCGCGGGACGGTGGCGAGGACCACGTTGATTTCGTCCAACGCGGCATCGAACATTGCAGCATCAGGAAAGCGAATCGATGTTTCCGCGTAGATGATGTCGTTGATGTAGAGCGGACCTCGGCGTGCGGCCTCTTTCAGCTGCGCGAGAGACCAGGGCCACCAGTGCGGATCGCGGCCGAAGACGTCGAGCAGCACGTTCGAATCGATGAGAGTCATGGGGACTATTCGCCGCGTGTCCACTCCATGATCTCGTCAGTGGAGGGACCCGGCCCGAGGATGCCGACGAGAGCGTCGAACCGTCCGTCGGCCGGCTGGTTCCCGGCGCGCGCGATCACCACGCTGCCGTCGACCGCACGCCGGAACACGACCTTGCTGCCGGGCTTGATGCCGAGATGGTCGCGAATCGGCTTGGGAATCGTGACCTGGCCCTTTCGTGTCACGGTGGTGGCCATGGCTGCCTCCGAGGTAATACTCGTCAACGATATGGTCATACGTCGCGGAATGTCCAGTTCGGCCCCCGATGGTTAATCGCGTCTTAACCTCGCCGTACCTATGGTAATCATCGATCGGCAGGCGCCCTCGCGGGCGCGGGCCTTGTGAAAGTACGGCGTTCCGCATGACCATCACCGCTACATCCCGCGCGGCAGGGGAGTCGGCCACACCGGGGCTCCCGCAGGGTGCGGCCGCGCGGTCGCCGTTCGCGCGGCTGGCCGAGCTGCTGGCGCCCTATCAGCCCGGGCGCGAGCTGATCTCGCTGTCGCTGGGCGAGCCGCAGCACCCGATCCCGTCCTTCGTCGGGCCGGTGCTGGCGCAGCACGTGAACGAGTTCGGCCGCTATCCGGTCGCCAGGGGCATCGCGCCGTTCCGCGCCGCCGCCGCGGCCTGGCTGACGCGCCGCTTCGGCCTCGCCCGCGCCGTCGATCCGGAGACCGAGGTGCTGGCGCTCAACGGCAGCCGCGAGGGCCTGTTCTTCGCCGCCATCGCCGCCGCGCGCCATGTGCCGCCGCGGCGCGGCGCGCCGGTGATCATGATGCCGAACCCGTTCTATCCCGCCTATGGCGCCGGGGCGCAGGCGGCCGGCTGCGAGCCGGTGCTGCTGCCGACCACCCGCGGCAACGGCTTCCTGCCCGATCTCGACGCGCTCGATGCGGCGACGCTGTCGCGCACGGTGGCGTTCTATCTCGCCTCGCCGGCCAATCCGCAGGGCGCGGTGGCCTCCGCGGATTATTGCGCGCGGCTTGCCCGCCTGGCGCAGCATCACGGCTTCATGGTGCTGGCCGACGAGTGCTATTCGGAGATCTACACCGGGGCGGCGCCGGGCAGCATGCTGGCGGCGGCCGGGCCGGATTTCGCCAATGTGGTGGCGTTCCAGTCGCTGTCGAAGCGCTCCAACCTGCCGGGGCTGCGGGTCGGCTTCGCCGCCGGCGACCGCCGTTTCCTCGCCGCCTTCCACGAATTGCGCAATGTCGCCGCGCCGCAGGTGCCGGTGCCGCTGCAGCAGGTCGCGGTCGCCGCCTATGGCGACGAGGCCCATGTCGAGGAGAACCGCCGGCTGTACCGGATCAAGTTCGACCTCGCCGACCAGATTCTCGGCGGCCGCTTCGGCTACCGCCGTCCCGCCGGCGGCTTCTGCCTCTGGCTCGACGTCTCAGCCCATGGCGGCGACGAGGCGGCCACGGTGAAGCTCTATAAGGATGGCGGCGTGCGGGTGATCCCCGGCAGCTACCTGGCGCGGCCGCAGGCCGACGGCTCCAATCCCGGCGCCGGCTACATCCGCGTCGCCATGGTGCAGGACAGCGAGACGACCGCCGAGGCGCTGCACCGGCTGGTCGCGGTTTTGGATTAGGTCGGGAATGAACACGCAGTCGGAGCGCACCGTCTTCTTCACCTCTCCCCGGCGGGGAGAGGTCGGCACGCAGTGCCGGGTGAGGGGGATCGGGCATCCGACGAGGAGATCGTTCCCCCTCACCCCGACCCTTTCCCCGATGGGGAGAGGGGGCGCGCTACCGCCGTGGCCAGTGCTTCGATCCATTTCAATTCCCAAGCGCGGGGGCGCATGAGTATGCCGGCGATCGAACGTGTCATTCCCCTGGTCGGGCACCTTCCGGCCTCGATGCGCGACATGCTGCTGCGGCAGTTGCGCGCCCTGATGGGGCTTGGCCTGATCGCGCTGGCCGGCGCGGTCGCGGCGTCGCTGATCACCTGGTCGGTGCAGGACCCCTCGCTCAGCCACGCCACCTCGCGGCCGATCCGCAACGTGATGGGCTATCCCGGCGCGATCGGCGCCGACCTTCTGATGCAGATCCTCGGGCTCGGCGCCATCATGCTGATCCTGCCGATCGCGGTATGGGGCTGGCGGCTCCTGACGCGCCGGCCGTTCGACCGCGAGGCGCTGCGGCTCGGCTGCTGGATTCTCTGCACCGTGTTCGCCGCCGGCTTCGCGAGCTGCTGGCCGCACAATGCGGCGTGGCCGCTGCCGACCGGGCTCGGCGGCGTGGTCGGCGATGCGCTGGTGCGCGCGCCGGAGCTGGTGCTCGGCCCGCTAGGCTTCTTCTATTCGCTGCTGTTCGGCGTGATCTATCTCGCCATCTCCCTCGCCGCCTTCGTCGTCGCCTCCGGCTACGGCGCCCAGGAGGCCGAGGCGGAGGACGACGACGAGGCCGAGGACATTCCGCTGCTCGACGATGACGAGGGCGACGACCGCCGCGCGGCCATGTTCGGCTTCCTCGTGCATACGCTGATGAGCGCCAAGGCGCGGCTCGGCCGCCTGCTGGCGATGGCCTATCGCTCGCTGGTCGCCAGCGGCGCGGAGGCGCCGGTGCGCTTCGAGCGCCAGGAGCCGACGCTCGGCGGCCGCCGCGCCAGTCCCTCGATCGCGCCGCACGACGAGGCCGAGGACGATTTCGACGACGAGGCCGAAGCGGCCGACGACGACGAATACGAGGACGAGGAGGAGGAGGCGCCGGCCGCCCGCGCCCCGCGCCGCAAGGCTCCGCCCCGCGCGCCGCCCCGCGGCAGGCCGCAGAGCAGCTTCGAGCTGCCGTCGGTCAACGTGCTCGCCGCGCCCAAGGCCTCCGACCGCGTCTCGCTCAGCAAGACCGAGCTGGAGACCAATTCGCGCACGCTGGAAGGCGTGCTGCAGGACTTCGGCGTGCGCGGCGAGATCGTCAAGGCGAGCCCCGGCCCGGTGGTGACGCTGTACGAGCTCGAGCCCGCGCCCGGCATCAAGTCGTCGCGGGTGATCGGCCTCGCCGACGATATCGCGCGCTCGATGAGCGCGCTGTCGGCGCGCGTCGCGGTGGTGCCCGGCCGCAACGCCATCGGCATCGAGCTGCCCAACGCCAAGCGCGAGAAGGTGTACCTGCGCGAGATCCTCACCGCCAAGGAAGCCGAGGAATCCACCGCCAAGCTGCCGCTGTGCCTCGGCAAGAACATCGGCGGCGAATCCATCATCATCGATCTGGCGCGCACGCCGCATATGCTGATCGCGGGCACCACCGGCTCCGGCAAGTCGGTGGCGATCAACACCATGATCCTGTCGCTGGTCTACCGGCTGCGGCCGGACCAGTGCCGCCTAATCATGGTCGATCCGAAGATGCTCGAGCTCTCGGTCTATGACGGCATTCCGCATCTTCTGACGCCGGTCGTCACCGATCCGAAGAAGGCCGTGGTCGCGCTGAAGTGGGCCGTGCGCGAGATGGAAGAGCGCTACAAGAAGATGGCCAAGCTCGGCGTGCGCAACATCGACGGCTTCAACGCGCGGCTCGCCGAGGCGCGCGCCAAGGGCGAGGAGCTGACCCGCACGGTGCATACCGGCTTCGACAAGGAGACCGGCAAGGCGATCTACGAGGAGGAGAAGCTCGAGCTCGATCCGCTGCCCTATATCGTCATCATCGTCGACGAGATGGCGGACCTGATGATGGTCGCCGGCAAGGAGATCGAAGGCGCGGTGCAGCGCCTCGCGCAGATGGCGCGGGCCGCCGGCCTGCACGTCATCCTCGCCACGCAGCGGCCCTCGGTCGACGTCATCACCGGCACCATCAAGGCGAATTTCCCGACCCGCATCTCGTTCCAGGTCACCTCGAAGATCGACAGCCGCACCATTCTCGGCGAGATGGGCGCCGAGCAGCTGCTCGGCCAGGGCGACATGCTCTACATGGCCGGCGGCGGCCGCATCTCCCGCGTCCACGGCCCGTTCGTCTCCGACGAGGAGGTCGAGAAGGTGGTGCGTCATCTCAAGACGCAGGGCCAGCCGGAATATCTCGAGGCGGTCACCGCCGAGGAACCCGCCGAGGGCGAGGACGGCGCGGTGTTCGATGCCACCGGCATGGGCGCCGACGGCGGCGGCGACCTGTTCCAGCAGGCGGTGGCGATCGTCAAGCGCGACCGCAAGGCGTCCACCAGCTACATCCAGCGCCGGCTGCAGATCGGCTACAACCGCGCCGCCTCGCTGATGGAACGGATGGAGCTGGAAGGCATCGTCGGGCCGGCGAATCATGCCGGCAAGCGGGAAATTCTGATCGAGCAGGAAGAGGAAGACCGCTTCTGAGCACTCATCATCTGCAGGGGTCGCGAAATCGCCACAGCCGCCGCCTAGAGCGGGGCGCTGACACCTCGAGTTCCGCCGCCCATGCCGCCATCGCGCGCGACGCGACGCCATCCACCGTCCTCAAGGGACACGGATCGCCTCATCGCCCCGCTCCGGATCGCGGCATGGAGGGCAGCGCGCAAGGACATCCGGCCGCCGACATGGACACAAGGCTCTTGGACACCAGGCTCTTGGAGATCAGGCTTTTGAACTTCGCCACGACGCGCAGGCCCCGGGCCATCACCGCTTCACGCGCTCGGCGCGCGCCGGCCTGGTGCGCGGCCCTGTGCACCCTGGCGGTGGCCGCGGCGATGGGAGGCGCGGCCGTACCGGCCGCGGCCGAGACCGGGCCGCCGGCGCGCGCGACGCCGTCCGCGCGGGGCGCCGGCGCAGAGGCGGCGAAGCCGGTGCGGATCGCCGCCAACAAGCCGGGGCAGGCGCAAGCCGCCACGCCGCCGGAGCCGATCATCCCCGATCCGCGCAAGCGGGCGGCGGGCGGCCTGTTCATCAGCTTCGACGCCAAGCAGCGCGCCGAGGCGGCGAAGGTCAGCGCCTATCTGTCGTCGCTGCAGACGCTGGTCGGCAATTTCGTGCAGGTCGGCCCCGACGGCAGCCGCACCACCGGCGACTTCTACATGCAGAAGCCGGGCCGCATCCGTTTCGAGTATGACGAGCCGAGCACCATCTCGATCATCGCCGACGGCAATTCGGTGGTGGTGCGCGACCGCAAGCTGGCGACGCAGGACAGCTACCCGCTGTCGCAGACGCCGCTGCGCTTCCTGCTGTCGGACCGCATCGACCTGATGCGCGACACCAAGGTGGTCGGCATCTCCAGCGACGAGCTCTACACCAGCATCACGCTGGAGGAGCAGAATCCGCTGGTCGGCACCAGCCGGCTGATGCTGATGACCGGCGTCAAGGACAACCAGCTCAAGCAGTGGACCATCACCGACCCGCAGGGCTACGACACCACCGTCGCGGTCTACAATCTCGACGCGACCAAGCGGCCCGATCCCAAAATGTTCAAGATCGACTACACCAATTATTCCACGCCGAACAACTAGCGGGCGCGGCGGGGCTTCCGATCGATTGTGGGCTTGAAGGCCGTTCTCCTTCCGCCCACCTTCCTCCCATCCACCGATTAGCGTCATCGCCGGGCTTGACCCGGCGATCCATCTTTCCGAAGGGATGGACACGCGGGGGCAAGCCCGCGTGCGACGTCCGGAAAGATCCTCCATGCGCCTCACCTTCACCACCTGGAACATCAATTCGGTGCGGCTGCGCATCGATCTCGTCGCCAAGTTCATCGCGGCGGCGCAGCCCGACGTGCTGTGCCTGCAGGAGACCAAGTGTCCCGACGACGCCTTTCCGCTGAAGCGCTTCCGCCAGCTCGGCTACGAGCATGTCGCGCTGAACGGGCAGAAGGGCTATCACGGCGTCGCCATCGTCTCCAGGCTGCCGTTCGAATCCACCGACATCCGCACCTTCTGCGACAAGCTGGATTCGCGGCACATCTCGGTGGCGCTCGGCGACAGGGCCGGGCTGACGGCGCCCGTGGTGCTGCATAACTTCTACGTGCCGGCGGGCGGCGACATTCCCGATCCGGACCTCAATCCGAAATTCGACCACAAGCTGAAATTCCTCGACGAGATGCGCGACTGCGGGCCGCTGCATCCGGCCGGCGATGCCCGCCACATCCTGGTCGGCGATCTCAACGTCGCGCCGCACGAGCACGACGTGTGGTCGCACAAGCAGATGCTGAAGATCGTCTCGCACACGCCGGTGGAGACCGAGAAGCTGCTCGCGGTGCAGAACCACGGCGGCTGGTTCGACGTCGCGCGCGAGCGCATTCCGCTGTCGGAGAAGATCTATACCTGGTGGAGCTACCGCGCCGCCGACTGGGCCGCAGCGAATCGCGGCCGCCGGCTCGACCATATCTGGGTGTCGGAGGCGCTGAGCGGCCAGGTGCGCGACTTCAGCGTCCTGCGCGACGCCCGCGGCTGGGAGCGGCCGTCCGACCACGTGCCGGTCAGCGCGGTGGTCGAACTCTGAGCCCGCCCGGCCGCGGCGGCATTTTGTGGGGATGTCCGCGATCCCCGCGCAAAACTTCATGAACGCCGGTGTAGCATCGCGCGACTAACGCGAGGGGTGATGCCTGCTGTCCTCAGCACCGCGCCTGCCCGTTCAACCGGGGCCGGCAATGTCCCATCGGGGATTTGCCGCGTCCGCAGCCTTTGAGGAGACAGCATGGCGGATCGCGCGTGGTTTTTTGCCGAGGGCGACAAGCAGCACGGGCCTCATTCCGAAAGCCGGTTGCGGGAGCTGATCGCCGCCGGGACGGTGACCGCCGCGACCTATGTCTGGACCGAGGGCATGTCGGGCTGGCAGCGCGCCGGCGAGATTCCGGGGCTGATCGGCGGAGCGCCGCGCCCGCCCGGGCCGCCGGTGCCGGGGACGCCGCCATCGTCGGGCTCGCCGGGGCCCGCGGACGGGGCTTCCGGCCGATCGCTGTGGATCGATTTCGGCATCTGGGATTTCACCTGGCGCAGCATCGTGCTGGGGCTCTGCTCCATCGTCATCATCCCGCTGCCATGGGCCCTGGTCTGGTACCTGAAATGGCTGGTGCCCCGGCTCCAGGTGCCGGGCCGGCCGAATCTCGGTTTCCAGGGGTGGGCGGTGACGATCGTGCCCTGGTACTTCGGCCTCATCGTGGTGACGATCGCCCTCGCCATGACCGGAAGCGAGCTGCTCAGCAACCTGTCGATCCTCGTCCAGGTGGTGCTGCACTGGCTGTTCCTCAAATGGCTGATCGCGAACCTCGCCGCGGCCGGACGGCCGCTGGGGCTCGGCTTCGCCGGCTCGGTCTGGGCCTATCTCGGCTGGATCGTGCTGGGGATCGTCTCCATGTTCACCATCATCGGCTGGGCATGGGTCTACACCGCATGGATGCGATGGTTCTGCGGCAATATCCAGGGCACGCGCCGCGCCGTGGTGTTCAACGGCAGCGGGCTGGATTTCCTCTGGCGCGCGATCGTCGCCGCCATCGCGGCCTCGTTCATTATCCCGATTCCATGGATCTATCGCTGGATGATGCGCTGGATCGCCGCGCAGACCGAACTCGTGGAGCGGTGACGGGCGTCAGCCCTCGCGCCGCACCCGCAGCGAGCCCTCCTGCGCCACCGAGGCCACCAGCGTGCCGTCCTGGCGGAAGATCTGGCCGCGGGTCAGGCCGCGGCCATCCTGCGCGCTCGGCGAATCCTGCGCATAGAGCAGCCACTCGTCGGCGCGGAACGGCCGGTGAAACCACATCGCGTGGTCGAGGCTCGCCGGCATCATCCGCTTGTCGAACAGCGTGCGGCCGTAGCGCGCCATCGCCGCGTCCAGCAGCGAGAAATCCGAGGCATAGGCCAGCGCGCACATGTGCAGCGCCGGATCGTCCGGCAGCTTGGCGGCGGTGCGGATCCAGACATGGATGCGGCCGCTCTCGATCTTCTTGCCGAAATAGCGGCCGAGCTCGACCGGGCGCAGCTCGATCGGCCGGTCGGATTCGTAGTAGCGGCGGATGAACTCGGGCATCTCCTTGAACATCGGCTGCTTGGCGACTTCCTCCGCGGTCAGCTTCTCCGGCGGCGGCACGTCGGGCATCGTGTCATAATGATCGAACGCGCCCTGCTCCTCGGCGTGGAACGAGACCATCAGCGAGAAGATCGCCTGGCCGTGCTGAATCGCGGTGACGCGGCGGGTGGTGTAGCTCTTGCCGTCGCGCAGCCGCTCGACCTCGTAGATGATCGGGATCTGCGGGTCGCCGGGCAGGATGAAATAGCAGTGCAGCGAATGCGGCAGCCGCTTCTCGACATTCTCCACCGTGCGGCAGGCCGCGACCAGCGCCTGGCCGATCACCTGGCCGCCGAACACCCGCTGCCAGCTCGTCTTCGGGCTGGTGCCGCGGAACAGGTTCACCTCCAGCGGTTCGAGATCGAGGATGGCGATCAGGTCGATCAGGCTTTTGGACATGGACATGCCTTGGGTTCCGGGTCCGGTGGATTGCCGCGGGAACCGCGGTCACCGTGAGGTGCGAGCGGGGCGAGCCGCGAAGGCTGCGGCCGTTGATCCGTGGCGGCGTACCCGCGCGCACCGGGATCACGGCCGGCTCAACCTGCGTTGCTCTTATTGGGAAACCTGTTTCGCCCAGCTATAAGGCTGTGGCAAGTGCGCGTGAACCAATGCCGATGGCGGAACGGGACATGGTGGGACGGAACGTGGCGGAGCGGGACATGGCCGGACACAGGAGCATCGTGATCTGCGGCGGCGCCTTCGTCGGGCTGGCGCTGGCGCTGGCGCTGCGCCAGAGCCTCGGAGACGGCGTGCCGGTGGTGGTGGCCGATCCGGCGCTCGCCAGCCGGCCGAGCCGCGATCCGCGCGCCACCGCCATCGTCGCCGCCTGCCGGCGGCTGTTCGAGGTGATCGGCGTCTGGGACCAGGTCGGCCCGCAGTCGCAGCCGATCCTCGACATGGTGGTGACCGACTCGCGGCTGGCGGACGTCGCGCGGCCGCGGCTGCTGACCTTCGCCGGCGAGGTCGCGCCGGGCGAGCCGTTCGCCCACATGGTGGAGAACCGCATCCTGATCGATGCGCTGCTGGGCCGCGCCGAGACCGCCGGCGTCACCCTGCGCGCCACCGCGGTGACGTCCTATCAGGCGGGCGACGGCGGCATCGAGGTCGCCCTGGCGGACGGCGACACCCTTGCCGCCAGCCTGCTGGTCGCCGCCGACGGCGCCCGCTCGCGGCTGCGCGAGCAGGCCGGCATCGCCACCCATGGCTGGGACTACGACCAGTCCGGCATCGTCGTCACCGTCGGCCACGAGCGCGATCACGAGGGCCGCGCCGAGGAGCATTTCCTCCCCGCCGGGCCGTTCGCGATCCTGCCGCTGACGGGCCGCCGCTCCTCGCTGGTCTGGACCGAGACGCGCCGCGACGCCGAGCGCATCGTCGCGCTGCCGGCCGATGCGTTTCATGCCGAGCTGGAGCAGCGCTTCGGCCTGCATCTCGGCGAGCTCACGGTGCTGGACCAGCCGCGCAGCTTTCCGCTCGGCTATTTCGTCGCGCGGTCCTTCATCGCCGAACGGCTGGCGCTGGTCGGCGACGCCGCGCATGTGATCCATCCGATCGCCGGGCAGGGGCTCAATCTCGGCCTCAAGGATGTGGCGGCGCTGGCGGAGGTGATCGTCGACGCGGCGCGGCTCGGCATCGATCCCGGCCAGGCCGACGTGCTGGAGCGCTATCAGCGCTGGCGGCGCTTCGACACCATGACCATGGGGGTCGCGACCAACGCGCTCAACGTGCTGTTCTCCAATGATATCGGGCCGCTGCGCGGGGTGCGGGACTTCGGCCTCGCGGTGGTCGACCGGCTGCCGCCGCTGAAAGGCCTGTTTATCCGGCAGGCCGCGGGCCTCTCCGGCGAGGTGCCGCGGCTGCTCAGGGGCGAGGCGCTGTAGCGTCTCGCGCGGCTACTTCCGCACGCAGATCACCCGCACCACCGCCTTGCCGGCATCGGTCGCGGTGCCGTCGGCGGTGACGCCGTTGGCCTTGAGGAAGTCGCGGACCACCCCGGCCGGCTGCAGCAGCGCCTGCGGCGGCGCCGGTCCCGGCGCGGGACCGGCGAGCTGGATCGGCCGCAGCTGCACCAGCCCGGCGAAGCCGCCGTCGGCGCTTTGCGCCGCCGCGCCGGAAAAGCCGGGGCCGGGGACCGGGGTCAGCGTGGCGCCGTCCTCCGGGCCGGCGGCCTGCGCGCGGACGCGGCTCACCGCATGGCCGCCGCCCTGCGCCTGCGGATCGGCGATGCCGGTCAGCGTCAGCTCGGCCCGGGCGTCGCCGCCGCCGAGCGGGAGGGCGGCGAGGTCGCGCGCGCCGTAGATGCGCAGCAAGGCGAGGTCGCGGACCTTGTCCTCCGCGGCCTTGTCGGCGTTGCCGTGGCCCGCGATCACGATCGACTGGCAGCCCTCGATCGGCTGCCGGTCGGTGACGATCTCGCCGGCGCTGCCGACGACGATGCCGGTGGCGTATTCGACGCTCTTGCGCGGCGGCGGCCCCACCGCCTGCGCGCCGGTGGGGAAGGGATTGAAGGCGCTCGACATCGCGATCACCACCGGCTCCATCACCGCGGCGCTGGCCTGATCGTAACGGATCGTCAGGAGCCGCACCTCGTCGCCGCGGATCTGGCCGCGCAGATAGACATTCCGGGCGCCGTCGGTGCCGGACAGCACCAGCATATCGGGCTTCACGGTGCTGTAGGTCACCTTGCGGTCCGGCGCGGCGCGCTCCTGCGCCGCCAGGCTCGTGGTGGTGACGCCGGCCTGCTTGCGGCGCGTCAGCGCCACCTCGATGGCGCCGGAGGCGCTGCGCCACACCGTGCCCTCGGGCGTGACGCTCTGCTGCGGCACCAGCCGCGCCGGCAGGCCGGTGCGCATGCCGGTGCCGGGATCGCCGATCAGCTTCCAGCCGACGCCGGCCTGCAGCCGCTTCGCCGCCGCGGCGAGCTGCTCGCGCTCCTGCGGGTTGAGCACGCCGGTCGGCCGGCTCTTGCGGTCGGTCTGGAACGCCCTGATCGCCGCGACCAGCCGCTCGCTGGCCTCGCCGTTGATCAGGCCGTTGTACTTGCCGGCCCAAGCGAGGTCCGACTGCAGCGCCTGGCGCTGGCCCTGCGACAGCGCCTTGAGGGTGTCGAGCGGGGTCTGCGGCGCCGGCGGCGCCGGCACGGCCGGGACCGGCTTCTGCCGCGCCGGCGCGGGCGATGCGGCGCCGGATTGCGCCATGGCGCCGCCGCCGGCCGCCGCCAGCATCAGCGCTGCGAGAATGATCGGTTTCATGGCGAGAACGCGGGCTCCTTCGGGTGGCGTCAGCTGGATCATGATGCGATGAGACGGAATCGCATCATAATCTCATCTCTTTGCGCGAGCATGATGTTTTCGGAAAACCGGTTTCCACTTTTCCGGATCATGCTCTCAGCACAGAACAATGGTCGGTGACAGCCGCTTCGCGGTTCGATGCTGCCACCGACCGGCTCCGCCGTGCTAAACAGGGCCGACTTCACCGGGATGACGGCTTCTAATGCTCACCGACGACGAACTCGAACGCTATGCCCGCCACATCGTGATCCGCGAGGTCGGCGGCCCCGGCCAGGCGGCGCTGAAGGCGGCGCGCGTGCTGGTGATCGGCGCCGGCGGGCTCGGCGCGCCGCTGTTGATGTATCTGGCCGCCGCCGGCGTCGGCACCCTCGGCGTCATCGATGACGACACCGTCTCGCTGTCCAATCTGCAGCGGCAGGTGATCCACGGCACGCCGGATATCGGGCGGCGCAAGGTCGACAGCGCGGCGGACCGCGTCGCCTCGCTCAATCCGCACGTCGCGTTCCGCGCGCATGATATGCGGCTCACCGCGGCGAACGCGATGGCGCTTGTGGCGGACTACGACATCGTCGCCGACGGCTCCGATAATTTCGCCACCCGCTATCTGGTGTCCGATGCCTGCTTCCTCGCTGGCAGGCCGCTGGTCTCCGGCGCGCTCGGCGTGTTCGACGCTTCGCTGACCACCATCCGCGCCCACGAGAGGGACGCCGCCGGCGCGTTCAACCCGACCTATCGCTGCCTGTTTCCCGAGCCGCCGCCGCCGGGCACGGTGCCCACCTGCGCCGAGGCGGGCGTGCTCGGCGCGCTGCCCGGCGTGCTCGGCTCGCTGATGGCGATGGAAGTGCTGCGCGAGATCGTCGGCTTCGGCGAGGGGCTGGTCGGCCGGCTGCTGATGATCGATGCGCGCGCGATGCGGTTCGAGACGCTGCGCTATGCCCGCGATCCCGCCAACCCGCTCAACGGCGACCACCCGACGATCCGCGATCTGAGCGGGCATCGATAGCCTCTGCGTGAGAGCATCATCGTTCGCGAGGACGGATCCCGTCCAACGGCCGGGATGACAAATGCGCCCGCTATTCGGCGGCGGTGGTCGCGAGATAGCGCTGCCGCAGTTCGCGCTTGAGCAGTTTGCCGCTGGGATTCTTCGGCAGGCTGTCCACGAAGATGACGCGCTTCGGCGTCTTGAAATGCGCCATGGCCTTGGCGCAATGATCGATCACCGCGCTTTCGGTGAGGGTGTGGCCGGCCTTCACCACGACGATCGCGGTGACGGCCTCGATCCAGCGCTGATCGGGCAGGCCGATGACCGCCACCTCCGACACTTCCGGCAGCCGGTAGATCATCTCCTCGACCTCGCGGCTGGCGACGTTCTCGCCTCCGGTCTTGATCATGTCCTTCCGGCGATCGACCACGGTGATGTAGCCTTCCTCGTCAACGGTCGCGAGGTCGCCGGAGTGAAACCAGCCGCCGGTGAAGGCTTCCGCCGTCTTCTCCGGGTTGTTGTAATAACCCGAAAGCAGATGCGGCGAACGATGCACGATCTCGCCGACCTCGCCGACCGCGACATCGACCATCGCATCGTTGACGACGCGGGTTTCGACGTTGAGGGCCGGCTTGCCGGCGGAGCCGGCCTTGCGCAACTGGTCCTCCGGCTTCAGCACGGTGGCGAGCGGGGCGATCTCGGTCTGGCCGTAGAAATTCCAGAAGCGGACGTTCGGCAGCCGCCGCTGCAGTTCGAGCAGGACCTCCACCGGCATGATCGAGGCGCCGTAATAGCCCTTGCGAAGGCTGCTGAGGTCGGTGGCGTCAAAGGCCGGCGAACGCAGCATCCCGATCCATACCGTCGGCGGGGCGAAGAACGAGGTCACACCATGCTGCGCGATCTTCGACAGAATCAGGTCCGGCGCCGGCTGCCCCATGACGATGCTGGTGACGCCGAGATAGACGGCCGGCCCGAGAAAGACGTCGAGCTGGGCGCAGTGATAGAGCGGCAGCGCATGCAGCATCACGTCGTCTTCGCTCATGCCGCCGTCGATGATGCAGCTCACATATTGCCACATCACCGCCTCGTGGCTCAGAATCGCCCCCTTGGGCAGCGATTCCGTGCCGCTGGTGTAGATGATCTGGGCGGGATCGCGATTGTCGACCGCGGCGGTCACCGGCGAGGCGTCGGCATCGAGCAGATCGTCGAAGGTGGTCATCCCCGCGGGCGGCGTCGCCGGCATCTCGCCCGGCAGCCACACCATGGATTTGACCGCGCAGTCTTTCGCGGCCGCGGTGCGCGCGGCCTCGACGAAGTCAGGGCCGACCGCGAGCACGGTGGCGCCGCAGCTGGAGAGGATGAAGCGGATTTCGTCCGGGTTCAGCATGAAGTTGATCGGCACCATCACCGCGCCGATGCGCGCCAGCGCGAAACGCAGCGCCGCGAAGCTGTGCGAGTTGCGCGACAACACCGCGACGCGGTCGCCCTTGCCGACGCCGAACTTGCCGAGACCGCGCCCGAGCCGGTCGCAGATCGCGTTCAGCTCCGCATAGGTCCACACGGTGTCGCCGCAGGTTAGTGCGATCTTGCCGCCGAGGCGTTGGGCGGACCGTCGCGGCAGGTCGCCGATGCTCTGGGCGCGCGCGTGCTGGATGGTGGTGGAAAGTCTGTCGGCCATGTCTCCTCCGGCTGATTCCCGCGTGGAGCGGCTCGCGGCTCCACCGGCGTTTCCCGAACCGTAGCAAGCGCGATCCGCGCCTGCAATTTGGCGGTTCAAGCAGCCGGGTTGCGGAAATACGGCAGCACTGCGGGTGCCGGGGGCCGGGGCCGGCGGAGCCGGTCCGCTAGCTCAGACCATGCTGGGCAGGATGCGGTCCGGCGGCCGGTGGCCGTCGAGGAAGGTGCGGATGTTGATCACCACCTTCTCGCCCATCTCGACGCGGCCTTCGATGGTGGCCGAGCCCATATGCGGCAGCAGCACCACCTTGCCGGCCTTGGCGAGGCGGATCAGCCGCGGATTGACCGCGGGCTCGTGCTCGTAGACGTCGAGCCCGGCGCCGGCGATCTCGCCGGCCTCGATCAGCCGCGTCAGGGTGTCCTCGTCGATCACGGTGCCGCGCGCGGTGTTGACGATATAGGCGTCCTTGCGGATCAGCTTGAGGCGGCGCGCCGACAGCAGGTGGAAGGTGGCCGGCGTGTGCGGGCAGTTCACCGAGATGATGTCCATCCGCGCCAGCATCTGGTCGAGCGAATCCCAATAGGTGGCGCCGAGCTCGTCGGCGATCTTCGGCGCCACCGGCTTGCGGTTGTGGTAGTGGATCTGCAGGCCGAAGGCGCGGGCGCGGCGCGCCACCGCCTGGCCGATGCGGCCCATGCCGATGATGCCGAGCCGCTTGCCCCCGAGCCGCTTGCCGAGCATCCAGGTCGGCGACCAGCCGGGCCAGTCCTTGCCGCCGGGAATGATGTTGGCGCCCTCGATCATGCGGCGCGGCACCGCGAGGATCAGCGCCATGGTCATGTCGGCGGTGTCCTCGGTGAGCACGCGCGGCGTGTTGGTGACGGTGATGCCGCGCCCATGCGCGGCGGCGACATCGATATTGTCGACGCCGTTGCCGAACTGCGCGATCATCTTGAGCTGCGGGCCGGCCTGCTTGATCAGATCGGCGGCGATCTCGTCGGTGACGGTCGGCACCAGCACGTCGGCGCTGCGCACCGCCTCCGCGAGCTGCTCGGGCGTCATCGCCCGGTCATCGAGGTTGAGGCGCGCGTCGAACAGTTCGCGCATCCGCGTCTCGATCGAATCCGGCAGCTTGCGCGTGACGACGACGAGCGGTTTCTTCTTGAGCGCCATATCCTGTCCTCACGCCCGCGGGTTGATGACGCCTGCCCGGCCTGCGCGAAGCGTCCTCGCCCGCGACGTCTCGCGCGCGGAGGCGAAACATGTCGTCAGGGCGGGCCGGCTTCGTGTTTGGTTCACGCGCGTTCAATCCTCTTTAACCGGGCTGTTCGAAACTGCGGCGGCGACGCCGAATGTCACGGTTCCTTCAGCGCCCGGCGGCGGTCCGGCTCCGGCCGGGGCGCCGTGGTCCTCTCTAGCAGATGACCCGGCCAAGACAAGAACCCCGGCCGATGTCGGCGGCGGCGCCGGAACCGGTGCGCAAGGCGGCGCGGCGGTGTCCGGAACGGCTCTGTTTCTTTTGACGGCGAGGGGTGGGTTGATGGCGTTGAAGCGATGTCTGACGGCGATGGCCTTGATCGGCGGCGCGCTGCTGACGGCGGGCGGCGGTCACGCGGCGACGGGCTCCGTCAGCGGCCTGCCGATCCCGCGCTATGTCAGCCTCAAGTCCGATCACGTCAATGTCCGGGTCGGGCCGACCAAGGACAACGAGGTGAGCTGGATCTATACGCGGGCGGGACTGCCGGTGGAGGTGACCGCCGAGTTCGAGAACTGGCGGCGGGTGCGCGATTCCGAAGGCGCCGAGGGCTGGGTCTATCACTCGCTGCTGTCCGGACGCCGCACCGCGGTGGTGACGATGAAATCGAAGGACGAACTGGCTTCGCTGCACGACCAGCCCGATCCCGAGAGCCCGGTGGCGGCGCGGCTGCAGGCCGGCGTGGTGGCGCAGGTGAAGCGCTGCAACAACGGCTGGTGCCGCATCAGCGGCGAGGGTTTTGACGGCTGGATCGAGCAGCAGCGGCTGTGGGGCGTCTATGCCGACGAGAAGATCAACTAGAGAGTGACTTGCCGATCGGGTCGCCCGCCCCTCACCCTGGCGTCCGACCGGACAATCGGTCGGGGCGCGACATCGCACGGAAGGCGTCATCCTGAGGCGCGAGGGCGGAGCCCGAGCCTGTGGGCTCCGCTGTTGGGGAGCCGCACCCGTCGTGCCCCGGACGCGGTGCGGCATGCCATGCCGCGCCGCTGATCCGGGGCCGTTCCAACGCCGGCGCCAGCATTTGCGACGGTCCCGGCTCTGCGATGCACCGCTTAGGCGCGGCATCGCGTCCGGGACACGGTGTAGAACGGGCTGGACCGTCGAAACCGCGGGAGGGCCGCCCACCCTGAGGTGGTCCTGCGCCGCCGCCCCCTAGGGTGACGATCCGCCGCACGCGTCCGCAGAAATGAAATGCGCGGACCAGGGTCCGCGCATCAAGAAAACGGGAAAACCACAGAGAGGAAAACCACAGAGAGCGAGCGGCCGGGAGTCTCAGCGCTTCTTGCGCAGCCGGACCACGACGTCGACGCGGCTGATCTCGTAGCCTTCCGGCACCTCCGGCATCTTCTGCAGCATCAGGTTCGAGTTGTGGATGTCCACCAGCTCGTGGCTGTTCTCGAGATAGAAGTGATGATGCGAGGTGATGTTGGTGTCGAAATAGGTCTTGGTGCCGTCAACGCTGACCTGACGCAGCAGGCCGGCATCGGTGAGCTGGTTGAGGGTGTTGTAGACGGTCGCCAGCGACACCGGAACCTTGGCGTGGGTGGCCTCCTCATACAGCATTTCTGCGGTGAGGTGGCGGTCGCCCTTGCCGAACAGCAGCCAGCCCAGCGCCATGCGCTGACGGGTCGGACGCAGGCCGACCGATTGCAGCATCTCGTTGACGTCATGCCACGGACAGCCGGTCAGCTTGGCATCGCGGCCCGGAATCGGACCTGCCATCTCGGCAGCCTCGAAAGCCTCTGATTTATTGTCCATGTCCAGATCAGGCACCGTTCAGCCCTTCAAACGCAAGAGTACTTGGGAATATTTCGGACATATTACAAGAGAAATGGCCGCAGATGCAAGCTTTTCGCAACTAGATCGGGCGATCGGCCCGATCCGTGGCTGCAAAGACGCAGTTGCGGCGCCAGAGCACCCGTCAATCGCTTTGCCAGCCGTAAAGCCCGTGTTAGAGAGCGAATCGGCCTGCCAACCGGAATTGGTATGAAGGCTATAGATCATCTTCGACCACGCGGGAAAAGGGCGGGCGGCATGCAGGATAAGCGCGGCAGTTATGAATATGAGGACCTGCTGGCATGCGGGCGGGGCGAATTGTTCGGCCCGGGCAATGCCCAGCTGCCGCTGCCGCCGATGCTGATGTTCGACCGGATCGCCGAGATCAGCGAGACCGGCGGGGCCTATGGCAAGGGGCTGGTGCGCGCCGAACTGACGGTGAAGCCCGATCTCTGGTTCTTCGGCTGCCATTTCAAGGGCGATCCGGTGATGCCGGGCTGCCTCGGGCTCGACGCGCTGTGGCAGATGGTCGGCTTCTTCCTCGGCTGGCTGGGCGGCGAGGGCCGCGGCCGCGCGCTCGGCCTCGGCGAACTGAAGTTTTCGGGGCAGGTGCTGCCCAACATCAGCAAAGTGATCTATCAGATCGACATCAAGCGCGTGATGCGCGCGAAACTGGTGCTCGGGATCGCAGACGGGTGGCTTTCCGCCGATGGCGAGACTATCTATCGCGCCAAGGACTTGCGGGTCGGGCTGTTCAAGCAGGACGCGGCGATGACAGCGGCATGACCGCTGCGGGGGTGGCATCGGCGGCGCCGTCCGGCTTCGAATGCGATCACGGGGGATGACGTCGCGCTCACATCACCTCAGGGTCATCGACGTGACGTAAGTCACAATTTTCAAGCGGGCGGGGCAACGCTATGTTGCGGGCCGCTGTGGGGCAGTGCAGGGACAGGCGAGGCGATCACATGAGGCGAGTTGTCGTGACCGGGATGGGAATTGTCTCATCCATCGGAAACAACACGCAGGAAGTGCTGGCGAGTCTTTTCGAGGCGAAGTCGGGCATCACGAGGTCTGACGAATACGCCAAGCTCGGCTTCCGCTCGCAGGTGTTCGGTCGCCCGACGCTGAATCCGGCGGAGGTGGTCGACCGCCGCGCGATGCGCTTCCTCGGCGAGGGCGCCGCCTGGAACCACGTCGCGATGGAGCAGGCGATCCGCGACTCCGGCCTCGAGGACAAGGACATCGTCAACGCGCGCACCGGCATCATCATGGGCTCGGGCGGGCCGTCGGCGCGCGCCATCGTCGATGCGGCGGATATCACCCGGACCAAGGGCCCGAAGCGGGTCGGTCCGTTCGCGGTGCCGAAGGCGATGTCGTCGACCGCCTCCGCGACGCTCGCCACCTGGTTCAAGATCAAGGGCGTGAACTATTCGATCTCCTCGGCCTGCGCCACGTCCAACCACTGCATCGGCAATGCCTACGAGACCATTCAGTACGGCAAGCAGGACATCATCTTCGCCGGCGGCTGCGAGGATCTCGACTGGACCATGTCGGTGCTGTTCGACGCCATGGGCGCGATGTCCTCGAAATTCAACGACACGCCCGCAACGGCTTCCCGCGCCTATGACGTCAATCGCGACGGCTTCGTCATCGCCGGCGGCGCCGGCGTGCTGGTGCTGGAGGAGCTCGAGCACGCCAAGGCCCGCGGCGCCCGCATCTATGGCGAGATCGTCGGCTACGGCGCAACCTCCGACGGCTACGACATGGTGGCGCCCTCGGGCGAAGGCGCCGAGCGCTGCATGCGCCTCGCGCTCTCCACGGTGAAGGCGCCGATCGACTACATCAATCCGCACGCCACTTCGACGCCGGCGGGCGATCCGCCGGAGATCGGCGCGATCCGCAACGTGTTCGGCGCCGGCGAGAAGTGCCCGCCGATCGCGGCGACCAAATCCCTCACCGGCCATTCGCTCGGCGCCACCGGCGTGCAGGAGGCGATCTATTCGCTCCTGATGATGAACAACGGCTTCATCTGCGAGAGCGCGCATATCCAGGAGCTCGATCCGGCCTTCGCCGACATGCCGATCGTGCGCAAGCGCATCGACAATGCCAAGGTCGGCACGGTGCTGTCGAACTCGTTCGGCTTCGGCGGCACCAACGCGACGCTGGTGTTCCAGCGGCTGGATGCGTGACGCGAATCTCTCCCCGCCGGGGAGGCTGGCGCGCGGCGCAAGCTGGCGAGCCGGGGCCGCTTTCGTTTCGCGTCTTGCCACCCTTCTCACCCCGGCCCTCACCCGGCGAAAGGGCGTTCACGCCCGTCTTCGACGGGCGATGCGGGGCGAGGGAGCAGGCCCGACGATTGAATTGAGGACGTCATGACGCAGCTGATGCAGGGCAAGCGCGGTCTCATCATGGGAGTCGCGAACGACCATTCGATCGCGTGGGGCATCGCGCGGACGCTGGCGGCGCACGGCGCCGAGCTGGCCTTCACCTATCAGGGCGAGGCGCTGGGCCGGCGGGTGAAGCCGCTCGCCGAATCTCTCAACGCGGTCCTGGTGCTGCCCTGCGACGTCGAGGACATCGCCAGCGTCGACGCCACCTTCGCGGCGCTGAAGGAGAAATGGGGCACGCTCGATTTCGTCGTCCACGCCATCGGCTTCTCCGACAAGAACGAGCTGAAGGGCCGCTATGCCGACACCACGCGCGAGAATTTCTCGCGCACCATGGTGATCTCCTGCTTCTCCTTCACCGAGGTGGCGAAGCGCGCGGCCGAGATGATGCCGAACGGCGGTGCCCTGGTGACGCTGACGTTCGGCGGCTCCACCCGCGTGATGCCGAACTACAACGTGATGGGCGTGGCGAAAGCGGCGCTGGAAGCCTCGGCGCGCTATCTCGCCGCGGACTTCGGCCGCGCCGGGATTCGCGTCAACGCGATCTCGGCAGGCCCCGTGCGCACGCTGGCCGGCTCCGGCATCGGCGATGCGCGCGCGATGTTCGCCTTCCAGCAGAAGCACTCGCCGCTCGGCCGCGGCGTGACGCTGGACGAGCTCGGCGGCACCGCGCTGTATCTGCTGTCGGACCTGTCGGGCGGCGTCACCGGCGAGGTGCACTTCGTCGATTCCGGCTACAACATCATCTCGATGCCGCGCCCGGAAGAGTTGAAGGGCGGAGAGGGATAGGCGTCATGGCCGGGCGTCGCCGCCCGAACAACGCCGTCGCTTCGTTCGCACCTCAGTGTCTGACCGGAAAACAAGATCGCATCGTCGTCGAGAGACGACACGGTGCGCCGTCACCCTGAGGTGGTCATGCGCAGCATGACCCTCGAAGGGCGACGGCTGCGGCTGCCGCGTCATGGGTGATGAAGCGTCATCCTTCGAGGCTCGGGCTTGCCCTCGCACCTCAGGATGACGGGACAAGCCTCGTGTCCTGCTGCCTCACCCCGCCGCGATCTTCTCTGCGCGCTGGAATGCCGGGCGCGCCGCGCAGGCGTCGAGGTAGCGATCGAAATTCGGCCGTGTCGGAACCGTCTTGAACAGGCGGATGGCGAAATTCATGCCGGCGCCGATCGCGACGTCGGCGGCGGTGAAATCGTTGCCGAGCAGCCACGGGCCTTTGCTCAAGGCCTGATCGAGCGCGTCGAAGGTCTGCGCCGTGCTGCCCCAGGCGGCACTCGAAGGGGGAATCTCCAGCTTGAGATAGGCCTGCAGGATCGCCGGCTCGATGCAGCTCGGCGCGAAGAACAGCCATTGCAGGTATTTTCCGCGGCGCGGATCGCCGATCGGCGGCGCGAGCCCGGCCTGCGGATAACGGTCCGCGACATAGGCGCAGATCGCGGCGGATTCGGCGATCGCGACATCGCCGTCGGTCAGCGCCGGCACCTTGCCCATGGGATTGACGGCAAGATAGTCGGGCTTCTTCTGCGCGCCGGTGGAGATGTCGATCAGCACCTTCTCATAGGGCTGGCCGGCTTCCTCCATCAGCCACAGCGTGGTGAACGAGCGCGTGCGCGGCGACCAGTAGAGCTTCATCATGGGTGTGACCTGTCATCTGGGCGGGACATATCGGACGAGCAACGCCGACGATGATAATCGAACGTGGAGACTTTATGAATGCCGCCGCGAAGCAGACGCCGTCGCCTTGCGTGCCGGCCCGGAGATATCGTCGCCGCGAAGCGTTGTGCCGCGCGCGCCAGCATGGTGGCTCCGCAGGTCAAAAATGAAAAGGGCGGCCGCGCGGCCGCCCTTCAGTGATCGATAGGCAGTCTCGATCGATCGGCAACAGGCGTTATTCGCCGGCGGCCTCGCGCGGCGCGGCTTCGGCGGCGTCCGGCTTGTCGGTCTTCTGCCTGGCCTCGAGGTCCTCGCCGGTCTGCTGATCGACCGCCTTCATCGACAGGCGGGTCTTGCCGCGGTCGTCGAAGCCGAGCAGCTTGACCTTGACCTTGTCGCCTTCCTTGACGACGTCGCCGGTCTTCTGCACGCGGCTGGCGGCGAGCTGGCTGATGTGGACCAGGCCGTCCTTGGCGCCGAAGAAGTTCACGAAGGCGCCGAACTCCATCACCTTGACCACGGTGCCGTCATAGATCTGGCCGACCTCCGGATCGGAGGCGATCGACTTGATCCACTTGATCGCGGCCTTCATCGCCTCGCCGTCGTTGGAGGCGACCTTGACGGTGCCGTCGTCCTCGATGTTGACCTTGGCGCCGGTCTTCTCGACGATTTCGCGGATCACCTTGCCGCCGGTGCCGATCACTTCGCGGATCTTGTCGGTGGCGATCTTGAAGGTCTCGATCCGCGGCGCGTATTCGCCGAGCTCGGCGCGGGCGTTGGTCAGCGCCTTGGCCATCTCGCCGAGGATGTGGATGCGGCCGTCCTTGGCCTGCGCCAGCGCCACCTTCATGATCTCTTCGGTGATGCCGGCGATCTTGATGTCCATCTGCAGCGAGGTGATGCCGGCCTCGGTGCCCGCCACCTTGAAGTCCATGTCGCCGAGATGGTCCTCGTCGCCGAGGATGTCGGACAGCACGGCGTAGCGGCTGTCTTCGAGGATCAGGCCCATGGCGATGCCGGCGGTCGGCCGCTTCAGCGGAACGCCCGCGTCCATCAGCGCCAGCGAGGCGCCGCACACCGACGCCATCGAGGACGAGCCGTTGGACTCGGTGATCTCGGAGACGACGCGGATGGTGTAGGGGAATTCGTGATGCGGCGGCAGCACCGGATGGATCGCGCGCCACGCCAGCTTGCCGTGGCCGATCTCGCGGCGCTTGGTGCCGCCGAGCCGGCCGGTCTCGCCGACCGAATAGGGCGGGAAGTTGTAGTGCAGCAGGAACGTCTCTTTGTACGTCCCCGACAGCGCGTCGACGTACTGCTCGTCCTCGCCGGTGCCGAGCGTGGTCACCACCAGCGCCTGGGTCTCGCCGCGGGTGAACAGCGCCGAGCCGTGGGCGCGCGGCAGCACGCCGACCTCGGCGACGATGTTGCGCACGGTCTTGACGTCGCGGCCGTCGATCCGCTTGCCGGTATCGAGGATGTTCCAGCGGACGATCTTGGCTTCCAGCTCCTTGAACACCTCGGCGACGCGGAGCTTGTCGTATTGCGGCTCCGAATTTTCCGAAGATTTGCCTTCGGGGAAGTAGTGCGCGAGCACCTTCTCCTTGGCGGCGGCGACGGCGGCGTAGCGGTCCTGCTTCACCGGAATCGCATAGGCGGCGCGCAGGTCCTGCTCGACCAGCGCGAGCATGTCCTTCTCGAGCGCGCTGTTGTCGATCGCGGCCACCTCGCGCGGCTCCTTGGCGGCCTTCTCGGCGAGCTGGATGATGGCGTCGATCACCGGCTGGAAGTGGCGGTGGCCGAACATCACGGCGCCGAGCATGATCTCTTCCGACAGCTCCTTGGCCTCGGATTCGACCATCAGCACCGCATCCGAGGTGCCGGCGACCACCAGCTCGAGCTGGGTATCGGCGATCTCGTCGAGCGTCGGATTGAGCACGTATTCGTCGTTGATGAAGCCGACCCGCGCCGCGCCGATCGGGCCCTTGAACGGCACGCCGGAGAGCGTCAGCGCCGCGGAGGCGGCGACCATCGCCAGCACGTCGGGATCGTTCTCCATGTCGTGCGAGAGCACGGTGACGATCACCTGGGTCTCGTTGCGCCAGCCGTCGGCGAACAGCGGGCGGACCGGGCGGTCGATCAGGCGGGAGACCAGGGTTTCCTTTTCGGTCGGCCGGCCTTCGCGCTTGAAGTAGCCGCCGGGGATGCGGCCGGCCGCGTAGGCCTTCTCCTGGTAGTCGACGGTGAGCGGCAGGAAGTCGACGCCTTCGCGCGGCGACTTGGCGGCAACGACGGTGGCCAGCACGACGCTCTCGCCATAGGTGGCGACCACGGCGCCGTCGGCCTGGCGGGCGATCTTGCCGGTTTCGAGTCTGAGCGGACGCCCGCCCCAGTCGATCTCGACGGTATGTTTATCGAACATGATTGCTGTCTTTCATGGTTTCACGGACGGCATGGAAGCCTTAAAGCACGAAAGCCATGCGCAAGACGGCGGGACGCTGCTCGCGGCGGCACCCGTTGCGGGGCCGTCGATCCGCGATTCCAGCGTCCGGCGATCCTGCCATGGCCTGGCGGTCTTTGAATGGCTTCCATCCTTCCGATGGTGCGGGCGATGTGACCGTCACCCGGTCACAGCCATTTGCCCGCGCGACGGGCCTTGCCCGTCAATTCGCCCAGCCGCCGGATTGCGGCTGAACCTGGTGGAGCAGGCGGATGCCACACGGCTTCCGCACCGCCTGATGGAGCGCGACCCTGCTGCCGGATACGCATACGCTGTGCGGAGAGGAGCGCGCCGGGATGCACGCGCGAGGCGTGCCGTCGCTGCTCAGCGGCGGATATTGTGCTTTTCGAGCAGCGCCTTGTACCGCGCCTCGTCCTTCTTCTTGACGTAGTCGAGGAGCGAGCGGCGGGTGGAGACGAGCTTCAGGAGGCCACGGCGGGAATGGTTGTCCTTGACGTGGGTCTTGAAATGCTCGGTGAGGTTGTTGATGCGTTCCGACAGGATCGCGACCTGAACCTCGGGCGAACCGGTGTCGCCGGCCTTCTTGGCATTGGTCTTGATGACTTCCGCTTTGCGTTCTGCGGTAATCGACATCGTCACACTCTTTCATTGTCTTGACGACCGGAACTGGCAGTCAGTCCGGTCAGGTTGAACACGCGCTTGGGGATGAGTTCACCATGCCCGATCTCGGCAAGCGCCAGAAGCCGGCCCGCGACCGTGACATAAACGGTGCCGCTGACCGTGGGCGCATCCCGTCCGCGCAACAAAACGGCCTGGCCCCGGTGGAGCCTTGCCGCATCCGCCCGTGTGACGGCCAGTGCCGGGATGTCGTCCAGCGCGGTCTCAACGGGCAGCAGCGCGTCGGCGAGGTTGCCCTCGCCAGACGCGGCTCTATCGCACAAAGCCTCCAATTCCGCCAGCGGAATCATGTCGGCCTCGTCGAACGGGCCGACCAGGGTCCGGCGCAGCGCGCTGATATGGCCATAGCAGCCCAGCAGCCGGCCGAGGTCGCGGGCGAGCGCCCGCACATAGGTTCCCTTGCCGCATTCCGCCTCGAACACCGAATTGCTGCTATCTGACTGATCGACAAGAGTTAATTCGTGAATCTCGACCTCGCGCGGCTGCAGTTCGACGATTTCGCCGTCGCGCGCCAGGTCATAGGCGCGCTCGCCCTGCACCTTGATCGCGGAATAGCGCGGCGGGGTCTGCAGGATGGTGCCGGTGAACTGCGGCAGCAGCGCCCGGATGGCCTCGGGGGCGGGCCGGCGGTCGCTCGCCTGGGTGACGCGGCCCTCGGTATCGTCGGTGTCGCGCTCCTCGCCCCAGGTCACGGTGAAGCGGTAGCGCTTGCGGCCGTCCATCACGAAGGGAACGGTCTTGGTGGCTTCGCCCAGCGCGATCGGCAGCCCGCCGGAGGCCAGCGGATCCAGCGTCCCGGCATGGCCGGCGCGTTTGGCGTTGAACAGCCGCTTCACCACCGCCACGGCCTGGGTCGAGGTCATGCCGATCGGCTTGTCGAGCACCACCCAGCCGTGAACGTCGCGGCGGTCGCGCTTTTGCTGCGAACGGCGCTGCGGCTTGTCGGCGCGCGGGTCGTTATGTCCGTGCGCGCGGGCGTGCCCGGGTTGCGCTCCTCCCTCCCGGCGCTGCGCGCCGACCTCTCCCGCAAGGGGGGCGGTCGCGGATACGTCGGCATTGTTGGATGTCGTCACTGTCACTCGCTCTCGTTCGAATCGGACTTGAGGTCACGCTGCACCGCGGGTGTTCGCAATAATTTCTCGATCCGTTCCGCCTCGTCGAATCGGTCGTCGGTGCGGAAGCGAATCTCAGGTGCAAATTTCAGGTTAACGCGGCGCGCGATCTCGCCGCGCAGGAAGCGCTTGTTGCGGTCGAGTGCGCCGATCACCGCATCGATGTCGTGGCCGCCGAGCGGCATCACGTAAATCGTCGCCAGCTTGAGGTCGGGCGACATCCGCACCTCGGGCACGGTGACCATGTGCTGCTCGAGCACGGGATCGTGCACCGCGCCCTGGGCGAGAATCTCGGCCATCGCGTGACGCACGGTTTCGCCGACCCGCAACTGGCGCTGCGAGCCGCCGGGATGCCTTGCTGGCTGATGATGACGGGACATGAACGGTCTTTCAAAACAGACGCCATGCCTGCGCCGGCGCGGGCATGAGCGTCTTTCTCGGAAACGACTGGTTAAGACGTGGATGGCCGGACCTTCATGCGAAGACGCGCTCCGCGCTTCCGTCCGGCCATGACGCCATATTCCAACTCACGCGGTTCACTGTGAGATTTGGACTCACAGCGAACGCTGGATGGTCTCCACGCGGTAGCACTCGATCACGTCGCCGACGCGCATGTCGTGATAGTTCTCGAAGGCCATGCCGCATTCCTGGCCGGACTGCACTTCCTTCACTTCGTCCTTGAAGCGCTTCAGCGTCGACAGCTTGCCTTCGTGCACCACGACGTTGTCGCGGATCAGGCGCACGTTGGCGCCGCGTTCCACGGTGCCGTCGGTGACGCGGCAGCCGGCCACCTTGCCGACCTTCGAGATGTTGAACACCTCGAGCACCTCGGCATTGCCCAGCATGGTCTCGCGCAGCGTCGGCGCGAGCAGGCCGCTCATCGCCTGCTTCACGTCATCCACGAGGTCGTAGATGATGTTGTAGTAGCGGATCTCGATGCCGTTGCGCTTGGCGGCGGCGGCGGCCTCCTTGTTGGCGCGCACCGAGAAGCCGATGATCGCGGCGCCGAAGCCTTCGGCCAGCGTGACGTCGGATTCCGAGATGCCGCCGACGCCGGCGTGCAGCACGCGCGCCGCCACCTCGTCGGTGCCGAGCTTCTCCAGCGAGCCGATGATCGCTTCGAGCGAGCCCTGCACGTCGGCCTTGATGACCAGCGGGAATTCCTTGCGGCCCGCGGTCTTGAGCTGCGACATCATCTGCTCCAGCGAGCCGCGCATGCCGGCGACGCTGGCGGCCTTCTCGCGCTTCTGATGGGCGCGATAGCTGGTGATCTGGCGGGCGCGGGCTTCGTTCTCGACCACGGCGAGACGATCGCCCGCTTCCGGCGGACCGTTGAAGCCGAGCACCTCCACCGGCACGGCGGGGCCGGCCTCGGTGATGGTCTCGCCCTTGTCCGAGATCAGCGCGCGGACGCGGCCCATCTCGGCGCCTGCGACGATGATGTCGCCGACGCGCAGGGTGCCGCGCTGCACCAGCACCGTCGCCACCGGGCCGCGGCCGCGATCGAGCTTGGCCTCGATCACCGTGCCTTCGGCCGGGCGCTGCGAATTGGTCCGCAGCTCCAGCAGCTCGGCCTGCAGCGAGATCATCTCGAGCAGCTTGTCGAGATTGGTCTTGTTCTTCGCCGACACCTCGACGTCGACCACGTCGCCGCCGAAGGATTCGACCTGCACGTCGTGCTGCAGCAGTTCGGTGCGCACGCGCTCGGGCTTGGCTTCCGGCTTGTCGATCTTGTTGATCGCGACGATGATCGGCACCTTCGCGGCCTTGGCGTGGTTGATCGCCTCGATGGTCTGCGGCATCACGCCGTCGTCCGCCGCGACCACCAGCACGACGATATCGGTGACCTTGGCGCCGCGGGCGCGCATCGCGGTGAACGCGGCGTGGCCCGGCGTGTCGATGAAGGTGATCTTCTGGCCGCTCGGCGCCGCGACCTGATAGGCGCCGATGTGCTGGGTGATGCCGCCGGCTTCGCCGGACACCACATTGGCATGGCGCAGCGCGTCGAGCAGCGAGGTCTTGCCGTGGTCGACGTGGCCCATCACGGTGACCACCGGCGAGCGCGTCTCGGTGTCGGTGGAGTCGTCCGCCACGTCGAACAGGCCTTCCTCCACGTCGCTGGCGGCGACGCGCTTGACGGTGTGGCCCAGTTCTTCGGCGATCAGCTGCGCGGTATCGGCATCGATCACGTCGGTGATCTTGTGCATCGCGCCCTGCTTCATCAGCATGCGGATGACATCGACCGCGCGCTCCGACATGCGGTTCGCCAGCTCCTGGATGGTGATGACTTCGGGAATCGTCACCTCGCGAATCAGCTTTTCCTTCGGCTCGTTCGAGGCATGGCCCTTCAGCCGCTGGGTGCGGCGGCGGAACGAGGCGATCGAGCGCTCGCGCACGTCGTCGGCATTGAGCGCCGTGACCACGGTGAGGCGGCCGCGCTGCTTCTGCGGCGTCGGCTTGGCCGCGGGCTTCGGCACCACCACCGGGCGGGCGCCGCCCGGACCGCGGCGGATCTGGCGCGGACCGTCGTCATCGTCGGCCTCCGCGGCCACGCCCGGGGCGCGGGCCGGCGGCGCGGTGCGCGGCGTGGTAGCCGCGGGCCGTGCGGCCGGAGCCGCGGGCGCACCCGGCCTCGCCTCGGCCTCGAGGGTCTTCTTGGCCTGCAGCTCGGCCTTGCGCTTGGCTTCCTCTTCCAGCCGGTGCCGCTCTTCCTCGGCCTTGCGGCGGGCCTCGGCGGCCTCGCGCTCCTGCTGCTCGATGAATTCGCGGCTCTTGCGGCGCGCGGCCTCGGCCTCGGCGGCGCGGCGCTCCTCTTCCTCGCGGGCGCGGGCGTCGGCCAGCGCCATGGCGCGCGCGCTGCGCTCGTCCTCGGTCAGGGTGCGCAGCACGACGCCGGAGCCGCTGCGCGCAGGCGCCGGCGTGCCGGGACGCGAGGTCCGCGGCGGCGCCGCCGTCTTGGCGGGCTCGGGCTTGGCCGCTGCGGGCGGCTCCGCCGCCGGCGCATCGGCGCCGATCCGGCGCTTGCCCCGCTTCTCGACGACCACCTGCTTGCTACGGCCGTGGCTGAAGCTCTGGCGCACGGTGCCCTGCTCGACGCGCGGCTTCAGCGTCAAGGTTTTGGTCGGGCTGACGCTCAAAGTCTTGTCGCCAGGATTTTTCGTATCAACCATTCAGCAGTCCCAATCTTGTTGCGGTGCGCGGATTCGCACCGTCCTGTCAGCCAATTCCGTGTCGTCTTGCCGTCTGTCCGTCGTCGTCCGCCATCCGGTATCGGACCAGGATGCGGCTCCGCGACAGGAACGTCCCGCTCGCCGCGCCAGCGAGCACGGCAGCATGTATCACATTTGACCGCCCTAGTGCCAAATCCAATTCGGCCGAGGTCAGCTCCATGATGACCGGAATATCGAGCGATTTTCCGGTTTTTTGCTCGTTTTCGCGCCGCAGCGCCTCCAGGCGGGCATTCAGCTTGCGAATTCCGTCGGCGGCGCCGTCGCGGGCGTGCAGCAGGGCCGCCACGCCCCGCTGCGCCAGCGCCTCCTCGACCTTGGCGAAGCCCGAGACCACCTGCCCGGCCTTGGCCGCGATCGCCAGCGCATCGCTGACGCTGCGCGCCAGCAGCCGTCCGGTGTCCTCGGCGAGGGTCGGCGCGGCCTTGACGCCACGCTTGAATCCGCGCGCGAACACCTGGCGGCGCACCGCCTCGGCCACCGTCGTCTGGCGCGCCGTCAGCCACAGCCCGCGGCCCGGCAGCTTGCGCTTGAGGTCCGGCACCACCACGCCGTCCGGCGCCACGACGAAGCGGATCAGCTCATCGATCGGCCGGACCTGCCGCGACACCGCGCACATCCGCTCGGTCCCGGGCTTGGCAGCCCGGGGGCCGTGGTCGAGATCGGCCGGGTCGGCGGTGGCGAGCATGCGCAGGCATCTCCCTCATCATCGGCGCGGGGTCTTGCCGCAAAACCGGGGTCCGGACTTGGGCATGGCGCTCACGCCGTCTCGTCTTCGGCGGCCTCGGGCTCGCCTTCGGCTTGCTTGGCGAGATCGGCCTCGCTGATCCAGCCGGCGGCGACGCGCGCCTGCATGATCATCTGCTCGGCCTCCTCGCGCGAGATGTCGATGCCGTCGAGGAAGCCGGCGTTCTTGGTGGTCTCGCCGTCCTTGCGCTCGGTCCAGCCGACCAGATCGTCGGTGGCGCAGCCGGCCAGATCCTCGACCGTCTTGACGTCGTTCTCGCCGAGCTTGACCAGGATCTTCGAGGTCATGCCGGGAATCTCCTTCAGCGCGTCCTCGACGCCGAGTTCCTTGCGGCGCGCCTCCAGCTCCTGCTCGAGCTGCTCCAGATATTCGCGGGCGCGGGTCTGCAGCTCCTCGGCGGTTTCATCGTCGAAGCCCTCGATGCCCGCCAGTTCGCGGACATCGACCAGCGCCAGTTCTTCGATCGAGGTGAAGCCTTCCGAGGCGAGCAGCTGGCCGACCACCTCGTCGACATTGAGCGCGTCCATGAAGACCCGCGTCGAATGCTCGAAGTCGGCCTGGCGGCGCTCGGATTCCTCGCTCTCGGTCAGGATGTCGATGTCCCAGCCGGTCAGCTGCGAGGCCAGCCGCACGTTCTGGCCGCGCCGTCCGATCGCAAGGGATAGTTGGTTATTGGTGTCCGGAACCACAACCTCGATGCGTTCGCGATCTTCGTCGATCACCACCTTGGAGACCTCCGCCGGCGCCAGCGCGTTGACCACGAAGGTGGCGATGTCCGGCGACCACGGAATGATGTCGATCTTCTCGCCCTGCAGCTCGTTCACCACCGCCTGCACGCGCGAGCCGCGCATGCCGACGCAGGCGCCGACCGGGTCGACCGAGGAATCGCGCGACACCACGCCGATCTTGGCGCGCGAGCCCGGATCGCGGGCCACCGCCTTGATCTCGACGATGCCGTCATAGATTTCCGGCACCTCCTGCGCGAACAGCTTCGCCATGAACTGCGGATGAGTGCGCGACAGGAAGATCTGCGGGCCGCGGGTCTCGCGGCGCACGTCGAAGATGTAGGCGCGGACGCGGTCGCCGTTGCGGAACACCTCGCGCGGCAGCATCTCGTCACGGCGGATGATGGCCTCGCCGCGGCCGAGATCGACGATCACGCTGCCGTATTCGACGCGCTTGACCACGCCGTTGACGATGTCGCCGATGCGGTCCTTGAATTCCTGGTACTGGCGGTCGCGCTCGGCCTCGCGCACCTTCTGCACGATCACCTGCTTGGCCGACTGCGCGGCGATGCGGCCGTATTCCAGCGGCGGCAGCGTGTCGGCGATGGTGTCGCCGATCTGCGCGGTGGGATTGGCGCGCTGGGCGTCCTGCAGGGAAATCTGGTTCGCGGGATTCTCGACATGCTCGACCACCAGCATGTGGCGGGTCAGCGAGAGCTGGCCGGTCTTCGGATGAATCTCGGCATGGACGTCGGTTTCGCTGCCGTAGCGGGCGCGCGCCGCCTTGGCGATGGCGTCCTCCATCGCCTCGATGACGATGGTGCGGTCGATCGACTTCTCGCGCGCGACCGCGTCGGCAATCTGCAAGAGTTCAAGTCGGTTGGCGCTGACAGCGGCCATGGCTCAGTCTCCTTCGGGGTGATCGGTGATGCCGGCGCGCCGACGTTCCTCGGCGGCGAGCCGGTGCTGCTTGGTGTTCTGCGGAAGCGGTTTCTTCGGCGGCTTGTTGCTTCCTTTGGGTTTCGGCCTTTTCGCGCGGGCCTTCCTGGCATGCGCGGGCGGCGGCGGCGCGATGCCGAGGCTTTCCTTCAGCTCGCGCTCGGCGGCCTTGCCGCGCCGCATCGATTCCGCGATCAATTCGTCGGTGAGGATCATCCGCGCCTCGCCGATATCCTCGAGCGGCAGCGCCACCGCGGCGTCCTCGCCGGCCGGCGGATCGTCGCGGCGCAGATGCAGCACCGGCCCCTCGACGCCTTCGATGATGCCGCGAAACCGCTTGCGGCCCTGATGCGCCACCGCCATCTCGATCTTCGCGAGGTGGCCGAGGTGGCGCTCGAAATCCGAACGGCGCACCAGCGGCCGGTCAATTCCCGGCGACGAAATCTCGAGCCGGTAGGCGCGCTCGATCGGATCGGCGACGTCGAGCACCGGCGACAGCGCCCTGGACACCGCCTCGCAATCGTCGATCAGCATGGTGCCGTCGGGCCGCTCCGCCATGATCTGCACGGTGCAGCCGGCCTCGCCCGAGACCTTGACCCGCACCAGGCGGTAGCCCATGCCCTGCAGCACCGGCGCGGCGATGGCCGCGACGCGCGCGGCAACGCCCGGCTCGACCACGAGGCGCGGCTCGGCCAGCAGATCATCGATTGAACCAGTCGTAGCGGTCATGTCGCGGATCGATCGTACCCAAACATTTGCCGGACCGGCCGGCGATCGGCGCCTTCGCCTGCGGCGAACCCGAAACCGGCGCCGGCCGGCACCGGAGCGGGTCCGCAGGTAATAAAAAAGAGCGGGTCCCGGGGGGCCCACTCTCGATACGCCATCGTATGAGAATATGTCAGTTGCCGCTGATATAGCCGTTTTCCCCCGGTCCGACAAGCACCGCGGCCCGCGGAACCGGAATTTAATGCGCCGGGGCGGGCAGCAGCCGCAGCGCCCGCCCGATCGGCAGGGTGATCGCGGCGGCGAACACCCAGCCCGACAGCGCGCCGGCCATGATGCCCGACAGCAGCGTGCCGACGGTGCAGCCGCGCCCAGCCATGGCGCCCCAGCCGAGCAGCACGCCGCCGGCGAGGCCCCGCGCGATCTGGCCGCCATCTGGCCATTGCGGGCGGAGCTGGCCGGCGGCCAGCGCCGCGGCGACCGCCTTGCTCCACGGCACGTTCACCGCGCCGGGCACGGGGCCGCCGCGCACCGACAGCTCCTGCGAGCCCGGCGGCGCGAACACCTTGCCGCTGAATTCGTCGGGCGAGCGGATATCGACGATCACCGCGTTGTTGTTCCTGGAAGCCTCGAGCACGTCGGCGAGCCGCGCCCGCAGCCTGGTGTTCGGCGCCGAGATCGTCAGGTTGCCGGGCTGCAGCGCGGCGACCTTGCTGTCGAGCGGCCGCTTCTCGGCCTCCCACTTCCTGCGCCCGCCGTCGAGCAGCTTGACGTTCTTGACGCCATAGACGTCGAACACCCAGGCGCCCCAGGCCGCGAACCAGTTGTTGTTGTCGCCGTAGAGCACGACGGTGGAATCGTCGTTGATGCCGAGCCGCTTCACCAGGGCCTGGAAATTCTCGGGCTTGGCGATGTCGCGCTCCAGCCTGTCGACGAGGTCGGTGGTCCAGACGATATTCTGCGCGCCGGGGATGTGGCCGCGCTCGTAGAGCCCGGGCTCGACGCTGACCTCGACGATGCGGACTTTCGGATTGGCGAGGTTCTTCTCCAGCCACTCGCCGGTCACCAGCGGGCCGCCGGTGTCCGCGGTGGCCGTGCATCGATCAGCGCAGTGGCTCTGAAGGCGGCGGTCGAGCGCATCGAGCGCGAGCACAATCTTGGTCCTGCGAAAACCTCGTTCGAGGGGTTCAAGACGCTGCGCGTCAACAACATGCTGACCTATGACGAGCTCTTTTGGAGCGTGCCGCTGCATGACGCGGTGCTGCCGGTGGTGGAGGCGGCGCTCGACAGGGAATGCCTGCTGTCGTCGTTCTGCTCGCTGGTGCTCGGGCCGGGGCAGGAGGCGCAGCCGATCCACGAGGACACCCAGCTCATTCCGCGCCGGCTGCAGGAATTGTGCGGCTACAGCGTCTACAAGGGCCCGTTCGGCCACATCGACAACCACGATCCGATCGAACTGCTCGGCCGCGAGCGCGGCAAGCGCATGGTGTGGGAAGCGACCGACGTGAAGAAGGCGCGGCAGGCGGCGGGGATGTAGTTTGGCTTCGTCATGCCCGGACTTGATCGTGGCATCCACGCCTTGACGCGGGATGTTCAGTTCGCCCGGCGGCGTTATCTTAAGGCGCAAGGGTGAAGCCCAAGCCCAAGCCCAAGCCTCGAAGCGTCATCCTGAGGCGGCGATGCCCTTGCATCGCCCTCGAAGGATGGCGCGACATAACGGCCGTCGCCCTTCGAGGGCCGCTGAAGCAGCGGCCGCCTCAGGGTGACGGCGTCCGATCCGATCCGATGGTGAGAGGCGTCACGCGCCGACGCGCCTGAATCGCAGATAGCTCGCGCGGCGGCCCTCGCGCGCCGCTTTGCGGCCGTAGCGCGTCATGGTGTAGTCCGGCCACGGTTTGCGCCAGTCGTCGGCGCGCTCCGCCAGCCAGATAAATTGCGGCGCGCGCGCCAGATGCGCCAGCGTCCAGCCGACATAATCGTCGATATCGCAGACGAAGCGAAATTCGCCGCCGGGCTTGAGCGCGCGCGCCATCGCGGCGATCGTTGCGTCCTGCACAAAGCGCCGCTTCCAGTGCCGCCGCTTCGGCCACGGATCGGGATGGATCAGGTCGATGCGGATCAAGGACTGCGGCGGCACCCAGGCCAGCAGCTCGGCGGCATCGCCGGCGACGAGACGGATGTTGCGGATGTCGTGCGCCTCGATCTGCGCGAGGATCTTGGCCATGCCGTTGACGTAAGGCTCGCAGCCGATGAAGCCGGTGCGCGGGGCGGCCAGCGCCTCGGCGACGAGATGCTCGCCGCCGCCGAAGCCGATCTCGAGCCGCACCGCCTCGACCGCGCCGTCGAACAGCGCGGCGAGATCCGCCGGCGCGGCGCGGGTGATGTCGAGCGCGAGGCGCGGCAGCAGATTCGCCATCAGGTCGGCCTGATGGCTGCGCAGCTTGTGCCCCTTGCGCCGCCCGAAGAACGCGCCCGGCGGCCGGATCGGTTCGGTCATGTCATGAGCTCGCGGCATGAGCGTTGATCATCGGCGCGGCCTCGCCGCCCGGCACTCGATGGTGGTCGTTGTCGTCTCTGCATGCGCCGCTCGCCGATGACGGGTCGCAGCGTCACAGCTCTTACGTGTGAAGCCCGCGCAGCGTCAATCGTTTCACCAAGCGAGACAGTGGCGATGCGGCAGCGCCTGCGCGACGCGCGAGTCCGGAATCCGGAACGGCGGACGGATGCGCGGTGGAAAAACCGGAGGGGACGCTCAGCCTTGATCGGATTGCTCGCGTCCGGCGATCTGCTCGACCAGGTCGACGATGCTGCGGCGGAGCTTGGCGTCGGAGATGCGGGTGAAGGCACGCGTCAGCGCGAGACCTTCGGAGGTCGCAAGGAAATCCGACACATAGGTGGGAGAAGGTGCTTCGCCGAAACCGTTCGCATCGGCGTTGGCGGTGCCGGTGGGGCCGCCCTCGAACAGGAATTGAACCGGCACCTGGAGCACTTCGGATATCTGCTGCAGGCGGCTGGCACCGACGCGGTTGGTGCCTTTCTCATATTTCTGAATCTGCTGAAAGGTCAGGCCCAGCGCTTCGCCGAGCTTTTCTTGACTCATTCCCAGCATGATGCGGCGCATGCGCACACGGCTGCCGACATATTTGTCAACAGGATTGGGCGCTTTGGTCGACATCAAACTCTCCTTAGTTTCGGCGGACAAACGCCCGCCGGAACGGGCGGAGTCTGCCTTCAGCATCGGCCCGGTCAAGACCGCTCGGATGCTGGAACACGATTGCGGTTTATTTCTGCAGCCGGGCCGCAGTCATATACCAGCGACGTTCGGCAGCCCAGCGTTTATATCGGCGCCGGTTTTTCTAAGTAACCGAAAAGTTGATAACTCGTGCTCAGAATTCCGCAATGGCGCAGGTGCGGTGAAAAAGATACGCCCAGCGGTCGCGACGGAATCGGACTACACGCGCTGCGCAGTAATGCGCCGGCGCCGCCATGCGATGATGATAGCCAGTCCGATCAGAATTGAGGCAGGCGTGTCGCCGACGCGCTGATACACCGTCGTCGCGAGCGCGCGCGGCAGCCGTGCATCGAGCACGCCTTCCTCGCCGAGGCCGAGCGACGCGATGATTCGCCCGGCCGGATCGATCACCGCGGAGACGCCGGTATTGGCGGCGCGCACCAGGGGCAGGCCCGTTTCAATCGTGCGCAGCCGCGCCTGCTGCAGATGCTGATAGGGCCCGGTCGACGTTCCGAACCAGCCGTCATTGGTCAGGTTGACCATCCATCCCGGCCGCTCGCCCTGCGCGGCCATCTCGTCGGGGAAGATCGCCTCGTAGCAGATCAGCGGCAGCATCGACGGTGCGCGCGGCACATCGATGACGCGGCGGCGCGTGCCGGCGATGAAACCGCCGCGCACGCGCGTGAGCTGCTCGAAGCCGAGTCTTTCCATCAGGGACTGGAACGGCAGGTATTCGCCGAACGGAACGAGATGCAGCTTGTCATAGACCGACAGGAAGCCGCCATCGTCGCCGATCAGATAGATCGAGTTGTAGGCGCGGCGGATCGGCGTGCCCGGCGGCAGGTCCGGCGCGCGCACCGCGCCGGTGATCAGCACCGTGCCCGGCGGCAGCAGCGCGGCGATCTGCGCCATCGCATCGCCCTCGCGGGCGAGGAAGAACGGAAAGGCGGATTCCGGCCAGATCAGGATCTGGGTGTCGCGCACGCCACTGGTCTGCGGCCCGGTCGCGCGGTCCGACAATGCAAGATATTTCCGCATCACCGCGGCCTTGGCGGAATAGTTGAAGCGCTCATCCTGCGACACGTCGGGCTGCATGATGCGCAATCTGACATCGAGCAGCGCGGTCGGATGGTTGCCGAGCCGCAGGGCGCCGAAGCCGGCCATCGCAATCAGCGCCAGCGCGGCGGCGAGCGGCGGCAGCCAGCGATGGCGGGTGGCGTCGCGGCCGTCGATCAGCACCGCGGGACTGGCGAAGATCGCGACGCTGAGGAAGGTCATGCCCCAGAGTCCGATCAGTGAAGCGGTCTGCGCCAACGCCAGCGGCTCGGTGAGGGCGTAGCCGAACGCGTTCCACGGAAAGCCGGTCAGCAGATGGCCGCGCAGCCATTCCGCGATGGTCATGGCGGCGGCGAGCGCGAGGATGCGCGCCGCGCCGCGCGGCCAGATCGCGCGCGCCAGCGCGAAGCCGAGCGCGGTGAACAGCGCGAGATAGGCCGGCAGACCGCAGACCGCGAAAGGCAGCAGCCAGCCGAAGGTCGAGGCATCCACCAGGAAGGCGTTGCCGATCCAGTAAAGCCCCGGCACGAAATAGCCGAAGCCGAACCACCAGCCGGCGATCGCCGCGGAGCCGATGCCGTTGAAGCGGGCGGCGCCGACGCCGTCGATCAGCCACACCATCACCGGAAAGGTGACGAACAGCAGCGGCCAGGCGTCGAACGGCGCCATCGCCAGCGACGACAGTGCGCCGGCGAGGCAGGCGATCAGCGCGCGGCGCCAGCCCCATGACAGCACGATGGCGAGAGCGGCGGCGCGAAGCTTGCGCCCGATCAGGATCAAGAGGCGGCTCCGTCGTCGCGCGGAGGCGTGTCGCCGCTGCTGCCGGTGGTGGTGTCGCCCGGGCCGTCGCGCCGCCGCACATCGCGGCCGCGCGGAGCGGGCCGCTCCTTGCGCGGTCCGATGCGCAGCCGCTTCACGCGCCGCGGATCGGCGTCCAGCACCTCGATCTCGAAATCACCCGGCCCCGAGATGATCTCGCCGCGGACCGGCAGCCGTCCGACATGGGTGACGAGGAAGCCGCCGAGGGTTTCGACATCCTCGCCGGCTTCGCCGGTGTCGAAGGCATCGCCGATCATCTCGCGCACGTCGTCGAGGCTGGCGCGCGCGTCGGCGATGAAGGTGTTCTCGCCCTGCTTGACGATCGAAGGCGGCTCGGCGCTGTCGTGCTCATCGTCGATCTCGCCGACGATCTGCTCGACGATGTCCTCGATCGAGACCAGTCCGTCGGTGCCGCCATATTCGTCGACCACCAGCGCGAGGTGCAGCCGCGAGGCCTGCATCTGCGCCAGGAGGTCGATGGCCCGCATCGACGGCGGCACGTAGAGCAGGTTGCGGATGATGCCGGCCTCGCCGAGCGGCAGCGAGAGATCGACATTGCGCAGGTCGAGGCCGGCGGGCAGCGGCTTCTTACGCCGGGTCTTGGCCGGCTCGGTGACCCTTGCCTTCGACGTCATGAAGGCGAGGAGGTCGCGGATGTGGACCATGCCGACCGGGTCGTCGAGCGTCTCGTTGTAGACCACGAAGCGCGAATGCGCGGCGCGCTCGAACAGCGCCATCAGCTCGCCGAGCGAGATGTCGCGCTTCACCGCGACGATGTCGGCGCGATGAATCATCACGTCGGCGATGCGCTGCTCGTGCAGGTTCAGCAGGTTGCGCAGCATGGTGCGCTCGACCGCCGAGAGACTGGTCTCGTCGGCGGCGGAGGTGTCGAGCACCACCTGCAGGTCGTCGCGCACCGAGCCGGGCTTCCAGCCGAACAGGGTGCGGATGGCGCGCACCAGCCAGTTGTCGCTGGCGGCGCGCGGCGCCTCGGCCTCCTTCACCGGCACCGGCAGGTTGCCGGTGTTGCGCGGGTTGTTGTGGACCGGATCGGAGTCGGCCATGTCAGCCCGCCCCGTCCTGATCCGCATAGGGATCGGGAATCTCCAGCGTCGCCAGAATGCGGCGCTCGAGATCCTCCATCGCCTCGGCTTCGTCGTCGGTCTCGTGATCATAGCCAATCAGGTGCAGAAAGCCGTGCACCGCGAGGTGGCTGAGATGATGATTGAACAGCTTGTTCTCGGCTTCCGCCTCGCGGCGGGTGGTCTCATAGGCGATCGCGATGTCGCCCAGCGGTGGCGGCGGCGCGTGCGGCGGGCGGATGCCCTCCGGCTGCACCGCCGGGAACGACAGCACGTTGGTCGGCTTGTCGATCTTGCGCCAGTCGCGGTTCAGCGCGCGGATGCCGGCGTCGTCGGTCAGCATGATCGCGACCTCGGCCCCCGCGGTGTCGGCCTCGGCCATCGCAGCGGCGGCCGCGATGGCGCGACATATGACGTCTTCGGCGTCGGCGCTGTCCTGCCAGCAGTCGGCGACGATCAGAACGTCGGTTGCGGGAGGGGCCTGTCGTGTCGTTTGAATCGGTGACATTGTCGCAAGCATGTCGGCGTCAGGATCGCGGCGCGGCCGTGTGTGTCGCGCCCTCATAGGCGGCGACGATGCGCGCCACCAGTTCGTGACGGATGACGTCCTCGGCCTTGAAGTGAACCTGGGCGATGCCCTCGACGCCGTCGAGCAGGCGGATCGCTTCGATGAGGCCCGAGGTCTGGCCGTTCGGCAGGTCGATCTGGCTCGGATCGCCGGTGACGATCATCCGGCTGTTCTCGCCGAGCCGCGTCAGGAACATCTTCATCTGCATCGAAGTGGTGTTCTGCGCCTCGTCGAGGATGATGGCGGCGTTGGTCAGCGTGCGGCCGCGCATGAAGGCGAGCGGCGCGATCTCGATCTCGCCGCTCTGCAGCGCGCGCTCGACGATGCGCGCGTCCATCAGGTCGTAGAGCGCGTCATAGATCGGGCGCAGATAGGGATCGACCTTCTCGCGCAGGTCGCCGGGCAGGAAGCCGAGCCGCTCGCCGGCTTCCACCGCCGGGCGCGTCAGGATGATGCGGTCGACCTCCTTGCGCTCGAACAGCTGCGCGGCGCGCGCCACCGCGAGCCAGGTCTTGCCGGTGCCGGCGGGGCCGATGCCGAACACCAGCTCGTGGCGCATCAAGGCGCGAATGTAGGAGTCCTGCGCCGCGGTGCGGGCGCGCACCGGACGCTTGCGCAGGCTGATCGCCTCGAAGCCGCTGCCGGCGCCCTTGGCGTCGTATTCGAACAGCGAGCCCTGCGCCAGCACGGCGCGGATCGCGCCATCGACCTCGCCCTGCGACAGGTCGTGGCCCTGCTGCGCCTGGGCGTAGAGCGTATCGAGCACGCGGCGCGCGGCGTCGCAGCCGTCGCGCGGGCCGGAGATGGTGATGTGGTTGCCGCGCGAATCGACCATCACGTTGAGCTTGCGCTCCAGCAGCGCGAGGTTCTGCCCGTAGGGGCCGACCAGCGCCGAGACCGCCCGGTTGTCGTCATAGGCGACGACCGTCTGGGTCTGCGGCGAGGCGGGCGTGTCGCGGTCGGGCTTGCGGCTGGGAGCGAGGGTCGGTGAATCCGATGCGCTTTTCGGCAAGGGCTCAGGCTCCGGTGAGCGCAGGAGTGCGCGTCTGGCGCGGGATGGCGCCGGCATTGGCAGGCAGCGTACCGAACAGGCTGTAGCGCTCGTGGCGCGTGATCGTCACCGGCAGCACCTGGCCGATGATGTCCTCGGACGCCATCACATGCGCGGGCTGCAGGTAAGGCGTGCGGCCGACGATCTGGCCGTCGTTGCGCGCAGGCCGTTCGAACAGCACGTCGACGGTGGAGCCGACTGCCGCACGGTTGAAGGCGTGCTGCTGGCGCTCGATCAGGTCCTGAAGCCGTGCCAGTCGTTCGTCCATCGCCGCCGGTGCAACCATCTCCTGCATGTCCGCCGCCGGCGTGCCGGCGCGCGGGGAATACTTGAACGAATAGGCGCCAGCGTAGCCGATTTGGGCGACCAGCGCGAGGGTCGCGGCGAAATCGTCCTCGGTCTCGCCGGGGAAGCCGACGATGAAGTCGGAGGAGAAGGCGATGTCCGGCCGGAAGGTCCGGAACCGGTCGATGACGCGGCGATAGTCCGCCGCGGTGTGCTTGCGGTTCATCGCCGCGAGGATGCGGTCGGAGCCGGACTGCACCGGCAGATGGACGAAGGGCATCACCGCCGGGATGTCGCGATGGGCCTCGAGCAGCGACTGCTCGACGTCGCGCGGATGGCTGGTCGAGTAGCGCAGCCGGGCGAGGCCGGGAATCTCCGCGAGGCGGTGCAGCAGGCGGCCGAGCGTCCAGGGCCGGCCGTCGGGACCGTCGCCGTGATAGGCGTTGACGTTCTGGCCGATCAGCGTCACCTCGCGCACGCCGTTGTCCGCGAGGCGCGTCACGTCCTCGACGATGCGCGCGACCGGGCGCGAGGTCTCGGCGCCGCGCGTATAGGGCACCACGCAGAAGGTGCAGAACTTGTCGCAGCCTTCCTGCACGGTGACGAAGGCGGAAATGCCGCGGGCGCGAATCGCCTGCCGCGACGGCTGCGGCAGGCGCGCGAACTTGTCCTCGACCGGAAACTCGGTGTCGAGCGCGCGGCCCTCGGTGCGGGCGCGCGCCAGCAGCTGCGGCAGGTTGTGATAGCTCTGCGGGCCGACGACGACATCGACCATCGGCGCGCGGCGGATGATCTCCTCGCCTTCCGCCTGCGCGACGCAGCCCGCCACCACGATCTCCATGCGGCGGTCGCGCAGCGCGGCCTCGTCCTTGGCGACGCGCAGCCGGCCGAGCTCGGAGAAGACCTTCTCCGACGCCTTCTCGCGGATGTGGCAGGTGTTGAGGATGACGAGATCGGCGTCCTCGATGCTGGCCGTCTCGACAAAACCCTCGGGCGCGAGCGTGTCCACCATGCGCTGCGCATCGTAGACATTCATCTGACAGCCGTAGGACTTGATGTGCAGCTTGCGCGGCGCGCTCATGGAACCCGAAATTGATGCCTCGTCGGCGCGCCAGCGGCGCGCACCGCTCAATTATAGGCTAACGGCCGGAAAATCCAGCGCGCGGGACCGGAAATGACCCGCGCGGCCGGTCAGGTCGCCGCGTCCGGCGCCGCCGCCAGCGGAAATTGCCGGATCATTTCAGGGAGTTGGCGCATATTCCCGAAGACGGCATGGGCGCCGGCCGCGCGCAGCGCGGCGGCGTGTGCGGCGTTGCAATGGCTGCCGCCGTGAAAGCCCAGCACCGTCATGCCGGCGGCGCGCGCCGCGCGCACCCCCGGCGTGCTGTCCTCGATCACCACCGCGCGCTGCGGCGGCGCGCCCATCCGGGCGGCGGCGAACAGGAACAGGTCCGGCGCCGGCTTGCCGTGGGCCACCTGCGTCGCGGAGAAGATGTGCGGGGTGAAGCGCGGCTCCAGGCCGCAATGGCCGAGGCTGGTGCGGATCTTGTCCGGTGTGCCGCTGGAGGCGACGCAGACCGGGATCGCGATCCGGTCCAGCGCGTCGTGGATATGCGGCATCGCGGTGAGCTCTTCAGCGAATGCGGCGAACAGTTCTGCATTCAGCATCGCATCGAAATCGGGCGGCAGGGCGCAGCCGAGCTCGGCCTCGATCTCGTCGCGCGCGGCGCGGGCCGAGCGGCCGAGGAAGCGGGTCGCGACACCGTCGGCGCTGATCGGATAGCCGTGCCGGGTGAGCATGTCGGCATGCACGCGGCAGGCGATCACCTCGCTGTCCACCAGCACGCCGTCGCAGTCGAAGATGACGAGATCGAAGCTCACGGATCGAATCGTCCCGGTGCCCGAAAGCGGTGGTCTTGGGTGGCCTCGCTATGCGTCATGGCTGAATGAATCCGGCCATGGCGACAGCGGCAATGAAGGCCACGTTTGATGGCATCTGGGGAAACAGGCGCCGTCACGACTCGCGGGATTTGGTCTCGTCGTCGAGCGGCACGCAATACAGTTCGAGCCGGTGATCGACCAGACGGTAGCCGAGCTTGCGCGCAATCTCCCGCTGCAGCGTCTCGATCTCCTCGGAGGTGAACTCCACCACCGTGCCGTCACGCAGGTTGATGAGGTGATCGTGATGACTGTCGCGCATGGTCTCGTAGCGGGCGCGGCCCTCGCGGAAATCGTGCCGCTCGATGATGCCGGCGTCCTCGAACAGCTTCACCGTGCGATACACCGTCGAGATCGAGATCTTGTCGTCGACGGCGACGCAGCGCCGATAGAGCTCCTCGACGTCGGGATGGTCCATCGCTTCGGCGAGCACCCGTGCGATCACGCGGCGCTGTTCGGTCATGCGCATGCCGGTCGCGGCGCAGCGCGCTTCGATGCCGGCGGCTCGTGACGCTGGAACAGATTTCAAAGCAGTCATGACACCTCGCATTCCGACGACGCTGCTGTCTTGCCACCGCGCGGCGGTCAGGACAAGTCGCGCCGCATCACCAGGGCGTTCAATTTCTCGCTTCCGGCGTGGCTATAGTAATTCTTACGGCGGCCGACGGTGCCGAACCCGGCGCGCTCGTACAGCCGGCGCGCCGGCTGATTGTTTTCCTCGACCTCGAGGAACACGGTGCGGACGCCGCGTCCGGCGAGATGGCCGAGATGGGTCATCAGCAGTTCGCGCGCAAGGCCCCGGCCGCGTTCGGCGGCCGCGATGGCGATCGAGAGAATCTCCGCCTCGTCGGCGGCGAGGCGCGACACCGCAAAGCCGATCACCGCGCGGCCGCGCCGCAGCCGGTGGGCCAGCGTCGCCGAATCCCGCAGCAGGACATCGAACTCGGTCTCGCCCCAGCCGCGATGGAACGCGGCGGCATGCAGCGGCGCGAGGCTGGCGGCATCCCGCGGCGTGGCGGGCTCGACCACCGGCGCGGGCCGGTTCCGCCAGGGCAGCAGCCGGCCGATCATGACAGACGGGCCATCGTGGCCTCCGGTTGGGCCGTTCACCATGTCATGGAAACGGTGAGCGGCTCCAGGGTGTTGGACTACGGGGCGGCGCGCGGCAGGCCGGGGGCCTGCGGCTTGGCGTCGGGCGGGCGCAGGTAGAACGGCCGCGCCGGCGCGGTTTCCGGGGTCACCGCCGCGCCCAGCCATGCCACCCAGACGATATCCGGCGCCGAGCGCGGCTCGACCAGCACCGGCGCCGGCGCCTCGCGCGGCCAGCGCGCGGCAAGCAGCCCCGCGGCATTGCCGACCAGGCACGGCGCGCCGAAGCGCGCGGCCTGCAGCGCAGCATCCACCGGCACCACGTTCGGGCGCAGCAGGGTGGTGCCGTTGCCGCTGACGACGTGGAGGTAGACGTGGTCGTGGCGCGCGTCGATCGCCGAGACGATCGGATGGGCGCCGCTCTCGCTGACGAAGGGGGCGGCGAAGGCGGTCAGCGTGGTCAGGCCGACCACCGGCTTGCCGGCGGCGAGGGCGAGCCCCCGGGCGGCGGCAAGGCCGACGCGCAGCCCGGTGAAGCTGCCCGGTCCGGTGGTCACCGCGATGCGGTCGAGCGCCTCGAAGCCGAGTCCGGACTGCCCCATCACCCGCGCCACCAGCGGCATCAGCGCTTCGGCGTGGCCACGCTGCATCGGCTGCGATTCGGAGGCGATCACACGGGTCGACCGGCTGTCGAGGATGGCCGCGGAGCAGGCGTCGAGCGCGGTGTCGATGGCGAGGATCAGCATGCGGCAGGCGATCGGTGACGGGTGAAACGCGAATGAAAAGCTGAAGCAGGATTGCGGAGATCGAATGGCTGATGCCGTCGCCCTTCGAGGGCCGCTAAAGAGGCGGCCACTTCAGGGTGATGGCGCACCGCGACGTCTCTCGACGCCGATGCGATCCTATCTTCCAATCAGACACGCGGGACGGCGGCAAGCGTTTCGATTCAGGCTGCCTCCGATCCTCCACGAAACGGCGGGGCGCGCCCACCGCTCCGTGGTCCTCACTCCATCCGCGGCGGTCGTCCCGCCCGCGCTGCGGCCGGGCCGGTCAGACCGCCTCGACCTCGGCCACCTCCGGCACGAAATGCCGGAGCAGGTTCTGGATGCCGTGCTTCAGCGTCGCGGTGGAGGACGGGCAGCCCGAGCAGGCGCCCTTCATGTTCAGATAGACGATGCCGTCGCGGAAGCCGCGGAAAGTGATGTCGCCGCCGTCATTGGCGACCGCGGGGCGCACCCGCGTCTCGATCAGGTCCTTGATGATCGCGACGGTCTCGGCATCGGACTCGCTGAAGAACTCGTCGGCGCCGGTGCTCTCCTCGCCGCTGGCGCTGCCGTCGGCCAGCAGCGGATGGCCCGACATGTAGTGCTCCATGATGGCGCCGAGGATGGCGGGCTTGAGGTGCTGCCAGTCGCCGTCGGTCTTGGTGACGGTGACGAAGTCGCTGCCGTAGAACACGCTCGCGACGCCCGGCACGTCGAACAGCCGCTCGGCAAGCGGAGAGCGTGCGGCCTGCGCGCGGTCGTTGAATTCCATGGTGCCGCTCTCCAGCACGGTGCGGCCCGGCAGGAACTTCAATGTGGCCGGATTCGGGGTGGCTTCAGTCTGAATGAACATGGCTGTCTCCATCGCTGCCGAGTTCAAGGCCCGGCGGATGCCTCATAGATGGCGCTTCGCGCCGGGCGGGTCAACTCGCGGCGCGGTCCGGCCGGCCCTCCGCGTGGCCCTCCGCATCGCGCGCGGGGAGCCGGGTCGCGGCCTGGTGCGGCCAGGCATTGGCGGCGGTTCGGTCCGCGGCGGCCGCGTCGAACCGCCGCTGCGCCGCTTCGATGGTGTCGAGGTGGCGCAGGGCCCAATCGCCGAGCTGCCGCACCGGGTCGCGCAGCGAGCGGCCGAGCTCGGTCAGCTCGTAATCCACCCGGGGGGGAACCGTCGGATAGACGGTGCGGCGGATGAAGCCGTCGCGCTCCAGCCCGCGCAGCGTGAAGGTGAGCATGCGCTGCGAGATGCTGCCGATGCGCCGGCGCAGCTCGTTGAAGCGCACCGGCCCCTCGCCGAGCTGCATCACCACCAGGATGCTCCATTTGTCGCCGATCCGCGCCAGGACTGGGGCGACGCGGCGGCAGGTGCCGGGAACATGGGTGTTATCGGGGCTCACCGCTGTGCCTCCTTGCAGGGTCCATTTCACGGTTACATACTGTGACTTGGTATAATATTTATACCATTAAGACGAAAACAAGTCGGAAAACCTACAGGACAAGCCACAGATGGCCCCCAAGCTGAATATCATCACTGCCAGCACCCGGCCGGGCCGGGTCGGACCGAGCATCGCCCGCTGGTTCGAGGACTATGTCGGTTCCCACGGCGTCTTCACCCCGGTCGCGGTGGATCTCGCCGCCTTCAACCTGCCGGTCTATGACGAGCCGCGGCATCCGCGCCTGCAGCAGTACGAGCGCGCCCACACCAAGGCCTGGGCCGCCAGCGTCGCCGCCGCCGATGCCTATGTGTTCGTGACCCCCGAATACAATTACGGACCGCCGCCCTCGCTCATCAATGCGCTGGACTATGTTTACAACGAGTGGAACTTCAAGGTCGGCGGCATCGTCAGCTATGGCGGCGTGTCCGGCGGCCTGCGCGCGGCGCAGGCGCTGAAGCCGATCCTGGCGACGCTGAAGGTGATGCCGATCCCGGAAGGCGTCGGGATTCCGAACTTTCCGCAATTCATCGACGAGAACGGCGTGTTCAAGCCGAACGAGCTGATCACCGCCGGCGCCAGCACGATGCTCGACGAAATGGCACGCTGGACTTCCGCGCTGCGGAGCCTGCGCAGCGCCTGAAGCGGAATGAATCAGGATTGAATCGGAAGCCGTCATCCCGAGCGGCGAATGCCGCGAACCGCGAAGCGTCATCCTGAGGCGGCGATGCTCTTGCATCGCCCTCGAAGGATGGCGCGGGACAACGCCGTCGCCTCGCGAGGCCGCTGCTTCGCAACGGCACCTCAGGGTGACGGCCGCCCCGACGCCTCTCGACGACGAGGCGATCTTATTTTCCGGTCAGACGCTCTCGGGGTGACGGCGCGGCCCATTCCCGGCGCCGCAAAGCCTGTTGCCGCTCGTCACGACAGCGCGTCGATCTCCGCGTCGGAGAGATTGCCCGGCACGATCGTCACCGGAATCGGAAAGCTGCCGACGGTCTTGGCCAGCGCGGTGATGATCGGTCCCGGTCCCTCCGGGCCGACGCTCGCGGCCAGCACCAGCGTCGCGATGTCGACATCGCTCTCGATCACGTCGACGATCTGTTCGATCGGCAGCCCTTCCCGGATGACGCGCTCCGGCGTGATCGCGGCGATGCCGTTGGCGCGGCCCGCGGCGCGGTCGAGCGCCGCATTCGCGGTCTCCTCCGCCTCCGCCTTCATGATGTCGGCGACGCCGAGCCATTGCTGGTTGCGGTCCTCGGTGTCGATCACGCGCAACATCACCACGCCGCCGCTGACGCGCACCGCCCAGCGGCTGGCATAATAGACGGCACGGTCCCACTCCGCGCTGTCATCGACAATGACCAGGCATTTCGGCTTGTGGCCCTGCTCGTAACTGCGTCGTCTGCTGCTCATGCATGTCCCGATGCGTCGCCGCGCCCGACGCGGCGGCGCATGCTGCCACGGCGCAAGTCGCCCGGACAAGCCGTTTGGGCGATGCAATCTGCGGGCGGAGCAAGAATCCGCCCGTTGCGGGAACCCGGCAGACGGCGAGAACCGGCACTCACCGCTTGCGGATGAAGCCGACGATGTCCTTGACGTGATTGATGGTCTGCTCGGCGATGGCGCCCGCGCGCTCGCCGCCCTCGATCAGGACGCGGTCGACATAGCCATGGTCCTGCGACAGCCGTTTCATCTCTGCGGTGATCGGGCCGAGCTTGGCGACGGCGAGATCCACGAGAGCCGACTTGAAGCTGGAGAACTGCGCGCCGCCGAACTCGCGCAGCACCTCCTGCTTCGGCCGGCCCGCGAGCGCGGCGAAGATGCCGACCAGATTGTCGGCCTCGGGGCGCGTCTCGAGGCCCTTCTCCTCGCTCGGCAGCGGCTCCGGATCGGTCTTGGCCTTGCGGATCTTCTGCGCGATGGCGTCGGCGTCGTCGCTGAGGTTGATGCGCGAATAGTCCGACGAATCGGACTTCGACATTTTCTTCGAGCCGTCGCGCAGGCTCATCACCCGCGTCGCCGGGCCGGTGATCACCGGCTCCGGCAGCGGGAAATAGCCGCCGCCATGGCCGTTGGCGGAAATCGAGTCCGCGAAGTCGTTGTTGAACTTCTGCGCGATGTCGCGCGCCAGCTCGAGATGCTGCTTCTGATCCTCGCCGACGGGCACATGCGTGGCGCGGTAGAGCAGGATGTCGGACGCCATCAGCACCGGATAGTCATAGAGTCCGACCGACGCGTTCTCGCGATCCTTGCCGGCCTTCTCCTTGAACTGGGTCATGCGGTTCAGCCAGCCGAGCCGCGCCACGCAGTTGAACACCCAGGTCAGCTCCGCATGCCCGGAGACCTGGCTCTGGTTGAAGATGATGTTCTTGCCCGGATCGATGCCCGAGGCGATGAAGGCCGCCGTCACCTCGCGGGTGTTGCGGCGCAGCTCGTCGGGGCCGCCCCACACCGTCATCGGCACCGTGATGGCGTGCAGATCGACCACGCAATAGATGCAGTCGTAGCTCTCCTGCATCTTCACGAAGTTGACGATGGCGCCGAGATAGTTGCCGAGATGGAGATTGCCGGTGGGCTGAACGCCGGAAAAAACGCGCGGGGTGGTCATGCTGTCATCATCCTCTGAAGGCCGGGTTTGGATGCCGGCCCCGTATGGCGCCGTCCTTGCCACGGCTGCCCCGGGGGCGCAAGTCAATCAGGCCGGCGGCGTCGCATCGCGGCGATCTCGCGGAGGCGGATCACACCGAGCAGCGCGAGCGCCGCCCCATAGACGATGATGCCGCCCGCGATCGCGACGCCGACGGCGGCGGCGCGCGCTCCGAGCGGGCCGCCGGTCAGCCATGGCGCCGCGGCGCCGGCCGCGCCCCACAGCAGCAGCGCCATCACGGCGGCGGCGAGCGCGATGCGCGGCAGCCGGCGCCGGGTCGCGGGCTCGATCGACAGGCCGCTATGCGCGGCCGCGCTGATCATCAGATGCAGCGCGCTGCTCCACGCCGCGAGCGCCAGCGCCGCGGCGATGCCGGCGCTGCCGAAGCGGCCGTGCAGGAGGAAACCCGCGGCGACGGTGACGGCGAGGCCCGATACCGTCGCCAGCATCGGCGTGCGGGTGTCGCCGCGCGCGAAGAAGCCCGGCGCCAGCACCTTGGCCAGCACATGCGCGGGCAGCCCGAGCGCGAGCCAGGCCAGCGCCGCGGCGGTGGCGCGGCTGTCGGCCGCGGTGAAGGCGCCATGCTCGAACAGCAGCTTCACGATCGGCTCGCCGAGCAGCACCAGGCCGAGCGTCGCCGGCAGCGCCAGCCCGACCGCCAGTTCGAGCGCGCGCGATGCGGCCCTGGCGAAGGCCGCTTCGCCATCCCGCGTCGCGCGCGTCAGCTCCGGCACCAGCACGGTGCCCATCGCGGTGCCGACGATGCCGAGCGGCAGCTCGATCAGGCGGTTGGCGAAATAGAGCCACGACACGGCGGCGGGAGAGGCCGAGGCGATGACCGCGGCGGCGATCATCAACAGCTGCGGCGCCGCGCCGGCGATCATGCCGGGGATCGCGCTGGCGAAGAAGCCGCGCATCTCGCTATCGGCACCGATGCGGATCGGCAAGGCCATGCGGCGCGCTCGCCCCGCCGCAAGGACGGCAAGCTGCAGCAGGCCGGCCGCGCCCACCGTGGCGGCGAGCAGCAGCGCGGCGCGCGCGGGATCGTGCGGCCACAGCAGCAGCGCGACGGTGGCGGCGATCAGCGCCAGATTGAAGAGCAATGGCGAGAACGCCGCGAGGGCGAAGCGATGCTCGGCGTTGAGCAGCGACATCATCACCGCAACGGGACCCGCGAAGGCGAGATAGGGCAGCATCAGCCGCGCATCGGCGATCGCGTCGGTGAAGGCCGGCTGCCCGGCGAAGCCGGGCGCGAGCGTCGCGATCGCCAACGGCATCACCAGACCGAGCACCAGCGCGGCGGTGAACACCGCGAGGCTGACGGTGCCCAGCACCCGCCCGGCGAAGGCCGCCGCAGCGGCGATGCCGCCGCGGTCGCGCACACGCCAGTAGGCCGGCACCAGCGCGGCATTGAGCGCGCCCTCGGTGAGAAGCCGCCGCGCCACGTTGATGAGCTGGAATGCCACTAAAAAGGCGTCCGCCACCGGCCCCGCGCCGAGCAGCGCGGCCATCAGCGCATCCCGCGAAAACCCAAGGAGGCGCGAGGCCAGCGTGCCGGTGGAAACGGTGAGGATGTGGCGGATCATCGGCGGCGTCGCACGGGGCAGGGCGGTGGGAGCTTGCTGGCGCGCGGCGGAACGTGTTAGGCCGCAGCCACGCATGGTATCCGGGTTTAGTATCCGGGTTTTCGAAGTCCGTGAATCGACGGCGCGGTTCTTGACACGGACTTCGAAAACCGGAGGGTGCCTGCACCTCCATGACCAGTCGTCCGACTTTGATCGGATTTTCCTTCCAACCGCAATCGCTGCAAACGGAAATTTTGACGATGAGCTCTGTGAAATACGATGTCCTCGGCATCGGCAACGCCATCTTCGACGTGCTGGTGCGCGCCGACGAGGCGTTCCTCGCCGCCCATCACATGACCAAGGGCTCGATGGCGCTGATCGACGAGGGCCGGGCCAAGGCGATCTATGCGGCGATGGGACCGGCGACCACGATGTCCGGCGGTTCGGCGGCCAACACCATCGTCGGCGTCGCGGGCTTCGGCGCGCGGGCCGCCTATGTCGGCAAGGTGAAGGACGATGAGGTCGGCCGCGCCTATGTCCACGATATCCGCGCCGCCGGGGTGGCCTTCGACACGCCGCCCGCGGCCGACGGGGCGGCGACCGGCTGTTCCTACATCCTCGTCACGCCCGATGGCGAGCGCACCATGAACACCTATCTCGGCGCGGCCCAGGAGCTGACGCCGAAGGATATCGACCCGCAGCAGATCGCCGCCGCCGGCATCATCTATCTCGAAGGCTATCTGTGGGACCCGCAGAGCGCCAAGGACGCCTTTCTGAAGGCGTCGGAGATCGCGCACGGAGCCGGGCGGAAGGTGGCGCTGACGTTGTCGGACCCCTTCTGCGTCGATCGCTACCGCGACGAGTTCCTCGACTTGATGCGCCGCGGCGTGGTGGACATCGTGTTCGCCAACGAGAGCGAGCTGCATTCGCTGTACCAGACCGCGGATTTCGACACCGCGCTGGCGGCGATGCGGCAGGACATCGGCCTCGGCGTGGTGACGCGCAGCGAGAAAGGCTGCATCGTCCTGTCCGGCGCCGAGACCACGTCGGTGCCGGCGTCGCCGATCGATGAACTGGTCGATACCACCGGCGCGGGCGATCTGTTCGCCGCGGGCTTCCTGGTCGGCCTGGTGCGCGGCACCAGCCATGCCGATGCGGCGCGGCTCGGCGCGCTCGCCGCCGCGGAAGTGATCCAGCATATCGGCGCGCGGCCGCAGGTGTCGCTGAAGGACCTGGCGCAGCAGAGCGGCCTGCCGGTGTAAGCGGCGGCGCGGCGCGCGGCGTGGTTCAAAGCTTTCGCGCGCCGCAGCCTTGATGGAAGGACCTCGCCGCCGCCGCGCGATCTTTGGAATTCCGCCCGGCAGCGGCGATGGGCAAACTCGGTGCAGCATCACACGGAGTTTGTCATGGTCTCACGACGCAGTTTGCTGGTCGCCGCGGTGCTGATCGGCTTCGGCAGCGGCGCCTTCGCCGCCGATCTCAAGGAAGTCCGCATCGGTTTTCAGAAGGCCGGCATCTTCCCCGCGGTGAAGGCGCGCGGAACGGTGGAAGCCGCATTCAAGCCGAAGGGCATTGCGGTCAAGTGGGTGGAATTCCAGTTCGGCCCGCCGCTGCTGGAAGCGCTCAATACCGGCAACATCGATTTCGGCTTCACCGGCGACACGCCGCCGATCTTCGCCCAGGCCGCCAATTCCAACCTGCTCTATGTCGCGGCGCTCGAATCCTCCGGCAAGAACGAGGGCGTGATCGTCCCCGCGGACTCGCCGATCAAGGCCCCCGCTGATCTCAAGGGCAAGCGGATCGCCATTCCCAAGGGATCGAGCGCGCACAACACCGCCGTCGCCGTGCTGGAAAAGGCGGGGCTGAAGCTGAGTGACGTGACGCCGGTCTATCTGTCGCCGGCCGATGCCGCCGCGGCCTTCGCCAGCAACCAGGTGGACGCCTGGTCGATCTGGGACCCCTATCTCGCGCTGTACGAGAAGAAAGGCGCGCGCGTCATCAGCTTCGCCGGAGACGCCCACACCACCAGCGCGTTCTATCTCGCCAATCGCGATTTCACCAAACAGCATCCGGACGTCGTTGCGCAGCTCAACCAGATCTTCGCCGACGAGGGGCGCTGGGGCAGCGCGCATCGCGCCGAGATCGCCAAGAGCCTGAACGAGGTCACCGGCGTCGAACTGTCCGCGCTTGAAACGGCGATCGCCCGCGCGAATTTCGGCATCTCGCCGGTCACCGATGCGATCGCCGCCAACCAGCAGATCATCGCCGACCGGTTCTTCCGGCTGGGCCTGATCCCGCGTGAGATCAAGGTTCGCGACATCGTCTGGAAGTGGACGCCGAATTCGTGAGGCGCATCCCGATCAGCATGCCCTGATGGCGGCTACGGCGTGCTGACGCGGCTCCGGCGCGGGGAGTGGTCGCCCCGCGCCGGAGCCGATCCGGTTCATGCCGCGCCGGTCAGGCGGTCTTCGCCGCCGTCAGCCCGAGCCGCTCCTCGACCTGCGCGCGCATGATGAATTTCTGGACCTTGCCGGTCACCGTCATCGGAAACTCCTCGACGAATTCGACATAGCGCGGGATCTTGTTGTGCGCGATCTGCCCTTCGCAGAAGGCGCGCACCTCCTGCTCCGTCATGCTCTCGCCGGGGCGGATGCGGATCCAGGCGCAAAGCTCCTCGCCATAGCGAAGATCGGCGACGCCGAAGATCTGCACGTCCTGGACCTTCGGGTGGCGATAGAGGAATTCCTCGATCTCGCGCGGATAGAGGTTCTCGCCGCCGCGGATCACCAGGTCCTTGATGCGGCCGACGATGTTGCAGTAGCCCTCGTCGTCGATCACCGCGAGGTCGCCGGTGTGCATCCAGCCGCTTTCATCGAGCACCTCGCGGGTCTTCTCGGCGTCGCCCCAATAGCCCAGCATCACGCTGTAGCCGCGCGTGCACAATTCGCCGCGTTCGCCGCGCGGCACCACGCGGCCTTCGGAATCGATGATCTTCACCTCGACATGCGGGTGGATGCGGCCGACGGTGGAGACGCGCCGCTCCAGCGGGTCGTCGGTTGAGCTCTGGAAGCTGACCGGGCTGGTCTCCGTCATGCCGTAAGCGATCGTCACCTCGCGCATGTTCATCTCGTCGCTGACCCGCTTCATCACCTCGATCGGGCACGGCGCGCCGGCCATGATGCCGGTGCGCAGCGAGGAGAGATCGAAGCTCTTGAAGTCCGGGTGATCGAGCTCGGCGATGAACATCGTCGGCACGCCATAGAGCGTCGTGCATTTCTCGTCAGCGACGGTCCGCAGCGTCGCCAGCGGATCAAAGCCTTCGCCGGGATAGACCATGGTGGCGCCGAGGGTGACCGAGGCGAGATTGCCCATCACCATGCCGAAGCAGTGATAGAGCGGCACCGGGATGCAGATGCGGTCGCGCTCGGTCAGGCGCATCGCGCGGCCGACGAAATAGCCGTTGTTGAGGATGTTGTGATGCGTCAGCGTCACGCCCTTGGGCGAGCCGGTGGTGCCGCTGGTGAACTGGATATTGACGGGGTCGTCGAACTGCAGCGTCTTGGCCAGCTCCGCGATCTGCGCGCGGTGGCGCGCCTGGCCCATCCCGGCAACGTCGTCGAAGGCGATGGTGCCGGGCGCCTTCGAACCGCCGATCTGGATGATCGCGCGCAGGTCCGGCAGCCGTTTCGCGCGTAGGTCGCCCGGCTCGGCCTTGGCCAGTTCCGGCATCAGCGCGTTCAGCATCTCCATGTAATTGCTGGTCTTGAACGCGGTGGCGGTGACCAGCGCGGCGCAGCCGACCTTGCCGAGCGCGAATTCCAGTTCGCTGAGGCGATAGGCCGGATTGATGGTGACGAGGATCAGCCCCGCACGCGCGGCGGCGAACTGCGTCAGCGTCCATTCCGGGCGGTTGAGCGACCAGATGCCGATGCGGGCGCCGCGCTCCAGCCCGAGCGCGAGAAAGCCCGCGGCGAGGTCGTCGACCCGTGCGGCGAAGTCCCGCCAGGTCCAGCGCACGCCGTGGCTCGGCGACACCAGCGCCTCGCGATCGCCCCACGCCTGCACGGCAAGCTCGAGCGCGGTGCCGATGGTGTGGCCGAGCAGCGGCGTATCCGAGATGCCGCAGACATAGCTGTCGAGAGGCCGGGTCATGAGGTTTCTCCTTCGTCGTTGGGCCGCCCCGGCGCGCGGCGGCCGCCGGTGCCGGGGCGCAAGTCGGGGTCAGGCGGCGCGGCGGCTGGTATCGAGGCCGCTATAGATGCCGCGCTCGAAGGCCACGAAGGCATCGAGACACTTCGGATCGGCGAACGGCAGCACCTGCATCAGGATCACGCCGGTGACGTCGCGCGCAAGGTCGATCCAGAAATAGGTATTGGCGAGGCCGGCCCAGGCAAGGCTGCCCGGGCTGCGCCCCTCCGGCGTGGTCTCGGTGTTGATCATGAAGCTGAGGCCCCATTTCTTCACCATGCCGGGATAGAGGTCGACGTCGTTGGTGGCGAAGGCGACATAGCCGGTCATCCTGCCCATGGTGAGGTCGCCGATGTGGTTCTGCGCCATCACCGCGACGGTTTCCGGCCGCACCACCTGATTGCCGTTGCCGCGGCCCTTGTTGAGGATCATCTGGGTGAACTTGACGTAGTCGGCCGCGGTGCCGTAGAGGCCGCCGCCGCCCATCTCGAACTCCGGATTCTGCTCGAGCTCGAACGGGATCGGCTGCAGCGAGCCGTCCTCCCCGCGCGCATGCATGCCGACCAGCCGCTTGCGCTGGCTGTCGCCGATCCTGAAGCCGGTGTCGGCCATGCCGAGCGGCGCGAAAATGCTCTCGCGCAGATAGTCGCCGAGCGTCTTGCCGCTGACGGCCTCCACCGCCTTGCCGACGAAATCGATGTTGGTGCCGTATTCCCAGCGCGTGCCGGGCTCGGTCATGATCGGGGTCTTCAGCGCGGCGTTCTGGCAGCTGGTGATGCCGGGGGTGCCGGTTTTCTCCAGGTACTTCACCATGTCGCCGTTCCACATGTCGTAGCAGAAGCCGGCGGTATGGGTCATGAGCTGACGCAGCGTGATCGGCTTCGTCGCGGGCCGCAGCTTCGGTGCGCCGTCGGCATCGAAGCCTTCAAGGATCTGCGGCGCGGCAAGGTCGGGCAGTACCTTGCCGATCGGCTCGTCGAGAGAAAGCTTGCCCTGTTCGACGAGCTGCATGGCTGCCGCCGTCGTGATCGCCTTCGTCATCGAGGCGATCCAGAACACGCTGTCCAGCGTCATGTCGACGCCGGTGCCGAGGTCGCGCTTGCCAAACGCGCCTTCATAGATGGTCTCGCTGCCGGTTGCGGCGATCGCCACCACGCCGGGAATGCGCTTGGCATCGCTGGCGTTCTGCAATGCCTGATCGATCTGCGCCTTGGTGTTCATCGGATCCTCCCATTGGTTTTTCTTGGCAGGGCCGAGTTTCGGCCGCCAGGGCCGGTCCGGGCAAGTCATGTCATCGCGAGTGCGGCGTTATTTCTCTCGTCCCCGTCGGGGGAACGACGCTTCGCTGGATCGAAAAGAGGGTGCCGAGGCGCTCCGCGCCGCGGGGCCGCGCTTGTGCGGCCGCCGGAATTCGGCTTAAACCGCAGGCACTCACGGGCTGAGTTACAAAGGGGCAGGGGGTGTCGATGCGTTTGCAGACGGTGTTGCTGGCCGGCGCCGGCATGGTTCTCGCGGGTTGCAATACCACCCAGAGCGGTTCGCCGACGGCGGCCAATCCTGCCTCGGGGCCGGCGGTGGCGAGCGCGGACGCGCAGCAGCCGCTGCCGCCGATCTATGAACCGCTGGTCGACATGCGCCGCGTCAATCCGGCGAAGTATCAGCGCGATCTCGCGGAATGCCGGCAACAGGCGGCGCCGCAGGAGGCGGCGGCGCGTGCTGCACGGCAGCAACAGGCCGCCGGCACCGCCGTGGCGGTGGGTGCTGCGGTGGCGAGCTTCATTCCGGTCTCGAGCTATCGTCAGGCGCGGACGCTCTCCCATGCCACCGGCACGGCGCAGGATGTCGGCATGGCTTCGGCGGAGGCCGGTGCGGTCACCGCCGATCAGGCCACGGCCGATTATGCGCTGGTGGTCGATAGCTGCCTGTCTCACAAGAAGTATCGCCTGCTGCGCTGACCGTGGCGGAGGATCGGCCGAAGCTGGCGGGGTGCCGCTGCCGGATGCATAATCCGCCGGCTATCAGGCTCGCCTGCAGCCGGTGCCCTTGCGGGGATGGATCCGCGCGGGCACCCGCGCTTCGGGAGGATCGCGGGTGACGAATTTTGCGCCGAGCGATGACTGGCAGACGCGGGTCAGGTCGAGTTTCGCCCGGCAGGGCCTGATGACGACGATGGGCGCCGCCATTCACACGGTGGCGCCGGGAATTGTCGAGATCGTCATCACGCCCAGCCCGGCGGTTTCGCAGCAGCATGGATTCGTCCATGGCGGCGCGGTGAGCGCGCTTGCCGATACCGCCGCGGGCTATGCCGCCGTCAGCCTGATGCCGCGGGGGACGGCCGCGCTGACGACGGAATTCAAGATCAACTTCATGGCGCCAGCCGCCGGGGATCGCATCATCGCGCGCGGCGAAGTGGTCAAGGCCGGGCGAACGCTGACCGTGGTGCAAACCAACGTGTTTGCCGAAACGGGCGGCGAGAGGAAGCTGATCGCGCTTCTGGTTGCGACCATCATGACGCTCGACGCGAAGGACGGATTCAGCGACTGAGGATGGCGGCGGATTTAGCCGCCGCCGAACTCTCCGTGACGTCCGATCCCGGCGGTGAAGCGCGTCGCGCCGGCCAGCGTCTCGCCCGAATTGATCACGGCGAGCCCGCCGCGCATCTCGTTGGCGATGGCCGCCTCCTCGTCCGCGAGATCCCACTGGCGCAGCGCCGAGAGGCGGTCGGCGCGCATGCAGGCCTGCGGAAACTGCGCGATCTGCTGCGCCAGCGCGATGGCCGCGGCGCGGGCTTCGCCGTTCGGCACCACGCGGTTGGCAAGGCCCATGCGCAGCGCCTCGGCGGCCTCGACCGGCCTGCCGGTGAGGATCAGGTCCATCGCCTGCGAATGGCCGATCAGCCGCGGCAGGCGGATGGTGCCGAGATCGATCAGCGGCACGCCGAAGCGGCGGCAGAATACGCCGAAGGTGGCGCCTTCCGCCGCGACGCGCAGATCGGCCCACAGCGCGAGCTCGAGTCCGCCCGCCACCGCGAAGCCTTCCACCGCGGCGATCACCGGCTTCGACAACCGCAGCCGGCTCGGCCCCATCGGGGCGATGCTGTCATGGCCGCCGATCTCGCGGGCGCGGTCCGGATCACCCTCGGCCACCGCCTTGAGATCGGCGCCGGCGCAGAAGTGGCCGCCGGTGCCGGTGAGCACCGCGACGGCGGCGTCGTCGTCGGCATCGAAGGCGCGGAAGACGTCGTAGAGCCTGCGTGCGGTCAGCCCGTCGACGGCGTTGCGCCGTTCGGGGCGATGGATCGAAACGATGGTCACCGCGCCGTCGCGCTCGACGCGCACGCTGTCGCTGTCCGGCATGAGCATGTCTCCCAAAAGTGTTCTTGAGCGAAGGGGATCCCGGTTCGCGTAAAGAAAATGTGTCCGGCCGACCAGCGAGAGGCTTCATCGTTTCCGGAAAACGATGAAAGACACTCGCGGAATGAGCGGGTGCAGCTAAGCCTGTCCGGCCACGGGCCGCAAGCGCGGCGGCATTCAGTGCAGCAGCCCGTCGAACAGCGGCAGGCTGAGCAGCAGCGACAGCGCGATCAGGGCATAGCAGATGCGGCGGAAGGTGGCCTCGCTGGCGAGGCTGAACATGTGCGCGCCGATCCACAGCCCGAACGCGAATACCGGCCCGATCGCCAGCGTCAGGCTGACCACCGCCAGGGTGAACAGGCCGCCGATCAGATAGCTCGCGAAGATGATGATATCGGCGATCGCGAAATAGAGGATGATGCTGGCGCGGATCATCGCCGCGGTGGTGGCGCCGCGCAGCCAGTACAGCACGATCGGCGGGCCGCCCATCTGGGCGACGCCGCCGAAGAAGCCGGCGAGCGCGCCGACCAGCGCGGTCACGGCCGCCGTCGGCGGCCACGGATAGCGCCAGCCGGCCATCATCAGCGCCAGCAGCGGCGCGATCAGCGCGACGATCAGCCAGCGCACGGCGAGCGGATCGGCATGGAGCAGGAACAGGGTGCCGACCGGCACGCCGATCAGCGAGCCGATCACCATCAGCATCACCTCGCGCCGGTCGGCGGTGCGCAGCGCGTTGGGCACGAGGCCCGCGGCCGCGATCATCTCGATGATCAGCAGCAGCGGAGAAGCCACCTGCGCGCCGATCACGGCGCTCGCCAGCGGCATGAAGATCATGGCCGAGCCGAAGCCGGAAAAGCCGCGCGCGAGCCCGGCCACGAAGGCGGTGATCAGGAGCGCGCCGATGGCGGACGGTGCGAGGCCGATGGTCGTCATGAGGGCGGAGCGTTCGGGCTGGAGGGCTTTATGGAGGCGAGGGTGGCCGGCCGATGATGCACCTCAACGGCGGTCAGACCAAGGGTGCGATGCGACGGCGCACGCGCCGCGACGTCGCTCGACGACATTGCGGTGTGGCCCGCTCCGGCGCTCAGCCGCGTCGAGACTAGCCCCGCAGCGTGCCGCCGGTCTTCTTCGTCACCTCCGCGACGATCTTTGCGGCCACCGCGTCGATCTCCTGGTCGGTCAGCGTCCTGTCGCGGGGCTGCAACGTCACCGCGATGGCGAGCGACTTCTTGTCGGGGTCGATGCCCTTGCCTTCGTAAACGTCGAACACCGTGACGCCGGTGATGAGCTTTTTGTCCGCGCCCTGCGCCGCGCGCACCAGATCGGCGGCCTTGACGCTGCGATCGACGATGAAAGCGAAGTCGCGCTCGACCGGCTGGAATACCGACAACTCGAGTTGCGGCTTGGCGCGGGTCGGCTTGGCCTTCGGCTCGGGGATACGGTCAAGAATGACTTCGAACGCCACCACCGGCCCGTCCGCGCCGAGCACTTCCAGCGCGCGGGGATGCAGCTCGCCGAAATAGCCGAGTACGTTCTGCGGCCCCATCTGGATCGCCGCCGAACGGCCCGGATGCAGCCACGCCGGAAAATTGTTGCCGCCGGGGACGACCTGCAGCGCCTGCATCGAAGCGCCCGCCGCCGCCAGCACCGCGAGCGCATCCGCCTTGGCATCGAACACGCTCGCCGCCGCCGATCCGCTCCAGTTGCGGCCCAGCCCCTGCGACGAGGCGAAGCCGCGCCGCACGCCGCTCGCGGCGGTGAACTGATCCTGCGGGCGGTCGCCCCTGAAAATCTGTCCGACCTCGAACAGCGCGACGTCGCTCGATCCGCGATCGTGATTGGCCTGCGCCGTCGCGATGAGTCCCGGCAGCAGGCTCGGCCGCATTTCGGAAAGATCCGCTGCAATCGGATTGGCGAGCGCAAGCTCGGGCTTGCCGCCGCCGAACAGTTCGGCCTGCGGCTTGGCGATGAACGACCACGTCACCGCTTCCACCATGCCGCGCGCGGCGAGCGCGCGCTTGGCGCGGCGCGTGCGCGATTGCAGCGTGGTCAGCACCGGCTTGCGCGGATTGTCGCCGCGTGGGAACGGCGTCATCGGCACCTTGTCGACGCCGACGATGCGCACGATCTCCTCGACGATGTCGGCCTTGCCGTGCACGTCGCTGCGCCATGACGGCACCGCGATCTTCACCACCGGGCCGTTGCCCGCGATCATAAAGCCGAGCCGCTGCAGGATGCCGCGCACCTCCGGCAGCGGCACCTCGATGCCGGCGAGCCGCTTCAGCTCGCTGAGCGGATAGTCGATCACGCGATCCTCGGCAAAGGCCTTGCCGACCACGACCGGCTCCGACGGCGTGCCGCCGCACAGGTCCATCACCATCTGCGTCGCGAGCTCGAGCCCCGGCACCATGAAGGCGGGATCGACGCCGCGCTCGAAGCGATAGCGCGCATCGGAATTGATGCCGAGCTTGCGGCCGGTCTGCGCGATGTTGATCTCGTTCCACAGCGCCGATTCGATCAGCACGTCGGTGGTGTTCTCGTCGCAGCCCGACGCCTCGCCGCCCATGATGCCGGCGAGCGATTCGACACCGTTGTCGTCGGCGATCACGCACATCGAGGAATCTAGCGTGTAGGTCTTGCCGTCGAGCGCGAGCAGCGTCTCGCCGTCTTTCGCGCGGCGCACGGTGAGATTGCCGTGCACTTTCTTCGCGTCGAACACATGCAGCGGCCGCGCGCGGTCGAAGGTCATGAAGTTGGTGATATCGACCAGCGCGTTGATCGGGCGCAGGCCGATTGCCGTGAGCCGGCGTTGCAGCCACTCGGGCGAGGGGCCGTTCTTGACGCCGCGCACGAGCCGCAGCGCGAAGCCGGGACACAGCGTCGCGTCGTCGACCTTCACCTGAACGGGGCAGGGGAATTCGCCCTTGATCGGTTTGATCGCAGGATCCTTCAGCTTGCCCATGTCGGCGGCGGCGAGATCGCGCGCGATGCCGTGGACGCCGGTGGCGTCCTGCCGGTTCGGCGTCAGGTTGATCTCGATCACCGGATCGCCGAGCCTGGCCCAGTCGGCATAACGCGCGCCGATCGGTGCATCGGCCGGCAGTTCGATGATGCCGTCGTGATCGTCGGAGATCATCAGCTCGGCGGCAGAGCACAGCATGCCGCGGCTCTCGACGCCGCGAATGGTGCCGATGCCGAGCGTGATATCCTTGCCGGGAATGTAGGTGCCGGGCGCGGAGAACACGCTGACGAGCCCCGCGCGCGCGTTCGGCGCGCCGCACACGACTTGCACCGGAGCGACCAACCCATTTTCATCTTTTGCGCCGGTCTCGACCATGCAGACGCGCAGCCGGTCCGCGTTCGGGTGCTGCTCGGCCGAGATCACCTTCGCGATGGTGAACGGCGCCAGCAGCTTCGCCTTGTCCTCGATATGCTCGACCTCGAGCCCGATCATGGTCAGCTTGTCGGCGAGCTTTTCCAGCGGCTCGTCGGTGTCGAGATGATCCTTCAGCCAGGAGAGGGTGAATTTCATGACTGCGGACCTCGGCTTGATAGAGCGATTGCGGACGAATGATTTTCAGGCGGCAATGCCGTCTCGTTCCCTCCCCCCTTGTGGGGGAGGGTCAGGGAGGGGGGTAAGCCGCTCGCGCTGGATGAAGCTGCAAGGCGAATCGCTTCCACGACGCCTTCCAGGTTCGACATCACGTCATGATTGGTAAATCGCAAAACGCGAAAGCCCTCACCCGCAAAGAATGCGTCGCGAGCTTGGTCCGATCGTTGCTGAGCGTCACTATCATGCGACTCGCCATCGAGTTCGATGATCAGCCGCGCTGACATGCACGCGAAGTCTGCGATGTAGTTCTGAAACGGCACTTGTCTACGGAAACCAAATCCGTCGGTTCGATTGGCTTTCAGGTAACGCCACAGCAGTGTCTCGGCAGGCGTCATCGCTCGGCGCAATTGTTTTGCGCGGCTGCGTTGAAGCTTGCTGACGGTGGCGTGCGGCATTGCCGGCTACCCCCCTCCCTGACCCTCCCCCACAAGGGGGGAGGGAACGGAGAAAGCGTGCCACGTGGCATTTTCCGCCAAAACAGATGTTGCTGATTGAAGCAGCAGGTCATTCGGCCGAAGAAGCAGATTATTCAGAAAGTGCGCGACGTCTGCGGCTCCCTCCCCCCTTGTGGGGGAGGGGTGGGGAGGTAGGTAATGACCGGCGCAGATCATCGATTGCATTCCCCTCACGAACTCAATCCCCCCGCCAGCGTCGGGATGTCGAGCGGCTTGAAGCCGTAGTGGTTGAGCCAGCGCACGTCGCCCTCGAACAGTTGGCGCAGGTCGGCGATGCCGTATTTCAGCATGGCGATGCGGTCGATGCCCATGCCCCAGGCAAAACCCTGATAGACCTCGGGATCGATGCCGCAGGCGGCGAGCACGTTGGGATGCACCATGCCGCAGCCGAGAATCTCCAGCCAGTCCTCGCCCTCGCCGAAGCGGATCTCGCCCTTGTCACGGCGGCACTGGATATCGACTTCCAGCGACGGCTCGGTGAACGGGAAGAACGACGGCCGGAAGCGCATGTTGATGTGATCGACCTCGAAGAACGCCTTGCAGAACTCGTGCAGGATCCATTTCAGGTGGCCGAGATGCGAGCCCTTGTCGATCACGAGCCCTTCGACCTGATGGAATTGCGGCGTATGCGTCGCGTCGGAATCGATGCGATAGGTGCGGCCGGGGCAGATCACGCGGATCGGCGGTTTTTGATTCAGCATGGTGCGCACCTGCACCGGCGAGGTGTGCGTCCTCAGCAGCAGCCGCGAGTTATCTTCCTTCGGATTGAAGAAGAAGGTGTCGTGCATCTCGCGCGCCGGATGGCCGACGGGGAAATTCAGCTTGGTGAAGTTGTAATCGTCGGTCTCGATATCCGGCCCCTCAGCCACCGCAAAACCCATGTCGGCGAAGATGGTGGTGAGCTCGTCCCACACCTGGCTGAGCGGATGGATGCGCCCGGCCTCCGCCGGGGTGTCGCGCAACGGCAGCGTGACGTCGATGGTCTCGGAGGCAAGGCGCGCGTCGAGCGCGGCGTTCTTCAGGAGATCGCGGCGCGCGGTCAGCGCCTCGGTCACCGCGTCCTTGGCGCGGTTGATCGCCGCGCCTTGGGTCTTGCGCTCGTCCGGCGACATCTTGCCGAGCGTCGAAAGCAGCGCCGAAATCGAGCCCTTCTTGCCGAGCGCCGCGACACGCACGGCTTCGAGCGCGGCTTCGTCAGCGGCGGCGGCGATGTCGGAAAGGATTTGGGATTGGAGAGAGTCGAGATCGGACTTTTCGGAATCGGACATGGCCACCACCTGCACAGCGTCATGCCCGGACCTGATCCGGGCATCCATCCTGTGAAGAGCGATGGATCGCCGGGTCAGGCCCGGCGATGACGACATTATCGATGCCAGTTCATCGCGATGCTTAAGACTGGATATCGGGCGCTACGCGCCGCCCTCTCCCCACCGGGAGAGATCAAGAAATCCGCCAGGGCCGACGATATCAGGCCGCCAGCGCGGCCTTGGCCTTCTCGGCGATCGCCTGGAACGCGGCGGGCTCGTTGATGGCGAGATCCGACAGCACCTTGCGGTCCACGGTGATGCCAGACTTGGCCAGACCGTTGATGAAGCGGCTGTAGGTCAGGCCGTAGGGCCGCACCGCGGCGTTGAGGCGCTGGATCCAGAGCGCGCGGAAGGTGCGCTTCTTCAGCTTGCGGCCGGCGAAGGCATATTGCTGCGCCTTGTCGGCGGCGGCCTTGGCGGCGCGGATGGTGTTCTTCCGGCGGCCGGAGAACCCCTTGGTGATCTTGTAGACTTTTTTGTGCTTGGCGTGAGCCGTCACACCGCGCTTGACGCGAGCCATGACAGAACTCCTCTCAAAATCAACGGGTTATACAGGATGCCGCGACACCGCGGCGAGGTGGCGTCAGGCGTTGGGCAAGAAATATTTCTTGATGTTGTCGCCGTCGGTCTTGAACAGCACGCGGGTGCCGCGAAGCTGACGGATCTGCTTCTTGGTCCGCTTGATCATGCCGTGGCGCTTGCCGCGCTGGGCGTGCTTCACCTTCCCGGTGGCCGTGATCTTGAAGCGCTTTTTCGCGCCCGATTTGGTCTTCAGCTTGGGCATTTGGCTCTCCTGAAAGCCACGCAAAAATCCGCCCGGTAGGGCGGCGCGTAGCCAAAATGCTCGCTAGAGCGTTGAAAGTGCTCGATTTATCCGGAAGGACAAACCCGCACGACCACCGCCACGGCAGCCCTTTAAATCAGCCGGGCGATGAAGGCTGGGCTTATGCCAGAGGCGCGGGCGAAACGCAACGGGGAAGGCGTGTCCCGGACACGACGCGGCATCCTCGGTGCCGCTTCGCAGAACGGGGACCGTCATATACAGGCAGCGGTCGCGGCGGCCCCGGATCAGAGCAGCGCACCGCTGGCGCGCTGTTGAGCCTCCGGGGCACGGCCTCTGCCGTTCTCCACCCCTGCGTGCGGTTGTCGACGTCGGGCCGGCAGCCGGCTCAGCGCGGCGCCAGCACCATGACGACCTGACGGCCCTCGAACTTGGCGTCCTGTTCGACCTTGGCGACGTCGGCGACTTCCGACTTCACCTTGTCGAGCAGCTTGGTGCCGATGTCCTGGTGGGCCATTTCGCGGCCGCGGTAGCGCAAGGTGATCTTGACCTTGTCGCCTTCCTCGAAGAACCGCTTCATGGCGCGCATTTTCACGTCGTAATCGTGATCGTCGATCATCGGCCGGAGCTTGATCTCCTTGATTTCGACGATCTTCTGTTTCTTGCGCGCCTCGGCGGCCTTCTTCTGCGCCTGGAACTTGTACTTCCCGTAGTCCATGATCTTGCATACGGGAGGATTGTTGTTCGGCGAAATTTCCACCAGATCCATGCCGACTTCAGCGGCCATCTTGATCGCGGCGACGGTTTCCACCGTGCCGTGGTTAACCCCGTCCTGGTCGATCAGTTGAATCTGGGCATTGCGGATGTCGTTGTTGATGCGCGGCCCATCTTTGGCGGATGTGGGCGGAGCTCTGTTCGGACGGCGAATGGGTATTTCTCCAAGGTTGTGATGACGATCATAGTTTGAAGGAAACCGCGCCGACGGGCAAGCGCGAGGCTGCCGCACGCGAGAAAAGCCCAGGCGCGCGGCATTTTGGTCACGCCGCCGTGGCGGTTCCCGTTGACATAGAGCGCGGCGGGCCATTCCGCAAGCGGCAGGCGCGCGGGCGGTTGACGGGTCGGGGCCGCTCCCGCAAACCGTCATCGCATCGGAGGAGTCTGATCATGAACAAAGTTACCAACGGCGAGGCGGATCTCTCGGCTCCGACCTTCCTCGCGGTGGGAAAGAAAGAGGATCGCCGGCGTATCGCGGTGCGGGCACGGGCGGGGCGGCGGCCCCCGGGCCTGTTCTGGCTCAGCGGCTTCAATTCCGACATGCAGGGCACCAAGGCGGTGGTGCTCGATGCCTGGGCGGCGGAGCATGGCCGCGCCTGCGTGCGGTTCGACTATTCCGGGCACGGCGAATCGGAGGGCCGCTTCGCCGACGGCACCATCAGCCGCTGGAGCGAGGAGGCGCTCGCGGTGTTCGATCGCTTCTGCAAAGGGCCGCAGGTCGCGGTCGGCTCGTCGATGGGCGGCTGGATCGCGCTGCTGCTGGCGCGGGAGCTGAAGCGCCGCGGCACCCCGCTGGCGGCGCTGGTGCTGATCGCGCCGGCGCCGGACTTCACCGAGGAACTGATGTGGAAGTCGTTCCCCGACGATGTGAAGCGTATGATCGAGACCGAGGGCGTCTGGATGCGGCCGTCCGAGTACGGCGATCCCTATCCCATCACCAGGGCGCTGATCGAGGACGGCCGCAAGCACCTCGTGCTCGGCGGCGGCATCGATATCGGCTGCCCGGTGCGGATCCTGCAGGGCGCGCAGGATCCGGACGTGCCGTGGCGCCATGCCTTCGCGCTGGCGGAGCGGCTGCCCAGCGAGGACGTGGTGCTGACCATGATCCGCGACGGCGATCATCGGCTGTCGCGCCCGCAGGACATTGCGCGTCTGCTCGCGGTGGTGAATGAATTCTGAGTGCGTGGCTGTCGTCCAGCGGTGCGCACAGGAAGCGCGCATCGCAGGGCGGCGGCCGGCACAGGAGGAAGCGTCGTCTGAAAGGGCGGGCTGCGCTGGCCGCGCCGCCCGCAGGATGACATGCCGGAGGACATCCCGATGAATCCCACTGCTCTGCTGCAAGCGTTCTGTCGCGGCGTCGAAGCCCGCAACGGCCGCGTGGTCGCCGAACTGTTCACCGAGGACGGCGTCTACCACGACGTGTTCTATGGCGCCTTCGCCGGCCGCGGGCAGATCGCCGCGCTGATCGACGACTGGTTCTATCGCACGGCGGAGGATTTCCGCTGGGTGATGCACGATCCGGTCAGCGACGGGACCACGCTCTATGCGCGCTACACTTTCAGCTACCGGTCAAAGCTGCCGGAGGCCCATGGCGCGCGGGCGATGTTCGAGGGCGTGTCGATCATGCGGCTGCGCGACGGCAGGATTGCCGAATATCACGAGGTCGCCAATACGGCGCCTGCCTTCGTCGATCTCAATTTCGCGCCCGAACGCATTGCGAAGATCGTCGCCAGGCAGGGCGCTGCGCTGAAGGCGCGCGACGAGATGAAGCCGCATCTGGCGCCGTGAGCACCCACATCGGGCGCCGGCGCGGACCGGCCGCGACGCCGGTTCAGAAGTCGAGATCGACGTAGCTTTGCGAGGCCGGAACGCCGGCCAGCCATTCGCTCAGCAGCGGCCGGAACGAGGGGCGGGACTTGATCCGCGCATACCAGGCCTTGGCCGCGTCGTCCTCGCTCCACGGCACATCGCCGAGATAGTCGATGGTCGACAGATGAGCCGCGGCGGCGAGGTCCGCATAGCTGAGCCGGTCGCCGGCGAGGAAATTGCGCGTACGCGCCAGCCAGCCGATATAGGCGAGGTGATAGCGCACATTGGCTTTCGCCGCGCGCAGCACCTCCGCTTCCGGCGGGCCGCCGCCATGCGCCTCGCTCATGAAGCGCTTGTAGATGCGCTCGGTGACCAGCGGGCCGCTCGCTTCCTCAAAGAACTTCTCATTGAACCAGGCGGTGAGCCGGCGCACCTCGATGCGCTCCTGCAGCGTCTCGGGCAGCAGCCGCCGGTCCGGCCGCGCCGGGCCATAGGTCTCGTCGAGGTATTCGCTGATGATCCCGGCATGCGGGATCGGCGGGATATGCTCCGCCCCCAGCACCGGCGTGGTTCCCGCCGGATTGAGGATCAAGAAATCCTCCCGCCGTTCCCAGGGCCGCTCCTCCTCAAGCTTGACGTCCAGGCCGTACTCGCCAAGCACCAGGCGAATGAACCGGGAATGAGGGCAGAACGGATGATGGAACAGGGTGAACATCGTTGTCCTAGATAAGTTTGCGTCCTTAACAAAACGTCTCCGGCGGGAGCGGCCCCGGACTTTCCTTGGTCAGCCCGGCCGCGGCGGCCTCACAG
>Ga0180222_1000307_pt1 | contig 78008 bp, 86 predicted proteins | sample eDN5th37CKraftOP_FD_151336 | JGI IMG/M metagenome (GOLD analysis project Ga0180222, IMG submission 151336) | Enriched Organic Plus compost microbial communities from Emeryville, California, USA - eDNA 5th pass 37_C Kraft OP (version 2) (version 2) ... | reverse complement strand
CGGCTGGTTGCCCGTTTCGGGCTGGGGCGGCGGCGATCCGCCGCACCTCGTGCTGCCGGTGATCGCGCTCGCCCTACCCGTGGCCGGCGCCGTCGCGAGGCTGGCGCGCGCGGGGCTCGCGGGCGTGCTGGGGCAAGATCATATCCGCAGCGCCCGCGCCCGCGGCCTCTCCTCCGCGCGGATCCTCGTCCGCCATGCGCTGCGCCCGGCGCTGCTGCCCGTCGCCAGCTATCTCGGCCCCGCAGCCGCCGGCCTGCTGACCGGCGCGGTGGTGATCGAGACGGTGTTCGCCCTGCCGGGCCTCGGCCGCTATTTCGTGCAGGGCGCGCTCAATCGGGACTATCCGCTCGTGCTGGGCGTGGTGACGCTCTATGCCGGGCTGATCATCCTCTTCAATCTCTTCGCCGACCTCCTTTACGGCTGGCTCGATCCGAGGATCCGGGGATGAGGCTGCGCCTGCCGCTCGCCCTGCTCGCGCTGATCCTGCTCGCTGCCCTCGCCGGCCCCATGCTGCTGCCGTGGCGCTACGACGCGATCGATTGGGATGCGGTGCGCGCGCCGCCATTCAGCCCCCGCCACCTGCTCGGCACCGACAGCGTCGGACGGGACCTGCTCGCCCGCACGCTGGTCGGCACGCGCGTGACGTTGGCGGTCGCCGTGGCCGCGGCGCTGGTCGCGCTCGTCATCGGCGTCACCTGGGGCGCGGCGGCCGGCTGGATCGGCGGACGCACCGACGAGGCGATGATGCGCGTCGTGGACGCGCTCTACGCGCTGCCCTTCATGTTCGTGGTCATTCTGTTGATGGTGCTGTTCGGCCGATCGATCCTGCTCGTGTTTCTCGGCATCGGCGCGGTCGAGTGGCTGACCATGGCGCGCGTGGTGCGCGGGCAGGTGCTCGCGCTGCGCGAGCGGCCCTTCGTCGCGGCAGCCGAAGCGGCGGGCGCGCAACCGGCGCGCATCGTCGCCGGCCATATCCTGCCCAACCTGGCCGGCATCGCGCTCGCCTATCTCCTCCTCACCGTGCCGCAGGTGGTGATGGTGGAAAGCTTCCTCTCCTTCCTCGGCCTCGGCGTGCAGGAACCGCTCACCTCGCTCGGCATCCTCGTCAAGGACGGCGCCGACGAGATGGACATCGCGCCCCATGCGCTGCTCGTCCCCGGCCTGCTCCTGGTCACGATCCTCGTCTGCCTGACGCTCGCCGGGGAGCGGCTGCGCGACCGGATCGGCGGATGACCGTCTATGCGGCCGAGCGGCTCGGCGTCTTCGCCGGTGAAACGCCGCTGGTGCGCGATATCGGATTCTCGATCGAGCGGGGAGAATGCCTCGCGCTGATCGGCGGATCCGGATCGGGCAAGAGCGTGACCTGCCTGGCCCCCTTCGGCCTCACGCCGCTGCGCGCCGCCGGATCCGCGCGGCTGATGGGCGAGGAGCTGATCGGCCGGCCGGAGCGGGCGCTGCGCGCGATCCGCGCGCGCGATGCAGGCTTCGTCTTCCAGCAGCCGCTCACCGCGCTGACGCCGCACCTTTCCATCGGCGCGCAGCTCGCCGAAGCCTGGATGCAGGCCGGTGCGCCGCGCCCCGAGCGGGGCGCGCTGACGGCGGCGCTCGAGCGCGTCGGGATCGATCGTGCGGAGGAGAGGCTCGATCAGTTCCCGCACCGCCTCTCGGGAGGACAGCGCCAGCGCGTGCTGATCGCGATGGCGATCGTCCATCGCCCCAAGCTGCTCGTGGCGGACGAACCGACGAGCGCGCTTGACGCCACTTTGCGCGGCGAAGTGATGGCGCTGCTCTCGCGGCTGCGGCACGAGGAGGGGCTGGCACTGCTGCTCGTCAGCCATGACCTCGCATCCGTCGCGGACCATGCCGACCGCATCCTCGTGCTCAACCAGGGGCGGATCGAGGAATCGGGTGCCGCCTCGGCCGTGCTGGCCCATCCCGCCAGCGACTATACCCGCGCGCTGCTGGCCGCGACGCCGCGGCTGACCGATCCGGCCCCAACGCTGCAGGATCCGGGCGGCACAGTGATCGAGGCGCGGGACATCACCGTCTCCTTCCGCCGCGCGGGCTGGCGGCGCGGCGCGGTGGTGGCCGTGGCCGACGCGGCGCTGTCGATCGCCGCGGGCGAGGCGGTCGCGCTGGTCGGCGGATCGGGATCGGGCAAGTCGACGCTGGCGCGCGCCATCGCCCGCATCGGCCCCGCCGATCGCGGCACCGTGCTGTGGCGCGGCGCTCCGCTGCCGCCCCGCGGGCGGATGACGGCGGCGCTGCGGCGCTTCATGCAGCCGGTGTTCCAGGATCCCGTCGCCAGCCTCGACCCGCGCTGGCGTGTAGAGGATATCGTCGCCGAGCCGCTGCGCCATCTCCGTCCGGAACTCGGCCCCGCCGCGCGCCATGCCCGCGTGCTGGAAGCGCTGGACGAGGTGGAGCTGGGCGAAGCCTATGCCGGCCGCCGTCCCGCCTCGCTCTCCGGCGGCCAGGCGCAGCGCGTCGCGATCGCGCGCGCGATCGCGTCCGGCCCGGAGCTGCTGCTCTTGGACGAGGCGACCTCGGCGCTCGACATGCTCGTCGCCGGCCGGGTGCTGGCGCTGCTGGAGCGACTGCAGCGCACCCGAGGGCTCGCCTTCCTGATGATCAGCCACGATCTGGCAGCGGCACGGCGGCTCTGCCACCGCATCCTGGTGATGGACGGCGGCCGCATCGTCGAGGAAGGACCTGCCGACCGGATCATCTCCGCGCCGCGGCATCCCGCCACCCGGCGGCTGGTCGCGGCCAGCGCCTGAGCCGTGCCGCGCGCGCATGTGAAAAGAGCCGCGGCCTTGCGGCCACGGCCCCTTCGTTCAAGAACGGATCAGATCAGAAGGACACGCCGATCGAGCCGACGAAGCCCGCCTTGGCGACGTCCTTGCCGGTCCCCGAGACGAACCAGTCCTTGGGCGCGTCGGTATCGACATAGGCGACGCCGAAGGTCAGGTTCTTCCACGTATAGGCGACGTTGATGTTCCAATCGACATAGTCCTTGAGCCCCCCGGTCAGGAAGCTGCGGCCCTTGTTCACGCCGATATGGCCGCCGATCGTGAGCGGCGTGCCCGGAACCGCGCCCGACAGCTCGGCATAGGCATAGAGATTGTCGTCACGCTCGTGATTCCAGGCGATAGCGTGCTGCTTGGGCGCATAGGCGACACCCACCTTGCCCGTCACCGGTCCGAGCGTGCTGCTGACCGAGAGATAGGGCTCGACGAAGTCGCTGTTGATGCCGTGAGAACCCGGATAATAATAATAGAGGACGCCGCCATCGACCGTGATGCCGTTGAACGTCTTCTTATAGCCCGCGATCAGATCGATCTCCTGATCGCTGCCGTTGGCGACATAATCGTCGATCGACGATCCCCAGGTGCTGACATAGAAGCCGGACTTGTGCGAGATCGTCAGCGTGCCCTGGATGGCGAAATGCTTGTTGGTCTGCGAAATGCCGCGGAACCGATAGTCGCTGACGACGGTGGCGCCGCCATTGACCGTCAGGCCCAGGCTATCGTCGCCGTCGTCGGCAAGAGCCGGCGTCGCAATGGCGGTGGCGAAGGCGACGGCCGACAGGCCGAGGATGGATTTGAGCATGGTCTCTTCCCCTTGGAGTCTTCAGGTTCCGTTCCCCTGCGCACCACCATCCCGGCCTCTATTGTCGCGCGCGTTCTGCGCACGCTGGGTCCGATTGATAGTAAGTGTTCCGGTCTTGCTACAGCGACCGGCACCGCACAACGCCCAATCTCGGCCTTTGGCGCCATCTGTGTCAAACTGTTGCCGCACCGCAACAGGATGTTTCCGGCACCGCGCGCGCCGGCCCGTCGCACCGCCACGCCGATTCTTGCCGAAAAGCCCGCCGTGGCAGGCCGCCGTTAGCCTTTCGTTAGCGTCTCGCACGCCATGGTTCGCTCATGTCCCGCCACGAGCCCACAGCTGCCGGACCGGGTTTCGCGGACGCCGGCGAGCGCATCGCCCGGCTGCACGGGACATTGGCGATGGTCGAGCGCATCGGCGATCCCGCGGCGCAGGCGCAGGCGCCGGAACATGCGCTGGAACAGGCCGCGCGGCTCAGCACCGCCTATGGCGATGCGCCGGCGATCGCCCGGCGGCGCTTCGATGCGCTGGCCGACGATGCCGCCGCCTACGCAACCGCCGGCGTCTCGGCGCTGATGCGCGTTCGCGCATCGCCTGGAACGCCTGCCGCAGCCCGGCTGCTGGCGCGTGAACTCAGGCGATCGATCCGGGCGCTCGTCGCGATCCTCGAGCCCCGCTGAGCCCCTCACCGGCGCGCGGCAAAGCGCGCGAGACCGGCGGCGAGATCGGCGATCAGATCCTCCGGATCCTCGAGGCCGACATGCAGGCGCACCACCGGCCCCTCCGCCTGCCAGCGCGTCGCGGTGCGCAGCCCCGCCGGATCGACCGGCAATGCGAGGCTTTCGAAACCACCCCAGGAAAAACCGATACCGAAATGATCGAGGCCGTCGATCAGCGCGGCGCGCGCCGCATCGTCACCGCCCCTGAGCACGAAGCTGAACAGGCCGGAGGCGCCGAGAAAATCCCGCCGCCACAGCGCGTGGCCGGAGCAATCCGGAAGCGCCGGATGGAGCACCCGGGCCACTTCGGGCCGATCAGCAAGCCAGCGCGCCACCTGGAGCGCGCTCTCGCCGTGCTGACGCAGCCGGGCGCCGAGCGTGCGCAGGCCGCGACTGCCCAGCCAGGCGTCGTCGGGACTTACGCACTGGCCATGGAGAAAGCTCGTCCGCCGCAGCGCGTCCAGCCATTCGGGGGTGACCGTCACCGATCCCAGCATCGCATCCGAATGGCCGACGATATATTTGGTGCAGGCGAGGATGGAGAAATCCACCCCTTTCGCGATCGCCGGAAACAGCAGCGGGGTCGCCCAGGTGTTGTCGAGCAGGGTGACGATGCCGCGTTCCCGCGCCGCCGCGCAGATCGCGGGAACATCCTGTACCTCGAAGGTGAGGCTGCCGGGGCTTTCCAGAAAGACGGCGCGGGTTCTCTCTTGGAACAGCCCGGCAATGCCGGCGCCCGCGAGCGGATCATAGAAACGGGTCGCGATCCCCATCGGCGCAAGCACGCTGCGGCAGAAAGCGCGCGTCGGTTCGTAGGCGGAATCGACCATCAGCAGCTCGTCGCCGGGCTTCAGCACGGCGAGCAGCGCCATGGCGATCGCGGCCACGCCGGAGGGGTAGAGCATCGTGCCGCCTGCGCCCGGCTCGAGCTCGGTCAGCGCCTCGGCCAGCGCCCATTGCGTCGGCGTGCCCCGCCGGCCGTAATAGAGACCGTCATTGGGCGCCTTCACCGCCGCGCGCAGATCCGCGACGCTATCGAACAGGATGGTCGAGGCGCGCCAGACCGCCGGATTGACGATCCCCTGCGTCCATTCCCGCCGCCGCCCCGCCTCCACCAGCCGGGTGCCCGCGCCGCGCTCCGCTGCCTTTGCCTTGTCGCTCATGCCACCTTGCCTACCGCCGAGGCGCGGCGGCGTCGAGGCGGCGCGATTGCGCCTCCCCGCCCGCCTGCCTAAAGGGGCGGCATGAGCATCACCCATCTCGGCCAGCAAAGCGCCCTGCCCGCCTCGCCGGAGCAGGCCGTGCTCGATTATGTGCCCAATCCGCGGCCGGGCCGCCCCTATCTCGTCCGCTTCACCGCGCCCGAGTTCACCTCGCTCTGCCCGGTCACCGGCCAGCCCGACTTCGCCCATCTGGTGATCGACTATTCGCCCGGGGAGACGATCGTCGAATCCAAGTCGCTGAAGCTTTTCCTCGGCTCCTTCCGCAATCACCCGGGCTTTCACGAGGACGTGACGGTGGGCATCGGCGAGCGGCTGGCGGCGGAGATGCGGCCGCTATGGCTCAGGATTGGCGGCTACTGGTATCCGCGCGGCGGCATGCCGATCGATGTCTTCTGGCAGTCCGGCGCGCCGCCCGAGGGGCTGTGGCTGCCCGATCAGGGCGTCCCGGGGTATCGCGGCCGGGGCTGAGGCCCGCATTTCTCCGCTTTCCCACAATAGGCCGCGATAGGCGCCGCCCGGCCGTGCTGCCATCCTCGTCCGGGAAAAGCGGGGGAGGCGCGACATGAAGTTCTGGCAGGTGCTGGCGCTGGTCGAAATGGATCATCTCGGCCCGCTCGCGCAGCATGCCGAGGCGCTCGGCTTCGAAGGCGTCGCGCTGGGCGATCATTACATCACCTATGAGAGCCAGTATCAGGCCTATGACTACAGCAAGGACGCGGTCGTGCTCTGGTATCCGGAGACGCACTGGCCCGATTGCTGGGTGCAGATCGGCGCGCTCTCGCAGCTCACCGCCACGCTGAAATTCACAACCACCGTCTATGTGCTGCCGATGCGCGATCCCTTCGCGGCCGCCAAGGCGATCCAGACCGCCGCCTATCTCTCGAAGAACCGCGTGGTGCTGGGCATCGGCGTCGGCTGGCAGAAGGACGAGTTCGATCTCGTCGGCCAGGATTTTCACACCCGCGGCAAGCGCACGGACGAGATGCTCGCGCTGCTGCCGAAGCAGATGTCCGGCGAGATGCTTGAATATCATGGCGCATTCTATGATTTTCCGCCGCTACAGATGTCGCCGGGCGTGCCGATGATGCCGGTGATGATCGGCGGCACCAGCCCGGCCGCGATGCAACGTGCGGCGCGCCACGACGGCTGGATCGGGGGGCAGCTGGAGCTCGAGCAGATCCCCGGCTTCGTCGAAGCGCTGCGCCGCGAACGCGCGGCGATCGGGCGCGAGCGCGAACCGTTCGAGATCGGCTGCAGCCTCTATGATTATTCGCCGGATGCGGTGAAGCGTGCCGAGGACATGGGCATCACCCAGATCCACAAGAGCGCCTTCCTCGGCCCCGACGGCCGCGCCGCGCGCATGCCGCTCGATGAAAAGCTCCGCGACATGGATCGCTTCGCGGAGACGTTCCTGTGCTGAGGCGCGGTTAGCGCGCCGTCATCGCCCGCTCCCGGCCAACGCCGCTTCGGACGCCGCGTCGAGAAAGCGCCATTTCCGCTCAGGCGGGCGATAGGCGTCGAGCCGATCAAGCAGCGTGCCGGGATCCTCCTCCACCACCAGCATCTCGGCATAGGCGCGCCGCAGGAAGCCTTCGTCCGCCATACGCTCGATCATCGCCAGCAGCGGATCGAAATAGCCGTTCACGTTGAGCAGCGCGCACGGTTTGCAATGGATGCCGAGCTGCGCCCAGGTCCATTGCTCGATGAACTCGTCCAGCGTGCCGGCGCCGCCGGGCAGCCCGACGAAGCCGTCCGACAGCTCGGCCATCAGCAGCTTGCGCTCATGCATGGAATCGACGAGGTGAAGCTGCGTCAAACCAAGATGGGCGATCTCCCGATCCATCAGCGACCGCGGCATCACACCGATCGCGGTGCCGCCATGGCCGAGCAGCGCATCGGCGAGCACGCCCATCAGCCCGTTCCGGCCGCCGCCGAAGATGAGCGGAATCGCGCGCGACGCCATGGCTCGGCCGATCTCCCCGGCCGCCATGCGATAGCAAGGCAGCGTTCCGGCGCTCGACCCGCAGAAGACACCCAGACCCACGAGGATGGTCCCATCCCTGCTGCTTGGCGGTTCCGGCAACTCTAGCCGAATGCCATGACGTCGCCATGGCAGGGAGGAGACGCTTTCGAGTCAGAGCAGGCGGATCTCGCGCAGCCGCTCCAGGAGAAAGTCATTCGCGGTGATCGGCTCCGGGTGCGCCCCGTCCGGGCCGATGCAGCCGGGCAGCGTCTCGATGAGGAAATCGGGGCGGAAATGCAGGAAGAAAGGCATCGACCAGCGCGAATGGCCGCGGCGTTCGGGAGCGGGATTGCGCACCCGGTGCGTGGTCGAGCGCAGCCTGCCGTTGGTCAGCCGCTGGAGCATGTCGCCGACGTTGACGACCAGCTCGCCCGGCCGCGGCGCGACCGGCAGCCATTCACCCTCCGGATCGAGTATCTCCAGCCCCGCCTCCTCGGCGCCGAGCAGCAGGGTGATCGCGTTGATATCCTCATGCGCGCCCGCGCGGATGCCCGGCGCGCCGGCAGGGATGGGCGGATAGTGAAGCAGCCGCAGCACCGAATTGCCGTCGCGCGTGGCATCGGAGAGAAAATGCCCCGGCAGGCCGAGATGGCGGCCGATGGCGTCGAGCAGGCGCGCGCCGGCCAGATCGAAGGCAGTGAACAACCGCAGCATCACGTCGCGAAAACCGGGCAGCTCCGCCGGCCAGATATTCGGCGGCATCACCTCCCGATAAGGATGGTTGGGCGGCAGCTCGCGCCCGATATGCCAGAACTCCTTGAGATCGAACGCGTCGGCGCCCTTGGCGGTCTCGATCCCGAACGGCGTGTAGCCGCGCGCGCCGCCGCCACCGACTATATGGTAGCGGCGCTTCACTGCCTCGGGCAAAGCGAACAAGGCGTGCATCTCGGCCTCGGCACGGGCGATCAGGCCCGGATCGATGCCGTGATCGGCGACGATCGCGAAACCGTGGCGCGCGAACGCCTCGCCGAGCGCCTGGGCGAACCCATCGGGATCGCCACGGAGCGAAAGCGAGGCGACAGGCATGTCAGCGGCCGCGGAACAGGCTGCCCAGAATGCCGCGCACGATCGCGCCGCCGATCCCTCCGGACGAGGAGGAACGGCGGCTGCCGGTGCCGAACACCTGGCGGCCGATCTCATTGGCGACCTGCCGGCCGATCGAGGACGAAGCCGATCGCGCGGCGGACTGGATGACCTTGTCGAAGGTGCTCGGCTGCGCCGCGCGGCGCGCCTCCTCGACCTGGGCCCGCGCCTCGGCCTTCGCCTGTTCGGCCTGCTGCTTGGCGGCGACCTTGTCCGCATCGGCCTGCGCCTTAGCGGCATCGGCGTCGGCCTTGGCTTTGGCGGCGGCCGCCACCGCCGCATTCGCCTTGGCCGCCAGCACCTCCTGTGCGGATTCGCGGTTGATCACCGTGTCATATTTGCCGGCGAAGGGCGAGGTGGAGACGATCGTCGCGCGCTCCTGATCGGTGAGCGGCCCCACGCGCGACGACGGCGGCTTGATCAGCGTGCGCTCCACCGGCGAGGGCGCGCCGTCCGGCTGGAGCAGCGAGACGAGCGCCTCGCCCACCTTGAGCTCGGTGATCACCGTCGCCACGTCCAAGCCCGGATTGGCGCGGAAGGTCTGCGCCGCCGATTGCACCGCTTTCTGGTCGCGCGGCGTGAAGGCACGCAGCGCGTGCTGCACGCGGTTGCCGAGCTGCGCGGCGACGTCGTCGGGGATGTCGATCGGGTTCTGGGTGATGAAATAGACCCCCACCCCCTTGGAGCGAATCAGGCGCACCACCTGCTCAATCTTGTCGAGCAGCCCCTTGGGCGCCTCGTCGAACAGCAGATGGGCCTCGTCGAAGAAGAAGACGAGCTTGGGCTTGTCCGGATCGCCTACCTCGGGCAGCACCTCGAACAGCTCGGAGAGCAGCCAGAGCAGGAAGGTGGCGTAGAGCTTGGGGCTCGCCATCAGCTTGTCGGCGGCGAGAATGTTGACGCGCCCGCGCCCCTTCTCGTCGAGCGCGATGAAATCGTGGATGTCGAGCGCCGGCTCGCCGAAGAACTTGTCGCCGCCCTGACTTTCGAGAGAGAGGAGCTGGCGCTGGATCGATCCCACGCTGGCCTTGGTGACGTTGCCGTAGTGCGCGCTCAGCGTGTCCGCATTCTCCGCGCAATAGGCGAGCATCGACTGGAGATCGGCCAGATCGAGCAGCAGCAGCCCCTGCTCGTCGGCGTAGCGGAAGGCGATCTGCAGCACGCCTTCCTGCACCTCGTTGAGATCCATCAGCCGCGCGAGCAGCAGCGGCCCCATTTCGGAAACGGTGGTGCGGATCGGATGGCCCTGCTGCCCGAACAGATCCCAGAACACCGCGGGCGTATCGGCATAGGCCCAGTCCGCATAGCCGATCTCCTGCGCGCGCTTCGCCCAGGTCTCGTGCAGCGGGGAGGTCGGCGATCCCGCCATGGCGAGGCCGGAGAGATCGCCCTTCACGTCGGCGACGAATACCGGAACGCCGATCTTCGAGAAGCTCTCGGCAATGCCCTGGAGGGTCACCGTCTTGCCGGTGCCCGTCGCCCCGGCGATCAATCCATGGCGATTCGCACGCTTCAGATTGAGCAGCTGCGGATGCGCGCCGCCTGCGTCCGCACCGATGAAAATGCCGTCGTCGCCGGCCATGGATTTCCTCCCCTCCGAACGCACAAGACCCGCCGGGCATCTCTTCCCGACGGGTCTTAGGTAGCCGTTCGGCGGAAAGTGGAAAAGGCTACTTCTTGGTCTGGATCTTGACGCCGACATAGGTCGGCTGACGCGCGCCGCGCTGGACGAGCAGGAGCACGCTCTGCCGCCCGGCCTTGCGCGCCGTGTCCACCGCCGCCGCCGCCTGCGCGGCCGTGGCCACGCCGGTCTGGTTGATCGAAAGGATCACGTCTCCGCGCTGCAGCCCCTGGGCGGCCGCATCGCTCGACGGATCGATCCCCGACACCACCACGCCGCGGGTCGCAGCCGGGATACCGAGCTGGCGCGCGATCTCGGGCGTCAGCGTCTGCAGCGCGAGGCCGATCGAATCGCGGGTTGCGGGGACGGCGGGCTGCGCGCCGGGCGCGCCGCCCTGATCACCGTCGCCGTCGCTGTCGTCATCGGCATCACCGAGCTGGTCCGCCGAGGCCGGCCGCTCGCCGACCACCGCCACCACCGACATGCGCTGGCCGTTCCGGATCAGCTCGATCGGCACCTTCGATCCGATCGGAAGATTGGCGACGATGTAGCTCAGCGTCTGATCGGGCGTGATGTCCTGATTGTTCACCTTCACGATCACGTCGCCTTGCCGGATGCCCGCACGTGCGGCGGGATAGCCCGGCTCGACCCGCGCGACGATCTCGCCGCGGCCCTTGGGCAGACCGAGCGAGGCGGCGATGTCCTCCGTCATCGGCTGGATGCCGACACCGAGATAGCCGCGCTTCACCTTGCCGCCGCTCTTCAGCGCCATGATGACCGGCTTGGCCTGCTCCGCGGGAATCGCGAAGCCGATGCCGACATTGCCGCCGGTGGGCGAATAGATGGCGGTGTTGATGCCGATCACATTGCCCTGCAGATCGAACATCGGGCCGCCGCTGTTGCCCTGGTTGATCGCCGCGTCGGTCTGGATGTAGCGGTCATAGGCGCCGCCATTGGGGCTGATCGAGCGGTGGATCGCCGAGACGATGCCCGCCGTGACCGTGCCGCCGAGACCATAGGGCTGGCCGATCGCGAGCACCCAGTCGCCCACGCGCGTCCGGCTCGAATCGCCGAACTCGACGAAGGGCAGGTTGGTCGCATCGATCTTGAGCACCGCGAGGTCCGACACCGGATCGCGGCCGATGAGCCGGGCCTTATATTCGCGACGATCGGTGAGCGTCACGGTGATGGCGTCGACGACGGCGCCCTGCGTTCCGCCCGAGATCACATGGTTGTTGGTGACCACATAGCCGTCGGGGGAGATGATGAAGCCCGATCCGAGCGAGGTCGCCTCGCGCGTCACCGGCTGGCCTTCGCCCTGCCCGCCGAAGCCGAACTGGCCGAAGAGATCGCCGAAGGGCGTGCCGGCGAAGGGATTGTTCGCCTGCACCTTCACATGCTGCGTGGTCGAGATGTTCACGACCGCAGGCTGCAGGCGCGCCGCCAGATCGGCGAAGCTCATCGGCGCGCCCGCCTTGGGGGCCGCCGACTGGATGATGCCGGGCGCGTTCTGGGCCACCTGCGCGCCCACCGGCTGTTGCAGCATCAGTGTCGCGGTCGTGCCGCCGGCCAGCAAGGCGGCGGTGATGGCATAGGCATAGCGCACGATAACCAGTCTCCTAGCTCTCTCTTTCACGAGCGCCGAAGCTCGTGGGGCGAGGCGGCTGAACCGGGATTGAACGGCTCATTTTCGCCCCTTGAACTCGCGCAGATAGTCGTTGTCGGGTGACATTATAATGGACGAAGCGCCCGGTGCATCGTTCCCGTCCGTGCCGAAGGTGACGCGGTAGGACTGCATCGCCCTATAGAAATCGTAGAAGTCCGGATCCTTGTTGAAGCTCTCCGCATAGATGCGCGCCGCATCGGCATCCGCCTGCGCGCGGATGATCTGCGCCTGCTTCGCGCCCTGCGCCCGGATCGTCAGCGCCTCCTGCTCGCGCGCGGTCCGCATCCGCTCGAACGCGCTCTCGAGCGGCGTGCCGTCGGGCAGGTCCGCGCGCTTGATCCGCACGTCGACGATCTCGGCGCCATATTGGCGGGCGACGCGATTGAGGCCGGCCTGGATGTTGTCCATCACCTGCCCGCGCTCGGGGCTGAGCAGGGCGGCGAACGGCCGCTTGCCGAGCTCGTTGCGCAGCGCCGAGCCGAGAATCGGACGCAGCGCCTCGCCCACCTTCCGCTCGCTGCCCGCGCTCATATACATGCGCAGCGGGTTGACGATGCGGTAGCGCGCGAAGGCGTCCACCTCCAGCCGGAGCTGATCGGTCGACAGCACCGACTGTCGCTGCATGTCGAAATCGAGCACGCGCTTGTCGACCCACACGATCTGCTCGACAAAGGGAATGTGCGCGATCAGGCCGGCGCCGGTGCGGCCGAAATCCTCGTTGCTCTTATAGGCGTTGTAGACGCGCACGGGCTTGCCGACGCGCACGATCAGCGCCTGCTTCGTCTCGGGCACGATCGAGAAGATGCTGGCGCCGACGAGCAGCAGGATGAGGACGGCGATCGCCCAGGTGATCGGATTGCGGATCAGGCGGTCAGCGATGCTCACTGGGCCGTCCCCTTCTTGGCGAGCGGGAGCGGGAGATAGCTATTGGTGCCCGGCGCCTCGACGATCGTCTTGTCGCTCTTCGACAACACCTTCTCCATCGTCTCATAGTACATGCGGCGGCGCGTGACCTCAGGCGCCAGCTTATATTCGGCATAGACCTTGTCGAAGGCCGCCGCCTCGCCCTGCGCCTTGGCGGTGAGCTGCTGCGCATAGGCGCGCGCCGCATTGAGGTAGCTCTGCGCTTCCTGCTGCGCGGCCGAGACCTCCTTGAAGGCGTCGTTGACCTGGGCAGGCGGATCGGCCTGCTTGATCGACACGCCCTGGATCTGCACGCCGGCGCGATAGCTGTCGAGGATCTCCTGCATGCGCTGGGCGACGCGGCCCTCGATCTCGCTGCGTTGCGGGCCGATCGCATCGTCGAGCCGGACCCGGGCGATCTCGGCCCGCATCGCGCTTTCGGCGACCTCACGGATCGTATCGTCAGGATCGGCGAGTTCGAAGACGTAGAGCTCCGGATCGCGCACGTTCCAGCGTACCGAATAGGCGATGTCGATGATGTTCTGATCGCCGGTGATCATCAGCGTCGGATCGTTCGCCGCCGTCGATCCGATATCGATGATGCGGATATTCTCCACTTCGACCTTGCGCACCTGGTCGATCGGTGCCGGCAGGCTGAAATTGATGCCGGGCCGCATCGTGCCGACGTAGCGGCCGAAGCGGGTCAGCACGCCGCGCTCCTGCGAATTGATCTGGTGCACGCTCGTCATCGCGATCCACAGCAGCACGAACAACGCGATCGCGATCAGCCACAGCGGCCGCCCGTCCGGGCGGGGCAGGCGATTGCCGAAGCGCTGCCGGCCTTCCGTCAGCAGCTTCTCGAGCGCGCTCGGGCCGGGCGCGCCGCGTTGCGGACGCTTGCGGGGCGGCTGGTTCCAGGGATTGCGCGGGCCGAGGCCGTCGCCGTTCCCGCCGCCGCCCGATCCGCCGCCGCTGCCGCGTCCACCCCAGGGGCCGCCGCCCTCCTCATTCAGCATCGTGTGGAATGCGGCTCCCCGCCCAACTGTCTCGTCCATCCGGCCATTATAGGAAGCCGAGTCGCGGAAAAACAGTGCCATTGCCGGGCCGCTGTCCTATGCGGCGCACCATCATGAGCCAGGACGACATCTTTTCCGCCGCGCTCGACGCGATCGCCGACCCGCTGAGCGGCCGCGGCCTCATCGCATCGCGCCGCGCCGCGCCGCCGCGCATCAAGGACGGAACGGCGAGCGTGATCCTCGACGTCTCCGGCCTGTCGGAGGATGCGCGCGCGCTGCTCGATCGGGCGATACGCGACGCGCTCGCCCGCCTTCCCGGCGTGCGCGAGGTGCGCGTCGCGATGACCGCGGAAAAGACGAACCGCCGCATCCTGGCGGTCGGCAGCGGCAAGGGCGGCGTCGGCAAATCGACGCTCGCCGCGAATCTCGCCGTCGCGCTGGCACGCGCCGGAGTGCGCGTCGGGCTGATCGATGCGGACATCTACGGCCCGTCGCAGCCCCGGCTGATGGGCAGCGAGGGCGCCAGGCCGACAGCGAAGGACAAGACGCTGGTTCCCGTGCCGACCGCCTTCGGCGTGCCGATGCTCTCCATGGGCCATATGGTGAAGCCTGGCCAGGCGATCGCCTGGCGCGGCCCGATGGCCGGCAGCGCGCTCGGCCAGCTCGTCGATGCGCAATGGGGCGATGCCGAGCTGCTGGTGGTCGACATGCCCCCCGGCACCGGCGACGTGCAGCTCTCGATGATCCAGAAGCACCGCCCGGCCGGCGCGCTGATCGTCTCGACGCCGCAGGATCTCGCGCTCATCGACGCTGCGCGCGCCATCGACCTCTTCCGCCAGGCCAATGTGCCGATCGTCGGCCTCGTCGAGAACATGGCCGGCTATGCATGCCCGCACTGCGGCGAGGTTTCCGATCCGTTCGGCGCGGGCGGCGCCGAGGCGGCAGCCGGGGAGCTCGGCATCCCGTTCCTCGGCCGCATCCCGCTCGACATCGCCATCCGCCGCGCTTCGGACGCCGGCTTCCCGCCCGCCGCGGAGGATGGGCCGCAGGGCGCGGCCTTCGCCGCGATCGCCGAGCAGATCGTCCGGCGCCTCTCGCTCGCGACCGGTTGAGGCCGGGCGAGCGGCTCCCCATCTGTCGCAAGGAGGCGCACCGCCGCATGCCGGACGCCACGCGCCGATCGAGCCCGAAAGGAGTCGCCATGCCGCTGACCACCGATGCCGAGATCGCCGACCTGCTTTCCTCGACCCGCACCATCGCGCTGATCGGCGCCTCCGACCGGCCTGACCGGCCGAGCTACGGGGTGATGGGCTTCCTCAGGGACCATGGCTACCGCGTGCTGCCGGTCAATCCCCAGATCACCGGCGAGCATGTCCATGGCGAATATGTCTGGCGCGACCTTTCGCAGATCGGCGAGCCGATCGATCTCGTCGACATCTTCCGCAACAGCCGCGCCGCCGGCGATGCGGTCGACGAAGCGATCGCAGCCGGTGCGAAGGCCGTCTGGATGCAGCTCGGCGTGATCAACGAGGAGGCCGCGGCCCGCGCCGAGGCAGCGGGGCTCAAGGTGGTGATGGACCGCTGCCCCGCGATCGAGATTCCGCGGCTGAAATTGCCGAAGATCGCCTGAAGCGGAAAGCGTGCGAGGTCAGAGCGCGTCGGGCGGCCGTCCGGCCAGCGAGGCCTCGATCAGGGCCTTCGCCTTGTCGCCGGTCCAGTCCATCGCGCCGGCGATCCGCCACTGCTCCTTGCCATGTGCGTCGAAGAAGATGGTGAGGGGCAGCGTGTCGCCCGCCTTCAGCGCCGCCATCAGAACATTCTGCTTGTCCAGATAGGGTTCGAGATGGGCGAAGCGCTGTTTTGCGAAGAAGGGGGTGACGGCGCGGCGGCCCTCTATGTCCTGGCTGACCACCATCACCTTGAAGCGATCCTTCTCCTGGCCGGCGAGCCTGTCGAGGGTCGGCATCTCGGCGACGCAGGGCGCGCACCAGGTGGCCCAGAGATTGACCAGCAGCGGCTTGCCGCGAAAGCGCGTGAGCGTCGCCGGGCCGTCGCCCGGATCGAGGAACGGGATCGCCGGCATGGCAGCACCGCGATGGCTGATATCGAGCTTGCCAACGGCGGCGCCCGGCGCCGTGCCTTGCTGCGGCTGCGCTTGCGGCGCCTGCGCCTTTTGCCTATCGCACGCGGCCAGCGCCAGCGCGAGGAGCAGTACCATCGAAAGCCGCACGACAAGCTCCAATTCCATGTGGGGCGGGCGCTTCGCCGAAGGCCCGGCCGCGGTGATGCGCGAGATCAACGCCTCGATCCCGTTCGACAAGCGTCTATGGCGGCAGGATATCGCCGGGTCAAAGGCACATGTCGCGATGCTTGCGGCGCAGGGCATCGTCACGGCCGAGGACGCGGCGTCGATCGCCGAGGGGCTCGATCGCGTCGCCGCCGAATATGCCGAAGCGGGGGTGCCGGAGGACCTCGCCCTCGAGGACATCCATATGGCGACCGAGAGCCGGCTCGCCGCGCTGATCGGCGCGGCCGCCGGCCGGCTGCACACCGCGCGCAGCCGCAACGACCAGGTGGCGACCGATTTCCGCCTGTGGGTGCGCGATTCGATCGACGCGGTCGAGGCGGGGCTGCGCGCGCTGCAGATCGCGCTGGTCACCCGCGCAGGCGAGCATGCCGACAGCGTGATGCCCGGCTTCACCCACCTCCAGGTGGCCCAGCCGGTGACGCTCGGCCATCACCTCATGGCCTATTACGAGATGATCGCGCGCGATCGCAGCCGCTTCGCGGACGCGCGCCGGCGGCTCAACCGCTGTCCGCTCGGCGCGGCCGCGCTCGCCGGCACCGGCTTTCCGATCGATCGCCACGCGACCGCCGCCGCGCTCGGCTTCGACGCGCCGACGGACAATTCGCTCGATTCGGTGAGCGACCGCGATTTCGCGCTCGATTATCTGATGGCCGCGACCCAGTGCAGCCTGCACCTGTCACGCCTTGCCGAGGAATTCATCATCTGGGCGAGCCAGCCCTACGGTTTCGTGGCGCTGCCCGACGCCTATTCCACCGGCTCCTCGATCATGCCGCAGAAGCGCAATCCCGACGCCGCCGAGCTGGTGCGGGGCCATGCCGGCCGGATCGCGGGCGCGATGCAATCGCTCGTCATCACGATGAAGGGGCTGCCGCTCGCTTATTCGAAGGACATGCAGGACGATAAGCAGCCGGTGTTCGAGGCGCACGACCTGCTCGCGCTTTCGATCGCGGCGATGACCGGCATGGTCGAGACCGTCGGCTTCCGCACCGAGCGGATGCGCGCCGCGGCCGAGGCCGGCTATTCGACCGCGACGGATCTCGCCGACTGGCTGGTCCGCGTCGCCGACATCCCGTTCCGCGAGGCGCATCACATTACCGGCGCGGTGGTGAAGCGGGCCGAGGCGGACGGCTGCACCCTTTCCGCGCTTTCGATCGAGACGTTGCGCGCGATCGATCCCAGGATCGACGAGCGCGTCTTTTCCGCGCTATCGGTGGACGCGTCGGTCGCGAGCCGCCGGAGCCATGGCGGCACCGCGCCCGAGCAGGTCCGCGCCCGGATCGCCGAGGCGCGCGCCGCCCTGGGAATGGCATGAGACGATGACGCGCGCGCTGCTCCTCCTCGCCCTGGCCGCCGCCGCGCTCGCCGCCTGCGGCAAGCGGGAGGCGCTGCGGCCTGCCGAAGGACAGGGGCTGCCGCCCAAGCCCGCCCTGGCGCCCAACCAGCCTTCAGTCGACCAGCTCCTCGCCATCCCCACCGATACCCGTCCCGACCGCAGCGACGAACCGCTGACCAAATCGCAGCCGCGTCGCGACGACCATTTCGATCTTCCCCCGCCGGGCTGAGGCTGCATGGACCATTTCGAGATCAGGGACGGCGTGATGCACGCCGAGGACGTGCCGCTGCCGGCGATCGCCGAGGCCGTCGGAACGCCGCTCTACGTCTATTCCACCGCGACCATCGCACGCCATGTGCGGGTCTTCCGCGAGGCGCTGCACGGGCTCGGCGATCCGCTGATCGCCTTCGCGGTGAAGGCCAATCCCAACGCGGCGGTACTCGCCACCATGGCGAAGCTCGGGCTGGGCGCCGACGTGGTCTCGGGCGGCGAGCTCAAGCGCGCGCGCGCGGCCGGCATAGCGGCGGAGAAGATCGTCTTCTCCGGCGTCGGCAAGACGGCGGAGGAGATGGCGCTCGCGCTGAACGAGGGGATCGGCCAATTCAACGTCGAATCCGAGCCGGAGGCGGAGATGCTGTCCCGCGTCGCTGCCTCGCTCGGCCGGACCGCGCCGATCGCCTTCCGCGTCAACCCCGATGTCGATGCCGGCACCCACGCCAAGATCTCGACCGGCAAGTCGGAGAACAAGTTCGGCGTCGCCTATGACAAGGCGCCCGCGGCCTATGCGCTCGCCGCCCGGCTGCCCGGCCTCGCCATCCGGGGCGTCGCCGTGCACATCGGCAGCCAGCTCACCGATCTCAAGCCGCTGGAGGCCGCCTTCACCCGCATCGGTGCATTGATCGAGCGGTTGCACGCGGAGGGCCATCCGATCCAGGTCGCCGATCTCGGCGGCGGCCTCGGCGTGCCTTACGATCCCGAGATGCCGCCGCCGCCGAGCCCGGCGGCCTATGGCGAGATGGTCCGCCGCGTCACCGCCGGCTGGAAGGTGAGCCTCGCCTTCGAGCCGGGGCGGGTGATCGTTGGCAATGCCGGGTTGCTGCTTTCCCGCGTGATCCGGGTGAAGCAGGGCAGCGCCGCCCCGTTCGTGATCGTCGATGCGGCGATGAACGATCTGCTGCGGCCCAGCCTCTACGAAGCCTGGCACGACATACGGGCGGTGGCGCCGCGCGGCGACCGTTTCACCGCCAATGTCGTGGGCCCGGTGTGCGAGAGCGGCGACACCTTCGCGACGGCGCGGGACCTCGAATGCGTCGAACCGGGCGATCTCGTCGCCTTCATGACAGCAGGCGCCTATGGCGCGACGATGGCCAGCACCTATAACTCGCGGGCGCTGACGCCCGAGGTGATGGTGAACGGTAAAGATTGGGCGATAGTGCGGGAGAGGCAGCCGATCGAGGCATTGATCGCGGCGGACAGCCTTCCGCCGTGGCTTGGGGGGAGTGAAGGATGAAGCCCGTACGCAAGGCCGTATTTCCCGTCGCCGGTCTCGGCACGCGTTTCCTGCCGGCGACCAAGGCCGTACCGAAGGAACTGCTGCCGGTGGTCGACAAGCCGCTCGTGCAATATGCGATCGACGAGGCGCACGCCGCCGGCATCGAGCAGATGATCTTCGTCACCGGGCGCGGCAAGAACGCGATCGAGGACTATTTCGACATCGCCTATGAGCTGGAAACCACGCTCACGCAGCGATCGAAGACCGACATATTGAAGACGCTGGAAGGCAGCCGGCTCGACCCCGGCGACGCGGTGTTCGTGCGGCAACAGGAGCCGCTCGGCCTAGGCCATGCCGTCTGGTGCGCACGGGACATCGTCGGCGACGAGCCCTTCGCGGTGCTGCTGCCGGACGAGCTGCTGTGGAATCCGGCCAATCCCTGCCTCAAGCAGATGGTCGCGACCTATGAGGCGAAGGGCGGCAACGTGCTCGGCGTGCTCGAAGTGCCGCAGGAGCATACCGGGCGCTACGGGATCGTCTCGCCCGGCAAGGTGGAGGGGCGCGTCACCGAGGTGACCGGCCTCGTCGAGAAGCCCAAGCCTGCCGAAGCGCCGTCGCGCCTGGCGATCATCGGCCGCTATATCCTCCAGCCCGACGTGATGGGGATCCTCGCCGCCGGCGAGCGGGGCGCGGGCAACGAGATCCAGCTTACCGACGGCATGGCCAAGCTGATCGGTCGGCAGCCCTTCCATGCGCTGACGATCGAGGGGGATCGCCACGATTGCGGCGACAAGGCCGGCTTCATCCAGGCCAATATCGCGCTGGCACTGGAGCGTGCGGACATCGGCCCGGACGTGAAGGCGTTCCTCGCGACGCTGTAAGCTTTTGCTCCCCTCTCCCGCCCGGCGGGAGAGGGCGTCACGCCGCCCGGCCCAGCGCCTTCTGCCGGCGGCGCTGCACCGAGGAGCCGAGCCCCATCGCCTCCCGATATTTTGCGACCGTACGGCGGGCGATGTCGAAGCCGCGGGCGCCCAGCAGCTCGACGAGCTTGTCGTCGGAGAGGATCGCCTTGGGGTCCTCCGCGGCGATCAGCGCGCGGATATGGCTCTTCACCGCCTCGGCCGAGGCCGCCTCGCCGCCGTCGGCGGATTGAATCGCGCTGGTGAAGAAATATTTGAGCTCGAACAGCCCGCGCTCGCACGACAGATATTTGTTCGAGGTGACACGACTCACGGTCGATTCGTGCATGCCGATGGCGTCGGCCACCGCCTTGAGCGTCAGCGGCCTGAGATGCGCGACGCCGTGGAGGAAGAAGGCTTCCTGCTGGCTGACGAGCTCGGTCGCCACCTTGACGATGGTCCGTGCACGCTGATCGAGAGCCTTCACCAGCCAATTGGCGTTGGAAAGACATTCGGACAGCCAGGTGCGCCCCGCCTTGTCCCGATTTCCCCGGACCAGCTCGACATAGTAGCTGCGGTTGACGAGGAGGCGGGGCATGGTGGCGCTGTTGAGCTCGACCGCCCAGCCGCCGCTGCGCGTCCGGGCGACGAAGATGTCCGGCACGACCGCCCGGACGGGCTCGCCGCCGAAGCGAAGGCCCGGCTTGGGATCATAGCCGCGCAGCTCGCGGATCATGTCCGCCATATCCTCCTCGTCGACGCCGCAGATCCGGCGCAGCTGCGGCAGCGCGCCACGCGCCAACAGGTCGAGATTGTCGATCAGCCGGGCCATGGCCGGATCATAGCGATCGGCCTCGCGCGCCTGGATCGCGATGCATTCGGCAAGGTTGCGCGCGCCGACGCCGCTGGGATCGAAGCTTTGCACCACCGCAAGCACGGCTTCGACGCGGAACAACGGGACGCCGAGCATGTGCGACAGCTCAAGCGGGGATATGGCGAGATATCCCGCCTCGTCTATGTGATCGATCAGATGCTGCGCGACCAGGAGGTCGACGCCGTCGAGGCAGGTGCCCGCCTGCGCGAGGAGATGATCCTGAAGCGACGGCACCGGCGACAGCATGGCCTCCGGATCCGGCGCCTCCGCCGCTCCGCCGCCGAGCCCTTCGAGACCGAGGCCACCATCCATTCCGGGTGCGCCGTCGATCGCGCTGTCGTGATGGAAGGTCTCCTCGCCATAATCGACGTCGAGCGGCGCATCGGCTTGCGCGTCGCCGGCCTCGATCAGCCGATCGGCCGTTGCCGGCTCTTCTTCGCCGAACCCGTCGCCGTCGGGCTCGACATCGGGTTCCGACGGCTCCTCCGGTTCCGATGCACCCGAATCGAGCAACGGATTCTTCTCGAGCTCCTCCGCGATGACGCTCTCTATCTCGAGATTGCTGAGCGCCAGCAGCCGGATCGCCTGCTGCAGCTGCGGCGTCATCACCAGCGATTGCGATTGCCGCAGATCGAGGCGCGGACCGAGCGCCATGGCCGCTATCCGCGCCGGTGCCGCATGATCACAGCTCGAATCCCTCGCCGAGATAGAGGCGGCGGACGTTGGGATCGGCGACCAGCGCCTCCGGGCTGCCCGAGAAGAGCACCTGGCCATCATAGATGATGCAGGCGCGATCGACGATGTCGAGCGTCTCGCGGACGTTGTGATCGGTGATCAGAACGCCGATATCGCGGCGCTTCAGATCCTTCACCAGGTCCCGGATGTCGGAGATGGAGATCGGATCGATGCCGGCGAAGGGCTCGTCGAGCAGCATGATCGAGGGGCTTGCGGCGAGCGCGCGCGCAATCTCGCACCTGCGTCGCTCGCCGCCGGAAAGCGCCATCGCCGAAGCATCGCGCAGATGCTCGATGTGGAATTCCTTGAGCAGCTGATCGAGCCGCTCGTCGCGCACGTCGGCCTCCGGCTCCGACATTTCGAGCACGGCCATGATGTTCTGGGCGACAGTGAGCCCACGAAAGATCGACGTTTCCTGGGGAAGATAGCCGAGCCCCAATATGGCGCGCCGGTACATCGGAAGCGCGGTGATGTCGTCACCATCGAGCAGGATGCGGCCGGCATCCGGGCGCACGAGCCCCATCACCGAATAGAAGCAGGTCGTCTTGCCCGCACCATTGGGCCCGAGCAGGCCTACGACCTCGCCGCGCGCGACCTCGAGCGAGACGTTGGAGAGCACCTGCCGGCGATCATAGGCCTTGGCGATCGAGACGATCGACAAGCCGCGTTCCACCCCATCGCGGCTGGCTTCGGGCTGGAGGCGATCCAGCGTGGTCGTATCGCTCATCTTCGATCTGCCTCGATGCTGACTTCGGCCGGCGGCCGACATTGCTGCGCTGAGATGGCAGGCTTATTGCATGACGACGGAAAGCCGGTCGAGTGCCTTGTTACCAACCGCCCGGCTGGCGCGGCGGCCGACCTATTTGGTGGCGGGCGGCTTGGCTGTCTTGCTGTCGCTGCCGGTGTTGCGCTGCGGCGCGATGAAATGGCCCGTCACGCGCCCGCCGCGGCCGGTGCTGGTCGATCCGCCGCCCACGGCACTCCCATCGATCGTCGAGCGGCCGCTGTTGAGATCCATCACCAGCCGCCCGCCGCGCACCTGCGACCCGCCCTGGTTCAGCACCACGCCGCCGAGCACGGTGATGAGCTTGCGGTTGAGATCGTAGATTGCCATCGATCCCTGCGCCGTCTGGTTGGTGTTGCGCACCAGAACGCCGCCCGATGCGTCGATGCGCTGGATCTGCAGGCCGCCGCCGGGCGCCGAGGCCTTGGCATAGGCCACCGTCATGCGTGCCGCGTCGATCGTCATGTCGGCCTGCACCGCATGGACGTTGCCGCTGAAAATGGCCCGGTTCGCCTTGTCCTGCACCTCGATCCGATCCGCCGTGACGTCGACGGGCGCGTTGCTGTTGTGGCTCTTGAGCACCTGCGCCTGCGCGCCCACTCCTGCGACCAGGCCGGCGAGGAGGAGAGCGAGACCGGTCGGGGCGGCGCGAGTCATGGCTTTCCTCTGGACTGGCCCTGAACGATATGCAAGCGGGCGCGCTGATCCAGCACCACGATACGCTTGGTGAGATCCGCCTGCAGGCGGCCCGCCTGGAAGGTGCCGAGCGGCATCAGCCCATCGACGGGAGCGCCGCTCGTCACATGCCGGGTCTTCATGTCCACGGTCACGTCGCGGGTGTTGAGCAGATAGCCGCCTTCGGTGTGGAGCTTGACGGGCCCGTCGATCGCGACCTGCTCGGTGTCCATGTTGTAGCGCCCCCTGTTCGCGACGATATCGGCCGGTCCATCGCTCAGCATGATCCGCGCGGACAGGTTGGACAGCTTGACCACGGGATCGCGCGAGGTTTGCTGGACGGCGGATTCGGCGCGCAGCGCGAAGGGCTGCCCCTTGCTGTCTTCGCCGCGATACAGCGCCTCGGATACGCGCAGCCGCTCCTTGGCCACGGCGACATGCTCCTTGGAAAGCATGAAGGAAATGTCCCGGCCCGAGGTGATGGGGGCGATCGCGAGCATGATGATTAGGATGGCGATGGCCGCCGGCAGCACGATCTGCGCAATGCGGATGACGCGATCATGCTGGCTGCCCGGCGCCGCCCATTGCTGGCGGCCGATGCGGATGCGCTCGGCAGCGTCAGACATGCGCGAAGATATCGACCTCTGGCCAGCCGGCGAGATCGAGCTCGGCACGCGAAGGCAGGAAATCGAAGCAGGCCTGGGCGAGCACCATGCGCCCTTCGCGCACCAGCCGCTCGTCGAGCCTCTCGCGGCAGGCATGAAGGTGCCGCACGTCCGAAGCGGCATATTCCTTCTGCGCGTCGCTCAGTTCGGCGGCGCCCCAGTCCGACGACTGCTGCTGCTTGGAAAGCTCGACCCCGAGCAGTTCGCGCACCAGATCCTTGAGCCCGTGCCGGTCGGTATAGGTCCGCACCAGGCGCGAGGCCGTCTTGGTGCAATAGACCGGCGCTGCGACGACGCCGAGATAGTGGCGGATCGCGGCGAGATCGAAGCGCGCGAAATGATAGAGCTTCAGCCGGGCGGGATCGGCGAGCACGGCCTTGAGATTGGGCGCCGAATAGTCGCTTCCGGGCGCGAAGCGTACGAGATGCTCGTCCCCCCCGCCATCGGAGATCTGGACGACGCACAGCCGGTCGCGCGGCGTGATCAGCCCCATGGTTTCCGTGTCGACGGCGACCGGGCCGGGCGCGAGCACGCCCGCCGGCAGATCTTCCTCGTGCAGATAGACGGTCATGCATCCGCCATAGGCGCGCGGCGCGCGCGGCTCAATGGGCTCGAACCGCGCGCCGGGAGGGACATGCTCAATGCAGCGTCCGCTCTCCTGCCCCGTGCCGTTGGCGGCGGCGGCGTGCAAAGATGTTGAGCCCTTCCACCGCGGCGGAAAAGGCCATGGCCGCATAGATGTAGCCCTTCGGAACGTGCACGCCGCAGCCATCGGCGATCAGCGTCATGCCGATCATGAACAGGAAGGCGAGCGCGAGCATCACCACCGTGGGATTGCGCTCGATGAATCGCGCCAGCGGGCCCGAGGCCGTCATCATCACGGCCACCGCCACGAGCACCGCGATCACCATCACCGGGATGTGATCGGTCATGCCCACCGCGGTGATGATCGAATCGATCGAGAAGACGAGATCGAGCGCGATGATCTGCGCGATCGCCGCGCCGAAAGTGAGGCTCGCCGCGCCGGCCGCGGCGCCGCCTTGCACGTGCGGATTCTCCTCGACGTTGTGGTGGATCTCGGTGGTCGCCTTCCAGACCAGGAAGAGGCCGCCGGCGATGAGGATGAGATCGCGCGCCGAGAAGCTGTGGCCGAAGGCATCGAACAGCGGCGTCGTCATCCGCGCGATCACCGCGACCAGCGAGAGCAGCGCCAGCCGCAGGACGAGCGCGAGGCCGATGCCGATCAGGCGCGCCCGGGGTCGCATCGCATCGGGCAGCTTGTTGGTCAGGATCGAGATGAAGATCAGATTGTCGATGCCGAGCACGACCTCCATCGCGATCAGCGTCGCCAGCGCCGCCCATACCGTCGGATCGGCGAAAATTTCTAAACTTCCGTTCATCTTTTCACCTCTGACGCCAGCAGCGGCGGCCTGCAAGGCCGCTCGTTCATGTGCAAGAAGACAATAAGTCGAAAAAGTGGCAAAACCACTCGCGAAGCCTTGTCTTTTCCGTTATGTGGATAAGTTGGCGCGGTACGGCCTCGCGTCGGAAGACATGTGCACGCCCCCGCTGCGCGAGTCTTGAGGTGATGGAATTCGGGGCGATCCGGGAAAGTTAGACAGGGCATGAGTTTCGATCGTGGACGGCGCGGACAGCGCGGCGGCAGGGATAAACGCGACGGTTTCGGCGAGGATAGTTACGGCGGCGGCTATGGCGATCGCTTCGGCGGTGGCGGCTATGGCGGCGGTGGCTACGGCGGTGACCGCTTCGGCGGAGGCGATCGCTTCGGAGGCGGCGGTGACCGCTTCGGCGGCGGCGGCTATGGTGGCGGTCGTGGCTTCGGTGGCGGCGGTGGCGGCGGTGGCCGCGGCATGCCGGCCCAGGTCATCGGCGAGGGCAAGGGCGTCGTCAAATTCTTCAACGCACAGAAGGGCTTCGGCTTCATCGTGCGCGATGATGGCGGCGACGACGTTTTCGTCCATATCTCGGCGGTTGAGCAGGCGGGCCTGACCGGGCTCGCCGAGGGCCAGCCGCTTGAGTTCACGCTGGTCGATCGCGGCGGCCGTGTCTCCGCCACCGATCTCAAGATCGAAGGCGAGCCGCTGCCGGTGACCACCCGCGGCCCCGCCCCGGGCGCCGGTGCCGGCGCCGGGGGCCCGCAGCGTCAGCTGACGGGTGAGAAGGCCTCCGGAACGGTCAAGTTCTTCAACGCGATGAAGGGTTTCGGCTTCATTCAGCGCGACGACGGACAGCCCGACGCCTTCGTCCATATTTCCGCAGTCGAGCGGGCGGGCATGACCAGCCTCAACGAAGGCGATCGGCTGGAGTTCGAGCTCGAGGTCGATCGCCGCGGCAAATATGCCGCGGTGAACCTGCACCCGATCCAGTAAGCCCTCTTTCAGGGCACGTGACGGCCCGGTCCGCCAGCGCGGGCCGGGCCTTCCCACGACGTGAGACATCGGCGATGAAGCGACTGGGGCTGGCCGTGCTGGGGCTGGCGCTCGCCCTGCTGGGCTACGGCTTTTGGGGAGCCGAGGCCGATCCGGTCATTCGCCGCGCGGCGATCGGGCTTTCGGACTGGCCCGCAGGAACGCCGCCGCTCAGGATCGCCCTGCTCTCGGATATCCACGCGTCGCGCCCCGATCTCAGCCCTGCCCGCCTCTCGCGCATCGTCGGCCGGGTGAATGCGCAGCATCCGGACCTGGTGCTGATCACGGGTGATTTCATGAGCACCAAGGCGATCGCGCTACCCAACAATCCGCCGGCGACCGCCCTGGCTCCGCTCCGCGGCCTGCGGGCTCCGCTCGGCGCGATCACGGTGTTCGGCAACCACGATCATTGGACGAAGACCGCCGCGGTGCAGGCGGCGCTTCGCGCGGCTCACATCCGGGTTCTTTCCAACGAAGCGGTGCGGGTCGGGCCGCTCACCATCGGCGGAATCGACGATATGGTGACCGGCCATGCCAAGCCGCGCGCGCTGTATCGCCGGATGGCGGAGATGCCCGGTCCGCGACTGCTGCTCAGCCATAGCCCGGATATCTTTCCCGAGACGCCGGCGTCGATCGGGCTGACGCTCGCCGGCCATACCCATTGCGGCCAGATCGTGCTGCCTTTGCTCGGCCCGCTGGCCACGGGCTCGCGCTATGGCGAACGCTATATGTGCGGGCTGGTGAGGGAGCGCGGCCGGACGCTGGTGGTCAGCGCCGGCTTGGGCACGAGCATCGTTCCGCTGCGGTATGGCGCGCAGCCGGACCTATGGCTGCTGACGCTGGGCCCGCCCGGACGCTGACGCTCCGAGATCGCCGGCGAAGGCCCGCTCCGGAGAAACGGCGGAACACCCGACTCGCCGGAATGAAGGACGCCCCCTCCGATGGAGGGGCATGCCCTCCAAGGCTGTCGCTCAGGCTGCCCGACTAGCCTCGAAGAGGAACCAGGCGCGTTCCTCGGCCTGATCGGTCCAGTCATCGAGGATCCCGCTGGTGGCGTTGTCCTTCGCCGCATCGACGATCTCCTTCGCCTCGCGCAGCGATTCGACCAGCTTCAAATTGTCCTCGCGCAGCTCCGCCAGCATGTCGGCGGCGCTGACGAATTCGGCGTCGTTGTCCCTGATCCGCTGGCGGCGCGCGATGTCGCCGATCGAGCGCAACGTGGTGTTGCCGGTCTTACGCACGCGTTCGGCGATCTGATCGGTCGTGGCGAGAATCTGCGTCGCCTGATCGTCCAGCATCAGATGATAGTCGCGGAAATGCGGTCCGGACACATGCCAGTGGAAATTCTTGGTCTTGAGATAGAGGGCGTAGCTATCCGCCAGGATGCTGTTCAGCGCCTCCGCAACCGTCATCGCCGCATTGGACGGAATGTCTGTCGGGGTCTTGAGCTTTTCCTTGCCGGCTTTGGCCATGTCCTAGGCTCCCGTTGTCGACTCGATGGATGTGCATGCGTAACGATGGGATACGGCGAAACGCCGCATCCGCGCTACGATCTTTTTGCGCAATTGTTCCGATCGCACAAATCGATCCGTCAGATCAGCCGAAGGGCGGCGAGCGCCGTGACGCACCCGACGAGGAGGAACAGCACGCCCACCGCCCGCCGCAGTGGCCGCAGCGGAATCGCGGCCTCGAATCGCTCCGCCAGAGCGACGGCGACCGCTGCGCCCGCGACGGTGCCGGCGGCGGCACCGGCCGCGGCAAGCAGCAGCGAATCAGCCCGCGCGGCGAGCGTCATGGTGAGGAACTGAGTCTTGTCGCCGAAGCCGAGGATCGCGAAGGATACGGCGCTGGTGCCGAAGGCGCCGAGCCGCCAGGAATCAGCGGTATCCGGCCGCTTCTGGCGCATCAGCGCCCCGATTCCAGCGGAAAGGAGGGCGCAGGCGATCATCAGCGTGATCGCGCGGAAGGTGATGATCTCGTGCACCAGCCGTCCTGCCGATGCGGCGACGAGGCTATTGGCAAGAGCGGCCACCGCGATGCCGGCGAGCACGGCCATCTCGCGTTTCGGGAAGCGAAGCGCGAGCAGCATCGCGAGCAGCTGCGTCTTGTCCCCGAATTCGGCCAGCAGCGCGGCGACGAAGGTGGGCAGCAGCGCATCCATCGCGCGGGATCAATCCTTGCCGGGGGCGCCGGCGCGCGCCGGCGCCGCGGGCCGCGGATCAGGATCGGAAAGCGTCGTCACGCCCTCCTCATAGCCGATCGGGCCGGCGGATGCGCCGATGATCGCCTCGCCGCCCTGCACCTCTGTCCGTCCTCCCGACCCTGCGGCCCGAGCTTGCCCCCTATTCATGAACGGACGGTTGCGCCCGCCGCAGCCGCAGGAAGCTTGACATCCGTCCGCCGCTCGCGCATTGGGCCGCCCCTGTAGGAGCGGCGGCGACGCCGCTTTATTTTTTCGAAAGCACAGAGATCAGAAGGGCTCCCGGGCCATGGCAAAGCCGACCACCGTCAAGATCAAGCTCGTGAGCAGTGCGGACACCGGATTCTTCTACGTCACCAAGAAGAACCCGCGCACGCAGACCGAGAAGCTGAGCTTCCGCAAATATGATCCGATCGCGCGCAAGCACGTCGAGTTCAAGGAAGCGAAGATCAAGTAAGCCGACGTCCCGGCGACCGCCGGGATCGTCCGCGATGCTGCATGCGAGCGGCCGGGCCCAGCCTGCGCCGCTTTCTCGGCTGGGCAGGCGTGCTCAGACCAGCGCTTCCACCGACTCGACGAAGCGCAGCACCGAGATCGGTTTCGAAACATAGCCCTGCGCTCCGGCCGCGCGGATCCGCTCCTCGTCGCCTTGGGCCGCATAGGCGGTGACCGCCATGATCGGAATCGCGCACAGCGCTTCGTCGGCCTTGAGCTGCTCGATCAGCTCCAGCCCGCTGACGTGCGGCATCTGGATATCCATCACGATCAGATCGGGCCGGAAAGCGCGCGCACGCGCCAGCGCCTCGCGCCCGTCGCGCACCGGCTCCGCCTCATAATCATGGGCGGCAAGCAGATCGCAGAACAGCTTCAGATTGAGTTCGTTGTCCTCGACAACGAGGATTTTTTTCGCCACGCACCACCCCGCATGTTCGGCAGGCAGATTTAGGCGATGGGATTGGCGGATACAAATGCGGCGCTGGCCCTGTCGGCGCTCGCCTGGTCGCTCGGCGAGCCGGAGCGGGCGCAGCGCCTGCTCGCACTCACCGGCCTGGCGCCCGCCGATCTGCGCGACCGCGCCGAGGAGCCGGCGCTGCTCGCCGCCGTGCTCGCCTTCCTCGAAGCGCACGAGCCCGACCTCATCGCCTGCGCCGCCGCCCTCGAATCGACCCCCGCCGCGCTGGTGCGCGCCCGCATGGAGCTGGAAGCATGAGCCGCCCGCTGCTCATCACCGATTGCGACGAGGTGCTTCTCCACATGGTCGGCCATTTCCGCGACTATCTGGACGAAGCGCACGGCCTCGATTTCGCGCTGGAGCATCAGGAGTTCGTGCAGGCGATCCGGCGCCGCGACGGAACGACGCTGAGCGTCGAGGAGATATGGCCGCTCTTCAAGGGCTTCTTCCCGGGCGAGATGCATCGCCAGACGCTGGTGCCCCATGCGCGCGAGGCGCTGGAGGCGATCGCCGACGTCGCCGACATCGTCGTGCTGACCAACCTTCTGGAGGAATGCCGGACGGACCGCATCGCCCAGCTCGAAGCGCTCGGCATTCGCCATCGGGTAATGTGCAACCAGGGCGGGAAAGGAACGCCCGTGGCGGCGCTGATCGAGGAATATCGGCCGTCGAGCACCGTGTTCGTCGACGATCTGCCCCAACACCACCATTCGGTCGCGAATCGCGCGCCTGAGGTATGGCGCCTGCACATGATCGCCGAACCGCGGCTCGCCCGCCACATCCCGCCCGCTCCCGAGGCCCATGCGCGGATCGACGACTGGCGCGAGGCGCTGCCCTGGATTCTCGAAAAGCTCGGGGCACGGCCGGCCGGTCGGCCTTGACGCCTCGGCATGCCCGACCAAGAAAGGGACATATGAACATCGAAGACCGCCTTCACGCGCTCGGCATCGCGCTTCCCGACCCGGCAGCCCCCGTCGCCGCCTATGTTCCGGCCGTCGAAGCCGCGGGGCTGCTCCACATCTCCGGCCAGCTCCCCTTCCGCGACGGTGAGCTGATGACGGGACGGCTCGGCGAGGATCGCGACGTGGCCTATGGGCAGGAGGCCGCCCGGGCCTGCGGGCTGATGCTCATCGCCCAGATGAAGAAGGCGCTCGGCGGCAGGCTCGATCGCGTGGAGCGAATCGTGAAGCTCGGCGTCTTCGTCAATTCGAGCGCGGGGTTCACCGACCAGCCCAAGGTCGCCAACGGCGCCTCCGAATTGATGGAGGCGGTTTTCGGAGAAGCCGGGCGCCACGCGCGCAGCGCCGTCGGGGTGGCCGCTCTTCCGCTCGACGCGGCAGTGGAAGTCGATGCCATCGTCGCCATCCGCCCGGCTTGACGCCTTTTTCGCGCCCGCGCCGGAACGACGGCGCGTCGCTTTCCTGATGGAGCAGCCCTTCGCCCATCGCGGGCTGCACGGCGGCGGCCGGATCGAGAACAGCCGTGCCGCCTTCGAGGCCGCCATCGCCGCCGGCCACGGCATCGAGCTCGACGTGCAGGCCAGCCGGGATGGCGAAGCCTTCGTCTTCCACGATGCGGAGCTGGACCGGCTGACCGGTGAATCCGGGCCACTTGCGCGCCGATCCGGCGCGTCGCTGGCGGCCATTCGACTGACCGGCAGCAACGAGACCCTTCCCCGCCTCGAGGAAATACTGGCGCTCGTTTCGGGGCGCGTGCCGATCCTGATCGAGATCAAGACGCGGGGCGCCAATACCGGCCGGCTGTGCCTTTCCGTCCGCCGCGCTCTGGAGGGCTACCGGGGCCACGCGGCGGTGATGTCGTTCAATCCGGATGTCGGCCGCTGGTTTGCAGAGCACGCAGCACGGATCGTGCGAGGCCTGGTGATCACCGAGGAACGCAATCGCGGCATCGGCGGCAGGCTGCGCCGGCACGTCGCGCTATGGCGCGCGCGGCCGGAGTTCCTCGCCTATGACGTTCGTGATCTGCCCTCCCGCTTCGCGGCGGCGACGCGGACCCGGGGCCTGCCGCTGCTCACCTGGACGGTGCGCGATGCAGCCGGCGAGGCGACCGGCCTCGCCCATGCGGACGAGATCATCTACGAACGGGCCGAGGCGGCATGAGCGAGGGCGATCGCGCGGGGCGGGCCGTGGCGCGGCTGGCGGACGGCGTCACCGCGTTCGCGGCGGAAGACTGGGATGCATGCGCCGGAACCGCCAACCCCTTCGTCAGCCACGCCTTCCTCTCCGCGCTCGAAGAGTCGGGGAGCGCCACCGCGCAGCGCGGCTGGCAGCCGGTGCCGATCGCCATCGATGGACCCGATGGACATCCGGTCGCGGTGATGCCGGCCTATGCGAAGAGCCACAGCCAGGGCGAATATGTGTTCGATCACGGCTGGGCCGACGCCTGGCAGCGGGCGGGCGGCAACTATTATCCCAAGCTGCAGATCGCGGTGCCCTTCACGCCGGTGCCGGGCCCGCGGCTGCTCGCGCGTGATCCGGCGGGCAAGGCGGCGCTGATCGCCGCCGCCGAGGCCGTGGTCGCCGAACATGGCCTTTCCTCTGCCCATGCGACCTTCCTCGCGCCCGAGGAGGTGCCGCTGTTCGAGGCCGCGGGCTGGCTGATCCGGGTCGACCGGCAGTTCCACTGGCTCAACCAGGGCTATGCGAGCTTCGATGATTTCCTGGGCGCGCTCGCCTCGCGCAAGCGCAAGGCGATCCGCAAGGAACGCGCCGCCGCGACGGAGGGCCTGACGATCGAGCACGTCACGGGCGCCGATCTCACCGAAGCGCATTGGGATGCCTTCTGGCGCTTCTATCAGGATACCGGCGCGCGCAAATGGGGGTGGCCCTATCTCACCCGAGCCTTCTTCACGTTGCTCGGCGAGCGGATGGCCGACAAGGTGCTGCTGATCCTCGCGCGGCGCAGCGGCCGGCCCGTTGCGGGCGCGCTCAACCTGATCGGCGCCGACACGCTTTACGGCCGCTACTGGGGCTGCACCGAGGACGTGCCCTTCCTCCATTTCGAGCTGTGCTATTATCAGGCGATCGATGCCGCGATCGCGCGCGGCCTCTCCCGCGTCGAGGCCGGAGCCCAGGGCGAACACAAGCTGGCGCGCGGCTACGCGCCCACGCCGACCTGGTCCGCCCATCATATCGCCGATCCGCGGTTCCGCCGCGCGGTCGCCGACTATCTGGAACGGGAGCGCGCGGCCGTGGCCGAGGATATCGCCGCGCTCGACAGCTTCACGCCGTTCAGGCGCGGATGAGGCTCAGGCCGCCCGACGCGCGGTGAGCTGCAGCCAGGCCCGCGCCCTGCGCTGCGCTTCGAGTATCTCGCGGGCGCTCATCTCGTCGGCCAGCTCGGCGCGCCACTCCTCGGCACGAGGACTGCCGTCGATCGCGGCGAGGCTGAACCATTTATATGCCTCGATGAGGTCCACCTCCACGCCGTCGCCGCCCGCGGCGTAGGCGATGCCGAGATCGAAGCAGACGCGCAGATCGCCGGCCGCGGCTCTGGCCATCCTGCTGTCCATCAGCCCGCCTGTCCGATCCAGAACTTGTCCCATCTTCCCCATCCTTGCCATCTCCGCGGCCACCGTGCCGCCGAGACGCGAAGAAATGGTTAATTATCGGGCGACGAATCGGCCGGCCGAACCGCAAGATTGTCGATCAGCCGCGTGCGCCCGAGGCGCGCCGCCGCCAGCAGCCGGGCCTCGCGATCGAGCGTATCGACGAGCTCCAGCGTTTCCGCGTCCCGCAGCTCGACATAATCGACAGGATCGAAACCGGCATCGTGCAGCCGCTTGATCGCCGCAGCGATGGCGGTGGCCGACGGCATGCCCCTGGTGATCGCCGCCGCTGCCTCGCCCAATGCCCGCGGCAGCGCCCGGGCGGCGCTGCGCTCCTCGGGCGAAAGATAGGCGTTGCGCGAGGAGAGCGCGAGCCCGTCGTCATCGCGCTGCGTCGGCACGGCGACGATGGTGATGTCGAAATCGAGATCGGCAACCATGCGGCGGATCAGCAGCAGCTGCTGGTAATCCTTTTCGCCGAAGAGCGCGATATCGGGCCGGACCTGGTTGAAGAGCTTGGCCACGACCGTCGCGACCCCGTCGAAATGGCCGGGCCGGGCCGCACCGTCGAGTCCCTCGGTCACGCCGCTCACCGAAATCCGGGTCGCGAAGCCCTCGGGGTACATGAGCTCGACAGGGGGCGTCCACAGGAGGTCGCACGCCGCCTCTTCGAGCATGCGGATATCCGCGGCCTCGCGCCTCGGATAGCTGTCGAGATCCTCGCTCGGCGCGAACTGCATCGGATTGACGAAGATCGAGGCGACCACCCGGTCCGCCCGCAGCCGCGCCTCCTCGATCAGCGCCATATGGCCGGCATGCAGCGCCCCCATCGTCGGAACGAGCGCAACGGTGCGACCCTCGGCGCGATATTCCGCCAGCGCATTTCGCAGAGCGTCGATGCTACGAACCGTTTGCACGAAGCCGGGGCCTCTTATAATCGCGACTGGGCGCGTCTTTGGGCGGCGCTTCGGCGGGAATCAAGAGGGCAGGATTCTGACATCACCATGGCCGCTTCCGCGCATCTGATCGTTTTCGCCAACGAAAAGGGCGGAACCGGGAAATCCACGACGGCGGTCCATACCGCCGTCGCGCTCGCCGTCGCCGGCCGCAGCGTCGGCGTGCTCGATCTCGACACCCGGCAGAAGACGGTGACACGCTATCTGGAAAACCGCACCGAGACGGTGAAGCGCACCGGGGCACCGCTCGTGACGCCGCGCTTCGAGGTGCTGCGCGCCGATTCGGCCGATGCGTTCGAGGATCAGTTCGCGGCGCTCGCGGCCGCCTGCGAGTTCGTGCTGATCGATACACCAGGCCGGGACGATCCGATGGCGCGACTGGCTGCCAGCAAGGCGGACACGCTGGTCACCCCGATGAACGACAGCTTCATCGATCTCGATCTCATCGGCCAGGTCGATCCGGAGACCTATCGGATCCGTCGGCCGAGCTTCTATGCCGAGATGATCTGGGACGCGCGCAAGGCCCGCGCCAAGGCGGACGGCGTGACGGTGGACTGGGTGGTGCTGCGCAACCGGCTGCAGCAGCTGGAGGCGCGCAACATGCGCCGCGTCGGCGCCGCGCTCGACGAGCTTTCCCGCCGCATCGGCTTTCGCGTCATTCCCGGCCTGTCCGAGCGGGTCATCTACCGGGAGTTCTTTCCCAAGGGCATCACCCTGCTCGATATCGGGCAGATCGGCGAGGTCGGGCTCAGCCACGTCGCCGCCCGACAGGAGCTGCGCGAGATGGTGTCCGGCCTCGGCCTGCCCGATTGGACGCCGCAGAAGCAGGCGGCATCCTCTTGAACCTGATCCTGCTGGGGATCGGAATCGGATGCTGGCTGATCTGGCGGGGCCGCCGCTATGCGGCGCGCAAGCCGACGATGCCGATCGCCGAGGCACGGCGGCTGCTCGAGGTGCCCGCGAATGCCGATGCCGAGGCGATTCGCGCCGCGCATCGCCGGCTGATCGCCCGCGTTCACCCCGATGCCGGCGGATCCGCCGAGCTGGCGCGCCGCGTCAACGCCGCACGCGACGTGCTGATCGCCGAATTGAACCGGAACGCGTCTCGCGCGTCCTGACGCGCGGCGCGCTTCGCGCCTTCACCACCAGGGAGAACCGTCGATGAGCCATCGTTTCGATCCGACCTCGCTTCGCGAATATGACATCCGGGGCATCGTCGGAAAAACGCTGGGTCCGGCCGACGCCCACGCGATCGGCCGCGGCTTCGGCACGCTCGTCCGCCGCGCGGGCGGCACGCGCGTCGCGGTCGGTTATGACGGCCGCGTCTCCTCTCCGGTGCTCGAGGCGGCGCTGGTCGACGGCCTCGTCAAGAGCGGCATCCACGTCGTGCGCACCGGCCTCGGCCCCACGCCGATGCTTTATTATGCCGAGGCGACGCTGGAGGTGGATGGCGGCATCCAGATCACCGGCAGCCACAATCCGGCCGATTATAACGGCTTCAAGATGGTGCTGCAGCACAGGCCGTTCTTCGGCGAGGATATCCAGAAGCTCGGCCGGATGGCGGCCGAAGGCGATTGGGAGGAAGGCGAAGGATCGATCTCCAACGCCGAGGTGATGGACCTTTATGTCGATCGGCTGATGCAGGGCTATGCCGGCGGCGCCTTCCGCATCGGCTGGGACGCGGGCAACGGCGCCGCGGGTCCGATCGTCGAGAAGCTGGTGAAGCTGCTCCCAGGCGAGCACCACACGCTCTACACCGAGGTCGACGGCCGCTTCCCGAATCATCACCCGGATCCGACGGAGGAGAAGAATCTCACCGATCTCAAGGCGCTGGTGCTGGAGAAGGGCCTGGATTTCGGCATCGCCTTCGACGGCGACGGGGATCGTATCGGCGCGGTGGACGGCAAGGGCCGCGTGGTCTGGGGCGACCAGCTGCTCGCCATCCTCGCCGAGCCGGTGCTGCGCGCCGAGCCGGGCGCGACGATCATCGCCGACGTGAAGGCGAGCCAGGCGCTGTTCGATCGCGTCGCCGCCCTGGGCGGAACGCCGCTGATGTGGAAGACCGGCCACAGCCTGATCAAGACCAAGATGAAGGAGACCAACGCGCCGCTCGCCGGGGAGATGAGCGGCCATATCTTCTTCGCGCACGATTATTACGGCTTCGACGATGCCCAATATGCCGCGATCCGCCTGATCCGCGCCGTGCGCGTGCTGGGCGGATCGCTGACCGCGCTCAAGGATGCGATGCCGGCGATGATCAACACGCCGGAGCTGCGCTTCCAGTCCAGCGAGGACCGTAAGTTCAAGGTGATCGAGGAGGTGCTCGCCCGGCTGGAGGCGGAGGGCGCGACCGTCGACCGCACCGACGGCGCACGGGTGAGCACGCCCGATGGCTGGTGGCTGCTGCGTGCCTCGAACACGCAGGACGTGCTGGTCGCCCGCGCCGAGGCGAAGGACCAGGCCGGGCTCGACCGGCTGATGGCCCAGATCAATGCCCAGCTCGCCGCAAGCGGCGTCGAGCCGGTGCTGTCGGCGGGGCACTGAGCCTTTCCTGCTCCTTCCCGGCGCAAGCCGGGGAGGACGAGGCCCCCGCTTACCGCTCGACCAGCCGGGTGTAGAGGTGCCAGGTGGCGTAGCCGAGCACCGGCATCACGATGGCGAGGCCGATGAACAGCGGCAGGCAGCCGATGAACAGCAGAGCCGCGACGATGAGGCCCCAAAGCGCGATCGTGCCAGGGTTGTGAGCGGCCGCGCGCAAGGAGGTGGCGGCGGCGGTGGCGGCCGGCACCGGCCGATCCACCAGCATCGGGAAGGTGACGACGCTAACCGCGAGCGCGATGATCGCGAAGCCGAGGCCGACGAGGTTGCCGATCAGCATCAGCCGCCAGCCGGCAGCGGTGCCGAACATTTCGCCGAGGAAGGCCTGAATGGTCAGCGCATTGTTGAAACCGAAGCTGCGCTGGTAGAGCTGCGCGGCGACGTCGAGCCAGGTGAGGAAGAGCAAGGTGAGCGCGATCGTCGAGACCAGCAGCTCCCTGGCCGAGGGCCCCCGCCATGGATCGAGAAAGTGGGTCCAGCCCGATTCGCAGCCCTGCTCGCGCCGCCGCGCCAGCTCGTAGAAGCCGACGGCGACAGTGGGCCCCATCAACGACAGCCCGGCGACGAGCGGAAACAGCAGCGGCATCAGCGTGCCGTTGAGCGCGAAGGCAGCCGCGACCAGGCCGACGAGCGGATAGAGGAAGCCGATCATCAGCAGATCGCCGCGATGCTCCTTGAAATCGGACCATCCCTCGGCGAGCGCCCAGCGCAGATCGTCGATGCCGATACGGCGTATCCGCGGGGTGGCAGCAGCGGACAGAACATGAGCCATGACGAGCCCTCCTCGATGCGGACGGGCACACACCCGCCCTCAGCGATCGATGCCGCCGGGGCCGGGGCTCGGCCTCCGGATCGTCCGGCGGCGCAACGGGAGGATTTTACGCTTGTTGACGCCTGATACAAAGCGGGAAAGCAGCTCGGGATTTCAGGGGTTTTTCCGCATTGGCCCGCCATGAGCCGAATCGAAATTGCGACGAAACGAATCCCGTCAAGCGCATTTACTCTCTTGCGTCCGGCTGCGGTTGAGGCACAATGTCTGGTGTTCGCAGCAGAGGGGCGACCCAAGACATTGTAGCGCTTGCCGCGGGGGCTGTTTCGCGGAACGCTGGCTCATGCCCTGTGGAAAGCGGGGAAAAGCCGGATGTCATGGGCTGCAAAGCGGCTGTCGGCGCACTATCTTGAGGGGCTCTGCCCCTGTTGAACGGAATAGGAACAGGGGTAGGAAGATGGACCTTTCCACCAGCAGCGAAGTGAGCGCGAACGACGTGGCCACCCTGATCGAGACACCGCCTGCGGCGGAACCCGCGGCCAGCCTGTCCTCCAGCGGCGTGCTGGCCAAGCCCTATCCGGTCGAGGTCGATCACGGCCGCGACGCGCTGCTCACCGATTTCGGCAAGGAGACGCTGAAGGACCGCTATCTGCTGCCCGGCGAGTCCTATCAGGACCTGTTCGTGCGCGTCGCCTCGGCCTATGCCGACGACGCGGCGCACGCCCAGCGCATCTACGACTATATCTCGAAGCTCTGGTTCATGCCGGCCACGCCGGTGCTCTCCAACGGCGGCACCGGACGCGGCCTTCCGATCAGCTGCTATCTCAACTCGGTCGACGACAGCCTGGAAGGGATCGTCAACACCTGGAACGAGAATGTGTGGCTCGCGGCGCGAGGCGGCGGCATCGGCACCTATTGGGGCGCGGTGCGCGGCATCGGCGAGACGGTGGGCCTCAACGGCAAGACCAGCGGCATCATCCCCTTCGTGCGGGTGATGGACAGCCTGACGCTCGCGATCAGCCAGGGCTCGCTGCGCCGCGGCTCGGCCGCCTGCTATCTCGACATCTCGCACCCCGAGATCGAAGAGTTCCTCGAGATCCGCAAGCCTTCGGGGGACTTCAACCGCAAGGCCCTGAACCTGCACCATGGCGTGCTGATCACCGATGCGTTCATGGAGGCCGTGCGCGACGGCACCGAATGGACGCTGGTGAGCCCCAAGGACGGCTCCGAGCGCGGCAAGGTCGATGCGCGGGCGCTCTTCCAGAAGCTGGTCGAGACCCGGCTCGCAACCGGCGAGCCCTACATCGTCTTCGCGGACACGGTGAACCGGATGATGCCCAAGCATCATCGCGACCTCGGCCTCAAGGTCTCGACGTCCAACCTGTGCTCCGAGATCACCCTGCCCACCGGCCGCGACCATCTCGGCCGGGACCGTACCGCCGTCTGCTGCCTGTCCAGCCTCAACCTCGAGACCTGGGACGAATGGAACGGCGACAAGCAGTTCATCGAGGATGTGATGCGCTTCCTCGACAATGTCCTGACCGACTATATCGAGCGGGCGCCCGAGGAGATGGCGCGCGCCAAATATTCGGCGAGCCGGGAGCGCTCGGTCGGCCTCGGCGTGATGGGCTTCCACAGCTTCCTGCAGGCGCGCGGGCTGCCGTTCGAAAGCGCCATGGCCAAGAGCTGGAACCTCAAGATCTTCCGCCACATCGCGCAGAAGGCCGAGGAGGCCTCGATGCTGCTCGCGTCGGAACGGGGGCCCTGCCCCGATGCCGCCGAGCGGGGCGTGATGGAGCGCTTCTCCTGCAAGATGGCGATCGCGCCGACCGCTTCCATCTCAATCATCTGCGGCGGCACCTCGGCCTGCATCGAACCGATCCCGGCGAACATCTACACGCACAAGACGCTCTCCGGCAGCTTCTCGATCAAGAACGTCTATCTGCAGAAGCTCCTGCAGCAGAAGTCCAAGGATTCCGACGCGGTTTGGAACTCGATCCTGGAGAAGGGCGGTTCCGTGCAGCATCTCGACTTCCTGACGCAGGACGAGAAGGATTGCTTCAAGACCAGCTTCGAGATCGACCAGCGCTGGCTGATCGAGCTGCAGGCCGACCGCACGCCCTATATCGATCAGTCGACCAGCCTGAACCTGTTCATCCCGGCCGACGTCGACAAGTGGGACCTGCTGATGCTCCACTACCGCGCGTGGGAGCTGGGCATCAAATCGCTCTATTATCTGCGCTCCAAGTCGGTGCAGCGCGCGGCCTTCGCCGGCGGCGTGGAAGCGGACAACACGCCGGACCTTCGCCAGATCGAGGTCGAGGCGAAGGATTATGACGAATGCCTCGCCTGCCAGTGACCCTGTCGCCGGCTCACCGCCGAACCCGGCGGTGAGCGATATCGAGGCCCTCGCGGCGCGGATTACCGCGCTTGAGGACGAACGCGCCGTGCGCGCGCTCATCGAGCGTTACGGCCATCTCATCGATTACGGCCGCGACGGCGAATGGGTCTCGGCCTTCGCCGCCAATGGAGCATATGAGCTCGTCTTCCGCTGCGGCGTGCCGCCGGCGATGGCGGAAGCCTTCCCGCACGCGATCGTCGCACCGGACCGCTTCCGCATCGAGGGTGCCGCGGCGCTGGCGAGCTTCATCGCCGTCCACACCAACGCGCCCGACGCCTGGCACAAGCATGTCGTCGTCGATCCGCAGATCGCGATCGACGGCGACGCCGCGACTGCCGAAAGCTATTTCCTGCGCATCGACCTGATCGAGGGCCGGCGCGAGATCCTCTCCTTCGGCCGCTATCGCGATCGCATGGTGCGCAGCGCCGATGGCGCCTGGCGTTTCGCCGAGCGCGTGATGGAGGTGGAATCGGCACCCGGCGATCCGGCCTGAACCGGGCGCCGCCCCCCCCGGCCATTCGATTCACGGGCTTGCGGCCCGCCCCGCCATCCCTATCGTGGCGGCCATGAACGAGCGGCCTCTCCTCCTCTACGGCATGGGCAGCCCCAATGTCCGCAAGGTCGGCATCCTGCTCGAAGAGCTCGGCCTTCCCTATGCGCTGCGCCATGTCGGCGTCTTCTCCGGCGCGCAGTTCGATCCGGACTTCCTGGCGCTCAATCCGCTCGGCAAGGTCCCCGTCCTGGTCGATGCGGAGGAGGACGTCACCGTCTTCGAATCGGGGGCGATCCTGTTCTACCTCGCCGAACGCCATGGCGCGTTCCTGCCCACCGCCGGCCCCGCCCGCTACGAGGTGATGCAGTGGCTGATGGTCCAGATGGCCGCGATCGGGCCGATGTTCGGCCAGCATACCCATTTCTCGCTGCTGCCGGCCGGCAGCGAGCCCTATGCGGCTGCCCGCTACGCAGCGCAGGCCGAGCGCCTCTACCGCCTGCTCGACGACCGGCTGGCATCGCGCGACTGGATCGCCGGCAACGACTATTCGATCGCCGACATGGCGACCTACCCCTGGGCACTCTACCTGGAAAGACACGGCTTCTCGCCGGCCGACCATCCCGCGCTCACCCGCTGGTGCGCGCGGATCGGCGCCCGTCCGGCCGTGGCGCGTTCGGCGGCGCGCTTCGCCGAAGCCTTCGACGAAGCGACGCGGGAGGATATCCGCGGCGCGACGGCGGACGAGCTCGACCGGTTCTTCGTCCGCCCGGCGCACGCACCGCCGGTCGATTATGCGCGGGCGATGCGCGGCGGCTGATCAGATCCAGCCGAGGAGGTGCGCGACGAAGGTGAGGAAGCTCGCGACCAGCCCTGCCAGGAAGACGCGATAGGCCCAGCCGAGCAGTCGGTACTTCTTGTCCGCGAGCACCCGGCCGTTCTGATAGATATCGCGCGCCATCGTCCGGCACACGCTCTCGTCGCTCGCCAGGACGTCGACGATGCGATCGATATACTCCTCCTCCCCGAGTTGGGAGAAGGAGCCGAAGAAGAGCAGGTTGATCGGCTGCCGCCGCGACGGACCGATCGCGGGGATCACGGCGAGGACCGCGAGCACCGCGGCGAGAAAGGAGAAGCCGCCGAGCACGAGCAGCGGCAGCGGCGCGACCGCCCCACGCGCCTGCCCGATGGTGAGCGTGAACACGACGAAGGTCGCGCCCATCAGGATGCTGGCCTTCTGGTCGGCCATCTGGGAAAGCTGGACATGCACCTGCTGCGTGGTGCGCACCAGGTGGACGGCATTGGCTATGATCGGCCGCGGGCCCTGTCCCTCGCTTTCCGCCATGCGCATGCCATGCCCCAGCTGAACGCTCTTGCCAAGCCGGGGCCGCTTTCCCGCCGCAATCGCTTGGCAAGGGCAGGCGCGAGCGCTTAAGGACCCTTGCATGACAGACAGACAAGAAACCTTCGCCAAGGTTGCCGAGCAGATCGCCCCGTTCAACAAGAAGGGCATCGCGCTGACGGAAGGCACGACCTTCGCCGACGACCTCGAGTGGGACAGCCTGACGGTGATGGATTTCGTCGCCGCCATCGAGGACGAGTTCGACATCATCATCACGATGAACATGCAGGCCGAGATCGAAACGGTCGGCCAGTTGGTCGACGCGGTCGAGAAGCTGCGGAGCTGAGATGGGGGATCTTTTCTCCAAGTTCGATCCGCTGATCGCGGAGCGGCAGGCCCTGTTGGATACGGGCGTGCGCGATCCCTTCGCGATCGTGATGGACGAGGTGCGCTCGCCCACGCTCGCGGTGATCCGGGGCAAGGAGACGATCCTGCTCGGCACATATAATTATATGGGCATGACCTTCGATCCCGATGTCGTCGCCGCCGGCAAGCGCGCGCTCGACGAGTTCGGGGCGGGAACCACCGGCAGCCGCGTGCTCAACGGCACCTATCAGGGCCACAAGGCCTGCGAGGACGCGCTGCGCGAATTTTACGGCACCGATCACGCGATGGTCTTCTCGACCGGATATCAGGCCAATCTGGGCATGATCTCCACCATCGCCGGCAAGGGCGAATATATCATCCTGGACGCGGACAGCCACGCGTCCATCTATGACGGCTGCTTCCTCGGCGATGCCGAGATCGTCCGCTTCCGCCACAACAGCGTCGAGGATCTCGACAAGCGCCTCGGCCGCCTGCCCCCCGAACCGGGCAAGCTCGTCGTCCTCGAAGGCGTCTATTCGATGCTCGGCGATGTGGCGCCCTTGCCCGAGATGGTCGCGGTGGCCAAGAAGCACGGCGCCATGGTGCTGGTCGACGAAGCACATGGCATGGGCTTCTTCGGTGCCAACGGCCGCGGCGTCTACGAGGAGCAGGGCGTCGAGAAGGATGTCGACTTCATCGTCGGCACCTTCTCCAAGTCGGTCGGCACCGTCGGGGGCTTCTGCGTCTCCAACCACCCCAAGTTCGAGGTGCTGCGCCTCGTCTGCCGCCCCTATGTGTTCACCGCCTCACTGCCGCCCTCGGTGGTGGCGACCGCGGCGACATCGATCCGCAAGCTGATGCATGCCGGCGAGAAGCGCGCGCACCTGTGGAAGAACAGCCAGCGCCTCCACGCCGGCCTGCGCGCGCTCGGCTTCACGCTCGGCACCGAGACCGCCCAGTCGGCGATCATCGCTGTCATCCTGCCCGATCAGGAGACCACCGTGCGCATGTGGCAGGCGCTGCTCGAGCTCGGCCTGTACGTCAACATGGCACGCCCGCCGGCGACGCCGGCGGGCACCTTCCTGCTGCGCTGCTCGCTCTGCGCCGAGCATACGGATGAGCAGGTCGGCGAGATATTGGGGATGTTCGAGGCTGCTGGCCGGGCGATAGGATGTATCGGCTAGCCGAGGCGCCCCGGGCCTTCTCCCGCCTCCTCCGCGGAGGAGGCTGAAGCCAGAGCTAGGCGAACGCTTCCTCGAACAGCGCCAGCATTTCCGCCCAGCTGCGCCTGTCCGCACCCGCATCGTACCGGGCGAATTCGGGCATGCCCACCTTGTCCGCATCGGGGTTGGTGAAGCTGTGGACCACGCCGCCATAGACGTGCAGCCGCCAGTCCACGCCGCCGCCTGTCATCTCGCGCTCGAAGGCGGCGCGCTGCTCGGGCGGGATGCCCGGATCGTCGGCGCCGATGCACACCAGGATCTTCGCCCTGATCGCCTTCGCGTCCTCCGGCGGGGCCTTGGTCTCGAGCCCGCTGTGGAAGCCGGTGACGGCCACGATATCGGCACCGCTGCGTGCCAGTTCGAGCGACGTGGTGCCGCCGAAGCAGAAGCCGATCGAGGCGATCCGGCGGGCGTCGACTTCCGGCCGGGCGGCGAGCAGGTCGAGCGCCCCCCTCGCCCGGGCACGGATCCGGGCCGGATCGTCGCGGAGCGCGGTGATCGCCGGCATGATCTCCGGCAGGCTGGAGAAGACCTTGCCATCGCCGTGCAGATCGCCCGCCAGCGCGACATAGCCGTGCTCCGCCAGCCGCCGCGCCCGCGATTTCGCATGGTCGCCAAGGCCGAACGCCTCCGGAAAGACGAGCACGCCCGGCCGCGGGCCGGCACGCGTCTCGTCCCAATGAAGCTCGCCTTTCATGGTCAGCCCGTCGGCGCGATAGGTCACGGTCTCGGTCTTCATGCGCATCCCTTTCCTTATGCCGCCGCTCCCATCCCATGGCCCGTCGGACGCGCGCAAGCCCGCAGCGCCGAGGACAAGGCCATCGGATTGCCCTTCACGCCGCCATGCGGTATGGAGCCGCCTCGCCCGCCCCGGCCAGCCGCGTTCGTGCTCGACGCGGCGCCGGGGCGCCTCTATTTCAAAGACTCCGGATTGGAGCCAGCCGATGACCCGCCGCCGCCAGATCTACGAGGGCAAGGCAAAGATTCTGTACGAGGGCCCCGAGCCCGGCACGCTCATCCAATATTTCAAGGATGACGCAACCGCCTTCAATGCCCAGAAGAAGGGCACGATCAGCGGCAAGGGCGTGCTCAACAACCGCATCTCCGAGCATGTCTTCACGCTGCTCGGCAATATCGGCGTGCCGACCCATTTCATCCGCCGGCTGAACATGCGCGAGCAGCTGATCCGGCAGGTCGAGATCGTGCCGATCGAGGTGGTGGTGCGCAACGTCGCCGCCGGCAGCCTGACCAAGCGACTCGGCATCGAGGAGGGCACCCAGCTCCCCCGGACGATCATCGAATATTATTACAAGGACGATGCGCTCGGCGATCCGATGGTGACGGACGAGCATATCGCCTGCTTCGGCTGGGCCAGCCAGGACGAGATGCACGACATTGCAGACATGGCGATCCGGGTGAACGACTTCATGTCCGGCCTGTTCGCCGGCATCGGCATCCGCCTGGTCGACTTCAAGCTCGAGTTCGGCCGTATCTGGGACAATGATTACAGCCGCATCATCCTGGCCGACGAGATCAGCCCGGACGGCTGCCGGCTGTGGGACATGAGCTCGGGCGAGAAGCTGGACAAGGATCGCTTCCGCCAGGATCTCGGCGGCGAGGTGGAGGCCTATCAGGAGGTCGCCCGGCGCCTCGGGCTGCTGCCCGACGGCGTCGACACCACCGTGCTCGATCTCGAATCGCACCGCAAGAATCGCGGCAAGTGAACCTCGCCCCTTGCCCCTCCGTCACCGGAGGGCCATAGGGGCGCCAGTTTCTCGATCAGGCGCAGGAAATCACGATGAAGACGCGTGTCTACGTCACCCTCAAGGGCGGCGTGCTCGATCCGCAGGGCAAGGCGATCCACCATGCGCTGGAAGGCCTCGGCTTCTCCGGCATCAACGACGTGCGCGCCGGCAAGCTGATCGAGCTCGATCTGGACGAGGGCGTGGCAGAGGCGGACGTGGACGCGATGTGCCGCAAGCTGCTCGCCAACACGGTGATCGAGAATTACCGCATCGAACGAGGGAGCTGAGGCCATGCGCAGCGCCGTGATCGTTTTCCCCGGATCGAACTGCGACCGCGATCTGGCGGTTGCGATCCGGGAGGTGACGGGCAGGGAGCCCGCCATGGTGTGGCACCGCGAAACCGAGCTGCCCGACGGGGTCGGCCTGATCGCTCTGCCGGGCGGCTTCTCCTACGGCGATTATCTGCGCTCCGGCGCCATGGCTGCGCGCTCGCCGATCATGCGGGCGGTGGCCGATGCCGCCGGCCGGGGCGTGCCGGTGCTCGGCGTCTGCAACGGTTTCCAGGTGCTCACCGAGGCGGGGCTGCTGCCCGGCGCGCTGATGCGCAACGCCGGGCTCGCCTTCGTCTGCCGCGACGTCGCGCTCACCGTCGAGAACAGCCAGTCGATCTTCACCAACCGCTATGATGCCGGCGAGACGATCCGCATTCCCGTCGCCCACCATGACGGCAACTACCAGGCCGATGCCGAGACGCTCGATCGCCTCGAAGGCGAGGGCCGCGTCGCCTTCCGCTATGCCGAGGATGTCAACGGCTCCGCCCGCTCCATCGCCGGCATCATCAACGAGGCGGGCAACGTGCTCGGCATGATGCCCCACCCCGAGCGGCTGATGGAAGCCGCCCAGGGCGGCACCGACGGCCGCCGCCTGTTCGAAGGGCTGCTCGAAGCCGTCGCCTGATCGGCCTCGCCCTGCGGGAAGGAGCTTCGCGATGACGACCCTGCCCATCACCGGCGGCTGCCTATGCGGCGCGGTGCGCTTCTCGATCGATGCCGAACCGATGGCGGCGCGCACCTGCTGGTGCCGGCTCTGCCAGTATCTCGGCGGCGGCACGGCACAGGTGAACGTCTGCTTCCCGAGCGACAAGGTCTCGATCAGCGGCGCCCTCACCGTCTATGAAGGTGTGGCGGACAGCGGCAACCTCATGCGCCGCGGCTTCTGCCCGACCTGCGGCACGCCGATCACCAGCGCCGCCGCCAGCCGCCCGCACCTTCTCTTCATCCGCGCCGGCGCGCTCGACGACCCCAATCTGATGGGGCCGCAAGCGACGATCTGGACCGAACAGGCGCCGGACTGGGCACTGATCAGCGACGCGATCCCGCGCTATCCGGAGCAGATTCCGCCCGTCGCCTGAGCGGCGGCGCGCTCAGATCTGAACGGCGCGCGTCTCCGTCCAGCCGAGGTGGAGATGGCGCTTTGCGATCAGCCAGCGGCCATCCACCCGGCGAAAGCGATCCTCGTAGCGGATCGCCATGATGAAATCGGAGGCCTGCCCCTCCGCTTCCTTCGTGAGGTGATGCGCGAAGCAGTAGACTTCGCCGGTGGCATCGTCGCCCTGCACGTCGAACAGCGTGTTGCCGACGAAATGCATGCAGCGCAGATACATCTCGCCCAGCATGCGCGGCACGACATCGACGATCCGGTCGCGTCCGGCGATCGTGGCCTGCGGCGATTCGATCACGCCGTCCTCGGTGAAGATCGCGCGGAAAATCTCGGGATCCTGCGTGTCGCAGCCGCGCGCATAGCCGAGCACGAGCTCGGTGAGCGCCTGCTTGTCCGCGATGGTCGATTCCGTGCCGCTCATGCTGCCTCCGATACGATTGCGGAGGGCAGCCTTAAAGCAACCGACCCGTCGCGGATATCGGCGCATCCTTGCCAATGCTTTTCGATTGCGGCCCGGTTGTCGAAATGGGGCCGATACCGTCCGGCGACGGTTGCTGGCCGATCCGGCTGCAGCGGAACGCCCAGATGAACAGGCGCATGAAAATCGGGCGACATTCGCATGCGCCCGCGTGGCGCAGGCCGCAGCGCTCATATCCCGTCGCGTCCCGTTCGGGCACGGCGCCAGTCATGCAGCCCGCCGTTCCGGCGTGGCCATAGCGCCGTAGAGCGCGAAGAGCTCCTCGAAATGACGGTCCATCGTTCGCGTCTCGCGGGCGCCGGCGAGAGCGGGCAGCCGCCTCGCCACGGGATCGGCGGCGGCGAACCGGCCGATCGCATCCGCCGCCGCAGCGGCATCCGCCGCGGCGAAGAGCATGCCGCCAGCGGCGCGGGCCTGATCGCTGGCACCACCCCGATCGGGAACGATCAGCGGCAGGCCGGAGGCCCGCGCTTCGGCGGCAACCATGCAAAAGGTCTCGGCCTCGCAACCATGCGCCAGCGCATCGGCGCTCGCCATCAGCCGGGCCAGCATGTGCCGGTCGGCGATCGGAGAGAGGAGCTGGACATGCGGGTTCGCACCGACATGGCGCAGAATCTTCCTGCGATCCCGCCCATCGCCGACGAGGAGCAAGCCGATCGGCCGGTGATAGCCGGCGGCGACACAGGCATCGATCACCATCGGCCAGCGTTTCTCCGGCGCGTGGCGGCCAATGCCGACAAGCAGCGTCGCATCCGGAGCCAGCCGGCAGCGGGCGAGCAGGCGCTCGCGCAACCGCTCGTCGCGCAGGCCGGGATCGAAAATGCCCGGCTCGACGCCCATTGGCTGCGTCGTCACGCGCTGCAGCCCTCCTGCGCGCAGGCGCAGCGAAAGGCTTTCGCTTGCGCTCACCACCGCATCGAAGCCCTGGTCCAGCTTGCGCAGATGCCGCCAGTAGAGATCGAAGCCGCGATCGATCGCCGGCCGGCTCGCCAGTGGCTCGAACCAGCGATAGGCGTAGGCGGCAAGGGGATCGGCATGCATCACCAGTGCACGCCGCGCCGCGCCCTGCCATTGCGCGACCGTGTCCGCGCTGCGCCAGGGCGAGGAGGCCTCGACGATGTCGGGACGCTCGGCATCGAGCGTGCGGTGCAGCAGCTGCGCGTCGTCGAAATAGCGATAGTTGCGATCGAGCGGAAAGCGTGGTGCCGGCAGATAGACGATCCGTGCACCCTCGCCGCGGATTTCGGTCCGATGCTCGGCTCCAGGGGCGACGATCACGATCTCGTGGCCGAAGCGCGGACCCGCGGCGAGCTTGCGCTCGACATAGGTGCGCACGCCGCCACCACGCGGCGCATAGAAGGCGCAGACGTCGACGATCTTCACCGCTGCCGATCCCCGATCGGGCCGAAGGAGAACAGCCCGTGATAATAGTTGAGGACGATCGTGGCCGGCGTGATCCCCGCCCCCACCACGATCCGCGCCGCGGACGCGGGCGGCTGGGAGCGGCGGATGCGCGGATTGCCGGGAAAGCCGATGCCGTCGGTGAGAAACCCGAACTTCCGGTTCATGTCGCGATCATGGAGCAGCGAGAGCGTGTAGGTGCCCGGTGCCGGCGCCCGGATGCAGATCTGCACCGGGCCTGATTTCGGCACGGCGATCTCGACGCGCCGGAAGGTTTTCCCCTGGGCGACCAGCACATTGTCATCGGCGAGGAAATCCGGGTCGTCGGGCGGATAGAGCTCTGCCCGAATAAGGCCCTTGCGATCCTTGAGCCCCGCCGCCGTGACGAGGATCGCCGGCCCCGCCTCATTGGGCCGGCACCGCCCTTCCGCCATGCCGAGCTCCGGCCGCGACGGGATGGCCGACGCCGTGACGAGGATCGGCAGCAGCAGCATCACGCGATCCGCCGCGCAACGTGCTGCGCGACCTCGGCCGTTGCAAGCAGCGCGCCGAGCGCGAGATGGGTGGCCAGGATGAGGCCGCCCATCATCGCCATGAGATCCGAAATTTCGGCATCGCGCCCGATCAGGAAGATCGCGACCCCAGCGAAGACGAGGTCCTTGTTGGGGACGAGGGGCAGGCGCGAGATCAGCATCCGCATCGTCGAGAGCAGCAGCCACCAGCTCAGTGCGACTGCCGGCAGCACGAGATGCCACAGCAGCGCCGACAGGATGGCGCTGGCGGCGATGCGCACCAGGTGGATTTCGGCGACGAACCAGAGATCGGCGCGGGAAAGGCTGAACAGCCGCCTGCGGAAGACCATGGCGACCAGCGAGGAGCCCACCATCACGCCGACCGACAGCATGATCAGCCTGCCCTCGAGGCCGAGATGAAGCGCGCCCAGCAGCGGCCAGGAGATGACGAGCATGAGCAGCGTAACGCCATTGCGCGTCATCGCCGAAAGGATCGCCACATCCTTGATCGCCCCGAAGGGCGACCCCGGCAGATCCGCCCGCGATCGCGCCCAGCCGTAGAAATAGACCTCGCCGATATAGCCGAGCAGGATCTCGTTGCCGATCAGCTTGCGCAGCAGCGCGCTGAAGCCCGCCGCGGGAAGATGCCACAGCCGCCGGAAGATCACCCATTCGGAGGCGGGGCCGAGCAGATAGGAAATGGCGAAAACGATCCAGAAGATCGGGGACGACGGCACCATGCGCCAGACGCGGCCGAGATCGATGCTGTCGAACTGGACGGCGATCGCCCCGATCACCGCAAGCGAGATGGCCGGCGCGATCCAGCGCCGCCAGCCGCCGATCGCTGCCTTCAGCGGCTCCGGGTCGGCAATCGCCGGTTGGGGATCCAGCGCGGCCCAGTCGGCGGTTTCGGCTCCGCTCAGCGCCAAACGGGAATCATGCACCTGATGCGGCTTTCCGTTGCTGTTGTGCCGATTCTGTGACGGCAGGGCGCCGTCCGTTCCGCACCACATTGCGAAAAATTCACGCGGGCGCCGCCTCGCGGCCGGCCAGCGCCGTCATCGTCCGGATGAAGGCGCGCGATGCGTTCTCGACCGTGAAGAGCGCCGCATGCGCGCGGGCGAGAGCGATCGACTGGGCGCCCGGCACGGCCTCCCGGATCGCCGCGCAGAGCGCCGGCAGGTCGCCGCAGGGCACCAGCCGCCCCAGCCGTCCGTCGAGCAGCAGGTGGCGCATCGCGACGCAGCAATCGGTCGCGATCACCGGCATGCCCGCCGCGAGCGCTTCGACGATGACGGCGGGCACCCCCTCATAGCGTGAGGAAAGCAGGAAGACGTCGCTTTCGGCGAACCAGTCGGCCAGGGCGCGGCTATGGCCCGGCAGGGCCACGCGATCTCCGATGCCCAGTTGCCGGATCAACCGTTCGAGCATCGGCCGGTCGGGGCCCTCCCCTACGATCGCCAACCTGTCCTCGGGCCGTGCGGCCTCGGCGAAGGCGCGCAGAGCGGTGGCAAAATCCTTTTGCGCGACCAGCCGGCCAGCCGCCAGGAAACGAACCCCTTGGCTCGCGCTCCGCCGCATGCGGCACGCCTGCCCCGCCGCGAGCCGATCCAGGTCCTTGCCGGTGAGCACCGGATTGGGAATCACCGAAATCGCCTGCTCCGACACGCCGAGCGCCTGGACGGCCTCGACGCGCACGGGATCGGCGGGCGCCACGAAATGATCGATGATGCGCCCCTGCAGGCGTCCCCAGCCGCGGAGCAGCCAGCGCAGAGGATGCGGCAGATCGTCGCGATCGAGCGCATTGCTGATCTTGCTGACGATCGGCGGGCAGCGGCCGCCGAGCAGCAGCTTCATGGCGACGGCCACGATCGTATAGGTATTGCCCGCGCAAAACAGCACGTCGGGACGGGTGAGCCGGATCATGCGCGGCAGGTTGACGATCATCCACAGCGTCTCGAAGCGAGCGGTGCGGAAGGGACCCGAGGGGAAGGGACGGTAATCGAGAAAGGGTGCATCATCGGCCATCGCGCCTTCGCGACGGCCGAGGGCGACGATCACCTCCGCATCGTCCCGCTGCCACGCCTCGCAAAGCCGCAGCGCCACCCGCTCGACCCCGCCCGGCTCGAAGCTGTGCAGAAAGCAGAGGATGCGGAGGCGCTCGGAGGGGATGGAGGCGAGGCAGACCATGCCCCGTGGACGCCGCCGATCATCGAGACCCGCACTTCAAAACGGCCGCGACGGGCGGCTTCACCGTCCCCCGGATCGCCGCCGCCACGCTTCGCCTCGCAGGGTGGAGGCGCCGCTGAAGCGACCTAGGCGATCTCCATATCCTCACACGCCCGGGCCTCGGCCGCGATGAGGATATCCGCCAGCATCCAATAGGCCTCGCCCCAGGCCGCGAGCACCTCGTCCGTGGCGATCTCTTCGCCGAGCACCTCGCGGATCGCCGGCAGGAGCGCGGCGGCGACGTGGGGATAATGCTCCGGCTTCACGCCGGTTTCCACGTGCCGCGTCACCATGCGCTGAACCGCGGCGTCAAGCGCCGGAAGCTTGTCGATGTTCCGCGCATAAGCGAGGATCGCACCGGCGAGCCGGCGCGGCTGCTCCCCGCTTTCCTGCGCCGCCCGATCGAACATCGCCGCGATCTCCGCATTTTCGAACAGGCGCGCATACATGGCAGTGGTGATCGCCAGACCCTGCTTTTCGATAACCGGGGCGGTGGCCTTGACGATTTCCATGGCCCGATCGGACGCGACACGCATTGGCAGCTCCTAAATGTGGTATAGAAATTACCGGTAATAATCATGATTGATTCCGGCAAGTGCATTTTCCACATTGGCCGCTGCATGCAGCTCACCCAGCATACGGATTTCGGCCTTCGTCTCCTGATCGTGCTCGCGCGCGCCGGGGGCGGTCCGGTCGCGCTTTCGGCCTTTGCCGCGGAGCAGGGTCTATCCTACAACCATGTGGTGAAGGTGGCGCAGGCGCTGGGGCGCGCCGGCTTCATCGCCAGCCATCGGGGACGCAGCGGGGGTGTTTCGCTCGCCCGGCCTGCCGCCGGAATCACCCTCGGCGAGGTGGTCCGTGCCTTGGAGCCCGGCCTGCGCCTGGCGAATTGCGCCGATTGTGCGCTGCGCGACGATTGCAGCACGAGCAGCCTCCTGGCGGAAGCGCTCGCCGCCTTTCTCGCCGTCCTCGATGGGCGAAGCCTGGCCGATGCTGCGGCGCCGGGAAAGCCCGCGTTCGCACCCTGGTCGCTCGTGCAACCCAGGGGCTAGGCGGCGGGCCCCTCCAGGAGATCGCCGTAGCGCGCGGCCTCCCGCCCGGTCAGCGCCGATCGCACCGTCCGATCGATGCTGGCAAGGAGCGCAGGCACGCCCGTGTCGCCGGGGTGGACGGCGATGCGCAGCGTAGGAAGCGGCTTCAGCGCCCGACGGGCGAGCGCGGCGAAGAACAGCGAGCTCAGGATGCGGCCCCGGCTGCGGCTGGCCCAGGTGACGACGGGCCCGCGCGCCAGCGTCGCGCCGTCTGCGGGCCGCCAGACGCGCATATGATCCTCGGCAAGGGCGAAGCCGGCCTCGGCCAGGGCCTGGAGCGCACCGGGCCCGTATAGCCACGCCGGAGCGATGAACCCCGCTGCCGGGCGGCCGATCGCGTCCTCCACCACCGCCTTGCCCTCGCGCATGCGCCGCGCCGCCTCGCCCGCGTCGAGGCCGAGGAACTCGCCCTCGCCGGCAGTCATATGACGCGCCTTGAAGCCGGCGAGCGCACCGGAATGGCGGCTGTCGTCGCGATGGCTCCAGCCGTGCACGAACATCTCCACCCCGGCGTCGGCCCAGCGGCGCAGCCTGGCGCGGAATGCCGGCGCGTGGCTCAGGGGCGCCTGGTTCCAATGATCGGGGACGACGAGCATGGCCAGGTCGAGCCCGCCCAACCGGTACGCAAGCCGATCGACCAGCAGGTCCACTTCCGCCTCGAACATCGGGCCGACGTCATGGATGGAGACCAGCAGACGCTTCCGCTCAGAACGCTGCATCGATGCCGAACCTCCAGCTGCGCGGCCGCAACGGCGTAACCTGATTGCCGAGCCGTACGGTGAACGGATTGCCATAGGAGAAGCGGTTGCTGCGGCTGTCGAGCAGATTGGTGACGTCGAGCGAAAGGCCGAACCGGCCGAACTGCAGCCGGCCGCCGAGATCGACATTCCAATAGTTGCCCTGCGGGATATAGAGATCGGGCGGAGGTCCCAGCCGGGAGCGGCCGACATAATGGACCGAGCCGCTGAGCGCGAGCGTCGTCTCCCCTCTCAGGCTGGCGCTGTAGAGGATGCTGGCTCGGCCGCCCCACGGCGCGACGTTCGGCAGATCGATATGGGCGGGAGAGGCTCTGCCGACCGCCAGGCCGGTCAGATGACTGTCGGCGGCGAACAGGGCGCCGGCCAACCTCAGCCCCGACAGCGGCATCCACTGAAGCTGCGCCTCGAGCGCGGTGATCCGGCCATCGCCGATATTGGCCGTATAGGGCAGGCCGGCATCGTCGATCAGGTCGGCCTGGATATCCTTCCAGCGCGCGTAGGAGGCGATGACGCTGCCGCCAAGCCTCCCCGGGGCCTCGCGGCCGAAGCGCACCCCGCCCTGGACGGCGGACATGCTGTCCGGCTCGAACCGTTGCGTCGTCTCCTCCACGCCGTTGCTGGAAACGGCGAGGCCGCCGGCCCGCTGCCCCTCGTCGTAGCTCAGGAAGAAGGACAGATCCGACGCCGCCTTCCAGGTGAGGCCGACGCTCGGCGAGACACTCCATTCGTGCCGCACACGCGACGCGCCCTCCTCCGAGCGGACCGCGAGCAGATGACCGCTGGCATCGGCATAGGTGCCGCGTCCGCCCACCGTCAGCGACACCCGGCGCAGCAACGGAAAGCTGAGCCGACCGAAGAGAGCGGCCTCGACATTGTCGTTGCGCACACCCGTGATCGCCGTGGGCGCGGCAGGATCGCCCAGCATGCGTCGGATCTCGTCGGTGGCCGATACGAAGGCGGCTCCGGCAACCCAGCTGATGCCCTTGGACGTACGGCCGGCAAGCCGCGTTTCGTGCGAGAGCACGCTCAGCTGGTTGTCCTCCACGAAGAGGCGCGGATGGGTGGTGCCGTCCGATCCGGTGGCGTCGAAACGCGTCTTGACGTCTTGGTCGACATAGCCGGTAGCGGAGACGAGCTCCATCGAATCCCATTGCTTGCGAACGGTGACGTGGCCGAGCAGATAATCATTGTCGAACGGCTGCGCGAGCGTGGAGCGCCGCGTCAGCGGCGGCAAGCCCGATAGCGCATATTGGCCGTCGCGCATCGCGATATTCTGCACGACGCCGCCGATATCGACCGTCCAGCCATTGCCCGGCGAATAGCGCAGGTCCGCCCGGCCGCCATGGCTGGTGGAATGGTTGATGTCGCCCAGATGGCGACCCGGATCGTCGATATAGCCGGCATCCACGTCGCGATAGCCCACGAGCCGCACCGCCACGGCATGGGAGAGAGGGATGTTGAGCATGACGGCGAGATCGGAGCCGACGCCACCATGGCGGGTGACGCTGAACCCTCCAGCGAAGGAGCCGGCGAGCGCCTTGCTCGACGGTGCGTGCGGGACGATGCGAAAGACGCCGCCCAGGGCGCCCGTGCCATACAGCGTGTTCTGCGGTCCTTCGAGCACCTCGACCCGCTCGACATCATAGAGGTTGAGATCCGGATCGGGCGCATTGTAGGTGAGCCGCACATCTCCGAGATATTGGCCGACCGTCGCCTGCGTGGGCCCGGAAAAGCTCGAATCCGCGATGCCGCGGATGAACAGCTTGTTCCTGCCCGGCCCGAGATTGGTCGAGCCGATCTGCGGGAAAAGCGACAAGGCGGCATCGCTGCCGCGTGTCGTCCGGGAGACGGCATTGCGATCCAGCGGGATCAGCAGCACCGATCCGGGATAATCCTCGATGCGCCCGGGCTGCTTGCTCGCCGTCACCACGATGTCGGAAGGATCGTGGCGGAGGGGCCGTGCGCCCGGTTCGGGTCGGGGCCGTCGCGCCGGTTCGCGCGCGCACTGGATCCGCACCGTCGCGCCGTCGGCAAAGGATGGGCGGCAGCCGGTGCCGGCGAGCAGCCTCGTCAGGGCGTCGCGCGGCGTGAAGCTGCCCCTCGCGCCCGCTGTCCGTCGTCCGGCGATCGTTCGGGGGTCGACACCGATGTCGAGCCCGGATTGCTGCCCGAAGGCGAGCAGCGCGACATCGAGGGGGCCGCTCGGCAGATCGAAGCGCCGGCTGTCCGCAGCCGCGGCGGCGACGGGGCAGAGACCCAGCAGGAGCCCCGCGAGCGTCAGGCGCCCTATCGCGGAAAGGGAGGAAGGGCGGGCCGTGCGCAAGAAGGGCGACCGCAAGCGCTAGAGGAAGCCGTGCGGCTCCGGCGCCGCGCGGCCTGCCCTAGCGGGCCTTTCCCGCGCGCGGCAGGAATGTCCAGCGATCCGCATCCTTCCGCACATCCAGATCCAGAAGCATCTGGATCCGGTGTAGCATGGCCTGGCGGTCCGGATCGACGTGGATGACGCCGGTAAAGGATCGCGTCGCCACCGCCGGATCGAATGCCACGCTGACTCCCAGCGCCCGGCCGAGATCGCGGCCGACCTCCGGCAGCGGAGCATCGCGATAGGACAGCCGGCCGGCACGCCAGCCGCCGACCGCGGCAGGCGCCACCGCGTCGACGCGCGGCGCGCCGCCTTGCCTTCGCCGCAGCCGCTGCCCCGCCGTCAGCTGGATGGCCTCGGCGCTTGGATTGAACGTCACGGCGCCCTCCGACACCGCGACGCGCAAGCCCGCGACGTCGTTCACCACGTCGAATGCGGTGCCGACGTCGCGGATCTCGTCGCGGCCGATTTTGAGCGCAAAGGGTCGATCGGGATCGTGACGGACGGTGAAATGCGCTTCCCCCTCGATCAGCTCGGCGGAACGATCGTCGCCGCGCGTGAGCAGGATCCGCGTCGCCCCGTTGAGCGCAATGCGATTATCGCCCAGGCCGACGACGCGCTGCTCGCCCGGACGCGTTTCGACGACATATGTCCCGCCGCCCGGCATCAGCGTCGGGATCGCCACCGCGCCCGCGACGAATGCCGCTGCCGCCGCACCGACGCCGAACCAGCGGCGCCGGCTTGATGAATGGATTGTAATGGCGATGTCATCATTGGCCGCTAACGTCGCCGGAGAAGCGAGCAAGGCTGCGTCAGCCGCATCTTCGGCGAGAGCGACGCGGTCATAGGCTTGCGCATGGACGGGATTCGCCTCCAGCCATTCGACAAAGGCCTCCCATTCCTGCGGATCGCCGTCCCGCAGGCGCAGGCGCCATTCTATGGCCCGGTCGAGGATCGCGTCATCCGTCATCGGTGGCTTTTGTGTCCCTTCCTCCGTTTAGACGCCACGGATCGGCGTAATCCGCATCGAAACCGGCGCGACATTCCACGATGGCGCGATAGGCGCGCTGCAGATGCTTTTCCACCGCGCTCAGGCTGATGCCGAGCGCGGCCGCGATCTCCTTCTGGGACTGACCCTCCATCCGAAAGCGGCGCAGCGTCTCGCCCGTACGTGGGGGCAGCCCCTCCAGCAGACGGGCGATCTGCTCCACCTGCTCGCGGGCGATCAGGCTGCGTTCGGGCGAAGGGTGCGGGTCGGCCTCGCCTTCGCCGACGAGCTGCTCCTCCATCCAGCTTTGCTCACGTCGCACACGGCGCAGCGCGGCGCGGCGCCTGTCCAGCATCAGATTGTCGGTCATGCGATAGAGATAGGCGCGCGGTTCGGCGATCGGGCCGCCGCTCAGCGTCGCCGTCTTGAGGTAGAGATCCTGCAATATGTCCTCGGCCTCGTCGGTGGAAGCGCCGCGGGCCGCCAGAAAGCGCAGGAGCGCCTGACGCATCGTGACGAGCAGCTGCGCAAGTCCGCTTTCGACCATCCGGGCGCTTTACCGGGGAGATGTGACGAAAGTCCACCGGCGCTGCCGACGCCGGAATCATTCAGGGCCGATGCAGGAATGCCACGCTCTTCTAGCCATTCGTCCACCCGCCGCGACAAACGCCCGACATGAGGTTGCGTCTCGGAACGGTTCGATTAGGAGGTGGGCACAGGAGACGCCGCTCGTCATGAAACTGTCTTTTGATACGCCGCTTTTGGACACGGTTGGGACGCCGGAGGATCTGAGGCGGCTTGGGTTTGGGGAGCTTCGGCAGCTTGCGGACGAGCTGCGTGCGGAGATGATTTCTGCGGTGGGTGTGACGGGGGGTCATCTGGGCTCGGGGCTGGGCGTGGTCGAGCTGACGGTGGCGCTGCACTATGTGTTTGACACGCCGCGGGACGTGCTGATCTGGGATGTGGGGCACCAGGCCTATCCGCACAAGATATTGACGGGGCGTCGGGATCGGATCCGGACGCTGCGGCAGGGTGGCGGTTTGTCGGGTTTCACCAAGCGGTCGGAGAGCGAGTATGATCCGTTCGGGGCGGCGCATTCGTCGACCTCGATCTCGGCGGCGCTGGGGTTTGCGACGGCGAACCGGCTGGAGGGGCGGCCGGGCAAGGCGATAGCGGTGATCGGCGACGGGGCGATGTCTGCGGGCATGGCCTATGAGGCGATGAACAACGCCAAGGATGCGGGCAACCGGCTGATCGTGATCCTCAACGACAACGACATGTCGATCGCGCCGCCGGTGGGGGGCTTGTCGGCCTATCTGGCGCAGATCGTGTCGTCGCGCCCGTTCCTGTCGATGCGGGACATTGCCAAGCGGGTGGCGCGCAAGATGCCGCGTCCGATCCATTCGGCGGCGCGCAAGGCGGACGAATATGCGCGCGGGCTGGCGATGGGCGGCACGCTGTTCGAGGAGCTGGGCTTTTACTATGTCGGGCCGGTGGACGGGCACGATCTCGATCATCTGCTGCCCGTGCTGGAGAATGTGCGCGATGCGGAGGAGGGGCCGATCCTCGTCCATGTCGTGACCCAGAAGGGCAAGGGCTATGCGCCGGCCGAGGCGGCGGCGGACAAATATCATGGGGTGCAGAAGTTCGACGTGGTGTCGGGCGAGCAGGCCAAGGCGCCGCCGGGTCCGCCGAGCTATACGAGCGTGTTCGCCAACGCGCTGATCGCCGAGGCGGAGCGCGACGAGAAGATCGTGGCGATCACCGCGGCGATGCCGTCTGGCACGGGGCTGGACAAGTTCGCCCAGGCGTTTGCCGACCGGGCGTTCGACGTCGGCATCGCCGAGCAGCATGCGGTGACCTTCGCGGCCGGGCTCGCCGCGCAGGGGATGCGGCCGTTCTGCGCGATCTACTCGACCTTCCTGCAGCGCGCCTATGACCAGGTGGTGCACGACGTGGCGATCCAGAAGCTGCCGGTGCGCTTCGCAATCGACCGGGCGGGGCTGGTCGGCGCGGACGGGGCGACCCATGCCGGCTCGTTCGACGTCACCTATCTGGCGACGCTGCCCCACTTCGTGGTGATGGCGGCGGCCGACGAGGCCGAGCTCACCCACATGGTGCACACCATGGCGCTCCATGACGAGGGGCCGATCGCGGTGCGCTACCCGCGCGGCAACGGTACCGGCGCGGCCATCCCCGCGCTGCCCGAGCGGCTCGCGATCGGCAAGGGGCGGATCGTGCGCGAGGGCAAGACGGTCGCGATCCTCTCGCTCGGCACGCGGCTCTCCGAGGCGCTGATCGCCGCCGACCGGCTCGACGCCATGGGCCTTTCCACCACCGTCGCCGACCTGCGCTTCGCCAAGCCGCTCGACGAGACGCTGATCCGCAAGCTGCTCACCAGCCACGAGGTCGCCGTCACCATCGAGGAAGGCGCCATCGGCGGCCTCGGCGCCCATGTCCTCACCCTCGCCTCCGACGAAGGCCTCATCGACGCCGGCCTCAAACTCAGAACCATGCGCCTGCCAGACATCTTCCAGGACCAGGACAAACCAGAACGCCAATATCACGACGCCGGCCTCGACGCCGACGCCATCGTCGCAAAGGTCCTCGCCGCTCTGCACAGCAACAGCGCAGCCCTGGGGACCAAGGCCGGCGCATAATGATCCTCGACGGCTGGTCGGCTGGGCGCGCCCTGCGCACGATGATCGGCGGTGCGCTGTGCCTGGTTCCCGTAGCCGCCTGGGCGGGCGAATTGCGGGTGGAGATCGCCAATGTTCGCAATGCCGCCGGCCATGTGCGGATCGACGTCTGTCCCGAGGCGCGCTTCCTCAAGGAGGATTGCCCCTATTCGGCCGAAGCACCGGCCCGAACGGGCATTACCGTCGTGACCCTGCCCGATCTTCCGCCTGGCCGCTATGCCGTCCAAGCCTATCATGACGAGAACGACAATCGTCGCGTCGACCGCATGATATTCGGCCTTCCCAAGGAAGGAATCGGCTTTTCGAACGATGCCAGGATCAGCCTCGGCCCGCCCAAGTTCCTCGACGCCGCCTTCAGCCACGGCGGCGACGGGCAGGTCATCGCGTTGCGCATGCGCTACTGGTCCGGCGCCTCCGGTCCCGTCGCCGGTGCGTCGCGCTAGCGCCCGATGCGGCTGATTCCCGCCCTGGTCTCGGCGAGCGCGCGCCGTCCGCGCGCAACGCTTTCGCTGTCCCTGCTCCTCGCGATCGCCGCGATCCTGATCGTCGGCGGCCGCTTCGCGATGACCACCGATACGGCGGCGCTGATCTCTCCCGAGGTCGACTGGCGCAAGCAGGAAACCGCCATGGAAACGGCTTTCCCGCAGCTGCGCGACGTGATGCTGGTGGTGATCGACGGCGCCACGCCCGAGCTGGCGGAGGATGCCGCAGCACGCCTCACCGGAGAAATCGCAGCCGACCGGATGCATTTCCGACGCGTCGAGAGGCCTGACGGCGGCACCTTCTTCGCACAGAACGGCCTCCTGTTCCAATCGCGCGCGGAGGTGCGCGCCACCACCGCCGCGCTGATCCAGGCGCAGCCCCTGCTCGGCCCCCTCGCCGCCGATCCGAGCCTGCGCGGCGTGGCCACCGCGCTTTCGACCATGTTGGACGGCATCGATCGCGGATCGGCGAGCCTCGACCAGATCGACCGACCGATGCGCGCGCTCGCCGACGCGACCGAGCGGTCGCTGGCCGGCAAGCCGGCCTTCTTTTCCTGGCAGCGCCTGTTCGCCGGAGAGGGCGGCCAGGCGGCCGCGCCGCTGCGCCGGCTCATCCTCGTCCAGCCGGTGCTCGATCACGCGGCGCTGAAGCCCGGAGAAGCGGCGGAGGAGCGGATCGCCGGCCTCTCCCGAAAGCTCGGGCTCGACGCCGTCCACGGCATTCGCGTGCGGCTGACCGGGGAGGTGCCGCTCGCCGACGAGGAATTTGCGACCCTCGAAGAGAATATCGGCGTCGTCGCCGTCGTCATGCTGCTCGCGATGGTGGTGACGCTATGGCTCGCGGTACGATCCGTGCGCCTCGTTCTCGCCATCCTGATCACGATCGTCGCGGGGCTGGCGGTGACCGCCGCGATCGGGCTGCTGGCGATCGGCCGGTTCAACCTGATCTCCGTCGCCTTCATTCCGCTCTTCGTCGGGCTCGGCGTCGATTTCGGCATCCAGATCTGCGTGCGCTTCAACGCCGAGCGCGCCGAGGGTGCGGCCGGCGGCGAAGCGCTGCGCCGGGCAGCTGCCGCGCTCGGCGCGCCGCTGCTGCTCGCCGCGGGCGCGATCTGCCTCGGTTTCGTCGCCTTCCTGCCGACGGCCTATATCGGCATCGCCGAGCTCGGCGTGATCGCCGGGCTCGGCATGATCGTCGCCCTCGTGTTCAGCGTGACGTTGCTGCCCGCGCTGATCACGTTGATCCCGCCGGGAGCACCGCAGCGAGAGGTCGGTTTCTCGCAGCTCGCCGGGGTCGACCGGTTCCTCGTCCGTCACCGCGCGGCCACGCTCTGGCTGTTCGGCCTCTCGATGGCGGCGAGCATCGCCCTGCTGCCGCTCGTTCATTTCGATTTCAACCCGCTGCATCTGCGCGATCCGGAGTCCCCGGCCATGGCGACGCTGGCGGATCTCACGCGCGACCCGGACCGCACGCCGAACACCATCGACGTGCTGGCCCCGAATGCGGCGGCGGGATCAGCCTTGGCGCGACGGCTTTCGGCGCTGCCGGAAGTGGCGCAGGTCGTATCGCTCGGGAGCTTCGTCCCCGATGACCAGCCGGCGAAGCTCGCGCTGATCACGGACGCCGCAACACTGCTCGATCTCACGCTCAACCCGTTCGACGTGGCGCCGCAGCCAAGCGATGGCGCGCTCGCCTCCGTCCTCGCCGCAACGGCCACGCGGCTGCGGGCCAGCGCCGCAACCGCCACCGCCACGCCGGCAGCCGACGCACGGCGGCTGGCGGATGCCTTCGAGCGGCTGGCTCGCGCCGATCCCGGGGCGCGGATGCGGGCCGATCGCATGATCGCGCAGCCCCTCGCGATCATGCTCGATCAGACCCGGCTCGCGCTGCAGGCACAGCCGATCACGCGCGACACCTTGCCCGAGACGCTTCGCCGCAACTGGATCACAGCCGACGGCCGCGTCCGCCTGCAGCTCTTCCCGCGCGGGAACAGCAACGACAATGCCGTCGTGGCCCGTTTCCGCAGCGCGGTCGCCAAGGTCACGCCCGCCATCTCGGGCCTGCCGGTTGCGACCCAGGCCGCGGCATCGACCGTCGCCGGCGCCTTCATCCAGGCCGGGCTGATCGCGCTCGGGCTCGTGAGCCTGCTGCTCTTCGCCATGCTGCGCAACGTGAAGGAAGTGGCGTTCACCCTCGCCCCCGTCGTGCTTTCCGGTTTCCTCACGCTGGGCAGCTGCGTGCTGATCGGCCAGCCGATCAACTTCGCGAACATCATCGCCTTTCCGCTGCTGTTCGGCGTCGGTGTCGCCTTCCACATCTACTTCGTCATGGCTTGGCGTGCCGGCGCCACCGATCTCCTGCAATCGAGCCTGGCGCGCGCCGTGCTGTTCAGTGCGCTGGCCACCGGCACAGCCTTCGGCAGCCTGTGGCTCTCGCATCATCCGGGAACGGCGAGCATGGGCAAGATCCTGATGATCTCGCTGGCCTGGACGCTGGTCTGCGCGCTGATCTTCGAGCCGGCCCTGCTTGGTCCGCCCCGGCCGGCGAAGCCATCCGGAAAACCGTCCTGAAACTCGCGCGATCGGCCGGCCGTCAGGGCTGCGCCGCGCCGTCGGGGGCGGCCGGCGGCGCTGCCGGATCCTGCAGCGGATCATCGAGCGGAATATCGAGCTCGTCGGCCTTCTTGCCCTTCAGCGCGGCGATCTCGCCGGCGCGGCTCTGCAGATAGACCGAACGCAGCGTCGCATAGGGATCGAGGGCCGTGGAATAGAGCGACTTCAGCTCGGCATCGGCCTCGACGCGCGCGTCGAGCCCGGTGATCACCGCCTTGGGCAGCTGATATTCAAGCCGATCAAAGGGCTTGCCCACGGCTAGCGGCAGCACCGCCGCATCCACCTGGCCGCCGCCGAAATCCCGCAGCGTGCTCGGCCCCATCAGCGGCAGGAAAAGATAGGGGCCCGGCTTGACGCCGTAAAAGGCCAGCGTGTTGCCGAAGCCGTTGGAACGGTGCGGCAATCCCTCGCCCTTGGCGACATCGATCAGCCCACCCAGGCCCAGGACGGTGTTCACGAGCGCGCGGAACAACGTCTTCACCGCGCGCTTCGGCTTGAGCTGCAGCAGGTCGTTCACGAACACGACCGGTTCGGACAGATTGGTGAAGACGTTGCGCAAGCCGCTCCGCGCCGGCCGTGGCACGGCATGCTTGTAGCCCATCGCCGCGGGGCGGAAGATCGCCCTGTCGAGCGACTGGTTGAACGAGAACATCGCGCGGTTGAAGCCTTCGAGCGGATCGCCCTTGGCGTGCGGCGGCCTGCCGTCGACAGGCCGGACGGGCGCGCCCTCGTCTTCCGGCGCGATCCCGGCAGGATCGCCCGCCGGCGGCTCGGCCGCAATGGGCGGCGCAGGCGGGGCGGCTGTCTGGACGACTGCGGCCAGCTCGAGCGGCGGCGTCGCCAGCACCGCCGGTGCCGCGGCGGCGGCCGGCGCGGCATTCATGAGCGACAATGTCGAGGCGAGCGCGGCTATGCTCAACGGGTCGGCCTGCTCGCCAGATCGTCGAGATGGCGCACCAATGCCTTGGCGCCGCCGGTGGCGAGCACCCGCGCGAAATCCGAGCGCCGGGTGGCGAGCTGGCTGATCGCATTCCGATAGAAGACGTCGATGATCTTCCACTCGCCGCCGCTCTGGCGCAGCCGATAGGCGAGCGCCTCGGGCTGGCCGGAAGCCGGCACCAACCTGGTGCGCACCAGCCGATCGGAACCGCGCGCTTCCACCTTGGGCTCGACGACGAACTTCTCGCCGCCGTAGGAATCGAAGTTCGCGGCATATTGGGCGATCGTCATCCGCCGGAACGCGGCGACGAGCGCGGCCTGATCGGCGTTGGAGAGCGAAGTCCAGCCCGGTCCGACGGTAAGGCGGGTCATCAGCGGGATATCGAAGACCTTGTCGATCGTCGGCCCGAGCGCTGTGACGCGGCCCTGCTGGCCCATCTGCTTGCCGCCCTTCATCACGGCGATGAGCCTGTCGCACAGCGCCTGCACCGGCACCTGCGCCGGATCCACCGCCTGAGCATGGACGGCCGGCGCGATGGCCAGCGGGAAGGCGATGAGCACGCCGGACTTATATGATCGCATTCACTCGATTCCGCAGTCGGGGCGCGGAAGATATCGCCCCTCGATGCCGAGGTCCACCGCCCTTGGCGGATTGTGGCCGATCTGCAACGCAACGTACATTCTGGCGCAAATGACACTTTTTTGGGAATGCCCGGGCCGCTATGTCCGTACCGTTGCGGGAGGCACCTATGGGGCTGGGGATTGCTGCCGCTGGAAGCTGGCGCGCGACCTCCGCGATGTCGCGTCGATTGGCTTAGGGAGAAGATATTGCAGGTCATTCTCGCTCAGCCCCGGGGTTTCTGTGCCGGGGTGGTCCGTGCCATCGAGATCGTGGAACGCGCGCTCGAGCTGGAACAGGCTCCCGTCTACGTCCGTCATGAAATCGTCCACAACCGGCACGTCGTGGACAAGCTGCGCCGCAAAGGCGCGGTGTTCGTGGAGGATCTCTCGGAGGTGCCGGCCGGCGCGCGGACGGTGTTCAGCGCGCATGGCGTCTCCCGCTCGGTCGAGGCCGAAGCGCGCGAACGCGGCCTCCCCGTGCTGGATGCAACCTGCCCGCTCGTCACCAAGGTCCATGTGCAGGGCCGGCGCTATGCCAAGATGGGGCGCACGCTGATCCTCATCGGCCATGCCGGCCATGCCGAAGTGATCGGCACGATGGGGCAGATCGACGGGCCGATTCACCTCGTCTCCACGATCGAGGACGTGACCGCGCTCGACCTGCCGGCCGACACGCCGATCGCCTATGTGACGCAGACCACGCTCAGCGTCGATGACACGCGCGGCCTGATCGCGGCACTCAACACCCGCTTCAGCGACGTGATCGGGCCTGACATTTCCGACATCTGCTATGCCACGCAGAACCGGCAGACGGCGGTGCGCGACCTGTGCCGCGTGGCCGACCTGCTGCTCGTCGTCGGAGCCGCGAACAGCTCCAATTCCAACCGGCTGCGCGAGATCGGCGTCGAGATGGGGGTGCCGAGCTATCTGGTCGCCGACGGCGACAGCATCGATCCCACCTGGTTCGAGGGGGTCGAGGCGGTCGGCCTTACCGCCGGCGCCTCCGCACCCGACGAGCTGGTCGATCATGTCATCGCCGCGCTGCGCCGCATCGGCCCAGTCGAGCTATCCACCCTCGACGGCGTCGAGGAAAACATGCAATTCAGCCTGCCCGCCGGCCTCAAGGCGGCGGCACATTCCCCTTCCTCCGCAGCCTGACGGGAATTTTCATGAGCATCCCCGTATCCCAGATCGTCCGGATCGGCAGCTATACGCTGCGCGAGCATCTGAAGGGCGGCCGCTATCCGCTCGTGCTGATGCTCGAGCCGCTGCTGCGCTGCAATCTTGCCTGCAAGGGCTGCGGCAAGATCGACTATCCCGACGCCATTCTCAACCAGCGCTTGTCCTATGAGCAGTGCATGGAGGCGATCGACGAGTGCGGCGCGCCGGCCGTCTCGATCGCCGGCGGCGAGCCGCTGCTCCATCGCGACATGCCGCGCATCGTGCAGGGCTTCATTGCGAAGAAGAAGTTCGTCATCCTCTGCACCAACGCGCTCCTGCTCAAGAAGAAGATCGACGATTATGCGCCGTCGCCCTTCTTCACCTGGTCGATCCACCTCGACGGCGACAAGGCCATGCACGACATCGCCGTCTCGCAGGACGGCGTCTATGACGTGGCGCGCGAGGCGATCGAGCTCGCCAAGGCCAAGGGCTTCCGCGTTCAGATCAACTGCACGGTGTTCGACGGCGCCGACCCTGCACGCCTGGCCGCCTTCTTCGATGAGATGGAGCGGCTCGGTGTGGAGATCACCATCTCCCCGGGCTACGCCTATGAACGGGCAGCCGATCAGGAGCATTTCCTGAACCGGGAACGCACCCGCCAGTTCTTCCGCGACGTGTTTGCACGCGGACGCGGCGGCAAGGCGTGGAGCTTCACCAACTCGCCGCTCTTCCTCGATTTCCTCGCCGGCAACCAGACCTATGAATGCACGCCCTGGTCGATGCCGCTGCGCACCGTGTTCGGGTGGCAGAAGCCCTGCTACCTGCTCGGCGAAGGCTATGTGCAGAGCTTCAAGGAGCTGATGGAAGGCACCGATTGGGACAGCTACGGTGTCGGCAAATACGAGAAATGCGCCGACTGCATGGTGCATTGCGGCTTCGAGGGCACGGCGGCCGCCGATTCGATCCGCCATCCGCTCAAGATGATGAAGGTTGCGATGAAGGGGGTGCGGACCGACGGGCCGATGGCGCCCGACATCGATCTTTCGCGCCAGCGGCCGGCTGAGGAAGTCTTCTCCTCACATGTCGAGCGGGAGCTCGCCAAGATCAAGGCCGCTGATCCCAAGGCGGCCAAGCACGTCGTGCGCGCGGCCTAGCCGCCGCATCGCCCTGCCCGCGCTGCGCGCGGTGCGGATCAGCGCCGGAATCTGCGCCGGCCGGCGCAGCACGGAGTGCAGCACCGCGCCGAGCGCCACCCCGCCGTCGCCGCGCATGCCGACGAGCGCGGCCGGCGGCAATGTCTCATCCGCCGCGTCCGAGATCGCGCGCAGGGCCGCATAAGGAAGGCCGTGCCGCCGCGCGACGCGTCGGGCGACGTGCGATTCCATGTCGACGGCGGCCGCGCCGCCCGACGCGCGAAGCGCGCGCTTCTGCGCGGCGGTCGCCGCGGGGGCATCGCAGCCCGCGATCGGCGCGATGAGCGCGTCGGGTAACGCCGCATGCAGCCGCGCGACGACGGCCGCATCGCCATCGATCACCAGATCCCCCGGCGCAAGCGCAGGATCCAGTGCCCCGGCCACGCCGCTGGAGAGTATCAGCCCCGGCGTTTCCCGTGCCGCCCGATCGAGCTCGGCTTCGAGCCGGGCGGAGTCGCCGCCGCCGGCAACGGCGATCACGCCCTTGCCGGCCCTCGCGATCAGCCGGGCCTCGCTCCTCAGCCCGCAGGCGACGATCACATGCCGTGCGCGACTTGGCGCGTGTTGGATCGCTTGAGGTTACGGTACCGCGCCATTGCCCAAAGCGGGAAATATTTGGGATAGCCGTGGTAGCGCAGATAGAAGACGCGCGGGAAGCCGCCGCCCGTATAATATTCCTGGCCCCAGAGCCCATCCGCCTCCTGATGACGCTGCAGCCACGCGATGCCGCGCGCCACCGCGGCGGACTCCACGTCGCCCGAATTCATCAGCGCGAGCAGCGCCCAGGCGGTCTGCGAAGCCGTCGACGGCGCGGGGGTATAGCCCGCATAGTCCAGCGCATAGCTGTCGCAATCCTCGCCCCAACCGCCATCGGGATTCTGGATGGCATGCAGCCAGGCGACCGCCCTCGCCACCATGGGATGCTCAGGGGGCAGCCCCGCCGCGTTGAGCGCGCACAATGCCGACCAGGTGCCGTAGATATAGTTGACGCCCCACCGGCCGAACCAGCTTCCGTCCGCCTCCTGCTCGCGCTCGAGATAGGCGATCGCCGCCTTCATCCGTTCGCTGCCGCGCGGCTCGCCAAGCTGTGCGAGCATCGAGATGCAGCGCGCCGAGACGTCCGCTGTCGGCGGATCGAGCAAGGCGCCATGATCGGCGAACGGCAGGTTGTTGAGATAGGTGTAGCTGTTGTCGGCGTCGAACGCGCCCCAGCCGCCATTGCGGCTCTGCAGGCCGGCCGTCCATTCACGCCCACGCTCGATCGCCTCGTCATAGCCGTCGCCGATGCGCCCGCGCGCACGGTCCATCGCCATCACCACCACCGCGGTATCGTCGAGGTCCGGATAATGATCGTTGTTGTACTGGAACGCCCAGCCGCCGGGTCGCACGTCCGGCCGCTGCTCCGCCCAATCGCCCTTGACGCCGAGCACCTGGCGGGGCTTCAGCCATGCCAGCGCGCGGGCGGCCCGCTCCTCGGCGTCCGGAGCCCCGGCTTCCATCATCGCATGCGCGGCGAGCGCCGTATCCCAGACCGGCGAGACGCAGGGCTGGCAGTAAGCCTCGTCCTCCTTGACCACGAGCAGGTTCTCGACCGACTTGCGTGCGATCGCCCGCGCCGGATGATCCTCCGGATAGCCGAGCAGATCGAACATCATCACGCTGTTGGCCATGGCCGGATAGATGGCACCCAGCCCATCCTCGCCGTTGAGCCGCTCGAGCACGAAATCGACGCAGGCTTGCTCGGCGCGCGCGCGCAGCCGTTTCGGCCACAGGCCGTCGACACGCTTGAGCACCCAATCGAGCGCGTTGAATCCCGCCGTCCACAGCCATTTGCGATCGGTCTTCGCCGCCTTGCTCTCCAGTGGGGCCGGCTTGCCTGTGAACAGTTCGTCGACCTTGATGCCGCGAGGATTGCGCGCCACCGGCTTGTGCGCGCACAGCACCAGCAGCGGCACGACGACCGTTCGCGCCCAATAGGACATCTTCGAAAGATGGATGGGGAACCAGCGCGGCAGCAGGATGATCTCGGGCGGCATCGTCGGCACCGCCGACCAGGGGCCGGCTCCGAACAGCGCGAGCTGGATGCGGGTGAAGACGTTCCCCGCCTCCGCACCGCCGGCAGCCAGGATCGCCGCGCGCGCCCGCGCCATGTGGGGCGCATCGACGGGATCACCGATCATCTTCAGCGCATAATAAGCCTTGATCGAGGCGCTGACATCGAAGTCTCCGGCATGGAAAAGGCCCCAGCCGTCGTGCACGTCGGATTGGATCCGGCGCAGATAGCGCCCGATCTTGGCTTCGAGTCCGGCATCGATCGGCTCACCGAGATAATGGCGCAGCAGCACATATTCGGCCGGAATGGTGGCGTCCGCCTCGAGCTCGAACACCCAATGCCCGTCCTCCTTCTGCGCGGCGGAAAGGGCGGAGACGGCGCGCTCGACGGATTCGTCGACATCGATGAGCGAAGGGGAAATGCGTTCGGCAGTGGCGATGTTCAACTCTGTTCCTCCCGGGTCCCCGCCTTATCGCGGCTCGGCCGCGATCACCAGCCTTGCCGCCGTCTCGCCGGAACGCAGCGCGCCCTCGATGGTGGCGGGCAGCCCCGTTGCCGTCCAATCGCCGGCGAGGAAGAGATTGCGCCAGCGCGTCGCGGCGCCCGGACGCCGGGCATTCTGCTCCGGCGTCGCGGCGAAGGTCGCGCGCTTTTCCTTGACGATCTGCCAGCGAGGCAATGGCGCCTCGATGCCGTAAGCCGCGCAGACATCCGCCCACAGCCGACGCGCCAGCGCCTCGCGATCGCCGTCGATCAGCCGATCGGCGGCGCTCACTGTCACCGAGAGCCGATCGGGGAAAGCGAACAGCCACTCCGCGGTGCCGCCGACCAGCCCGAGCATCGGCGGCGCCCCCGGCGGCGGCGCAAAGGCGAAATGGCCGTTGACGATCGCGCGGAAGTCGTCCGGCGCGACGAGATCGGGAACCAGCGCGGCGGCGACCCAGGGCGGAACGGCGAGCAGCACCGCCTCGTCGGGTGCCACCGGCTCGGCGCCGTTTCCCCAGTCTAGCATGCCGACACGGTCCCCCTCGAAACCGATCGCCCGCAGACGCCGGCCGAACGCCACGGTGGTGTCCCGCGACGCCAGCCACCCGACCGCCGGATCGACGAAGGCCGCCGCCAGGGTGGGCTCGGCGATGCGCGGACGCGTAGCCGCGCCCCCCCGGCCGATCGTCTCGCGCACCACGGCCGCCGCCAGAGCCGAGGAGGATTCGGCCGGATCGGTGTTGAGCGCCGCGAGCAGCACCGGGGCGAGCAGCCGATGCCATACCAGCCCGGCGGGACGGATGCGCGCGTCGATCCGGCCTTCGCCGCGGCCCAGCAGCCTGGCGAGCGCAAGATAATCGCGGATTCGGCTGCCGGGCACACGGCGCGACGGCGTTAGGATCCACCACGGCAGGCGGCCGTCGTTCATCGCGACGGTCCAGTCCGCACCGGTGCGGACATCCCGGAAACGGAAATCGGCATGATCCGGCCCGGCCAGGGGGATGACCGCACCGATCGCCTCGCGAAAACGCTGGACCGCCGCATTGCCCGACAGCACAAGATGGTTGCCGTTGTCGATGATCCGATCGAGCTGCGGATCATGATAGGAGCGGCAGCGTCCGCCCGCCTGCGCGGCGGCATCGGCGATCGCGACGCCGATCCCGGCCTGCCTCAGCGCCACCGCCGCGGAAAGACCCGCGAGCCCGGCGCCGGCAATCGTCACGCGCCGGATGGTCAACGCGCGATCCCCAGCCGGACGAGCGTCCCCAGCAGGCCGAGCTTGGAGACGCGGACGCGTGTGCGCGGCGGCGCCCAGCCGGCGGCCTCCATCCGCGTGAGCAGCTTCGCATAGGCCGCGGACATCAGCCGTGGCGCGATGCGATGCCCGCGCGGACGCCTTGCGAGGATGGCGTCCGATTCGCGGAAATGGCGACGCGCCTCGCCCGCGACCGCGCGGCAGGCCGGATCGATGCGCGGATCGGCGGCGACGCCGGCGGGGGTGGTCAGGGCCACGCCGGCAACCGTCAGCGCCTCGCGCGGCAGATAGACGCGGCCGATCGCCGCATCCTCGTCTATGTCGCGCAGGATGTTGGTGAGCTGCAATGCGCGGCCGAGATGATGCGCGAGCGCGAGGCCCGGCTCGCGCTCCATGCCGAAGACGCGCACGGACAGGCGGCCGACCGCCGAGGCCACACGATCGCAGTAGAGGTCCAGCTCCTCCATGCTCGGCCAGCGGACATCGCCCTCGACATCCGTCATCATGCCGTCGAGCACCGCATGGAAATCCGTGCGGTCGAGCGCAAAGCGCCGCACCGCCGGCGCGAGGAATGCCGCCTGACCGGGATCGCCGCCGGCATAGAGCGCGTCGATATCCGCATGCCAGCGATCGAGCGCGGCCTTGCGCTCCGCGCGGGAGCCTTCGAGATCGTCCGCAATATCATCGACCCGCCGGCAGAAGGCATAGATGGCGTACATCCCCTCGCGCTCGGGCTTGGGCAGGATGCGCATGCCGGCGTAGAAGGAACTGCCGGCGACCTCGGCCTGGAGGGCGGAGCTGTCGGTGACGGCGGTCATGCCCGGCCCCTCCGCAACAGGTTCGACAGGACGGCGCCGACACTGAGCAGCACCGCCTCGCCCTTGCCGTGGTGCACCCGCTCGCTCAGCGGATCGCGCGCCAGCAGGCGGCGGGTGAGGCTGATCGCAAGACGCTGGATGATCGCCACCTCGGCCGACAGCCGACGGTCCCGGATCAGCCCGGCGAAACGGTCGCTCTCCGCCAGGAGGGCGAGCGTGCGCTGGGCGAGCGTGCGGATCGCCGCGAGCAGCGCGGGCGAGGCGGCGGCAGCGCCGAGCTCCTCGATGCGCGCACCGGTCGCCTCAAGGGTCTCGCCGGGAATATAGACGCGATCGAGCACGCGATAATCCTTGCCGCAATCCTGCAGGTGATTGATGATCTGCAATGCGGCGCACAGCGCATCGGATGCGGGCCAGCTGCTGCGATCCTCGCCATGGACGTCGAGCACGTAGCGACCGACCGGCATCGCCGAAAGCCGGCAGTAACCGATCAGCTCCTCCCAATTCGCATAGCGGGTGACGCGGACATCCTGCTCGAATGCGGCGAGGAGCTCGAAGGCGTGGACGGGATCGATCCGATGGCGCGTCATCACGGCACGCAGGGCGAGCGCCTCCTCCGCGCCGTCCGCCCCGCCGCGCAGTCCCTCGCGCATCGCCTCGAGCAGACGCAGCTTCTCGTCGGCGGAGGCGGTCGGATGATCCGAAACGTCGTCGGCAGCGCGCGCGAAACGATAGAAGGCCATCACCGGAGCGCGATGCTCCGGCTTGAGGAGAAAGGAGGCGACGGGAAAATTCTCGTCACCCGCGCCTTTGCCCGAGGCAAGATCGATCGCCGTGTCCATCACTGCCCCACCGCCGCCTGCACGCGGCCTTTCCACATGCCGCCTCGCCCGCGGTGATGCTGCCAGCCGGACAGGAAGGTGCGCCAGCCATAATAGGCAGCGATCGCCGGCAGAGCCGCGCCCCATAGCGGCGATCGCCGGTAGAAGCGCAGCATCGGCTGAAAGCTCAGCGCCATCAGCGCCCAGGCGAGCACGCCCATGATCCGTCCGGCGCCGCTGCCGAAAAGCGCGAGCGCGGGCGGAATCGCGAAGACGAGGGCCAGACCGGCCAGCGTGCCGGCGAGCGCAAGCGGCGAATAGCCGAGCTGCGCGTAGGCCGAGCGGGAGATCATCGCGCCGACCGACTCGAGCGTGTCGTAGGGACGGATGCTGACCGAGCGGTCGGTGAGGCCGAGCCAGACCGGGCCCTGCCGCTTGATGAGCGCGCCGAAGGCACAATCGTCGACCAGCGCATCGCGGATCGCGGCGATGCCGCCCACACGCTCCAGCGCGGCCCGCCGCACCAGCATGCAGCCGCCTGCCGCCGCGCCGATGCCGCGCGGGCGATTCACGCGCGCGAAGGGGTAGAGCATCTGGAAGAAGAAGACGAAGGCGGGCACCAGCGCCCGCTCGGCCAGCGTGTCGCAGCGCAGCCGCGCCATGAGCGAAACCAACGCCCTTCCTTCGCCTTCCGCGCGGCGCACGAGGGTGCGCAGCGTGTCTGGAGCATGCTCGATATCGGCATCGGTGAGCCAGAGGAAATCAGGCTCCGGGGACGAGGCGAACGCAATCCCCTGGGACACGGCCCAAAGCTTGCCGGTCCAGCCCGCGGCCAACGGCTTGCCGGCGATCACCGTCAACCGCGCGTCGCCCAGTCCGCGCGCGATATCGCCCGTCCCGTCGCTGCTCGAATCGTCGACCAGCACGACCCTGAGCGCCCCCGGATAATCCTGCGCCAACACGCTCCCGATCGAACGGGCGATCCCCTCGGCCTCATCGCGGGCCGGCACCACGGCGGTCACCGCCGGCCAGCTGGCGGGATCGCCGGGCAGGGCGATCGAATCCCGCTCCCGCGCCAGCCAGAAGCCGCCACGGGCGAAGAGCAGCCCGAGCCAGACGATCAGCGCGGCCGCGCCCAGGAGCGTGCCGATCATCGGATCGCTCCCGTCTCGCGGAACCAGGCGATCGCATCGGCCAGCGCCTCGCGATAGGGCCTCGCGCGGTAGCCGAGCTCGGCCTCGGCGCGCGCCGAGCTATAGTACATCCGGTAGCGCGACATGCGCAGGCTATCGAGCGTCAGGAACGGCTCCTTGCGGGTGATTCGTGCGATCCGCTCGTTGATCCAGGCCAGCGGCACGAGCGGCGCGCGCGGCAGCTCCACGACCGGCGGGCGGCGCCCGACGAGCGCGGCGATCGCGCGCAGCAAGCCGGCGAGGCTCTCGTCCTGGCCGCCCAATATGTAACGTTGCCCGATCGTGCCGCGATCGAGCGCCTGCACATGTCCTTCCGCCACGTCGTCGACATGGACCAGGTTGAGCCCGCTGTCGACAAAGGCCGGCATCCGGCCGTTCGCCGCCTCGACTATGATGCGGCCGGTGGGCGTCGGTCGCACGTCGCGCGGGCCGATCGGGGTCGATGGATTGACGATCACGGCGGGCAAGCCCCGCGCGGCAACCAGCTGCTCGACCAGCCGCTCAGCGACGATCTTGCTGCGCTTATAGGCGCCGACCGCCTGCTCCGGCGTCGCCGCGTCGGCTTCCGTCGCGGCACGGCCGGCGACGGGAAGCAGCGTCGCGACGCTGCTCGTGTAGACGATGCGCTCCACGCCCTCCGCCAGCGCGGCCTCCATCACCACGCGCGTGCTCTCGCGATTGTTGCGCACGATCTCCTCAGGATCCCGCGCCCAGAGCCGATAGTCGGCGGCGACATGGAAAACGTAGCGCGCGCCGGCTATCGCGCGGCGCACGGCCTGGGCGTCGCGGATGTCGCCCTCGACGATCGTTCCCGCAAAGCCGGCGAGATTGGCACGCGCGCTGGTCGGGCGGACGAGCGCCACCGGATGCAGGCCCCGCTGCACCAGCGCACGCGCCACCGCGGATCCGACGAATCCGGACGCACCCGTCAGAAACACCGTGTCAGTCACGTCACTCCGCACAGCCGTCACCGAGAAGGCTGCCTCTCTAGTGCGGTTTCCCGCCAGGCGGAACCGCCCGTGACCTGCTTGCCGCAAATTCAGGCTTGCCGCGCGTTCCGGCCACGGCGCATGGGCTCGGCACGTCATTCCGGCGAAAGTCGGAATCCATTGCTCTCCGCCTGCATTGGAAACGGAGCGCAAGATGGATCCGGCTTCCATCGGGATGGCGAAGAAGGTTCCACCGCCGGGCATCCGTCCAGGGAGGCTGCGATCACGATCCTGGGTTACCTGCTGCTTCTCGCCTCCGGCGCCGGCTCGCTCCTCATTCTGTGGGCGGCGCTGCTGGCCCGGCGTTTCGATCGCCCCTGGTCCCCCCGGACACCGTCCGAGCCCGCGACCCTGGTGAAGCCGCTCTATGGCGAGGAGCCCCGGTTGGAAGCCGATCTGGCGAGCTTCCTCGCCCAGCAGCCGCCAGTCGCGATCCAGATGCTGTGCGGCGTTCAGCGCCGAACCGATCCGGCGATCGCCGTGGTCGAGCGGCTATGCGTCCGCCCGGGCAGCCCGGTCGAGCTGATCATCGACGAGCGCCGCCACGGCAGCAACGGCAAGGTCTCCAACCTCATCAACATGGAGCCTCATATCCGTCACGACATGGTGGTGCTCAGCGACAGCGACATGGCGGTCGATCCCACCTATCTCGCGCGGCTCCGCGATGCGCTCGCGGCGCCCGGCGTCGGCGCGGTGACCTGCCTCTATCGGGGGCGGGCGGATCGCGGCATCTGGTCGCGGCTCGTCGCGATGGGAATCGATCTTCAGTTCCTCCCGTCCGCGCTGATCGGCCTCGCGACCGGCCTTGCTCATCCCTGCATGGGATCAACCATCGCGCTGAGGCGCGGCACGCTCGCGCGGATCGGTGGTTTTTCCGCCTTCGCCGACATATTGGCGGACGACCATGCGATCGGCGCCGCCGTCCGCGGGCTGGGGCTGAGGCTCGCCGTTCCGGACATGCTCGTAACGCACGGCTGCAGCGAGGCGAGCCTCGCCGAGCTGTGGCGCCACGAGCTGCGCTGGAACGCAACGGTGGCGGGCATCGATCCCGCCGGCTTCGCGGGGAGCATCGTGCTCCATCCGCTGCCGCTCGCGCTGCTCGGGGGCGCAGCGGCGGGCTTCACCGGCGCGGCAGGCTGGGCGGCGGTCCTGCTCGCGCTGGGCGCGCGGGCGGTGATGGCGCGTCGGCTCGGCCACCGGGCCGGAGCGCTGGCGCTGATCCCGCTGCGCGATCTTCTTTCCTTCCTCATCTTCCTCGCCGCCTGGTTCGCCCGTTCGGTTGATTGGCGCGGAACGACGCTACATATGGGGCCGAACGGCCGGGCCGCGGCCGCAAGGGAGATTCCAGAATGATGCGCTCGCCGCTTCCGTTCATCTTCGCCGCCGGACGGCCCGGAAGGCGCGCGCACGGCGGCTGATGCCCGATCTCGTCGTGACCGCCGATGATTTCGGCGTGGCCATCCCCGTGAACGAGGCCGTCGAGCGTGCGCATCGCGAAGGCATCTTGACGGCCGCCAGCCTGATGGTCGCCGGCGGTGCGGCGGACGATGCGGTCGCCCGGGCGCGGCGCCTGCCGCGGCTCGGCGTGGGGCTGCACCTCGTGCTGGTGGAAGGCAGACCCGTCCTGCCGCCTTCCGAGGTGCCCGACCTCGTCGGGCGGGACGGCCGCTTCCGGATCGACATGGCACGGCTCGGCTTCGCGATCGCGGTGCGGCCAGCGGTGCGCCGGCAGCTCCGGCGCGAGATCGAGGCCCAGTTCGCGGCCTTCGCCGCGACCGGCCTCGCATTCGATCACGTCAATGCGCACAAGCATTTCCATGTCCACCCGATCGTCGCCGGCATGGTGCTTGCCGCCGCCCAGCGTTACGGCGTGCGTGCGTTGCGCGCGCCCGTCGAGCCGGGGCGGCCGCGCGGCACGGGATGGCTCGCGCTTCCCTTCGCGCAATCGCTGCGGCGCCGGGCGCGGCGGCGCGGCATGGCCGCGCCGGATCAGGTCTACGGGCTCGCCGCCAGCGGCCATATGGACCTGGACCGCATCTGTGCGGCCGCCGTCGCCTTGCCCGAGGGCCTCAGCGAACTTTACCTGCACCCTGCGACATGCGACGAGTTCGACGGCCACGGCCCGGCCTATCGCCACCGGGAAGAATATGAGGGACTGCTCGATCCGGCCGCCCGTGCGGCGCTGGCGCAGCGAGGCGCACGGCTGGGGAGCTTCACGGATTTCGCTGGAAGACCCGCTCGATGACTGACGCCTTCGCCTTTTCGCCCGTCTCCACCGCCTCCGCTCCGCCCGCCGAGCACATGCCCGCGCCGCTGGGATCGGACGCGCACCGGCGGCTCTTCTGTCGGACGCTGCTCGACACTCACGATCCCTACCGGCCGGCGGTGATCGACTGGCCCAAGCTCGACGAGGACACCCGGAACAAGATCGTTTCGCTTCCGATCTGGGACATCGCGGTCGCGACGGAAGGACGTGCCGGGATCAATGTCGGCACCTATGGCGAAGGTCTCGACGATCCGCTGCTGCGCGAGGCGATCGCTCTCGACGCCTATGAGGAGCGGCGGCACAAGACGGTGCTGTCGCACATGGTCGCCGCCTATGGCATCGAGCTGCAGCCGGAGCCGCCCTATCCGCGCCCGCGCGATCCCGAATGGGCGTTCATGCGCACCGGCTATTCCGAGTGCATCGACAGCTTCTTCGGCTTCGGCCTGTTCAAGATCGCCAAGGATTCGGGCTTCTTCCCGCCCGAGCTGGTCGACACGTTCGAGCCGGTGATGCGCGAGGAGGGACGCCATATCCTGTTCTTCGTCAACTGGGTCGCCTGGTGGCGGCGCAACATGCCCTGGTGGCGGCGGCCATGGTTCGAGCTCAAGGTGATCGCGGTTTGGCTGTACCTCATCTGGGAACGGATCGATCTCGCCAAGGGCATGGGCGACAATACGAAAGCGCAGGAGAATAACTTCACGCTCAACGGCTCGAAGGAGCTGGGCGTGGAGGTGAGCTTCGCCGAACTCGCGCAGATCTGCCTCGCGGAGAATGACCGGCGGCTGGCGCCTTATGACAAGCGGCTGATCCGGCCGCGCTTCGTGCCGGCGATGATGCGGCTGGCGCTGCGGATCGCCGGCAAGAAGGCAGGAGCCAGGGCCTGAAGACGTCCACGCGATTCGGCCTGCTGCTGGCGACGCTGATCGGCTTTGCCGGCGCGATCTGGGCGGTCGGCGCCACCGGGCTCGACAACATCCTCGATGTCGGCCGACGCATCGGCGTGGGCGGCTTCCTGCTCTACTGCCTCTATTCGCTCGGCGTCTTCGCGCTGCTCGGCGGCGCGTGGCTGGTCGCCGCGCCCGGGGAAGGGGCTGCGCGGCTGGCGCTGTTCACGCGCGCGCGGCTGCTGCGCGAGGCGGCGGCGGACCTGCTGCCCTTCTCGCAGATTGGCGGCATCGCCCTCAGCGCGTGGCTGATCGCGAGCGGCGGCGTGCCGACGCCGCGCACCTATGCCTCGCTGATCGTCGACATGACGACCGAGATGGCGAGCCAGCTCGTCTTCACCTTGCTCGGCATCGGCCTCTTCCTCTCGATTCTCGCAGCGGGACCGGACGCCGCCTCGCTGCGGCCGCTGATCCTCGGCGGCGTCGGCATGATCGCGGCGCTCACCGGCATCTTCCTGATCGCCCAGCGTTTCGCGCTGCGCATCGCCGAGCGCATGGCCCGGCACCTGCTGCCCGATGCGGCGGGCACGGTGGAAGGGATCGGCACCGAATTGCGGAGCATCTATCTTCGCCGGCGCCGCGTCGCGGCGTCCTTCCTGCTGAATCTCGCAAGCTGGATCGCGAGCGCGGCAGGGGCATGGATCGCGCTCCGGCTGATGGGCCTGTCCTTTTCCTTCTGGACCGTCCTCGCGCTCGAGAGCCTGATCTTCACGCTGCGCAGCGTCGCCTTCGCCATTCCGGGCGGGATCGGCGTGCAGGAGGCGGCCTATGCGCTCGCCGGGCCGCTGCTCGGCCTCTCCCCCGAGGCAGCGCTCGCCCTTGCCCTCGCCAAGCGCGCACGGGACCTGGCGCTCGCGGTGCCGACGCTCGCCGCATGGCAGATTTCGGAGAGCCACAAGCTCGCCCTGTCGCTGCGCGCGGGCAAACAGCCGGGGCCATGATCCTGTCCGGCCGGCTCCGACAAAAGCGACAGCTGCCGCAATAGAGACACAGAAGCTGGCCGAATTTGCAAAGCCAAACATGCTGGCCGTTGCCAAGCCACCATTCGCGACTCATACAATGGCGTCGGGGCCCGATCACGGGATCGGAAAGCCTCGATAGCGGCGAAGAACAACAACCGCCGACACGATTGAGAGAGGGGATACTGATGGGGCGTTCTCCGAACGGCGCGTCGATGGCGATGATCATGACGCGTGCATCCGTACTGGCTTTTGTTGCCTTCGCCGGCTTGCCGGCCTTCGCGCAGGAGCGCGAGGCGCAGGGACTGGAAGACATCGTCGTCACCGCGCAGAAGCGCGAGGAGAGCCTTCAGAAGGTTCCGATCTCGATCACCGCGATCTCGACCGCGACCATCCAGAACGCGCGCATCACCAATGTGCGCAACCTCACCTCGATCGCGCCGAACCTCTATGTCACGCAGTGACCGGCCCCCACCGAGTGGTCCGGGTTGATTGTTAGTGCATCGTCGCCTCCGACGCCATTGCCGGCTGGAGGTGGAGCGAAGCGGAACCGGAAGGCGGCAATGGCGGCATCGCCGTTTCCGGGG
>Ga0180222_1000306_pt1 | contig 78132 bp, 76 predicted proteins | sample eDN5th37CKraftOP_FD_151336 | JGI IMG/M metagenome (GOLD analysis project Ga0180222, IMG submission 151336) | Enriched Organic Plus compost microbial communities from Emeryville, California, USA - eDNA 5th pass 37_C Kraft OP (version 2) (version 2) ... | reverse complement strand
CCAGCTCCCGCATCCGGTAACCGATGACGTGGACGGTGATCCCTTCGCCCTCCGCCCGAAGCGCTTTGGCCATCGCGCAGGGATCGCCGCCGCAGGTCTCCTCTCCATCGGTCAGCAGCACGACAATGCCGCGACGCTCGGGGAAGCGCAGAACGCGTGCGGCTTCGCGCACCGCTTCCGTCAGCGGCGTGCGGCCCGCCGGGATCAGCCTGTCGATCGCGGCCATGATCCGTTCGGGGGAGTTGCGGGCCGGCGGCAACAGCAGCTCGATGTTGTTGCACTGGTCCGATGGTCCCGGTCCGTAGTCGATGACGCCGACCCGGCGCATGGACGTGATGGAGGGAAGCACCTTCGCCAGCGCCTCTTTGACCTTGTCGATGCGCGGGGTGGGCGGTGTGTTGAAATCCGTGCCCGACATGGAGCCCGATGCATCGAAGACGATCATCGCATCGTCACGGCAGCTAGGCGGCGTCGTCTGCGCGGCGGCCTCCGGCGCGGACGTCAGCACGGCCCCGGCGAGACCTGCGAATAAAAATAGCGCGCGTCCGTCCATGCTCTGCATATCCGCTGGCAAACACCGGCGATATTAAAGCACGAACGGACGCGCGCATCATGCATTAGGAAGCGAGCGCGCTGAGCTCGTCGAACTCCGTATCCGACAGCGTGATGTTCACGGCTTCCACGTTCTGCTCCAGATGCTTCACCTTGCTCGTTCCTGGAATGGGCAGCATGACGGGGCTGCGCCGCAGCAGCCAGGCGAGCGCGATCTGGCTCGGGCTCGCCTCATGGCGCTGCGCAATGGCGTCCAGCGGCGATCCGGGACGGGCAAGGTCGCCCGCCGCCAGCGGGAACCAGGGAATGAAACCGATGTTGTGGGCGGTGCAGTAGTCGACGACGGCATCGCTGGCGCGGTTGGTGAGATTGAAGAGGTTCTGTACCGTCGCGACCTTGAAGAATTTCTGCGCCGCCTCGATCTCCTCCACCTTCACCTCGCTGAGGCCGACGTGGCGGATCAGCCCTTCCTTCTGCATGGCGGCAATGGCACCGAACTGCTCGTCGTGCGGCACGGCGGGATCGATGCGGTGAAGCTGCCAGAGGTCGATCCGCTCCAAGCCGAGACGTCGGAGGCTGATAAACACCTGCTGGCGCAGGTAGTCGGGGCGGCCGCATGGATTCCACTGGTCGGGACCGGGGCGGATCAGTCCGCCCTTGGTCGCGATGACGAGACCGCGATAGGGATAGAGCGCTTCACGGAGCAGCCGCTCGCTGATCTCAGGACCGTAGCTGTCGGCGGTATCGATCAGATTGATGCCGAGCTCGGGCACGCGCCGCAGCGTACGCAGCGATTCCTCGCGATCTTCAGGTTCGCCCCATACGCCTTTGCCCGTTACGCGCATGGCACCGAATCCCAGGCGGTGCACCGCCAAGTCTCCACCGATTTTGAATGTACCGGACTTCTCTGCGTTCGCCGTTGTCATCGTGCAGCTCCTTGGAGGGGAAGGTGGGAATCGGATGGAAGAGAAAGCGCGAATGCGCACCGAACAGATAGGTGCGATGCGGCAGCGAAACAGCATCGGTTCCGTGGCGCGACAGTTTCTCGCGACGGGACTCTTTGGTTTACGGATTGCGCATTTTCCGCGGAACCATGCCCGCGCAGTGCCGTTGCCCCAACGTAAAGGAGGACAGATCGATGAAGAGTACAGCTATCTTCGCTGCCTTCGCCGCAGGCGCACTGATGTTTGCCGCTCCGCAGGCAGCAAATGCAACTCCGCAGCCCAGTGGCGCGAAACACTTGCAGACAAGCAATGTTTCGAAAGCTGGCTACCGCCATCACCGCCCCCGGTGGCGGCACCGCCACTATCGCAGCCCGCGCTATTACAGGCATGGGTATTACGGGCACAGGCATGGACACCGCTACTATCGCCGTCCAGGCGTCGGTGTCTACCTCGGCTTCTGATCCGTGCCGATGAACAAAGCCCCGGCCTTGCGCCGGGGCTTTTTCATTTCCGGTCTCGGCGTCACAGAGACCCGCCGCCGATGTCCGCATGAAATCGGATCTGCCGGTTTCGCGTACCCTACAACTTGTCGAGAATTATTCCGCCCACGTTTCATACATGGCATCGACTACGGCCTATATCCCTCGCTCGCGGCGCTGCGCACGCCCGAAGGCGCGCACACCGCATAGTCTTCAACACGCGAGGAGATTTCCATGGCGGACAAATCCAGCTTCACCCCAGAGGAATGGAAGGCCATTCTCGCCAGCCCGATGCTGGCCGGTCTTGCTGTAACGCTCGCCGAGCCCAGCGGGCTTTGGGGCACGCTGAAGGAAAGCATGGCGAGCGCGCAGGCGCTGCTGGCGGCCGGCAATGATCCGAAAGCCAGCCCGCTGATGAAGGCGCTGCTGGCGGATATGGAGACATCCGACGGCCGCACGGTTGCGCGCGAGGAGATCAAGATCGACCTCACCGGCAAATCGACCGCCGAGCTGAAGGATCAAGTGATGGCCAAGCTCGCCAAGGTGGGCGAGATCCTCGATGCCAAGGCACCGGGTGAAGCCGCCGCGTTCAAGACCTGGCTCAAGTACGTCGCCGATCAGGTGGCCGAGGCGGCGTCCGAGGGCGGTGTGCTCGGCTTCGGCGGCAAGCAGGTCACGGACGCGGAGAGAGCGACGGTTTCCGAGGTCGGCAAAGCGCTGAAAGTCGCGTGAGGCCGCCGCTCGATAAGAGGCCCACAGAGACGTGGCGCGGCAAGGCCGCTGCGCCACTCCTTCCATCGGGGCTGCCCGGACGGGTTGTGCGATTCCAATCGCCGGGTAGGGCCGCGGCCCGCGTGCCGTTAGCCGCCAACGGGCCGGTAGGTCACCGGGCGCGGGCGGCTCGGCGTCACGGCGAGCGCTGCATGCTCGGCGCAGTACGGGTTGCCGTCCTGCTTGTGCGCGCCGCAGAAGTGGAAGCCGGGCCGCTGCGGATCGCCGATGGGCCAGCGGCACTCGTTCGGCTGGAGGTTGGCCAGGGTCTTCGGAACCGCCGGCCGTGTTGCCGTATCGTTTTTCATCTTGCTTACCTTTCAACGCTCGTATTGGCCGACGTCGCGCGGGCCGCGCCGTTCGGGCTGTGCGCCGGTCGTTATTGTGTCCGCACGCATGACGCCTGCATCAAACCGGCGCCGCGTGGATCGACGAGATCGGCTATGCGGGACCGGTGCTATCGGCGGACGAGTTGTTTCTTGCGCGGCTTCGGAAGCAGTCCTTCCCGTTGCGCCTGTTTGCGCGCGGCCTTCTTTGCCCTGCGTACCGCTTCCGCCTTCTCGCGCACTTTGCGCTCGGAGGGCTTCTCGAAGGCGCGGCGAAGCTTCATTTCGCGAAACACGCCTTCGCGCTGCAGCTTCTTCTTCAGGACCCTCATGGCCTGTTCGACGTTGTTTTCACGGACGAGGACTTGCAGCGCGATCTCCTTTTCGATGTCGGTCGATGTGGCGAGCCAAGCGCCCGCGGGAATGGGTCGTTGTTCGGTCGAAGCGGCGCGGCGCCTGGAGCAGGGCGAAACGCAGTGCCGCGTACGTGCGGCCTTCGCCTACGGGCGCGTTGATTCTGCCGAGGCTTCAGCGGATGTACGCGATATAGGAAAGGCTGTGCCGATGCAGCGGAAGGAATGCACGGGCCTTCGAATAAGGCTGTATCAGCTTTGGCCGCGCGGGCAAACCGCTGCGGCGTGCTTACCGACCCAGTTAGGGTACCAAAATCAGTGTTCTAGGGCAAATTAGGCGATCAAAGTGTCGCTCTGCGCGCCAAGGTCACGTCCCCGCTGCCGGATTTGGGGGCTGGAGTCCAGCGCGGGGGTTGAAAAACCGCAGGCGAAACAAGGGTATCGCCGTTTGTCAGCTGGCGGAACACCATCGGGGGAGCGGTGAGCTGCGTCCCGAGAACGAGGTGACGCAGGCGGAAAATTGCGATGTTGCCGCGGGCTGAAGGCGAGGTGGCTTAACGCGGCGCGCATGCGGTGCGCGTCTGGCTTGGCTGCCGGCGCGAGGGGTGCCGAAGGTCGCGAGGCGCCGGAGGAGCTGTCGCGCGTCAAGCAATTGTAATGAAAATGTAAGGAGAGGCGCGGGCGCGGTTGCCCCTCGCTCGAATAGAATAGCGCCGATGCGCGGCCCCGTGGCGGCCGCCAGCGCCGACGGCACCTTCGCGCGCCGTACCGCGAAAAAAACACAACGATAATCAGTCACGGCTGGAAACGTCGAAGGGAATAGTGCGTGCCTGATAGCATTGGGCCCCGCGGCAGACTCGCGAGCAGGAGCACCGTTGCTCTCATCCCCGCGCTGGCGGTGCTGGCGGCATCTTTCCTGGTCTCCGATGCGCCCACCGCCGCGGATCAAGGCGCATCGCTGAGCCCGGTCGCGCAACTCGGGGCGCAGCTCTTCGTCGACCCTAATCTTTCGCGCAACCGCACACAGTCCTGCGCGACGTGTCATAGCCCCGACCACGCATTCACCGATCCTCGCCCCACTGCCGTTGGGCGCGCGGTATCGGCGGGCGACACCGCCGGCGCTCTCGGCGACCGCAATACGCCGACGCTGATGTACGCGAGCATGACGCCGCCGTTCACCAGGCATCCCGACGGCAAAGCCACGGGCGGCCTGTTCTGGGATGGACGCGCGGACACCCTCGAAGAGCAGGCAAAGGGTCCACTTCTCAATCCGGTCGAGATGAACATGCCGGACAGCGCGGCAGTCGCGGAACGAATTGCCGAGAACGCCGCGTATGTCGAGAGCTTCCGGCAGCTCTTTGGCGAGGACGTGTTCGCCAGCCCGGACAGAACGCTCCGCGCCGTAACCGACGCGCTCGCGGCGTATCAGCGTACGCCCGAATTCGCCCCCTTCGATTCCAAATACGATCGCGTGATGCGCGGCGAAGAAAAGTTCACGGTGCAGGAGGAGTTCGGCCGGCAGGTGTTCCTCACCTGGAACTGTCAGCTCTGCCATCGCCCGCTACGCAACGGAGGCAGCTTCCAGACCGAGCTCTTCACGAGCTTCGAATATCACAACATCGGTTTGCCGGTGCACGCGGCCGTGCGCGCCTCGAGCGGCATGGGGGACGGCTATGTCGATCGCGGCCTGGGCAACGCGCAACCCGGCAATCCGGAGTGGTCGGGCCTCTTCAAGGTGGCCACGTTGCGGAACGTCGCCGTAACCGGCCCCTACATGCACAACGGCGTCTTCAAGGAGCTGAGAACGGCGATCGAGTTTTACAATAAGTACACGAGCCGCAGTCCGGCGGCGCAGATCAATCGCGAGACCGGCGAGAAGTGGGGCGATCCCGAGGTGCCTGAAAACATCTCGCTGACACAGCTCAAGTCCGGCTTGGTGTTGAACGATGCCCGGATCGAAGCGCTCGAGGCGTTCCTGAAGACGCTGACAGATCGCCGTTACGAGCACCTGCTGGGAAAGTAGTGGTTGGATTCGTCACCGCGAGACCATGCTGCATGCGGCTCTCCGCGACCCGCATGGCATGTGCCTCGCCCCTCGAAGAAATCCGCGCGTCCGCGCGGCCTCGAAATATGGAGAGCTCAAATGCGTATGTTCATGATGGTGCTGGCGGCCGCTGGCGTGACGCTGGGAACCGGCGCGCTGGCGCAGGACGTAGAAAGCGGGAAGGCCGTCTTCAGGAAGTGCGCCGCGTGCCATGACCACGAGAAGGGCGTCAATAAGCTGGGCCCGACGCTGAAAGGCGTCTTCGGACGGAAGGCCGGCACTGTCGAAGGCTTCAAGTATTCGCCCAAGATGCAGGAGTCAGGGCTAGTTTGGGACGAAGCCAATCTCACCGAATTTCTCCACGATCCGAAAAAGAAAGTGCCGGGAACGCGGATGATTTTTCCCGGCATCAAGGACGATGCGGAGATCGAGAATCTGATCGCGTACCTCAAGTCGGATCAATGATCGCCATTGCGGCCGTTGCGCGGGCGCCTCAAGCGGGGCGATCAATCGAGCTAATTCTCGGAGGTCGCTCGAAGCTTGGCGGGCTTTGGCTGCGGACGCATCGCGACGTAGCTTTGATCGTTTGCAGGCGATCGGCTGAACGGTTCGGCGGCCATGGCCCGATGAACCTGGGCTTCGATGGCGGCCCGGTAATGGTCGAGCTTGCGCGCGGATCCACCCTTTCGCACGCGATCTGCGTAAGCCGGGATCGGCAACTCATAACCGATCGGTCGCGAAGGCCGTCCGCCACGCTCGAGCCAGAACGCGTCATAGTCGCTTTGTAGTTTTGCTCCCCAATCGGCATTGACGACGTGCGTGGCATTCGAGACCGCAAAGATGCGCTCTGCTCCCACAGCGGCGGCCATGGCCTGAGCGGCCACCAGGACGGCGTCCTTCGGCCTGAGACCTGAGAGTTGCCGTGTAGCTCGGACTATCATTCGCTTATCTTGCTTTGCGGCGAGGCCCTGCAATCCGCCGATGATCATCGTCACGCCGTGTGCGTCGTTCGCGAACAGAAATGCTAGCCTGGCAAGTGTGACGTCATCAGCGTCGACCATCGCAACGGTAATTTCGCCCTCGTGCTTTTGTCCGCAGAAATTGGCCGCCCTCAAATGCAAGGAGAAATCTCCTTTGGGGGTAGCGATCGTCGCCAACGGGACGCTCCTTCCACCGCAAAGGGCGGAGTGGATTTCGCCGGGCAGCAACAGGCGCGCCAACCGATAGTGACCTTCGAGAAGGTCAACCTGCTCGGTGAGCGTCAGGCCAATTCGGCTGTAATTCCGCAACGGCTTTCTCAGGACGGAGAACTCGGGCGCTGCCACACCGATGGACGCAAAATGACCGGAGATGAATTTGAGCCAACGCGCCACGTTGTGCAGATCCTGCAATGACCGGAAGAGGAAAAGAAATGCCATCCCGATCCCATGGCGTGTAGCTATGCCGGGCACAAAGGATGCGACGACACGTATGGTTTGAAACGTTGTGCCGCTCACGTCGTGGGAGCCCTGTATCGCGGGTAAGAACAGGCGCTCCCACTCATCTAACAGGGCGCCGGATAACGGACCGGCACGTCGATATAGGTCCCAACTTACAACAGCCTTACAGCACTCGGCTTGCACTTAGACCGAAGTCGCGATGCCCGCTTCAGGACGAAATTCAGGGGCATCGTCAGGGACAGCGAGCGAATGCGGCTTGCGACACGAAATGAAAAAATAGCGCTCGCCACAGGCTTGGCTCAAAATTCAATCCCGCTATCCACTCGCAACCAAGAGGGTCAGATGCTGCACCGTCGATCGCCAATCATCGTCGCCTGCTTCGCGACAATGTCTGCACTCATCGCCGCGGCGCCGGCGGCACGTGCCGAGGCGGTTCCCGACACGGGCCAAAGCGCGCGCCTCGATACGGCAACGGTCCGGAAGGTGATCGGCGGCATCGCCACCGAGCTGCGCGAGGGATACGTCTTTCCGGAAAAGGGAGTGCAGGCGGCGGATGCGCTGGAGAAGGCGTTGGCGGCGAATGCCTATGCGCACACAGCCGATCCCGCTCGGTTCGCGCGTCAATTGACCGAACAACTCCAGGCGATCACCAGCGACAGCCATATGCGGGTGATCTTCGGCTCGCCGTTCTCCAGCCAGCCTCCGCCTGCCGCACCGCACGATGCCGGCTTCGAGGTGAAACACCTGGAGGGCAATATCGGATACGTTCGCCTGGCGCGCTTTGCTCCGCCTGAGATCTTCAATGCGGCGGCCGACGACGCCATGCGCGCGCTGGCGGATACAGCGGCGCTCATCGTCGACATGCGGGATAACGGCGGCGGCCATCCGGGGTCCGTTGCCTATCTCGTCAGTTTCTTCCTCGATCCCGCCGAGCGCGTTCACATCAACGACCTCGTATGGCGCAATCGCGGAACCTCAGCGTTCAGGACGGAATCGTTCTGGAGCTCGCCCACACCGGTGAGCTATGCCGAGAAGCCCGTCTATGTGCTGGTCGGTCCGAAGACCTATTCGGCGGGTGAGGAGTTCGCCTACGACCTGCAAGTGCTGGCGCGCGCGACCGTGGTCGGCGAGAAAACGCGCGGAGGCGCAAACCCGGGCGGTCTCAACGATCTCGGATCTGACCTCTTCGTCGTGGTGCCGACCGGCAGGGCTGAAAATCCCATCACGCACAGCAACTGGGGCGGTGCCGGGGTGCGGCCCGACGTTCAGGCGACGTCCGAGGAGGCGCAACAGATCGCCATGGCTCTCGCGAAAGGTGTGCCGACGACGCAGGTGACGAGATAGGGGACGAGATAGGGAAGCCCTGGCGCAACAACGCTACGCGGATGGCGCAAGGGCTCCGGCTCCTGTGCCATCGAGCGCATGTCAAAGGTGCTTGCCGTAGAACGCCACGAGCTTCTCGACCGGTTTGGCAACGGCGTTAGCATCTCTACTATCCGAGCCGGCGCCACGCCTCGCCCGCGTTCTCGCTGCCGGTGAATGCATTGCGATACAGGGCCAAGCGCGCCACCCGGCGGCATCTGGCGGAAGGGGTGGGATTCGAACCCACGGTACGGTTGCCCGCACGGCGGTTTTCAAGCCCCGTGCGAAGAGAGCTAAATCAAGCACTTAGCTATTCTGCTGCAACAATGACCTAATGGAACATCGGGCGAACTGCTACAGCGAAAACCGCTCGGTTGTCTGAGTCACTACTGCCTAAGCTACGACTGCGGGCGTCGTATTCGGGGACGTGAACCGTACCCCGAAAACCTCGGTCGTGCCGCGGCGGCAATCGATGGGGAAGGGCGCGTAGGCGGTATAGGTGAGCGATTGTCTTAGGGCGTATTCAATGGACCTCGCGTCGGCTTCTGTGCGAAGCCGGATCTCAGCGGGGCCGTGCTGACAACCGGCATTCTTGAGGGCGCGCGTCAAGATGATGATGGCGCGCACCACTTCATAGCAGTGATCTTGTTTCGACAACGGGAGGCTCCAAAGGAAAAGGCCCGGCGGTGAGACCGGGCCTTCTGGCGGAAGGGGAGGGATTCGAACCCCCGGTGCCCTCTCGGGCACGCTCGTTTTCAAGACGAGAGCCTTAAACCACTCGGCCACCCTTCCGGACCGCGGGACCCTATAGGCGCATGCGCCCTGCCTCAAGCCGGTTCCCTCCTTTACCCATTCTCAAGCGCCCCTTGCCATTGTGGCAACGTGCGTGCGCTCTTGCGCCGCGCAGGGGGTGGGACAGGCGCCGCATCGCGCGGCGAAGAGTGTGAGTATGCGTACCGGGCCAGCCATCTTTGCGGCCATTACCGGCATCCTGGCGCGACCTCGCCGGCATGGGGAACAGCCAGGGGGACCACGGGCAAATGGCGCCCGCCGCTCGGTTCTGCCCGTCGCAAGGGGCGTGGCGGCAACCGCCGCCCTCATTCTGACGGCCTGTTCCGGGGGGGGCGGCGTCGATTCCGGCCTCGGCGTCACAGCGAGCCCCCGCGTCGTCCACTACGGTTCGATCCCGAAAGGCGGTGGCGTCTACAAGGTTGGCCGCCCCTACAAGGTCGGCGGCCGCTGGTACCATCCGCACGAGGACCCGAGCTACGATCGCACCGGCATCGCCTCCTGGTACGGCACCCAGTTCCACGGCCGGAAAACGTCGAACGGCGAAATCTACGACATGAACGCGCTGACGGCAGGCCATCCGACACTGCCGATGCCGTCGTATGCCTATGTCACCAATCTGCAGAACGGCCGCACCATCCTCGTGCGCATCAACGACCGCGGTCCCTACGCCAAGGATCGCTTGATCGACCTCTCGTATCGCTCGGCCCATGTGCTTGGTTTCCACCGGGCGGGGCTGGCGCGCGTGCGCGTGCGTTACGCGGGGAGGGCGCCTCTCAACGGCGACGACAGCGCGGAGCGGCGCCATCTCGCGTCCCAGGGATGGGCCGGAGGCGGAGCGCTGGCGCGCGTCGATACCGGTGCGATCACGACGGCGTCGATCGGCGCCGCGGCGAGGGTTGCGCAATCCGCGCCGTCGTGGTCCTTCGCGCAGCACCGCCGCATGGGGGCTGGCGCACGGCCGTCGGCGCTCGGCGCTTCCCCGGCGGCCGTATACGTGCGCGTTGGCCCGTTCGAGACGCGCTCGGAGGGCGAGCGGCTGCTGCACATTCTGGGATCGCCCGATGATGGAACGATAGAGGCCTCCGGCGGAAGTGCCGCGCAACGGTTCAACGTGCGTTTCGGGCCCTATGCCGATTCGGACGCCGCTACGGCGATGGCCCGCATTGCGGAGGCGGGTTTCGCCCCGCAAGCAAGCTCACGGGCGACTATCGAAGGCGATATAGGGCCATGGTGAGCCCGCGGCGTTGACAGGGGCGTTGCACAGACGGGATAGTCACGATGCGTTGTTCCATGGCATGGGGGTCAACCGCACAAATGCCTCTCCTCTTCCGCCGGCGTCGCCGCAGCCGCCCCCTGTGGCCGCTGCTGATTCTGCTGGCATGCGCCGTCTCGCTACTGCCGCAACATGCGGCTGCCCAGGGCTTCACGACGCGCGCGAAGGCGGCTGTTCTGCTCGATGCCGATACGGGCGCGATCTACTATCAGTTCAACGCCGATCAGCCGCTGCCGCCGGCATCCATCTCCAAGCTGGTGACGGCCGCCGTGGTCTTTCGCGCGCTGAAGGAAGGGCGGCTGAAGCTCACCGACGAATTCACGATGAGCGAGCATGCCTGGCGTACGGGCGGCGCGCCTTCGCGCACATCGTCGATGTTCGTGCCCATCAACACCACCGCGACCATCGATGAGCTGCTGAAGGGCTTGATCATCCAGTCGGGCAACGATGCTGCGATCTGTCTTGCGGAAGGCCTCGGCGGAAGCGAGGCGCAGTTCGCCAAGCGCATGACGGTCGAGGCGCGCAACATCGGCCTCAGTAAATCGACCTTTGCCAATCCCAGCGGGCTCTACGATCCAGAGCAGCTGATGACCGCGCGCGAGATTGCAATCCTCGCCCGCCACATCATCAAGGAATACCCCGAGTACTATCCGATCTTCTCCCAGCGCCTGTTCGAGTACCGCAAGCACAAGTTCTACAACCGCAACCCGCTCCTGCCGCTCGACATCGGCGCCGACGGCCTGAAGACGGGCTTCGTGAAGGAGTCCGGCTACAACCTCGTCGGCTCGGCGGTGCAGGGCGGCAAGCGGCTGATCGTCGTCGTCTTGGGCTTGGCAACGGAAGCCGAGCGCACCTCCGAGGCGCGGCGCCTGCTCGACTGGGGCTATCGCAGCTTCGCGCCGGCCAAGCTCTTCGACGCGGGGGAGATCGTCGGCAGTGCGCGCGTGTGGGGCGGAGAGGCCTTCTTCGTGCCGCTCACCGGCAAGGGACCCGTGACCGTGATCCTGCCGCGCGTGCCCGAGAATCCGCGCCTCAAGGCGGAGATCGTCTACGACGGGCCGCTGAAGCCGCCGGTGCGCAAGGGCGACAAGGTGGCGGTGCTGCGCATCACGACGCAATCGAACTCGGTGAACGAGATCCCGCTCTATGCCGCGCAGGATGTCGAGCCCGGGGGATTGATGCGCCGGGGCCTCGATTCGCTGGCGCACATGGCGATGAGCCTGGTGCGCCTGTAGGTAGCGCGCCGCAGGCCGACGTGTTACCGACGCGGGTGGTTGCTGCGGTCGCGAGGCGTTATCTGTGCTCGGCAAGTTCATCACCTTCGAGGGCGGAGAAGGCTCCGGCAAGTCGACCCAGGCGCGATTGCTGTCGGAGGCGCTGCATCGCGCGGGGATCGACACGCTCGTGACACGCGAGCCGGGCGGCTCGCCCTTCGCCGAGGCGATGCGACACGTCATTCTCGATCCGACAACGCCGCCCCACTCGCCGCTGTCAGAAGCACTGCTGTTCTACGCTGCCCGTGCCGATCACCTCGACAATGCGGTGCGCCCGGCACTCAATGCCGGACAATGGGTGATCTGCGACCGTTTCATCGATTCAACGCGGGTCTATCAGGGTGTGGCTGGCGGTCTGTCGGGGGAGACCATCGATACCCTGAACGAGATGATCGTCAGCCCGACCTATCCCGACCTGACGCTGGTGCTCGATATTCCCGCCGAGCTCGGCCTCGGCCGTGCGCACAGCCGCCGGGTCGACCGCTTCAATCCCGACACCGAGGCCGACGCCTACGAAAAGCGCGATCTCGCCTTCCACTGGAAGCTTCGCGAAGCTTTCTGCGACATCGCCAGGACGGAGCCGGAGCGCTGCGTGCTGATCGATGCCGCGCAGGACGAGGGCGCGGTCTTCGACGCCGTGTGGCGTGCGGTGGAGGCGCGGTTGCTGGCGCAGGTGCGCTGATGGCACGCGCGCCCGCCGCCGTAGAGATCGAGGCGCTGCCGGAAGCCGACCGGCTGGCCGATTTCCCGCACCCGCGCGAAACGGCGCAGCTTTTCGGCCATAGCGCTGTCGAGGCAACCCTGGCCGGTGCGCTCGCCAGCGGTCGCGTCCATCACGCATGGCTGCTGTCCGGCCCGCGCGGGATCGGCAAGGCGACGCTGGCGTATCGTTTCGCCCGCGCGGCGCTCGCCGAGCCGCGGGAGCGCGATGCATCGGGTATGAGCCTCGCTATTGCGCCGGAGACGACGGCCGCGCGTCAGGTGCGGGCGCTCTCCCATCCGGGACTGCTTCTCATTCGCCGTCCGTATGACGTCAAGGCGAAGCGCTTTGCGACCTCCATTCCGGTGGACGAGGTGCGCCGCCTGCGCTCGTTCCTGTCTCACCGCGCGGCCGGCGACGGCTGGCGTGTCGTCATCGTGGACGAAGCGAACGAGCTCAACGTCAACGCGGCGAACGCGCTCCTCAAATCGCTCGAGGAGCCGCCGGAGCGTACGGTCTTCCTGCTCGTGTCGTCCGCGCCGGGGCAGCTCGTGCCGACGATCCGCTCCCGCTGCCGCGCGCGCGCGCTGTCGCCGCTCGGCCGTGAGGATCTGCATGCGGCCACCGCGCAGGCGCTCGACGCCGCGAAGCTGCCGCTTCCGCCCGATGCCGAATGGAAAGCGCTGGAGGGCCTGGCGGAGGGCAGCGTCGGGCGACTGCTGGGACTGCTGGGCGCCGGAGGCATCGAGATCCAGGGCAGGATCATGCGGCTGCTGGAGTCGCTGCCGAAGGTCGACTGGCGCGCGGTGCACGCGCTTTCCGACGAGCTGCAACCCACCGCCGCGCACGCCCGCTTCGAGCTCTTTTTCGAATTGCTGCTCAATGCGTTGGCGCGGCTGATCCGCACCGCCGCCACCGGTGAGGGAAGCCCTGCGGAGGCGGCACTGGGGGAGCGGCTGATGGGCGGAGGGCGGCTTGCGTCCTTCGCCGCCCTGTGGGAAAGAATAGCCCGCGAAAAGGCTGACACGGTTGCGCTCAATCTCGACCGAAAAGGGTTGATCCTCGAGACCGTGACCGGCCTTGCCGCTGCCGCACAACAACGAAAGCCCGCCTGAGAAGATGCACGCGCCGCGCCGATTTGCTCCGACTGCATCGCGCACCGCCCGAATGTGAGGCGGCCTGCCCGGCTGCGCGCCGGCATTTTCAACAGCCGAACACATTCGCATCTTTTCCGAGGACCCTAGTCCATGAGCGGGCGCCCCAAGTTCTACATCACGACGGCCATTTCCTATCCCAACGGCCAGCCGCACATCGGCCATGCCTACGAGGCCATCGCCACGGACGCGATCGCGCGCTTCGAGCGGCTCGACGGCAAGGACGTCTATTTCCTCACCGGTACCGACGAGCACGGACTGAAGATGAAGCAGACGGCCGCCAAGGAGGGCGTCACGCCCCGCGAGCTGGCCGACCGCAACGCTGCGCGCTTCCGCGAGATGGTGGAAACGCTGGGCCTTTCCAACGACGATTTCATCCGCACCACAGAGGAGCGCCACTACCGGTCTTCGGAAGAGATCTGGCGCCGGATGGAGAAGGCCGGCGACATCTTCCTCAAGACGTACGCGGGCTGGTACTCGGTGCGCGACGAGGCCTTCTACAACGAGAGCGAGACGACGGTCGGCGAGGACGGCATCCGCCGCGGCCCGCAGGGCACGCCCGTCGAATGGACGGAGGAGGAGACCTATTTCTTCCGCCTCTCCGCCTATCAGGACCGGCTGCTCGCCCACTACGACGCGAACCCGGATTTCATCCTGCCGCCCGAGCGCCGCAACGAGGTGACGAGCTTCGTCAGGGGCGGGCTCGAGGATCTGTCGATCTCGCGCACGACGCTCGACTGGGGCATTCCGGTGCCCGAGGCCGCCGGGCAGGGGCGCAACGGGGCGCCGCACGTCATGTACGTGTGGGTCGACGCGCTGACGAACTACATCACCGGCGTGGGCTTCCCCGATGAGAAGAGCCCGCTATGGCGCTATTGGCCCGCGGACGTGCACGTCATCGGCAAGGACATCCTGCGCTTCCACGCGGTCTACTGGCCCGCGTTCCTGATGTCGGCAGGGCTCGAGCTGCCGAAGCGGGTGTTCAGCCACGGCTTCGTGCTCTCCAAGGGCGAGAAGATGTCGAAGTCGGTCGGCAACGTCGTCGATCCGTTCGACCTCGTGAAGGCGTATGGCCGGGAGCGGGTGCGCTACTTCTTCCTGCGCGAGGTGAACTTCGGGCAGGACGGCAACTATTCGCCGGAGGCGATCGCCAACCGCATCAACGCCGACCTCGCCAACGACCTCGGCAATCTCGCGCAGCGCTCGCTGTCGATGATCAACAAGAACTGCGGCGCGCGCGTGCCGGAGCCGGGCGAGTTCACGGAAGCCGACAAGACCATTCTCGCCGCCGCGGATGGCCTCTACGCCAAGGTGCGCGAGGCGATGGACCGCCAGGCCGTCACCCGCTACCTCGACGCGGTCTGGGCCGTCGTGGCGGATGCGAACCGTTATTTCGCGGGCGAAGAGCCGTGGGCCAAGAAGAAGACCGATCCCAAGCGCATGGAGACGATCCTCTATGTGACCGCGGAAGTGGTGCGGCAGATCGCCATTCTGGCGGCGCCTGTGACACCGCAGGCGGCTGAAAAGCTGCTCGGCTACTTGGGCCAGCCCGCCGAAGCCCACACATTCAGTGCGCTGGGCGAGGCAGGACGCCTGAAGCCCGGCACGGAGCTGCCCGAGCCGTCGGGCGTCTTCCCGCGCTACGTGGCGCCGGAGGCGGAAGGCGACGGCAAAGGGGAGCCGAAGCCGAAACAGGACAAGCCCAAGAAGCAGAAGGATGCGAAGGGGCAGGCGTGATGCTCGTCGACCACCATTGCCATCTCGATTTCGAGCAGCTCGCCGCCGACCGCGAGGGGCTGCTCGCGCGCGCCAAGGCGGCGGGCGTCGGGATCATGGTGACGATATCGACGCGCGTGCGCCAGCTGCCCACACTGCTCGACATCTGCGCCGCGCACGACAACATCTACTGCTCGGTCGGCACGCATCCGCACAACGCCGACGAGGAGCGGGGCATCCCGGCCGATGAGCTCGTGCGCCTCGCCGAGCATCCGAAGGTCGTCGCCATCGGTGAGGCCGGGCTCGATTACTTCTACAAAAAAGGCTCACCCGAGGCGCAGGCGGAAGGCTTTCGCGCGCACATCGAGGCGGCGCGGCGCACCGGACTGCCGCTCGAAATCCACACGCGCGATGCCGACGCCGACACCATCGCCATTCTCGATGAGGCGCACGCGAACGGCGGCCCGTTCCCCGCAATCCTCCACTGCTACACGGGCGGGCCGGAGCTTGCCGCGCGCGCAGTGGAGCTGGGGCTCTACGTGTCGTTCACCGGCGTGCTGACGTTCAAGAAGAACGATGCGCTGCGCGAAATCGCACGCAACGTTCCGCTCGACCGTCTGCTGGTCGAGACCGATGCGCCGTACCTTGCACCCGAGCCTTTCCGCGGCAAGACGAACGAGCCCGCCTATGTGGCGCATACGGCCGCAACGCTCGCGAAGGTGAAGGGTGTGTCGGACGAAGAGATCGCGCGCGCCACGACCGACAACTTCTTCCGGCTCTTCCGCAAGGTGAAGCGTCCCGCGCAGGCCGGTAGCGCCGCCGCATGACCTACCGCGCAACGATCCTCGGCTGTGGCTCCTCCGGCGGTGTGCCCCGCATCGGAACCATGTGGGGCGCTTGCGATCCTCAGAACCCAAAAAACCGCCGCTGGCGCTGCAGCATGCTGGTGGAGCGCATCGGCAAGCCGCGTCACACGACGGTCCTGATCGACACTTCGCCCGATCTGCGCGAGCAGCTCCTGAGCGTGCGCTGCGAAGCGCTCGACGGCGTGCTCTACACGCACGATCACGCGGACCATACCCACGGCATCGACGATCTGCGCATGGTCGCCTACGCGATGAAAAAGCGGATCGACGTGTGGATGGATGCCGAGACGGGCCGCAGTCTCACGGATCGCTTCGGCTATTGCTTCGAGAAGCCGGCCGGGTCGAACTATCCGCCGATCCTCGTGCCGCACGCGATCGAGGTGCCGACACCCGTCCGTGTCGATGGGCCGTCCGGCGCGATCGAGGCGATCCCGATCCCGCAGATGCACGGCGATATGAGCACGCTCGCCTTCCGCATCGGCGGCCTCGCCTATTCGCCGGACGTGAGCGACATTTCCGATGCTTCGGCGGCCCGCCTCGAAGGGCTCGACGTGTGGATCGTCGATGCGCTGCGCTACATCGCGCATCCGAGCCATTTCAGCGTGAAGCAGGCGCTGGCATGGATCGAGCGCCTGAAGCCGAAGCGCGCGATCCTCACGCACATGACGACCGACCTCGACTATGAGGCGCTGCGCCGCGAGCTTCCCGAGAATGTCGAGCCGGCCTACGACGGCATGGCCATCGAGTTCCGCTGATCCACGCTCAGGCGCCGGACGTCGCGTGCTGCTTGATCCAATCGGCGAAGTTGATGACGCGCCCGGTGAAATCGCACGAGGGCGAGGCAAGCTCGAGGAACAGCGGCACCAGCTCTTCGGGTGTATGCAACTTCTGCGGATCCTCACCCGGAAACGCCTTCGCGCGCATCGTCGTGCGGATGGGGCCGGGGTTGATCAGGTTCACGCGCAGATCGGAGCTTTCCACCTCGTGGGCGTAGGTTTTGGCCAGGGCTTCGAGCCCAGCCTTCGAAACGGCATAGGGACCCCAATAGGCGTACTTGCCGCTCGCCGCACCCGACGTCACGAACACCACACGCCCCGCATCCGAGCGCCTCAATACGGGGTCGAGTGTGCGGATCAGGCGCCAGTTGGCCGACAGGTTGATGTCGATCACCTCGCTCCAGGCATCGACGGTGACGTGGTGCAGCGGCGAGAGCGGCCCGAGCACACCGGCGTTGCCGATGAAAATGTCGAGCTTTCCCCAGCGCTGAAAGATGGTGGGTCCGAGCTGGTCGATCTTGTCGCCGTTGCCGAGATCGAGCTGCAGCAGCGTCGCCTTGCCGCCACGGCGCCGGATCTCGTCGTCCAGCTCCTCGAGCGCGCCGACGGTGCGCGCCACGAGAATGAGATGGGCGCCGGCCTCGGCAAGTCCGAGGGCCAAGGCGCGGCCTATGCCGCGCGAGGCGCCGGTGACGAGGGCGAGACGATCCTTGAGGATTTTTTTCTGCGTCATGGTGCTGTCTGCCGCGGCCTCGACGATCGCTCCCCAGAAAACCGGGAGCGGGTAACGGGAGAGCTATAGGCCAAGGGCGGTCCCGGCAACCCCGGTCAGCCGCCGCTTCGGGCCTATCGGTCCGAAGGCTGAATCGTCTGTCTCAGGAAGACGCCTGAAATTTAGCGCTTCGCCTTGGTGTGGGGAGGGCCCTCAGCCCACCTCGGCCAGCAACGACAACTGCCGCGGAATCGCATGGCCGCTCTTGTCCGTGAGCGGTGTCGGGTATTCGCCGGTAAAGCAGTGATCGGTGAACTGCGGGCTGCGGTTGTCGCGACCGTCGAACCCGACGGCGCGATAGATGCCGTCAACCGACAGGAACGCGAGGCTGTCGACGCCGAGGAACTCGCGCATGCCGGCGAGATCCTTCTGCGCGGCGAGAAGATCGGCGCTGTCGGGCGTATCGATGCCGTAATAATCGGGGTGAGTGATCGGGGGCGAGGAGATGCGCATGTGCACTTCGCGCGCGCCCGATTCGTACATGAGCTTGGCGATCTTCTTCGACGTGGTGCCGCGCACGACGCTGTCGTCGACGAGCACGATACGTTTGCCGCGAATGATGCTGGCGTTGGCCGAGTGTTTCAGCTTCACGCCCAGATCGCGGATGCGCTGCTCGGGGGCGATGAAGGTGCGGCCGACGTAGTGGTTGCGGATGATGCCCAATTCGAACGGGACATTGGAGGCTTGCGCGAATCCGATCGCGGCGGGAACGCCGGAGTCCGGGATCGGCACGATGACGTCCACGTCCGCGGGCGCTTCCTGTGCGAGCTGCACGCCCATCTGCTTGCGGATGTCATAAACAGTTCGCCCGCCGATCACGCTGTCAGGGCGGGCGAAGTAGATATATTCGAAGATGCAGGGCCGGGCGGGGCGAATCGGGAAGGGCCGGTGGCTCTCGATGCCGTCTTTGGTGATGACCACCACTTCGCCGTTGTCGACCTCGCGGATGAACTCGGCGCCGACCATGTCGAGCGCACACGTCTCCGATGCGAGCACGTAGGCGGAACCGAGGCGGCCGAGGACGAGCGGGCGAATGCCGACGGGGTCGCGCGCGCCGATCAGCATGTCGTTGGTGAGGCCGACGAGGGCATAGGCGCCTTCGATCTGGCGGATGGCATCCACGAAGCGCTCGACGATGCGGCGCTTATTGGAGCGGGAGAGAAGGTGCAGAATGACCTCCGTGTCGGAGGTCGACTGACAGATGGCGCCGGTGGAGATCAGCTCCTGGCGCACCGTCAGAGCATTGGTGAGATTGCCGTTGTGGGCGACTGCGAAGCCGCCCGTGTCGATGTCGGCGAAGAGCGGCTGCACGTTGCGGAGCACGGCATCGCCGCAGGTCGAATAGCGATTGTGGCCGATGGCGATGTGACCGGCGAGGCGCTCGATCACGTTGGCGCGGGAGAAGTTGTCGCCGACGAGGCCCATGCGGCGCTCGGAGTGGAACTGCTGGCCGTCATAGGAGACGATGCCGCAGGCTTCCTGGCCCCGGTGCTGCAGCGCGTGGAGGCCGAGGGCGGTGAGGGCGCCCGCATCGGGGTGTCCAAAAATGCCGAAGACCCCGCATTCCTCGCGGAGTCTGTCGTCACCGTACCGCAGATAACCGGGTCCGCGGAGTTTGGCATCCTCGCCAAAGCATCGCGTGGCCTCGAGCTCTTGGTTCATCGTCACCTCCCGCTGGTGCCGCTCCGCTGCCCGATGTGTGAACGCACATTAACGCCGGCCAATGCCGCTGGATCAGCTCGCGTGCACCCGCCACGTGACAGAAATATGATATCTTCCCGCCGCTTCAAGCGCCAATTCGTCGCTTCGGCGAATTTCCAGTGAACCCTGTTGCTGAGGCTGCGCTGGCTGCTCCTCCTGGCCGGGAGGCGCCGTCAGCGAAGAGGGCATGTATGCCTCGAGCACGTAGCGGATCGAATCCCCGGTGCCCTTGATGTAGGGCAGCGTCTTGGCCTCCCGGACCCAAGGGAAATGCTGTTCCTGATTGGGGAAGAAGGCCTCGTAGAACATGTAGGGAATGACGATCAGGATAAAGCCGCGCGCGACGCCGAAGATGAAGCCGAGGACGCGGTCGACCATGCCGATGCGGCTGTCGAGGATCGCGTCGGAGAGGCGGGCGGTAATGAGGTGCACGACGATCAGGACGATGAGGAAGATCACCGCGCCGACGACGATCTGGGCGACGGCCCTCTGGGTGCCCATCTGCGCGGCCATGTCTTCCGCGAAGGGCTTGTGGAAGATCACGAAATAGAGAACGGCGGCGGCGGCTACCGCCCAGGAGACGATCGAGAGCATCTCGCGGGCAAAGCCGCGATACATGGCGAGCAGGCCCGAGATGAAGCACACGGCGAGCACGGCGGCATCGAGATATGTAATCGGCCCGAGCATGGTCTGGAAAGCTCCGTTACACGGCGGTTCGGCGCCCGCGGCGCCGGCATGTCAGTCGCATGGCGGCGCTTCCTCGGCAAGCGCCCTCAGGTGCGCAAGTCTCATTGTGCGCATTTTCAATCCTGCGGCATCGAGCTCGCCCTGGGCGGGGAGGACAGCCTCCCGGAACCCCAGCTTCTGCGCCTCCTTCAGGCGCGGCCCCATGAGCGGGGTGGCGTTGATGGCCCCGGACAGGGACACCTCGCCGAAGTGCACCCGGTGGCGCGGTATGGCCACCCCGGAAAGGGACGACACCAGCGCGGCGGCGGCGGCGAGGTCGGCGGCCGGCTCGTTAATTCTGAGCCCTCCGGCGACGTTCAGGTAGACGTCCTGCCCGGCGAACGAGAGGCCGGCCCGGGCCTCCAGCACGGCGAGCAGCATGGAAAGACGTCCCGAATCCCAGCCGACCACCGCGCGGCGGGGGGTACCGAGGGAGGAGGGCGCCACCAGCGCCTGGATCTCCACCAGAATGGGACGCGTGCCTTCGATGCCGGCGAAGACCGCGGCGCCGGGGCTCGACGCCGCGCGGTCGCCGAGGAACAGCTCGGACGGGTTGCCGACCTCCCGCAGGCCTTCGCTGACCATCTCGAAGACGCCGATCTCGTCGGTGGCGCCGAAACGGTTCTTCACCGCGCGCAGGATGCGGAACGTGTGCCCTCGGTCACCTTCGAAATACAACACGGTGTCGACCATGTGCTCGATCACCTTGGGGCCTGCGATCTGGCCGTCCTTGGTGACGTGCCCCACGAGCAGAAGCGCGCTGCCGACCGTCTTGGCGTGGCGGATCAGGGCCTGGGCTGCCGCGCGCACCTGACTGACGGTGCCGGGGGCCGCCTCGATGGCTTCGGCCCAGAGGGTCTGAATGGAATCGATGACGATGAGATCGGGCCGCGGGCCCGCTTCAAGAGTCGCCAAGATCGTAGCAAGGGACGTCTCGCAGGCGAGAGCGACGGGCGCGTCGTCGAGGCCGAGGCGGGCGGCCCTGAGGCGCACCTGGGCGGCGGCTTCCTCGCCGGAGAAGTAGACGGCGCGACGGCCTGAGCGGGCGAGCGCTGCGGCGAGCTGCAACAGCAGGGTCGATTTTCCGATGCCCGGCTCGCCGCCGATCAGCAGCGCCGATCCCGGCACGATGCCGCCGCCCGTCACGCGGTCCAGCTCGCCGATGCCGGTGGAAAAACGGGGCGCCTCCTGCGTCGAGCCCTTGAGGCCTTCGAGGACGATCACCCGGCCCGAGCCGCGGCGCGACAGACCGGTGCCGGGCGGGCCGGCGGCGTCAGTTTCCTCGGCAAGCGTGTTCCATTCCCCGCAGGCGGGACACTTGCCCTGCCAGCGCGGCGAGGTCGAACCGCAATTCTGGCATACGAAAATCGTCTTGCTGGGTTTGGCCATGGATCAATCGCCGCCGTCGACGTAGTTGCGGTGGAATCGCGTCCCGAGGCGCGTCAGCACCTCATAGCCGATACTGCCCGCACCGGAACCCACCGTTTCGAGCGGCAGGTCGGGTCCGACGAGATCGACGAAATCGCCGCGCTCGAGCGGTGGGCCTTCGATGGCAGTGATGTCGACGGTGACGAGGTCCATCGATACGCGGCCGACGATGGGCGCGCGCTGGCCGCGGATGGAAACCGCGCCTCCCGTCTCGCCATCGCCGGCGCTCGCGTGCCGGAAGACGCCGTCCGCATAGCCCGCAGCGATGGTCGCGATGCGCCGCGGCGAGGGGGCACGGTACGTCGCCGAATAACCGATCGTGCCGCCGGCCGGTACGTCGTGCACTTGCAGGATGCGCACTGAAACGCGCACCACGGGGCTAACGGGCGTGGTGCGATTGGGGCTCGCCTGGCCGCCGTAGAGCGCATAGCCGGGCCGGACGAGATCGAAATGATAGTCGCGCCCCAGCATCAGCCCGTCCGATGCGGCAAGGCTTGCGCGCGCTTTCGGCACCTTCGCCCGCAGCCGACGGAAAGCTTCGAGCTGCGTGCGGTTCATGGGATGGCTGGCCTCATCGGCGCAGGCGAGGTGGCTCATCACGAGCGCGATATCGAGCCGGCGCGCGAGGTCGCCGTCGGCGAGAAGTAGATCGAGCTCGGTCTCGCCCATGCCGAGGCGATGGAGGCCGGTGTCGATATGCAACGCAAGCGGCGGGGTGGTGGCGTCATCGCCCTGGGTGAGGGCCGCCCACGATTGCGCTTCCCCGATGCTCGTCACCACGGGGCGCGCGCCGGTCGCGGCTATCTCGCCGGCAGAGCCGGGCAGAATGCCGTCGAGTACGTAGATCGTGGCGCCGGGTGCATAGCCCCGCGCCTTGCACGCCTCGTCGATGGTGGCGACGAAGAAGTTGCGGCAGCCGGCCTGATAGAGCGCCGGAATTACCCGCGCGGCGCCGAGGCCGTAGGCGTCCGCCTTCACGACGGCGGCGCACCCCGCCGGAGCGACCCGCTGGGCGAGCGTGCGCCAGTTGGCGCGGATCCGAGAAAGATCGACGGTGATGACGCCGGTCGCGCTCGCCGGCACGCCCGGCGCGGCATGGCCCGGGCTTCCGTGGTTCCGGTCCGTGCGCGATAGCGCCGGGCTGGAGCCCGTACGGTGAAGGGGAGCATCGCGGGGAGGATCGGGTGGCGCCATGGCGGTGCGCGCATTCCTGTCGGACACGGGAATCCCCTGAAAGCATCGATGCTCGATCGATGTTTCTAACGCCGAATCCGGCCGCAAACGAGACGTCTGGCACGCAAATCATGGGCAAAAACAGCACGGCGGCGGATCACCGCACGACCGGCCGCCGCCGGTTAGGCAGCTGTTTACATCCGAGCGCTGATGATCACGGCGTGCGCCGGAATCACCGGATCCGACGGGCCAGACTGGGCTTGTCGCCACCGGAGATGCCGGCGCCATGAGAGGGAACCCGCACCATGGCCGCCGTCAGCGCCATCAATACGGCTCTGAGCCTGCTTCGCTCGGCCACCAGCTCCCGGACGACAGCACCGAGCGCCGTTCCGGCCATTGTCGCGCGCACCGCGAACGCGGCCGGAATTCTCGGCACGATCAGGGACGTCCTCGCCACCAGGCAAGAGATCAAAGCGCAGTACGATGCGTATTACCAGGCCGCGCGCGACATCCCGCTGATCCACGACGACAACGCGCGCCATATTGCGCTCGTCGAAACGATCAGCGCGAACCGCGACGCGTTCCCGCCGGGTGAGTTTTCCATTCGCACGGTGCTGCCCAACGGCGCTTCGATCACCACCCGCGTTCCCGCGGTAGGTGAGACCGGCAACCGTTCTTACGCGGCCCACGATACGGCGGTGAAGGCGCCGCTGCACCAGGTCGTGGCGAGCGAAAGCCCGGCGAAGCTCAATGCCATGGCGCGGATCGCCGAGGTCGTGGCGCTGAATACGCGCGCGCCAGATGCAGCTCCCCAGCTGCAATTCCAGCGGACCGACAGCGCCGGGGAGTGACGGCGAATGCCCATAGCTCCCCCCACGGAGAAAAGCGGCCGGTTTCATCCGGCCGCGAAGTGCTCTGACGGGAATTGAATAGATCGCGTCGCTACGCTGGCACTGCCTCAGCGCTCGTAGCCGACCGATTGATATTCGCGCGCGAGATTGCCGAAGCGGGTGAGGTGGCTTTCGAACGCGAGCTCCACCGTGCCGACGGGGCCGTGGCGCTGCTTGCCGATGATCACCTCGGCCTTACCGGACACCTGCTGCATCTTCGTCATCCAGTCGGCGAACTCGGGAGTGCCTTCCGACGGCTTCGTGCGCTCCACGTAGTACTCCTCGCGGAATACGAACATCACGACGTCGGCGTCCTGCTCGATCGAGCCCGATTCTCTGAGGTCGGAAAGCTGCGGGCGCTTGTCGTCGCGCTGCTCCACCTGACGGGAGAGCTGTGAAAGCGCGATGATGGGAACGTTCAGCTCCTTCGCCAGCGCCTTGAGGCCGGTCGTGATCTCGGTGATCTCCTGCACGCGGTTGTCGCCGCGCTTCGAAGAGCCGGTGAGCAGCTGCAGGTAGTCGACGATCAGCAGGTCGAGGCCCTTCTGGCGCTTCAGCTTACGGGCCCTCGCGGCAAGCTGCGCGATCGAGATGCCGCCGGTCTGATCGATGTAGAGCGGGCTTTCGCTCATCACGCGGCTCACCTCGACAAGCTTGCGGAACTCGTCCTCGTTGATCATGCCGCGGCGGATCTTCTCCGAGCCGACCTCGGCCTGCTCGGAAAGAATACGCGTTGCGAGCTGCTCGGCGGACATTTCCAGCGAGAAGAAGCCGACGATGCCGCCATCGACGGATTTCATCGTTCCGTCCGGCTGCTGCTCCGCCCTGTGCACCTTGGCGACGTTGTAGGCGATGTTGGTGGCAAGCGCCGTTTTGCCCATCGAGGGACGGCCGGCGAGAATGATGAGGTCGGAGGACTGCAAGCCGCCGAGCTTGTTATCGAGGTCCACCAGGCCGGTGGAGATGCCCGACAGGTGACCGGCGCGCTGATAGGCAGCGCCCGCCATCTCGATGGCGGTCGTGAGGGCCGAACCGAACGACAGGAAGCCCGAGCCGTACTTGCGCTGCTCGGCGAGATCGTAGAGGCGCGTTTCCGATTCCTCGATCTGCTTCTGCGGCGGCAGGTCGACGGGGCTGTCGTACGCCGCGTTGACCATGTCCTCGCCGATGATGATCAGCGCCCGGCGCGTGGCGAGGTCATAAACCGTGCGGCCGTAGTCCTCGGCGTTGATGATCGTCGTCGCGTTGGCGGCGAGCGTGCCGAGATACTGGGGCACGGTGAGTGTCGGCGAGATGGGCTGCGCCGATTCGAAGAACGTGCGCAGCGTGATCGGCGTCGCCTGCTTGCCGGCGTGGATCAGCTTGCCGGCGGTTTCGTAGATCTGCTGGTGCAGCGGATCGTAGAAGTGCTGGGGATCGAGGAATCCGGAGACGCGGTCCATCGCCTCGTTGTTGACGAGGATGGCGCCGAGCAGCGCCTGCTCCGCCTCGAGGTTGTGGGGCGCCTGACGGAAGGGGAGGGAATCGTCGGTGACGCCGAGGGCGGCGATCCGATCGGAGATCTGGAGAGCGTTCTGTGCCATGACCCGACGGTATCCGATTCAATCGGCTCGCCGTCGAGCGGAGCGCAAGGCCCGTCCCCGGTATCAACACGGGGACGGGATTTTACTTGCGGGTTGCGAATCAGCCGATGCCTATTCGGCCTGCTGTTCCGCGTCGCCTTCCTCGGCCGGGCCGCCCTCTTCGAACACCTCGTCCGGGTTGAAGGTCTCGAGCTCGATCTTCTCGTCCTTGACGACGGTGACGTCCTCGCCGCGGGCCTGGCGATCAGCCTCGTCCTCGGAACGGGCAACGTTCAGCGAAACCGTGACGATCACCTCGGGATGAAGTGCAACGCGCACCGGGTGGAGGCCAAGGTTTTTGATCGGGCGCTCCAGGATCACCTGGCGCCGATCAATGGTGAAGCCGCCCTCGGTGACGACCTCGGCGATGTCGCGCGTGGCCACCGAGCCGTAGAGCTGGCCGGTGTCGCCCGCCGAGCGGATCGCGACGAAGATCTTGTTGTCGAGCTTCTCGGCAACGGCCTCGGCTTCCTTCTTCAGCTCGAGGTTGTTGGCTTCGAGCTGCGCGCGCTGGGATTCGAAATGCTTGCGGTTTTCCTCGGTGGCACGCAGGGCCTTCTTCTGCGGCAGGAGGAAGTTGCGGGCGTAGCCGTCCTTGACGTTGACGACATCGCCCATCTGGCCGAGGCGGCCGATGCGCTGGAGCAGAATGACCTGCATCTGAGTTACTCCTTCTGGCTTTTCTGTTTCATGTGTCGAGTTTTGGAGGATCGTCGGCGCTTCACTGCGCCGGCGGTTTGTCGGGCGGCGGGGCGTTGCGGCGCATCGGCCAGATCGCCTCGGCAAGTCCGAGGAGGGCGATCGCCAGGGACGCGATCGAATTCATGACGAAGAGTGCCGTGTAGAGCCCCCAGAGGGCGAACGGCCGCCAGGGCTTGCCGCGCGTCACGTAGTGCATGACCGCAAGGCCGAGCAGCACGTAGGCGACGAACAGCGGGCCGGCGAAGCTGCGGGCAATGAGGCCCGGAATGTCGGCGAGGAACGATGCCGCGGTGGTCCCGGCCAGGAGCAGCGGCGTCGCCGGTGGATATTCGATGGCGGCGAGGTCCGGCCAGGGCCGCATCAGCCGGCCCGAGGCGAGGGTGATGCGTCCGGCCAGCCAGAAATTGAAAAGCAGGCTGCACATGCTGGAGATCGCCGAAGCTGCCGGCAGCAGCGCAACCACCAGGGTCGTTGCCTCGTCGATCTCCGCCGGGCCGAGGGCCGGTGCGTCCGGCATCTTCGCCAGCTCGGTATCGACGAACGCCTGCAGCATCTCCCGCATGGTCGCGCGCAGCGTTTCCATGTCGCCGCCGAGGAGCAGCAGCGTTGCGGCGGAAAGCGCGCCGGCGAGCAGCGCAGCAGCAATGATCAGCCGGCCGGCCGGGTACCATTCGACGTTCCCATCGGCGCTCTCGCGATTGAGGCTGGCGAGGTGCACGAGCACGATGACGGGGATGGCCTGGCTGACGGCGAACACCGCGGCCGCCATGGGGCTTCCCGCGACGAGCACGAGGGCGGTACCGGCAATGCTGGCGATGAGGGCAGCGAAGGGCCCGAGGCCGAGGCCTGCAAGGAACAGCGGCAGTGCCGTCAGCAGGAACAGGAGCATGCGGATCAACAGCGGTCCCGTGGTCGCCGAGGCGAACACGACCGCCGAGATGAGCCCGGCTCCCAGCGCTATGAGCACACGGTAGTTCAAGACAGCTGTCCCGCGGTTCGCGCGGTTAGAGACGGAGCGCGCGATGCACTCTTCCGTCCCAACCTCGTGCAGGGCCCCAGTGGCCGCGCACTTATTCTAGGAAAACAGGCGCCGGCCTCGAAAGGCCGGCGCCGGTCGATCTTACTTCAGCACGTACGGCAGCAGACCGAGGAAGCGGGCGCGCTTGATGGCACGGGCCAGCTCGCGCTGCTTCTTCGCCGAAACCGCCGTGATGCGGCTCGGCACGATCTTGCCACGCTCGGAGACGTAACGGCCTAGGAGGCGCACGTCCTTGTAGTCGATCTTCGGCGCATGCTGACCGGAGAACGGGCAGGTCTTGCGACGACGGTGGAACGGGCGGCGCGGCGCGCCGGAAGATGCAGTCTCTGCCATGGATTATTCCTCCGAGCCGGAAGAGCCACCCTCGCGGGGCGGACGGGGAGCGCGGTCGCCGTCGCGCGGGGGACGGTCGCCATCGCGCGGGGGGCGGGGCCGGAACGAGGAACCCTCGCGGTCGCCGCCGCGGAACCCGCCGCCGCCACCGCCACGGCGATCGTCGCCGCCACGGAATCCGCCGCCGCGGAAGCCGCCGCCGCCACGGCCGCCGAAGCCGCCGCGATCACGGTCGCGGTCGTCGCGGTCGCTCTTGCGCATCATGACCGAGGGCTCGGTCTCGTGCTCTTCCACCTTCACGGTGAGGAAGCGCAGGATTTCCGTCGAGAGGCCCATGCGGCGCTCCATCTCGGCGACAGCGGCCGGGGGAGCATCGATGTTGAGGAGAGAGAAGTGCGCCTTGCGGCTCTTCTTGATCTTGTACGCGAGGCCTTTCACGCCCCAGTACTCGGACTTGGTGACCTTGCCGCCACCCTGCTCGATGAGATCGGTGAATTCTTTCGTGAGCGCCTCGACCTGTGCGTTCGAGACGTCCTGGCGCGCCAGGAAGACATGCTCGTAGAGAGCCATGCTGATGGCCTTTCCTGCTGTTGTGCTGCCCCGGCGCAAAGCCCCTTATGGACCCTGGAAAGGCCCAAGCAGGTCACCCATGAGAGCGAAGACACCGGGAACCGGACCGTTTCAGGCCCTGCCGCCGAGGATTAACCCCGAGCGCGGCTCCCCGTTCAGCCTCCAGCCGAAGCGAGCAAGGGGCGCTTTATAGCCGATTATCGCGGTGCGGCAAGGGCCAAACGCGTCTGCCGCGATCGGAAGGCCGGGCGGGAAGGTCGGCAGCCCCCGGGACATCGCCCGGAAGAGTCCGCAAGGCCGGAATGAGGACTGTTCACCCCGAGCGGCCCGACATCATGCGGGGATTACCCGTCGCGCCCCGCCCAGCGCCGGTTGGGGCGGACGCGCCGGGCCACATCCCGCTCCAGGAGACGTCGCAGCGCGCGCTCGATGTCGGGCTGCGGCGCCGGAATATCCTTTTCCAGCTGGGACTTGAGATGCTTGCCGATCACATGCAGCGCATCTCGCTGTTTTTGATTCGCCATATTATGCATTGCCCGCCAGTCGGGATTGTGAACGGACAGGCGGGCCTGACGTTCCACTGAACGATGTTAGAGCTGCGCCTTTTGCCATTTCCCCCATCGCGCCGTTCGCCGTTTGCTGCCGGCCGTCGATGGACTGTAGGATGGCGGGTGCGAATGGGGGGACTTCGCGGCACTGGTGTCAAGGAGCTGCGGCTCCGTCACATGAGGATAAGCCCATGCCCTCGCGCGCCGAATCCACCCGTCGTCAGCATCCCAGCCGTAAGCCGGCCTCGCGCCCGCACCGCACCGGAACGAAGGCGCTTGCCGTTTCCGAATCCGTGTTGCGCGGGGAGATGTCCCGCTCGATGCTCGACAATCAGATCGAGCTTCTCGGAGCCATGCTGGCATGGTCTCCGGCGCGGCTCCTGGTCCATCAGCAGGCGGCGTTCTGGCGCGGGGTTGCGGGCGAGTCCTCGCCATCGGCGGCGCCGGCCGAGCGTTCGCGGCTGGCGAAGCGCAAGACGGTGCGTGCATCGGGCAAAGCCCGCAACAACGGCGCGGGCAAGGGCGGACGCAAGGGGGCCGCGGACGATGACGGCCGCAGCGCGCGCAAGCCCAAGCGGCTGGGAACGCGCTCCTGATCAGCGCAGGCGCCGATCATCGCGCAGGCGCTGAGCGCTAACGTCCGCCGCTCAGTCGCCGGATGCAGGGGCAGGCTTCACGCCATCGGCGTCGATCAGCACATCCTCGGCGTGCCACATGGTGTGAGCGCCGTAGAGTGTGCCCGCGACGGAAACATGCGCCCCGACGGGCAAGTCACCGTTCGCCGCTTCGCCCGCGATCTGCACACGGCTGACCGTGCTCTCCTCGCTCTGAGGTGTGGCCTTGTCCTCCGCCTCGTCGGGGGGGAACGCGACGCAAAGCGGGGCGTCGAGCTCGAGATAGACGTAGCGGAACGCGCCTTGCGCCTCGTGCTCTCCCTTGCCTTCCTTGAGGACGCCGCTGAGCTTTACGGGCGCATCGAGCCGCACCCGTTCCCCGCTTTCGCAGGCGAGCACGGGCTGCCCAGCCGCCATGGCCACGAGAATGGGGAGGGCGATGCCGCAGGCTATGCGGCTGACTTTCGTCATCGTGCGTTCTCCGACGTTCCCGGGTATCCATATCACGGCAAAAAGGGCCTCGTCCCGCTTCCGCTGATGCGGCCGCCCCTTGCACAGGCGCGCGATTGGCTCGCTTGACAGGGGCGCTCGGGCCGTGCTCTTGCCACCCGAAATTCCGCCGCCGCTAGAGCAGACGAAATCTCCAGATGACGATCGCATTCGTATTTCCCGGGCAGGGCAGCCAGGAAGTCGGCATGGGCCGCGAATTGGCGCAGAGCTATGCAAGCGCCCGCGAAGTCTTCGAGGAGGTCGATGCGGCCCTCGGCCAGAACCTCTCGCAGCTCATGTGGGAGGGGCCGAAAGAAACCCTGACGCTCACCGAGAACGCCCAGCCGGCGCTGATGGCGGTCTCGATGGCCGTGATGCGGGTTCTGGAGCGGGAGCATGGCATCAAGCTGGCCGATCACGTGCGTTTCGTCGCCGGCCATTCGCTGGGTGAATATTCCGCGCTCGCGGCCGCAGGCGCGTTCTCGCTCGCCGATACCGCCAAGCTTTTGAAATTGCGCGGCCAGGCGATGCAGGCCGCCGTGCCCGTGGGGCAGGGCGCGATGAGCGCGCTGCTCGGCGTCGGCATCGACGTCGCGCGCAAGGTGGCCGAGGAAGCCGCCCAGGGCGATGTCTGTCAGGTCGCCAACGACAACGAGCCGACCCAGGTCGTGCTGTCGGGCGCGAAGGCCGCCATCGACCGCGTGCCGGAAATCGGCAAGGCGCATGGCGTCCGCCGCGCGGTGCCGCTGCCCGTTTCTGCACCCTTCCATTGCGCGCTCATGCAGCCGGCGGCAGAGGCGATGGCGGAAGCGCTCGCAAACGTTCAGGTGAATGCGCCGGCGGTGCCGGTCGTCGCCAACGTGCTTGCCGCTCCGATCTCCGATCCGGAAGAAATCAAGAAGCGCCTCGTCGAGCAGGTGACGGGAACCGTGCGCTGGCGCGAGTGCGTCGGCTACATGGCCGCGAACGGCGTCACCGACATCTATGAAATCGGCACCGGCAAAGTGCTTGCGGGGCTGGCAAAGCGCATCGAAAACTCGCTCAACGCCATCAGCGTCGGCACGCCCGCCGACATCGACGCCGCGCTTGCGCGTCTCAACCCTTAGGGGATCTACAATGTTCGATCTTACCGGCAAAACCGCACTCGTCACCGGCGCCACCGGGGGCATCGGCGGCGCCACCGCCCGCGCGCTGCATGCGCAGGGTGCCACCGTCGCAGTATCGGGGCGGCAAGCCGACAAGCTGGAAGAGCTGGCGGCGTCGCTGGGCGATCGCGTCCACGTGCTGCCGTGCGACCTCGGAAACCGCGAGAAGGTCGGCAAGCTGATCGAGCAGGCCGTCGGTACGCTGGGCCGTCTCGACATTCTCGTCAACAACGCCGGTCTCACGCGCGACAATCTCTTCATGGTGATGAAAGACGAGCAGTGGGACGAGGTGATCGCCGTCAATCTCACCTCCACCTTCATGCTCTGCCGTGCCGCGGCGCGGGCCATGCTCCGCGCCAAACCGAACTTCGGGCGCATCATCAACATCGCGTCGGTGTCAGGCGTATTTGGCAACCCGGGCCAGGGCAATTACGCAGCGTCAAAGGCCGGCATGATCGGCATGACCAAGTCGCTCGCCCGCGAGGTCGCCCCGCGCGGCATCACCGCCAACTGCATCGCCCCGGGCTTCATCAGCACCCCGATGACGGCGGCACTGAACGAGAAACAGACTGACGAGATCGCCAAGATGATTCCCCAGCAGCGCTTCGGAGTCCCCGAAGAAGTGGCCGCGGGCGTCGTTTACCTCGCCAGCAACGAGGCCGGCTACATCACCGGCCAGACCTTGCACATCAACGGCGGAATGGCGATGGTCTAGAGCCCATGGCTGGTTTCTATTGGATGGACCTAACGGGCCGTGTATCCGGGGGAATTTGGTCGCAACCGGCAGGGCCTTTCGCCCCAGCGGGCCGCTGGCCAAGCTCAGGGAAGTGTGTTAACGAGCCGAACGGTTTTTCGACCCTCGGCGCGTTCGCGCGAGTAAACGAAGGGCCGAAGTCCGACCGGCGCACGGAGTGCGAACAAGTGGGAAAGCCGCGTCGTTTCGATACCCATCGGCGGCGGGCGCCTCTATAGAGATATGGGGCCCGCAGCCGGTTACCGGGTAAGTCCAACAAACCAAATTTACGAACTGCTAAAAGCAAACCGACGCGAGGGAAGACGATGAGCGATGTCGCTGAGCGCGTGAAGAAGATTGTCGTGGAGCATCTTGGCGTGGAGGCCGAAAAGGTCACCGAGAACGCCAGCTTCATCGACGACCTGGGCGCTGACAGTCTGGACACTGTAGAGCTCGTGATGGCATTCGAAGAGGAGTTCGGCTGCGAAATCCCGGATGATGCAGCCGAGCACATTCTGACCGTTGGCGATGCGGTCAAGTTCCTCGAGAAGAACGCCTCCGCCGCCTAAACCTATTTGTCGGCTCCCGTTTCGCTTCGGCGACACGGGAGCGGCAACACCGCGGTGCTTGCGCGAGGCTGTCCAAGCACCTCGAGGCTCGACTTCGAGGCTTGACCGGACCGCAAGCTTTCGCGCCGGCCATTAATTCCCGCTTCGAAGGATCAGGATGCGTCGCGTCGTCATCACAGGACTTGGCATCGTCTCCCCCGTCGGCTGCGGGGTGGAGGCGTCGTGGAAAGCGCTGCTGGCTGGCGCCAACGGCGCCCGGCGCATCGAGGAGTTTCAAGTCGACGATCTGACCTGTCAGATCGCCTGCTTCATTCCCCGCGGCGCCAAGGAAGACGGCAAGTTCAATCCCGACGATTGGATGGAGCCCAAAGAGCAGCGCAAGGTCGACGACTTCATCGTCTATGCGATGGCGGCGGCCGAGCAGGCGCTGGCGGATTCCGGCTTCGTTGCTGATACGGAAGACAAGCAGGAGCGGGCCGGCGTTCTGATCGGCTCCGGCATCGGTGGCCTTTCGGGTATTGCCGATACCTCGATCCTCTTGAAGGAAAAAGGGCCGCGCCGCGTATCGCCGTTCTTCATTCCCGGCCGTCTGATCAATCTCGCCTCCGGCTACGTGTCCATCCGGCACAAGCTGAAGGGCCCCAACCACGCCGTCGTCACCGCGTGCTCGACGGGCGCGCACGCCATCGGCGATGCGAGCCGGATCGTCGCCCTGGGCGATGCCGACATCATGGTGGCGGGCGGATCCGAATCTCCGATCTGCCGCATCGCTGTCGCGGGTTTTGCCGCCTGCCGCGCGCTTTCGACCGGCTTCAACGACCGGCCGACGGCCGCCTCGCGTCCCTATGACAGGGATCGTGACGGGTTCGTCATGGGCGAGGGCGCCGGCATCGTCGTGCTGGAGGAACTGGAGCACGCCAAGGCGCGTGGCGCCAAGATCTATGCCGAGGTCATCGGCTACGGCATGTCGGGCGATGCCTATCACATTACGGCTCCGGCCGAGAATGGCGATGGCGCCTACCGCTGCATGCGCGCTGCCCTGAAGCGGGCCGACATCGAAGTCAGCGATATCGACTACGTCAACGCGCACGGCACCTCGACGCCGATGGGCGATGAGATCGAGCTCGGTGCCGTCGAGCGCCTGTTCGGCAACGCGGCCGGCAAGCTCGCCATGTCGTCGACCAAGTCGGCGACGGGCCACCTTTTGGGCGCAGCGGGCGCGATCGAGGCGATCTTCTCCACCCTCGCCATCCGGGACAATATCGCCCCGCCGACGCTGAACCTCGATAATCCGTCCGTCGAAACGGCCATCGATCTGGTGCCGCACACGGCGAAGAAGCGCGAAATCAATACCGTGCTGTCCAACTCGTTCGGTTTCGGGGGCACGAACGCCTCGCTCATTCTGCGCCGGCTGGACTAGATTCTGCGTAGGTTCGGCGGCCGCCTGAGGTCGTATCGCCACGGTGCCGATACCGCGTGGACGGTAACGTTTTCCTCTCGCGCTTTTGCCATAATTCGCTCTAGGTTCGGGGCGGTATTAACTGCAATGCCGTCATGGAATGGCGTAGCCGGAGCGCACTTTGAGCACCCTGCCTCCACCAAGGCACGAGCCGACTTTACGCCGTGGCGCCAATCGTCCGCGCTCGCCTGCCGAGATGCTGGAGCCTTCGCGCCCGCCCGGTCCTCCGCGCGGGGCGTTGCCTCCGCACGCCGCACGGCGCGGCTCCGTCATCGTCCGCATCCTGAGCGGTGCCTTCACGCTTCTTCTGTTCGTGATGCTTGCCGCCGGGGCGATGGTGGCGCTGCTGTACCATCAGTTCGAAGCACCGGGGCCGCTGGCGCAATCGCGCGTCATCACCGTTCCGCGTGGAGAAGGCCGAATCGAGATCGCAACGCGCCTCGAAAAGGAAGGGGCCATCTCCAACCGCTGGGCCTTCATCGTCAACTACCTGCTCCGCAACGCCATCGGGCCCAAGCAGACCGAGCTGAAGGCGGGCGACTACGAAATCAAGAAGCACGCCAGCATGGCCGAGATCATGGAGACGCTCGCGCTCGGCCGTGGCGTGCTTTCCAAGATCACCATTCCCGAGGGGTGGACGAGCCTTCAGATCGTGCAGCGTCTGCGCGAGGAGGAGGAACTCGCCGGAGAAATCGCCGAGATCCCGCCGGAGGGCTCGCTGCTGCCCGACACGTACCGCTACTCGAAGGGCATGGATCGCCGCGAGCTTCTGGAGCGCATGCAGAGCGAGATGCAGCGCTTCCTCGCCGCCGCATGGGAGCGCCGCCAGCCGAGCTTGCCGATCGCGACACCGGAAGAGGCGCTCGTGTTCGCCTCGATCGTGGAGAAGGAGACGGGGCGTGCGGACGAGCGCGGCCGCGTCGCCTCGGTCTTCATGAACCGTCTGCGCAAGGGGATGCGACTGCAATCGGATCCGACCGTGATCTACGGGATCGTCGGCGGACAGGGCAGCCTCGGGCGCTCTATCACGCGCGCCGATCTCGACCAGAAGACCGCGCACAACACCTATCAGATCGGCGGACTGCCGCCGACGCCGATCTGCAACCCAGGCCGGTCCGCCATCGAGGCGAGCCTCGACCCGCCGAAAACGAACGATCTTTATTTCGTCGCCGACGGCACCGGCGGACACACGTTCTCCGACAGCCTCAAGAACCACAACGCGGCGGTGAGCGTGTGGCGCAAGGTCGAGCGCGAGCGCAAGAAGGATGCAGCGGACACCGCAAATGCGACGGCAGGCGCCGCGGACGCAGGGGACGATGCCATCCCCACCACCGGGTCCGATGGAGAGCTGCGCGTCATCAATTCCGCCGCGCCGACGAAGGCTCCGGGCACAACGTCGGGAGCGTCGATCCCCCTTCCGGTACGCAAACCGCGGCACTGACGGGCTGCGACGCGCTACGTGGCGCGAACAGCAGTTGCAGCGCGCCGCGAGGCTCCGCGGCACTCATTGCAATCGCCAGCCGTCCGGATATGCCGCCCCGGCCGTATGCCGCGCGCGCGCCGCTTGTTGCCTCGGCCCGGGCGCGTTAAGCGTCGTTCCGACTTTCATGGATTTGCGGAACGGCGCTGCGCTTTGTGTTCGCCTGCTTCTTATCGGAAAACCGGTTCCCACTTTTCCGGAAGCAGCCTCCTTCACCCGTGCTTCTGATCGGAAAACCGGTTCCCACTTTTCCGGAAGCAACTCCTTCACCCGTGCTTCTTATCGGAAAACCGGTTCCCACTTTTCCGGAAGCACTCTAGATTTTGCAGTGCGTTGGGCTCCCCGGCGCCACCCAGCCCAACGGAGCGGCAATGACCATCAAGAGCATGACCGGCTTTGCCCGCGCCGAAGGCGCATTTGCGGGTACGAGCTGGCATTGGGAGATTCGCAGCGTCAACGGCCGCGGGCTCGATGTACGCCTGCGTCTGCCGTCGGGCTTCGAGCCGCTCGAGCCGAAGGTCCGCGAGGCGATCGCGCGGCATCTGACGCGCGGGAGTGTCAACGTCAGCCTCTCGTGCGAGAGCACCAGCGAGGCCCACGAGCTGCGCCTCAACGAGCGCGCGCTGGCGCAGGTGCTGCTGGCCGCCGACCGCATCCGCGACCTGACGAACGCCGAGCCCGCGCGGGTCGATACGCTCATCGCCATCAAGGGCGTGCTCGACATCGTCGAGGCGCAGGAGGATCCCGAGCAGGCGGCCGGCCGCGCCGAGGCACTGCTCGCCTCCCTGGAAACGGCGCTTGCGGCGCTCGTCGCTTCGAGGGCGGCCGAGGGCGCGCGTCTTTCCTCGACGCTCACCGCCCAGCTCGACGAGATCGAGCGCCTGGTGGAAACGGTGCGGGTTGCACCCGGAAGAACACCCGAAGCCATCGCCGCACGCCTCAAGGAACAGGTTGCGCGGCTCATGGAGACGGGCGCCAACTTCGATCCGGCCCGGCTCCACCAGGAAGCGGTGCTGCTTGCAACGCGCGCCGACGTGGAGGAAGAGCTGCAGCGTCTCACCTCGCACATCGGCGCCGCGCGCGAGCTTCTCGCCGACAACGCCGCCGTGGGGCGTAAGCTCGATTTCCTCACCCAGGAATTCAACCGCGAGGCCAACACGCTTTGCTCGAAGGCGAACGACATCGAAATTTCCCGCGCCGGCCTCGCGCTGAAGTCGATCATCGATCAGCTGCGTGAGCAGGTGCAGAACATCGAGTAACGGAAAGCAGAAGGTGAGCGGCGCAACGGCCAGCGGACGGGATATGTCAGACAGCTCAACGATAGAGCGGCGCGGGCTGCTTCTTGTTCTCTCCTCGCCGTCGGGTGCGGGCAAGACGACGCTGGCGCGTCACCTGATGGAGACCGATCGGGGCATCTCGATGTCGGTATCGGTGACGACGCGGCGTCCGCGCCCAGGCGAGGTCGACGGCAAGGACTACAGGTTCGTCGACGAGCGCACGTTCAAGCGCATGGCCGACGCCGGCGAGCTGCTGGAATGGGCGCGCGTCTTCGACAACTACTACGGCACGCCGCGTGCGCCCGTGGAGGCTGCCGTCGCGCAGGGCCGTGACATCCTCTTCGACATCGACTGGCAGGGGGCGCAGCAGCTCTCCGAGAAGATGAAGCACGACGTGGTGCGCGTGTTCATTCTGCCGCCGTCGGTCGCGTCCCTCGAGCAGCGGTTGCGCGCGCGGGCGCAGGACCCGGACGAGGTGGTGCGCCGGCGCATGGACGAGGCCGCGGCCGAGATCAGTCACTGGCCGGAATACGACTACGTCATCGTCAACACCGATCTGCCGAAGTCGATGCACGGTCTCAGCGCCATTCTCACCGCAGAGCGCCTGCGGCGGGACCGCCTCAACGGGCTCACCGCGTTCGTGCGCGACATGCAGAGCCAGCTTTGACGCGCCTGCGCTGATCTCGGATGCGGGCTCGGGGGCCGGCTGCCGGGCTCAGGACGGGTGCAGGTTAGGCGTCGTGCGGATACGGCTGCCGCGGTGCCTGGGTCGGCCCTGGGCGCGCCGTCCTTTCGCCGGACCACGCATGCGTCATACGGACGCCCACGGTCACGGCGTATACCTTCTTGCAGCCCGGCGAAGACACAGCCGACCCTTCCCGCTAGAACACGATCGCTTTTCTTCGAATCGCGATGCGGCTCTAGCCTTTTGATTGGACCGATGATTCACCCTTCGGACTGGTAGGGTCCGAAGCGATCATGGTCTAAAAAGCACCACGCGGAATATCAGCCCCCGGAATCCCCGTATGCGTGTTCGCCGTTCCTCCCGGTCTGCGGTGTGTCTGCTGGTGCTGTTGCTCAGCGCGGTAGCGACTGCGCTCATCCCCGGCGCCAGCGCATCCGCTGCGCCCGCCGTGCCGTATCAGGTTTCGCCCGCAGAGCTCCGCAAGGCGCAGCCGGGACATCTCTTCAATATCTACCCGCAGATCGGCGGCGCGCCGGCAAACGCGAAGGCGTTCCGCATCATCTATCGGTCGACGGGCGTCAACGGCGAGCCGATCGCCGTCTCCGGCACGGTCATCTATCCCGCCGGGCCCGCGCCCAAGGGAGGCCGCGACGTCATCGCGTGGGCGCACTACACGACCGGCGTTTCCGCGCGCTGCGCGCCGACACTGCTGCCCAATCTTTCCGGCACCATTCCCGGGCTCGAGACGATGCTCTCGCGCGGCTATGTGGTCGTCGCCACCGATTACGAGGGGCTGGGAACACCGGGTGTGCACGCCTATCTCGTCGGCGTCAGCGAAGCGCGCTCGGTGCTCGATTCGGTGCGCGCCGCGCGCAGGCTCTCCGGCGCCCAGGCCACGAACCGCTTCGCGGTGTGGGGGCACTCGCAGGGCGGTCACGCGGCGCTCTTTTCCGGCGAGCTTGCGCCGGAATATGCGCCCGAGCTCAAGCTCGTCGGCATTGCCGCGGCCGCGCCCGCAACCAATCTCGTCGATCTTTTCAAGGCGCAGAAGAACTCGATCGCGGGCGACAGCCTTACCGCCATGGCGTTGCTGTCATGGGCGCGAACATACAACCTGCCGCTGCGCGATCTGCTGGAAGATGGCGTCGAGACGCGTTTCGAGAAGGTTGCGGAAAGCTGCCTGCAGTCCATCTCGCAAATGCTGAAGACACTGTCGCTCGCCCGGCCGCTGAAGGAGAACTTCCTCAAGGCGGACCCGACGTCGCTTCCCGAATGGCGCGCGCTCATGGAGCGCAACTCGCCGGGGCACAGGCCGATCAAGGTGCCGGTGTTCATCTCCCAGGGTACGGCGGACAAGACCGTCAACCCGAGCCTGACGGTGCGCTATGCCAAGGCGCTCTGCGCCAGGGGTACGCCGGTCACGATCAAGATGCTGAAGGGCACGTCTCACAGCTTCGTTGCGGAGCAGAGCGCGTATGCGGCCGTTACATGGATCGACAAGCGCTTCGCGGGCGCCAAGCCGCCGAACGACTGTCCCCGGTGAGGGCGCGAACGATCTGCAACTCGAGCCGATAGGCTCCTCCCGGTGAGGGCTTCGTAACAGGTCGGTGCTAGACCATGATCGCTTCGGACCCTATCAGTCCGAAGCGTGAATCATCGGTCTCATCCAACCAGACCATGATCGCTTCGGACCCTACCGTCCGAAGCGTCGATCATCGGTCTAATCAAAGGCTAGAGCGGCATCGCGATTCGAAGAAAAGCGATCGTGCTCTAGTGAGCTTCGGCGCGCGGATTTCGGCCGGTCACAGTCGAACGCGCCGCAGCGTTCACCCCTCGTCTCGTCGCCGGTCCGGTAGTCTATCCATGCTGCGTTACGTCATCTCGCTCCGATTGATCATGCTCGCGGCCGCCGCCGGCACGGCGATAGGCGCCGCCATCATGTTCTGGCAGGGGGGATCGATGATCCTCCGCGCGGGGCTCGATCTCTACGCCGGCGAGGAGCCAAAGCTCGTGACCGCGATGGTGATGGGTGCGACGGACGTCTTCCTCTTCGGCGTCGTGCTCGTGATTTTCGCATACGCGATCACGTTCGGCTTCGTGTTCGAGTTGACGCCGAAAGACCGGCGTGCACTGCCGAACTGGATGCGCCCCACTGGCATGCACGAGCTCAAGATGACGCTGGTGAGCGTCATTCTCGTTTATCTCGTCGTCGATTTCGCCACCGACTGGGCAGAGACGGGCCAAAGCGCGAGCTGGGAAATGCTGGTGAAGCCCATCTCGATCCTGCTGCTCGCGGCCACGTTGCGCCTTTTCACCTTCGACACCGAGCACCGCCCGACCGAGAAGGACGAGGCAACGACGGTCGAGACCGAGAAGAGCTAGGCACCTCGGGCGAGGGGCACTCAGGCTCCGCCGCCGCTACGCAGAAACGCACGCTCATAAACGAGCGCGAGGCGTGCGAAGTCTTTCACCGGAATGTCCTCGGCGCGCAGGTTGCCCGCGATGCCCGCCGCTTCGAGCAGCGCTTCCGGCTCGGCCTTCAACTGCTTCAGACTTGCCCGCAGCATCTTGCGCCGCTGACCGAACGCTGCGGCGGTGACCTGCGCGAGCACGGCGGGCTTGCACGGCGGCGAAGGTTCGGGATGCGGGACGAGATCGACCACGGCGGACGCAACCTTCGGCGGCGGCGTGAACGCCTCGCGGGGGAGATTGAGCACGATGCGTGCCGACGCCCGCCACTGCGCCAGCACGGAAAGGCGCCCGTAGGCTTTCGTGCCGGGCTGCGCGACGATGCGCTCGGCAACCTCCTTCTGAAACATCAGGACCATGCGTGCATACCAAGGCGGCCACGGTTCGGTGTCGAGCCAGCCAGTCAGCAGAAGCGTTGCAACGCCATAGGGCAGATTGGCGATGATGATCGCCTTTCCAGACGATGGCCCGAGCAGCTGGCGCCAGTCGACGCGGAGCGCGTCGGCGAAATGCACCTCGAGCCGGCCATCGTAACGCGCCGCGATCATATCGAGTGCGCCGCGGGTGCGCTCGTCTCGCTCCACGGCAATGACGCGCTGTGCCCCTTCGAGGAACAGCGCGCGCGTGAGGCCGCCGGGACCCGGCCCGACCTCGACCACCGTGCGTCCTTCGAGCGAGCCCGCCGCCCGCGCGATGCGGCGCGTGAGGTTGAGATCGAGGATGAAGTTTTGCCCGAGGCTCTTCTTGGCGCTGAGGTCGAACGCCTTGATCACCTCGCGCAGCGGCGGCAAGCCGTCCGGCGTGGGGCCTGCGCCGTCACCCATTGGCATGCCGGGGCTGCGGCTCATGGAGAAGCTGCAACGCGCGATGCTGCGATGGACGAGGCCATGCGCAGCGCCTCGATCAAGCTCGTGGCGGAGGCCCGTCCCTCGGCGGCGATATCGAAGGCCGTGCCGTGGTCGGGCGAGGTTCGGATGAATGGCAGCCCGAGCGTGACGTTGACGCCTTCGTCGAAACCGATCGTCTTCAGCGGGATCAGCGCCTGGTCGTGATACATGGCGATCACCGCGTCATAGCCGCGGCGCGCGGCGGCATGGAACAGCGTGTCGGCCGAGTGTGGGCCGGTCACCGAAAGCCCCTCTGCACGCAGATCCGCAATCGCCGGGCCGATCGTCTCGATCTCCTCCCGGCCCATGGTGCCTTCCTCGCCCGCGTGGGGGTTGAGGCCGGCGACGGCGATGCGCGGCGCGCCAATTCCGAAATCACGTTTCAGGGCGGCATAGGTGATGCGCACGGTCTCGTAGATCAGCGGGCGCGTGATGGCGTCGGGCACCTCGCGCACGGCGCAGTGGACCGTGAGCGGTACGACGCGCAACTCGCGCGAGGCCAGCATCATCACCGGGCGCAGGGCCTTGCCCGTGCGGCGCTCGGAGAGGGCGGCGAGGAATTCGGTATGACCGGGGAAGGGGAAGTCGGCGCTCCGTACCACGTGCTTCGCGATGGGGTTCGTGACGACCGCAGCCGCTTCGCCCCGCATCACCGCTTCGGTGGCCGACACGATGGCGCCGATGATGCCAGCGGCGTTTGCAGCATCCGGCGCACCGGGACGGGCGCGCACGGGGAGCGGCTGATGGATCACCGGGAGCGCCTTGCCGAAGGCATCGGAGGCTTCACGCAGGCCCGTAAAGCGCGCGACCGGGACGGTAAGGCCGATCTGCCGGGCGCGATCGATGAACGTGTCGGCATCGCCGAAAACGACGAAGGGCTCCAGGCCCCGGTCGGACCGCTCCAGCCAGGCACGCAGCGTAATCTCCGGGCCGATGCCCGCCGGGTCGCCCATCGATACCGCAAGCGGGCGCCGCCGGCGCGTCTCGGCTCCAATCCCCATCAGCGGTACTCGATGTGGGCGTCCGTACGCAGGTCCTTGAGATGCTTGCGGGAGATGATCTCGAACTCCTTCTGCCGCAGCTCGTTCTGCGCCGTCTCGCGCTTCGTCTCGGCAGCCTTGATCACCTTGCGCCCGCACACGGCCCAGAGCTCCACGCCGTTCTCGCCGATGGTTGCCGGAAGCAGCTCATCGTCGTGCGCGTTGAGGAGGAGGCTGCGCGTCGGCTCGGGCAGACTGCTCGGGCGACGGTCGCCGAGGTTGTCGAAGCGGACGCCCGGCACGCCGCGCGCCATGGCCTCCATGCTCTTGCAGCCATCGAAGCGGGTGCGGAGCTGCTCGGCATCGTTCATGCGCTGGGCGAGACGCTTCTGGTCCTGGTTCGTCGGCACCGTGAGCAGGATGCGGTGGATGCGCAACTCCACATCGTCCTGGCCTTCGGTGGTGGCGACGATGCGGTCGACGTCGCGGTTGGTGACCGTGATCTGATGTCCGAACTTGCGGCGGATGACATCCTGCCAGGAGAGCGTGGCGCGGATGCGCTCGCGCATAACGGAGATGTTGGCGCCCATCTTGGCGAGGTGCTCGCCGAATTGCGCCAGGTTCATCTTGTTGCGCTCGGCCATGCCCGCGATGATGCGATCGACCTCCTCGTCGGGCGTGACGATGGAGAGGCGCTTGGCTTCCTGCAGCTTCAGGCGCTCGTCGATGAGCTCGTCGAGGGCGGCCTTGCGCGCCTCGGGCACGTACTCGCGCTCGACCTGCTTCTTGAGGCTGGCGACGAACTCGCCTTGCAGCTGACGCACGCGTGCCTGCTGCTCGGCCTCGCTCTTGGGGGGATTGGCCTGGAGGCGCTTCATCGCGAAGGCCTTGAACTGATCGTTCATCGCCGGCGACTTGAGCCTCGCCTGCAGCTTGCGCTGAATTTCGGGGGCGCCGAGCATCGCGAGGGCGACGCGCTGCTCGATCTCATAGCCGGTGATCGGCTCGTCGTTGACGAGGGCGACGATGGATTGGATCGGCCGGTCGCCGTTGGCGTCGGCCTGGGTGACGCGCGCAACGACCGTCGGCTTGGTGCGCGCGCCCGCGGCGAGGGCGGGCGTTGCGACAGCCAAGGCCGCGGCGGCGACGGCGAGGGGCAGCGCGTACATGCAGCGGCTGGCGATCTGGCGGAGCGGTTGCGCGGAGGTGTACCGGACGCGGTTGCCGGGTGCGCGGAGAGAGGCATCACCGTTGCGAGGCGATTCTGCGCGGGCGCGCGGTTCTGCGGGCAACCGCGCGGGCGGCGTATCGATCACCGCTGGGCCGGCTTCGGCGCCGCGCCACGGGGGAGGCTGCGGCCGGTAGGTACGGAGATTGACCATGTCCTCGAGTCTTCCCGTCATGTCATCGGCTTGGGCGTCGCGCTGCGGTCCGCCTCGAGCGCTCTGCTGCCTGCTTTTTATGCGGACGTCGCCCTTCCGGCCAGTCCCATAGATGTTTTTCAGGCGCCCGCGAATGGCCGCGCGGCGCCTCTCAACGCGGCAATCTATCGACGCAAACATTGGCCGTCCCGTGGCGGGTGCCATAGCGGTGAACGGGAGCGGTGAACGGGCCGCTGACCCAGCGCAATTTTCCCCGCCTGCACCGTCGTCGCGTGGCGGTTAACGGGCGGCCGATTGCTGCTCGCTGAAGCGCGAGCTCAGCGCATCCGTCGAATAGCCGAACTCGCCGAGGTGCTTCAGCTCGAAGCGCAGCATGAGGGTCTGGCCGTCGACGAGGTTCGGGTTGTGATAGTAATTGTCCGTGTACGTCGCGGTGAGCACGAAGCACTCGTCGGCGTAGCGCACCTGGAACATGTCGGAGGCGAGCTGGTCGTCGTCGATGTCGTAGCGCATGGCGGCGGCGACGGTCCAGCGGTCGGTCAGGCGCAGGCTGAGGCTCGCGTAGAGATCCTCCTGGGCCGAGTTGATCGCGTTCGTCGGGTCGGTGTTGAGGTAGGCGTAGACCGCGTTGGCGGCCACGGGCCCGAACACCACCTGTGCGCCTGCATCCTGGCGCGCCAGGGAGAAGTCGGACTGGTCGAAGCGCGACTGCGAGATGAACTGCAGGAAGCTCCAGGGCGCGATGTAGGCACCGAGCACGTAGTCGGACCGGTCCGTCTGCAGGCCGCTATAGGGCGTGAAGGTCGGATTGCCGCTCGGATCGAGACCCGGGTCGGCATAGGGGTTGAATCCGGCGATGTGATAGCTCTCGCCCGCGAGGACGCGGGCATAGCCGCCGTTGTTGCCCTGGAACGTATACTGCACGCCGACGTTGGCGCGCGTTCCGGTCTCGATGCGGTCGTAGCCCGAGAACTTGGTGATCTCGAACAGATTGGTATCGTCGAACACGAGGCTCTGGGCATCCTCGTTCGGCAGGTTGTCCTGCTCGATGTAGGCCTGGCGGGCGATGATCTGGCCGATCGGCTCGATCACGTGCGAGCCGCGCTGCGTGTTGGCGACCCAAGGATAGGCGACTGTCACGCCGGCAGCCGCCAGGCCGCGCGCGACGGAGGTGTCGTGCACGCCGTTGGGGCTCTGCGGATCGACGTAGTTGTTGAGCTGGTAGAGGTCGCCGCGGAGCTGAGCGAAGGGCGTGTAGGTGATGCCGATCGGGTCGGTGAGGCGCCGGCGCCAGTTGACCTCGGTGACGACGCGATTCATCTGCTCGTTCCCCGTGATGTTGGGGAATACGAGATTGTTCTGATCGCTGGAGAAGGCGAGGGCGTTCGTGTTCCACGTCAATTCGCCGCCGAGCACCGGATCGGCGAAGACGTAGTTGTAGTCCATGATCGGATAGGCCCACGACTGCGCGCCCGATTGGGGCGTCGTCGAGTACTGCAGGCTGGTGAACTGATAGGCGGAGAGACCGAAGTAGTTCCGGTCGCCGATGCCTTCGAGGAAGATCTTGTTCACCCGGTCTGTGAGCAGGATGTTGTCCAGCTTGTAGAAGCGGCGGAACTCGTCGTCGCTTTCGACGGTGACGTCCCAGCCGAATTTCCACCAGCTCGACAGCGAGAAGAGGCCCTTGGTGTCGAGGCTGCCGCGCCAGCCGTCGTATTTCCAGCGATCGGTGATCGAGGAGGGCAGCGTCGAGGCGTCCTGGTCGATACCGGTGCCGCGGATGAAATACTGGCCGTTCTCCGTGCGATGGCGCCATTCACCCTGCCAGAGCACGCCCTGGCGGGAGGAAACCATCGGATAGAAGGTGAAGTCGTAGTTCGGTGCCAGCGCGAAGTAGTAGGGGATCGTGGTGCTGTAGCCGAGGGTCTCGGAGATCGACGGCTGCGGCATCAGGAAGCCCGACTTGCGCTTCACCGACGGGTCGGCGTGCTCGAAGTAGGGCGTATAGAGGATCGGCACGCCGAACAGCTCGAACTGGGCGTCCTGGTAGGTGATCGTCGCAGCGGCCTGATCGTGGACGACGGTCGCGGCGCTGAGACACCAGAGCGGCGGCATGCCGCCGTCGGAGCGGCAGGGCGTGAAACGGCCGTTCGTGAACACGGTCGTGTTGCCGCCGCGGCGGGTCGCGCGCTCGGCGGCGATGCGCGTGTCGTCGGCGGCGACGACGGAGAGCTGTGAGACGAACCCGTCGCGGAAATCGTCGGTCAGCGTGTAGCGGTCGGCGCGCACCACGTTGCCGTTCGGCTCCTTCAGCATGACGTTGCCCACGGCCGTCAGCGTATTCGCGGACTGGTCGTAAACGACTTGGTCAGCAGTGAGGATGTAGTTGTTGTAATAGATTTCGACGTTGCCGCGCGCGATCACGCGGTTGCCGCCGGTGTCGTAGACCAGCTCGTCGCCCTGGAGATAGAGCGGCTGCGACTTGTCGATGTTGCGCGAAGGACCGACGAGGCTCTGCTTCGGGAACGAGCTCTTGGGCTGGACGTCGGGCGCCAGCGTCGAAGGGTCCTGGGCGAGGGCTTGCGGTGTGGCGAAAAGCGGAGCAGCGAACAGCGCGAGCACAGCCAAACGCACCCAGCCAGCAGCCTTACGGTGCCGGCAGGTGACGCGTGACGATCCGCAACCCTCTTGCGGTGCCCGCGTTTCACGCATCACTCAGCCATCCTCCTGGTGCAACAGTACCGCAGCCGAGACAATCATCACGAGGACCACGGGCAACCAGATCGCCGCCCAAGGAGGCGTCAATCCAGCCACACCGACTTGTCGGGAGACCTCCGAAAGAAGAAAGAAGCCGAACCCCCCCACCAGTCCGGTGATGACCATAGTCTGGATGCCTCCGCCGCGGAATGACCGCAACGACACAGTGGCTGCCAAAAGGACCATTGCTGCGCACAACAATGGCCTTGACATCAAAGCCTCGTACTGCACCCGCAGACGGCTGGATGAAAGTTGAGCTTTTTCAGCGACTTCAATCAGGGCTGGCATCTCCCAGAACGACACTGAAAAGAGGGTGCCGAGGGCATCGCTGACGCGATCCGGTGTAAGGTATGTGGAGACGAGGTAGATATCGAATTTTTCCGGCTCCCGGCCGATGCGCACGACCCAGGCTTCTTTGATCTCCCAGTAGCCCTCGTGCAGGTCCGCCCGCTTGCCGTCGACTCGCTCCACGAACCGTCCCTGGGTGTCGAAAATGAAGACCGACACACCGTGCAGTGTGAGGCCGCGGTTCGTCGCCATGACGGCGCTCATCACCGACTGGCCATCGGCGCCGTTCTGGCGCAGCCAGGAGGTGCCCGAGCGCGATCGCAACAGATTCGTCTCCCGGCCGAAAGCCTCCGCGAACATATCTTCCGCCGCATCGCGGCTCGCGGCCGCCAGCGGGTTGAAGACGGTTACGGTGAGTACCCCGACCATGAAGGCGACGAAAATGCCCGGCCTCAGGAACTGCCAGACCGACATGCCGCCGGCCCGCATCACCGTGAGCTCGCTCTTGCGGCTGAGCTGGAGGAGGGCGGTGATCGATCCGACGAGCACCGCGAAGGCGATGAGAAACTCGGCGTAGGCGGGAAGCCGCAGGAGGGCGATGGCGGCGAGCGTGGACAACGCCACGTCCCCCTGCTTGCCCGACTGGCGCAGCAGCTCTACGAAATCAATGAGATAGATCAGGACCGAGCAGAGGAGGAACGTCGCCAGGATCCCGGTCAGGAATTTGCCGGCGACGTAGCGGCCGAGGGTGCGGGTGCGGAACATGGCCGTCACCTGCGTCCGGAGGCGGCGAGGGCGCGCACGCCGCCACGCCAGCGGCCGACAAGGCCGGCGAGATGGGCAAACGCGTCAGCGACCGGATCGAGAACGATGCCGGGGAAGCGCGAGGTGGAAAGCCGGCGCCGCGCACGCTCCATCAGGAAGATCGACCCCAGGATAGCCGACAGCGGCAACGCATAGAGGAAGGGCGTCGCTGCCGAATTCATCACGACGAAATTGTTGAGCGCGAGGCCGCCGAGACGCAGGGCAGCCGCGAGCACGAAGGCGATCGCCACCTGCTGTACGCGATTCTGGCGTGTCGAGTGCGCCTGTCCCACCGCCGCGAGCGCGATGAACGCAAAGGCGAGCGGGTAGAGCGGATTGGAGAAGCGCTCATGCAACTCGGCGCGGAACTTGCCCGGGGCGGCCCGGTAGTTGCCGCTCGTCGGCTCGGGATAGAGCAGCTCGCTCAGGTAGCGCTCGCGCGGTTTGAGGTCGCTGTCCTCGTTCAGCTCCTTCTCGAACTGGTCGAGGTCGACCGCGTATTTTTCGAAGACGATGATCTGCGCGGGCTCGTCCTTGTCGGTGCGGCGGACGATGTGCCCGTTGCTCATGAAAAGATAGTTCGACGGCTTCCGCTCCACGATGACGCCGCGCTCGGCGAGGTAGGACTGATTGAGCGCCGGATTGCGCGTGTCGTGCACGATGAGGCCGAGCAGCTCGCCATTGGGGGCGCGCTCGCGGATGTGGAAGGTGAGGCCCTGCTCGGGGCTCGAGAACGCGCCCGGCTGGATCACCTGGGTGAGGATGTTGGCCCGCACCTCGACGATATACTGCCGCAGGAGCTTGAGGCTCCACGGCATGCCGACGTGGTTGACGAAGGCAACGCCGATCGCGACGAGCATGGCGAGAAGCAGAAGAGGGCGCGCAGTGCGCCAGATCGTGGCGCCGGACGCGGTCAATACGATGAGCTCGCTGTCGCCGTTCAGCCGGTTGAGCGTGTGGGTCGATGCGATCAGCAGGGAGAAGGGCGCGATGATCGCCATCAGATTCGGAAGCGCCAGCGTCGTCATCTTGATGAGCATCCAAACGTCCTGACCCTGGCTGGTCACGACGTTGAGCTGACGCAGGGCCAGCGCCACCCAGACGATGCTGGAGAGCGACAACAGGATGATGAGCAGAGCGGAACCGGCCTGCCGAAAGACATACCTTTCGAAAATCGTCATGCTGACCGAGTGCCATGCCTCCGGGGCCGGTGCATAGCCGGCATCCGGGCCCGTCCCATTCAAGCTTCGTTCCATTCGAGCGTGGCGGAAATTCGGCCCGTTCCCAACGGCCAGCTCCCAACGGCAAGCTGCCACCGGACCGTGTGGCCGAGGACCGCCCTGGCGCCCGCCGGGCGCCAATTCCCCGCGTTCGCGAACACAGCATGAACAGCCCCCCGGACACAAGGGCTTGATCAATCCGGCGCGCTCAATTGCGCCCGGGCTCGCTTGCAAGCACGGCGCTCGCGGGGTAGCTCGGATGGATCTTAGTTTCTGACTTCCTGCCTTCCATGCATGGCTCGGGTCGCTGCCGCTCGGCGGGGGCGCTTCGCTGCCATGGGAAGCGGGAAGCCCACCTGCAACCATTCTGGGAGCTCCGCCCCGATGACCACCCGCCCCGAAATCGATTTTCAATCGCTCTCCGCCGACCTCGAGCCGACGGTTCTCGTGCTGGCCGGCGATGGTGCGGCACTGAGCACCCGCGGGCGCGAGCTCGACCAGCGCGCAGGCGGCGCGCTGACGAAGGCTGCGGAGGCGGGGCAATACAAGGGGCGCCGCAAGGCGAGTCTCGAAGTGCTCGCTCCGCCGAAGCTCGGCGGCGTCAATCGCATCATTCTGCTCGGCACCGGCAAGAGCGGGGAGATGAACGAGAACGACTGGGTGCTGCTCGGCGGCTCCGCCGCGGGCGCCATCGCGGGACGCAAGACGAAGTCCGCCAGCATCATCGCCGAAGCACCGGACGGGGCCGGCATCAAGGCCGATGTGCTCGCCGCGCTGCTCGCCTTCGGTGCGAACCTGCGCAGCTACGAGTTCAGCAAATACCTGACCAAGAAAAATTCCGATGAGGATGCCAACGGCGAGCGCGACGGCTTGCAGAAGCTCGTCATCCATTGCGCCGACCCGGACAAGGCGCGCGCCGCCTACGCCCGTTACGCCGCGCTTGCCAACGGCATCGTCACCGCGCGCGACCTCGTCAACGAGCCGGCGAATGCGCTCGGTCCGGTCGAGTTCGCCGACCGTGTGAAGGAGCTGGAGGCCTCGGGTCTTGAGGTCGAGATCCTCGACGCCGACCAGCTCGCGGAGCTCAAAATGGGTGCGCTGCTCGCCGTCGCCCAAGGCAGCGTCCGGCCGGCGCGCGTCGCTATCATGCAGTGGCACGGCGCCAAGACGAAGCGCGCCAAACCGGTGTGCTTCATCGGCAAGGGTGTCGTGTTCGACACCGGTGGCATCTCCATCAAGCCGGCCGCCGGCATGGAGGACATGAAGGGCGACATGGGCGGCGCCGCGGCCGTCGTCGGCACCATGCAGGCGCTCGCCGAGCGTAAAGCCAACGTTAACGCCATCGGCATCATCGGCCTCGTCGAGAACATGCCGTCGGGCACGGCGACGCGTCCGGGCGACATCGTGCGCGCGCACTCGGGCAATACCGTCGAGGTGCTCAACACCGACGCCGAAGGCCGCCTGGTGCTGGTCGACCTGATCTCCTACGTCCAGGAGCGTTTCAAGCCGCGCCTGATGATCGACCTCGCGACACTCACCGGTGCGATCATGGTGGCGCTCGGCAAGGAGTACGCCGGCCTCTTCGCCAACGACGACAAGCTCGCCGCCGATCTCCTCGAAGCCTCCGCCGAGACGGGCGAGAAGCTGTGGCGGATGCCGCTCGACAAAGCCTACGACAAGATGCTCGAGTCGAAGAATTGCGACATCAAGAACATCGGCGGGCGCTGGGCGGGTTCATGCACCGCGGCGGCGTTCATCAAGTACTTCGTTCATAAGGACACGCCCTGGGCGCACATCGATCTCGCCGGCACGGCGATGGATGCGCCTAAGTCGGAGATCAGCCCGAGCTGGGGCGCCGGCTGGGGTGTGCGCCTGCTCGACCGCTTCGTCGCGGACAACTACGAGAAGGCCGAGAAGTAGGGCGAAGGGCGCGGTGCCCCCCCGCCGCTTCTGCCTCGCGCCACGATGGTCCGGCGTCGATCTGTCGATGCCGGACGTTGCTACAAGCACTCACGCGCGTAGCGGTAAGCTCCCGTTAATACGCCTGTCCCACGCATCTATTTTCCATAATATATATTATGCGAACGATGGATGCGTGCGATGACTGGGCTGCTGCGTACGCCCTGAACGATGACGCGAGAGGCTAGGGCCGCGGAGCCGAGGTCGTGGAGCTTGCACGGCGCCGGCACTCTAGCTCATTCCTGCGGCAGCATCCGCTCCGCCCGGCGCACGCCCGACGCGATCAGGGCCGCGTAAACCGCGCTGACGAACCCCGACAGCACGTTGACGCTCACGACGACCGCAATGAGGCGCGCCCAGTCGGCCGACATCAGCTGGCTCAGCACGCTCACGATGAATTGGTCGAATGCCTGCTTGAGCTGGAAGAGCAATTCGCTCACCTGCTCCACCGAGGGATTCTGCGGCGTCTCGAAGATGATCTTCCAGCCGAGACCGGTGACACTCTGCTGCGGCAGAACCCCAGCCGCTGCGAGTAGTGCCATGCCCGCCGAGAACGCGAGGCCGAGCAGCGGCGCGAGGCGGAAGTAGCCCCAGCGGATCGGCAGCGCTTCGGCTTTGATGGAGATGTAGCGCAGCAGATTGGCGCCCGCGTAGACGCATACGCCGAACACCACGGCCACCCAGAACAGTCGGTCCGAGTTCGTGCCGGAGAACGTAAAGAGAGTCGCAACACCTGCAACCAGAGCCTTGAAAGCGGCTTCGACGAACCCGACGCATCCCGTGAGGAAGAGGCTGCGCGGTACGCCGGTGCCGAAATAGAACGGCAGCTCATAGCGCAGCCGTGCCACCTCCAGCTGCATGCCGAGGACGAAACTCAAGCCCATCGTGACGGCAGCGAAGATGAATGGATCGTATAAGGCGAATGCGGCGACGGCCACCACGGCGGAGATTTCCGCCGCGATGATGGCGCCATTCCCCAGGATGCGCAGGATGATCATGCCAGTCGCCCGTCCACCTCGGACGCCCGCCCCCTGCGGCACGCCCTCCCCGCTCCGATGCTAGAGCATTTCCCGGCGAAGTGGAGGCCTGTTGGTCGCGAGAAATGCGAGCAATCGAGGACCTGGCGTTCAATCCGATTCCGCCGGATCGCAAGGTGACGATCCGACTAGGAAACCGGGTGCGGCGCCTGGCAGATGGCATCCCCTACCCGGGCAAGCTGCGCCTCGAACGGAAACGAGCGGCGGAACACCCGGAACGAGCCGCCGGTGTCTCCGATGATCTGCAGCCGCGCCGGGCCGGCGGCTCCGCCGTCTGCTGCTTCCCGGTAGAGCGATGTCTGGACCACGTAGGGTTCGGTGCCCGGCGCCAGTTCGAGCGTGCCTTTGAATTGCACCGTGTCGGCCTGCGGCTCGCCCGTATCGATTTTCAGCGCGGTGCCGGCACACTTGTCGTTTGCGTCGATGCGTATCCCGCACCATCCGCGGCCGCACGCAACGATGTCGAGCACCAGCGGAGCGCTCTTTTCCGGTCCCCAACTGTCACCCTGCCAACGCCCCGCGATGTCCGCCGCCGTGGGCGTTGCATTGAGCGGCGCCGCCGCTGCCAGAACACAAAGAGCACTCAATATCATTTTCAGCATGGCGTGCTTTAAACCTCGCAGACGATAATGTTCAACGCAGCGACGACAGCTTCAACCGCCGGCGAATTTATGTCGGCCGTGCGCGCTGTTGCCGGACGCGCTCCACGCCTTGCCGTCATTTGCGCCGTCTTGCTGCTTGCGGTGCCCACCGGCATCGTCGCGATGGTGCAAGGCATGGGCGCCATCCCACTTCCCTACAAACTCTTTCTCGTCGATCAGCGCCTGCCGGGGATTTTCAAGCTCCACATGCTGGCATCCGGCGCGGCGCTCGTGCTGATCCCTCTGACGATCGCGGTACGCCGGAATGGAGCGTGGCATCGCCCGCTCGGATATGCGGCAGCCGGCTTCGTGCTCACCGGCGCGCTGACTTCCCTGCCGGTCGCGGTCTATAGTCATTCCGCCGACGCCGCGCGGGCCGGTTTCCTCATGCAAGGCATCGTCTGGCTGGCGCTCATCGCGCTGGGCATCAGCGCAGCGCGCAGGCGCCGCTTCGCCACCCACGCGCGGCTCATGCTGGCAATGGCGGCGGTTTCCTCGGGGGCGCTGTGGGTGCGGCTCACCACAACCGCGGCGACTGCCTACAATCTGCCCTTCGACACGGTTTACAGCTGCGCGGCCTGGCTGGGCTGGATGGTGCCGTTGGCGGCGGTCACGCTCCTGCCCACCCCCTGGGCACCGCGACCGCACTGACGCTCGCGGCCGCGCGCGCCATCGACTAGGGTGCGCGGCATGAAGCCATCCAAAGACATCGCCCGCCTCATCGAGATCATGGAAGCGCTGCGCGATCCCGCGACCGGTTGCCCGTGGGACAAGGAGCAGACCTTCGCCTCCATCGCCCCCTACACGATCGAGGAGGCCTACGAGGTGGCCGATGCGATCGGCCGCGGCGATCTCGACGAGCTCAGGAGCGAATTGGGCGATCTGCTGCTCCAGGTGGTCTATCACGCGCGCATCGCCGAGGAGCAGGAGGCGTTCGCCTTCGGCGATGTCGTGGAGGCCATCACCGCGAAGATGATCCGGCGCCATCCGCACGTGTTCGGCACCGAGGAGGAGCGCGCGGCGGGTGTCGAGCCGGGGTTCTGGGATCGCGTCAAACAACAAGAAAAGAGCCTGGCGAGCCGTGATGCGCCTGCCGGTGTGCTCGACGATGTGCCCGTGACGCTGCCCGCGCTCACCCGCGCGATCAAGTTGCAGAACAAAGCCGCGAAGGTGGGTTTCGATTGGCCCTCGCTCGGCCCCGTGTTCGCCAAGCTGCACGAGGAAGTCGGGGAGCTGGAAACGGCGATCTCCGGTGCGGCTCGGCAACCCGGCAGCGATGGACGCGCGCAGATCGAGGAGGAGTTCGGCGACCTCCTCTTCGTGATGGCCAACGTCGCGCGACACCTCGATATCGATCCCGAAGCGGCGCTCCGCGCGGCCAACGCCAAGTTCGTGCGCCGCTTCCGACATATCGAGGCCCGGCTCGCCGAACAGGGCAGCTCCCCGGAGCGCTCGACGCTCGGCGAGATGGACGAGCTATGGAACGAGGCCAAGGCCGCCGAGAAAAAATAGACGCGATACCTTGAGGCGGCGGCGGGGTAAACTAGGCCACCCCGATCAGCCGCTCACACTCCCCGATCAGTTGGGCAGACCGGCTCAGCTCTCGAGCCCGTCGTCGGTCAGATCCGATCCCAGCGGCGCGCTTACATGCTCGCCCGTGGCGCGGTTGATGAGCATCGTCACAACCCACAGGGCAATTCCGATTCCGAGCAAGACCGCCGCGATGACGTACTGCTGCGGATCGCGTCCCGTCCACGGTCCGACGAGGAAACCGCACGTGAGCGCGCCGAGCACCGCCACGATGGTGGGCGTACGGAAGTGCTCGTGTGCGACACTGTCTTTGCGCAGCACCAGCACCGTGACGTTCACCACCGCGAAGACGGCCAGCAGGAGCAGTGCTGTTGTCCCGCCGAGCGCCGGCACCTCACCCACGAACGTGATGAGGGCGAAGGCTAGGAGCGTCGTGAAGGCGATGGCGACGTAGGGCGTGCGCCGCCGCGGATGGACCCGGCCGAGCACGGGTGGCAGCACATGCTCGCGGCTCATGCCGTAGATGAGCCGGCTCGCCATCAGCATGTTGATGAGCGCGCTGTTGGCCACCGCGAACATGGTGATGAAGCCGAACACGCCGACTGGGAACGAGGGCGCGCCCGCCTCGACGACCTTCAGCAGCGGTGTCTCGCCCTGCCCCAGCTCGTCGGGCGGGACGAGCGCGATCGCCGAGATCGAGACGAGCACGTAGATGAGGCCCGTGAGGATCAGCCCTGCTAGCAGCACCTTGGGGAAGATGCGGCTCGGGTCCTTCGTCTCCTCGGCCATGTTCACGGAATCTTCGAAGCCGACCATGGCGAAGAACGCGAGGGTCGTGCCGCCGATCACGCCCCAGATGATGCTGCCGTCGGCGCTGGTGTTGAACTCGAACGCCCGCGCGAGATCGCCCGTGCCGCCGGCAATGGCCCACAGGCCGATCGCGATGATGATCAGCAGGCCCGTCAGCTCCACGCACGTCAGCAGCACGTTGAGCTTCACGCTTTCGCCCACCCCGCGCAGATTGATCACCGCAACGCCGGCCATGAAAAGAAGACCGATCACGGTGATCCCAATGCTACCCGACAGCCCGAGGCCCAACGCATCGGAGAAGTTTGCCGCGAAGGCACGCGATGCCGTCGACGCCGACGTGATGCCGGAGCACATGACGGCGAAGGCGATGAGGAACGTGAAGAAGTGCATGCGGTATGCGCGGTGCACGTAGAGAGCCGCGCCCGCGGCGCGCGGATACTTGGTGACGAGCTCCAGGTAGCTGAAGGCCGTCAGCAGCGCGACGACGAACGCGGTCAGGAACGGCAGCCAGACCGCGCCGCCGACGTGCTTTGCGACCTGGCCTGTCAACGCGTAGATGCCGGTGCCGAGAATATCGCCGACGATAAAGAGAAGGAGCAGCCATGGCCCCATCACGCGGACGAGCGAAGGCTCGTCCCTGCCCTTCGCCCCATCGGGCTGTTTGATCTCGTCCATCGGGCTCCCTTTGTAGAGGAGCGAGTGTGGCCGCACAGGCGTGCCACGGTCAACCGCGCGCGATGGAGGTTCAGCTTCTTAGAGACCGGGCCTGAATGCGAACGCAGCGCTGCCTCGAAAGACAGCGCTGCGCCGATAGGTTCTCAGGTGAAGGTCGTGTTAGTGGCTCGCGGCCGTACCACGCGGCAGGCCGGCAAAGCCGCCCCCGCCCTCGCGCTGTTTCGAACGCTGGCGCGGCTGCATGCCATGCTTCTGCCCGCCACCCGCATCCTTGCGGCGTCCTTCCTGCTGGCGCGCGCCTGCGCTTCGCGTCCCGTTGCGGGGAGCATCGGCGCGGTGACCATCGGCCTGACGCTGATCGTTACGGCGGCCATCGCCACGTCGCTGCTCGCCATTGCGGCCGTCGCTGCGGCGATCATCGCGGTGACGCGGCTCGCCGGCGCGGGCTTCGTTGCGGCGATCGTCCTGACGGGGGCCGGCGCGACGGCTGTCGGCACGACGATTTTCACCGCGGCGGGCTTCATTGTTCTGCTCGCCGTCGCGGTTGCGGGCCTCCGGGCGGCGCCCTTCGTGCCGCCGATTCTCTTGCCTGTGCTCGGCGCCGTTCTGCTGCTCGTCGTGGCGTCGAGCATCGCGCGGTGCAGCTTCCGCTGTGCGGCGCTCGCCCCAGCCCTGCCCGTCGCGACGGGACTCGCCGCGCGCTTCAGAGCTGCGATCCGGGCGCTCCGGCCGACGCCGGATGCGTCCGCCGCGTCCCTTGCCGTCGGCGTCACGGCCGCCCGCGAACGGACGCTCGCCACCCTGGGCACCCATGCGGCCGCGGCCTGCGCCCCGCTCGCGCTCCGGCTTCTCGCCGCCTGCAACGTGCGTCACGACGAGAGTTGCATCGCCCCGGCGGTCGGATGCGGGGATCTGCTGACGCGTCACGCGCTCGATGTCGCGCAGATAGGCGTTCTCCTCACCGGCACACAGCGAGATTGCGATGCCCTCCGCGCCGGCGCGCGCGGTGCGGCCGATACGGTGCACATAGCTTTCCGGAATGTTCGGCAGCTCGTAGTTGACGACGTGGCTTACCTCGTCGATGTCGATGCCGCGGGCTGCGATGTCGGTCGCGATGAGACCGCGGATGCGCCCGTTGCGGAAATCGGCAAGCGCGCTTTCGCGCTGGCGCTGGCTCTTGTTGCCGTGGATGGCAGCGACGGGAATACCCGCCGCGCCGAGGTGGCGGGCGACCTTGTCGGCGCCGCGCTTGGTGCGCGTGAAGACGAGCGTGCGCTTCAGTGCCGGATTACCGAACAGCTCGACGAGGAGCGCCTGCTTCTTCTGCGGCTCGATGTGGATGACGCTCTGCGCCACGCGATCGGCGGTTTTCGATACCGGCGTCACCGCGACGCGCAGCGGGTCACGCAGCATCTCGTTTGCAAGCGCATTGATCTCGCGCGGCATGGTCGCGGAGAAGAACAGGCTCTGGCGGCGCTGGGAGAGCTTCGAGAGGATCTGCCGGATCGGGGCGATGAAGCCCATGTCGAGCATCTGATCGGCTTCATCCAGCACGAGGATCTCGGTGCCCGAGAGATTGACGCTGCGCTGATCGATATGATCGATGAGGCGGCCGGGCGTTGCGACGAGGATGTCGACGCCGCGCGCCATCGCATTCACCTGCGGGCGGAACGGCATGCCGCCGAACATCACCGCGACACTGAGGCCGGTGTGACGGCCGTAGGTGCGGAAGCTTTCGGCGATCTGCGTCGCCAGCTCGCGCGTCGGCGAAAGGATGAGCGCACGCGCGCCGCAACGCAGTGGCGGACGGCGGTCGGCGGCGAGCCGGTGCAGGATCGGCAGCGCGAAGGCGGCGGTCTTGCCGGTGCCCGTCTGGGCGATGCCCATGAGGTCGCGTCCCGCCATAACGCCGGGAATGGCCTGCGCCTGGATCGGTGTTGGATTTGTATAACCTTCGGCGTCGAGCGCCTTCAGGAGAGCCGGATTGAGGTCGAGCTCGGTGAACGAGGGGGTCGTCGTTTCGGTCGTCAAATGGATATCTTTCATGTGCAGGCCGACGGCAGCCACGGCGGCGCGCACGCCGACCGGGCCGCGCCAAACGCGGCGGTACGAAGAGAGCCCCGCGTGGCCTGGGCTATCGAATGGAGAGGATGTCAGAAGCGCTCAACAGGAGGACGACAGGGACCGCCGACAGCAAAAGGGCCGAGGGCTTAGAAACATCGTCCGTTCACGCGGCTGGAGCGCCGATGTCCGCCCGGGTGGGTCCCGAGCGATGGGGGCGATATGGCATGCCTCCATGGCGAATGCAAGGCGGCGTGGCAAAGGAGCTCCGCTGGGAGCGCTGCTGAACGATCGGCCTGGGCCCTGCGTTGTATGGTTAGTCAGAGAAGAACAGCGAGGCCAAAGACATGCGCTTACCTGCATTGATCGCGGCCGTTGCGCTATGCGCCGGCACCGTAGAGGCACAAAACCTGCCGCACGATCTTCGGCAGGATACGCCACCGGTGCCGGGACAAAACGTCGAGACGGTGCAGGATCAGCTCCGTATCGTGCCGAAGCCCCAGCGCATACGTCCCGAGCCGACACCGGGGCTGCCTTCCAGCGGCTTCAAGGGTGTGATCCCGGAGGGAGCCATACAGGAAAGCCGCAACGACTGGAGATACGCGCCACCCACCGACCGCTGACGTTCCGCCGTCGCGGCGGTCGGTGCGATGACGCTAGCCCACCGCGCGCCGCTTGTTGCGGTCGACGAGACTCAACGGCACACGGGCGGGCCGCTGCTGCTGTTGATGGTGTTGCTGGTGGTGGTGGACCTCGTGCGGATGCACGGCGTGCGGCCCGGCGGGCTGTGCAGCGGAGCCGTCGTACTCTTCGGCGATGTTGCTCGTTGCCTGACGCCAGTCGCCGGCGCTCGGCAGATAGTTTGCAGGCTCGGCTTCGATGGCGGCGTGTTGAGCGGGCGGCGACTGGAACATGCCGATGCTCGACGCAAGTCCGTGCAGCTCGCCGAGAATGGCGGTACGCCGCGCTTGATGCTCGCTGGCGATGGTCTGCACGTCGGAGAGCAACTGCTGATCGAGCCGTTCGAGCGCGTCGCCCAGCGCTTTGATCAGAGCCTCCTCGTGGGTGGCAGCCTCCGCAACCCTGATGTGCATATCCTCAAGTTGCTCAAGCAGCTTCCGCATTTTGTGCCCCCTCACGTTATTGGCGAATCGAATTGCAAATCCGATTGGGCCATCTGACCGGGCCGAAAATGAGGAGGAGACGCCTCAGTGCGGCGAATGGAGACGCGCTGTGACGTGAATGCAATCTGCGCCTCCTGCGCAGTTGCGCGGCGGTGCGCCGGTGATTCAGTACCGCGCGCCGCCGGGCGTGCGGCGGAACTCATCCCAGACCTTTTGCGCATCGGGACGCATGATCTGCTGCATCGCCACCTGCCGCTGTTCGTAAGGAAGCGTGAGATCCTTGGCGATGTTCGCATCGTCGAAAAGATCGGCGTAGTCCGCATAGGATGCTGCGTAAAAGATCTTGGCGACACGCGCCCAGTATGCGGTCGAGAAACACATCGGACAGGGCTCGCAGCTCGAATACATGACCGCGCCCTTGAGATGCGGGCTGCCCACCTTTCGGCACGCCGCGCGTAGTGCATTCACCTCGGCATGCGCGGAAGGATCGTTGTCGCTCATCACGCTGTTGCCGGCGACCGCGAGAACCTTGCCATCCAGGACGACGACTGCGCCGAACGGTCCGCCGGTCTTATCGACGACACCCGCCTGACGCATCTTCTCGAGCGCCATCGTCATAAAGGCGCGATCCTCATCGGTCATCGGGTGGGTGACCTTCGGCTCACTCATCGGCACCTCGGCAAGACTGGCTGTGGGTGAAAGGAGCGCGGCGGCTGCGACAGCCGTACCGGTCAGGATCAGGTCGCGCCGCGCCAACTGAAGTCTGGCCGGATCGGCACCGTTGTTCTTCGCCTCATCCTGCGTCGAAGTCACGTCCTGCGTCGAAATCATGGTGCCTCCACTCGGGTCAAGGTGAAGGCATAGACATCTTCATCGTAAGGACCGGCAAAGAGACGCACGGCAACGGTATGCGTTCTGAATTTATGCTTTCGGCTTGGTTGAAAGCGCCCGCCGCCGTTTCGGCGCGTCTTCGCCTCGCCGAGCAGCGGCTGGGAACTACTGCCCCGGGGTGGCGATGACGCCCGCGCGATGGGCCTGGGCCAACAGGCGCTGCTTCTTCTCGGCGGCAATGCGAACCTTGGCGCGCACGTCTCCGCTATCGAGCGCCTCGCGGTCGATCACCTCGGCTTCCTCGTAGAGCCAGTTGATCAATCGGCCTTCGTGCGCGGGAATGACGAGCTCGAGGATGCTGTCTCCCTTGCCGAGCCGTGCGTCGATCTCAGCCAGCAGGGAATCGATGCCCTCACCGGTTGCAGCGGAAACGAGTACCGGCGGATGCTCCGCCCAGCGGGCCGCGCTTTCAGCCTGTTCTCGCGTCACCTCCGAGAGCAGGTCGACCTTGTTCCAGACCTCGAGGATCGGCGCGTCGGCCGCGAGCGTATCGATGCCGAGATCCGTCAGCACCGCCTCGACGTCGCGCGCCTGGCTGTCCGTCTCCGCATGGGAGATGTCGCGCACGTGCAAGATGAGATCGGCCTCGATCACCTCCTCCAGCGTCGCGCGGAACGCGGCAACGAGCATGGTCGGCAGGTCGGAGATGAAGCCGACGGTATCCGAAAGGATGATGCGACGGCCGCTCTTGAGGCGCACCTCGCGCATCGTCGGATCGAGCGTGGCAAAAAGCTGGTGCTTGGCGAAAACCGACGCGCCCGTGATGCGGTTGAAGAGGGTCGACTTGCCGGCGTTCGTGTAGCCTACGATCGCGACGACCGGGTACGGCACGCGCCGGCGGCCCTGACGGTGCAGCTCGCGCGTGCGCACCACCACTTCCAGCTCCTTGCGGATGGCCATGATCCGCTCGTCGATCATGCGGCGGTCGAGCTCGATCTGCGCTTCACCCGGGCCGCCGAGGAAGCCGTAGCCGCCGCGCTGGCGCTCCAAGTGCGTCCACGTGCGCACGAGCCGGCTCTTCTGATAGGAGAGATGCGCCAGCTCCACCTGCAAGCGGCCCTCGCGGGTCCGCGCACGGCGGCCGAAAATCTCCAGAATGAGACCGGTGCGATCGAGCACCTTGGTATTCCAGGCGCGCTCGAGGTTGCGCTGCTGGATGGGCGAAACCGGATGGTCGATGATCACGAGGCCGATCTCGTCGGCGGAGATCATCGCCTTGAGGCTTTCGACCTTTCCCGATCCGAACAGCGTCGCGGGCCGCGGGGTCGCCACCGGCACCAGGATACTGTCCCGCACGTCGAGATCGATGGCCTGCGCGAGGCCCGTCGCTTCCTGCAGCCTGTCGTGGGGGGAATGCAGCGGCGCTGTGCGGCCAGCGCCCGATCCGTCGGGGTTCGATCCGCCGGGGCGTTTCAGGTCCGGCACGAGCACGAGGGCGCGCGCAACCTTGGCACGCCGCTCGATTACGCCGTCGCGCTGGTCGGCAATGTGTACGCGGTCGTCTATCGCCGTCTTCCGAGATTAAGCCTCAGTCGTCTCGGTCTCCATGAGGTGGACCGGCTGGCCGGGCATGATGGTCGATATCGCGTGCTTATATACGAGCTGGGAGTGGCCGTCGCGCCGTAGCAGCACACAGAAGTTGTCGAACCAGCTTACGATCCCCTGGAGTTTGACGCCATTGATCAAAAATATTGTCAGCGGCGTCTTGTTCTTGCGCACGTGGTTCAGGAACGTGTCCTGAAGGTTCTGGACTCGATCTGCGCCCATTTTTGTTATCCGCCTGTTCTAGGTCTGCTGGGTTGTCGGGTCACGATAGGCATTGTCGCGACCGTAACATAATAACGTTATGTCGCACTGCACTATAAAAGGTATACCAACTCCACCGTCAAAAAGAAGCGGCTTCAGATGTCTGAAATCGCAGCAAACTGATGAAACTTTTGGCGCAACAGCGCCGCGACGGGGCCCGGCCTGCCATCGCCGACAGCGTGTCCGTCGATGCGGACGACCGGCATGACGGTTTGTGTTGCAGAGGTGATGAAAGCCTCCCTCGCCGCGCGCGCCTCGCCGAGCAGGAACGGACGCTCCACCAGCCCGATCTGCTCCTTTTGCAATACGTCGCGCACCGTGGCGCGCGTTACACCGGGAAGTATATCCGTCCCCAGCGGCCGGGTGATGACAGTTCCCGCACCGTCGACGATCCAGGCGTTGCTCGACGCGCCCTCGGTGACATAGCCCTCGCGGTCGACGAACCAGGCTTCGTTCGCTCCTTCTTTCCGGGCCGCTTCCTTCGCCAGACATGCCGGCAGAAGCATCACGGTCTTGATGTCGCACCGCGCCCAGCGGATATCGGGCATCGACTTGACGGCAATACCGGAGAGCGCCCGCGCCGCCGGGACGTCCGGGGAAAGCGCGCGCGTCAGGCAGACGACCGTCGGCACGACGTCGGGGCCCGGGAAGTAGAAATCGCGCGGGCCCGCGCCGCGGCTGACTTGTAGATAGAGCGCATCATCGCGCAAGCGGTTGCGCCGGATGACTTCGCGCATCACGTGCGCCAGCGCGGCCGGCGCCATCGGGCGTGGGATCTGCAGCTCACCCAGCGAGCGCTCCAGCCGCGCCATGTGGCGGGCCTCGTCGATGAGATGGCCTCCCCTCACCTCGCACACCTCGTAGATCGCATCTCCGAGCTGGAAGCCGCGATCCTCCACATGCACGGCGGCTTGACCGTAAGGCAGATAGCGGCCGTTGACGTAGACGATGCGGGACATGGGATACCCGTTGACGCTGATGGGCGAACGTTGCTGGACGAGCCTGCGCGGGCCGGCCCGGGTTTTCGGCAGGGCTGCTGGCGGTTCCGTCAGGCCTGACGGACTTCCATCCCGCGATGTTCGGAAGAAACGCCCAGCGCACGCAGCTTGCGGTGCAGCGCCGAGCGCTCCATGCCGACGAATTCCGCGGTACGCGAGATGTTGCCGCCGAAGCGGTTGATCTGCGCCAGCAGATATTCGCGCTCAAAGATTTCGCGTGCCTCGCGCAGAGGAAGCGACATCAGATGCTCGGCGCCCCCGTTGACCGGCAGCGGCACGTTGGAGCCGATCTCCTCGGGCAGCATCTCGGCGGTGATGACGGTCGAAGGGTCGCCGCCGGCGAGGATCATCAGGCGCTCGATATTGTTGCGCAGCTCGCGCACGTTGCCCGGCCAGTCGTGCGCCTGCAGCACGGCGATGGCATCCTCGCCGATCCGGCGCGGCGCAAGGCCCGAAGCGTTCGAGAGCTGAGCGACGAAGAACTGTATGAGGTCGGGGATGTCCTCGCGGCGCTCGGCAAGGCCGGGCACGCGCAACGGCACCACGTTGAGCCGGTGGTAGAGATCCTCGCGGAAACGGCCTTCCGCGATCTCGCGCTCGAGGTCGCGGCTGGTCGAGGAGATGATGCGCACGTCGACCGCCACCTTCTGGCTGCCGCCGATACGCAGGAACTTCTGCTCGACGAGCACGCGCAGCACCTTGCCCTGCGTCTCGATGGGCATATCCGCCACTTCGTCGATGTAGAGGGTGCCGCCGTGGGCCTCCTCCAGCGCCCCAACCTTGCGCGGCCCGCCCGAGCGATCCTCGGTGCCGAACAGCTCTTCCTCGACGCGGTCAGGGGCCATCGCGGCGGCGTTCAGCACCACGAACGGGCCTTCCGCACGCGCCGACTTCATATGGATGACGCGCGCCGCCAGCTCCTTGCCCGAGCCCGACGCGCCGCGAATGAGGATGCGGCTGTTCGTCGGCGCCACGCGGTCGAGCGCGTTGCGGAGCTGGTTGATGGCGGGCGACTTGCCGACCATGTCGGCGCTGAACGTCGAGCGCTCGCGCAGCTCCTTCACCTCGCGCTTCAGCTGCGAGGCTTCGAGCGCGCGCAGCGTCACGAGGATGAGCCGGTCCGCCTTGAAGGGTTTTTCGATGTAGTCGTAGGCGCCGCGCTTGATGGCGGTGACGGCGGTTTCGATGTTGCCGTGGCCGGAGATGATCACCACGGGCAGGTCCGGATAGGTGCGCTTGATGTAAGAGAGCACCTCCAGACCGTCGAGGCGGCTGCCCTGCAGCCAGATGTCGAGCACCACGAGGTGCGGGCGGCGCTCCTCGATCGCCTTCAGCGCCTCGTCGCTGTCGCGTGCCAGCCGTGCGCTGTGCCCTTCGTCTTCGAGGATGCCGGCGACGAGGTCGCGGATGTCGGCCTCATCATCGACGATCAGGATGTCTGCAGCCATCTGTCAGTGCTCCTTCGGCAGAATGGATGGGCCTAGTGGGCCGCGGCTTGTTCGGTTGGCGAATTGGGCGAGGCCGGACGGACCGGCCCGTGGTCGAGGACGAGCGGCAGGGTGATGCGCACCAGGGCGCCGTGCGGGCGTCCGGGGGCCGGCGGGGCATCCTCCAGCGACAGCGTTCCCCCGTGCTGCTCGGTAATCTTCTGCACCATGGCAAGGCCGAGACCGGTGCCTTTGTGTCCCTTGGTAGTGACGTACGGCTCGGTGAGGCGCACCCGGTTCTGTTTCGGCAGCCCCGTACCGTTGTCGATCACCTCGATGGTGACGCGGTCGGCCAGCGGCGTGAGGATCGTTTCGACCTTGCCCCGCCAGTTCGGATCGTCCTTCACCGCCGTCTCGCGCGCCGTCTCGACGGCCTCGCTGGCGTTCTTCACGAGATTTGTGACGGCACGCGTGATGAGACGGCGATCGATCGACATGTTCAGCGGCTTGTCGGGCAGGCTGAGCACGTAATCTATGTCGCGATGCCCCTCGCGGAACAGCACCACCGGCTCCTGCACCGCTTGGCGCAAATCGCTCGGCGCCATCTCGGGCTTGGGCATGCGGGCGAACTCGGCGAACTCGTCGACCATGGTCTTGAGGTCGCTCACCTGGCGCTCGATCGTCATCGTCAGCCGGTCGAACGTGTCGCGGTCGTTCTCGATGGTCTTGGAATATTTGCGCCGCAGGCGCTCGGCCGAGAGTTGTATCGGCGTGAGGGGGTTCTTGATCTCGTGCGCGATACGGCGTGCGACGTCCGCCCATGCTGCCGTGCGCTGGGCGACGACGAGGTCGGTCACGTCGTCGAAGGTGACGACCGATCCGACGTCCCCGTCGCTGGCGCGCTCGCGCGTCACCATCACCGCGAAAGTGCGCTCCTCGCCGCCGACGTAGAGCGACACCTCCTCCTGGGAGCGCTTCAGCGTGTGCTCGTCCTTCTTGTCGAGCACGGCGCCGAACGCGGGGATGGCCTCGCGCAATTTCTGGCCGATCAGATCGGCATCGCCGATCCCGAGCAGGTCGCCCGCCGCGCGGCTGACGAGCGTGATGCGGTCCTGGCTGTCGAGACCGATGACACCCGCCGAAACGCCCGAGAGCACCGCTTCCATGAAGTGACGCCGCTCGGTGAGCTGCTCGTTCGCGGTGACGAGCGCATCGCGCTGGTTTTTCAGCTCGCGCGTCATCGTGTTGAACGTTTGCGACAGCCGCCGCAGATCGCCCTCGCCACGCTTTTCGGGCAGCTCGATATTGAGGTTGCCCGTCGAGACCTGTTGTGCCGCGCCGATCAGGCGCCGGATCGGCGCCACGAAGCGCCCGGCAAACCACATGCCGATCCAGATGGCCGCGAGCACCGCGGTCATCGAGATCATCAGATACATGAGGCCGTGCGCGATCTTGAGGCCGCCGCGTGCCTTTCGCAGGCGGTTGAACTGGTCGGCGTTCTGCGCGGTGAGCTTCAGGTGCTCGATCACCTGCGGGCTCACGCCGCGCATCACGTAAAGATAGTTGCCGGGGTAGCGTTCGAGCCGGGCAACCGCGCCGACGCGATAGCTGCGGGCGCTGGGCATCAGCAGCGCGACCTGCCCCTCCGCCGCCTGGGCGATGGCGCTGCGGGGCGGGCTGACGTAGGGCAACCGGCTGTCGACGCTCGTCTCCACGACCGGCTGGCCGTTGCTGTCGATGATGTAGGCGGCGGGAAGATCGCGCAGGCCGGCCTGCACCATGACGAGGCGCTGCAGCCGCGCCGGATCGCCGGCGATCGAAGCCGCCGCCATGTCGAGGTCGCGCGCCATGTTGACGATGTCGGTGCGGATCACCTGACCATGCTCGTCGAGGTAGGCGTTGGCGACATCCGCGGAGCTGGCGACGATGGCGCGCGTGCTGGTCGCGAACCAGCCGTCGAGCGAGCGCGAGAAGGTGACGGTCGCGCCGATGGCGAGCAGCAGCGTCGGCAGGGCGGCGATGATGGAGAACAGCGCGACGATGCGAATGTGCAGGCGCGCGCCCGGTATGCGCTCTCGCCACGCGCGGGCGAGGCCGACGATCTGCCAGGTGAGCAGCGCGATCATCGAGATGATCAACAATACGTTGATCGCCAGGACGACCAGCACCACCTCGTTGCGCGGCCTGATCGGCGTCAGATCCGTGAGGATGAGGTAAGTCGCGAACGCCGAGACGAGCGAAAGCAGGACGAGGCACAGCCCGATCCAAAAGGCCCTGTCGCTCGGATTGAGCGCGGAATGGCCCTCCTCCAAGCTTTGACCTCGCTGTGGCGCAACCTGTACGGCCGTCATCAGCGCGCTTTCGTTGTATGGCCCGGGGGAGGCCGTTGCGTACCTGTCCGCCAACCGCTTGGGCCGCCGGGTGCGAAACCACAGCGAAACAACAGACTGTGACATTTTCGCGACGTGGCGGATTGGTAACGCCGCATGCCCCGGAAAGCAAGCCAGGAAGGAGATAGTCCGGGACTTTCAATGGCCAGTCGCGGGGCCCTAGGACTGCGGCGTGCGGAACACGCGTATATCCAGCGCCCGGATGCGGGACCGGAGCGTGTTGCGGTTGAGGCCCAAGAGCTCGGCGGCGCGGATCTGGTTGCCGCGGGTCGCCGCCAGCGCCGCCGTCAGCAGCGGCAGCTCGACCTGGCGAATGACGCGGTCGTAGAGGCCGGGCGGCGGTAGATCCTTACCGAAGCCGGCGAAGTATCCGGCGAGGTAGCGCTCGACCTGCTCGGAGAGATCCTTTGCCTCGTCGCCCCCATGGTCGTTCGCCTTCGCGGGCAACGCGTCGGCGAGCTCCTGCTCGATGATCTGGCGCGTGAGGGTGTCCTGCGTATAGAGCGCGGCGAGGCGGCGGACGAAGTTCTCCAGCTCGCGGACATTGCCGGGCCAGGGGTGCGCCTTCAGCCGGTCGATCGCCGCGGTCTCGATGGATTTCTGGCCGAGGCCGACGCGCGTCGCCTGGCGCAGGAAGTGGCGCACGAGATCGCCGACATCCTCCAGGCGTTCGCGCAACGGGGGAATGCGGATCGGGACGACGTTGAGGCGGTAGTAGAGGTCCTCGCGGAAAAGCCCCTGGGCGATCTGGGATTTGAGATCGCGGTGGGTGGCGGCGATGATGCGCACGTTGGTCTTGATCGGCGTCCGGCCGCCGACCGTTGTGTATTCGCCTTCCTGCAGCACGCGCAAAAGCCGCGTTTGCGCTTCGAGAGGCATATCGCCGATCTCGTCGAGGAACAGCGTGCCGCCCTCGGCCTGCTCGAAGCGGCCCTGGGTGCGGGTCTGGGCGCCCGTGAAGGCGCCCTTCTCGTGGCCGAACAGCTCGCTCTCGACCAACTCGCGCGGAATGGCCGCCATGTTGATCGCAACGAACGGCCCCTGGCGGCGGCGGCCGTAATCGTGCAGCACGCGGGCCACCAGCTCTTTGCCGGTGCCGCTCTCGCCGTTGATCATCACGGTGAGGTCGGTCTGCGTCAGGCGGGCGAGGACGCGGTAGATCTCCTGCATGGCCGGCGAGCGGCCGATGAGGGGCAGCTCCTCGTTCTCGATCTCCTGCGCGGGACGCTGCAGGCGCTGCCCGGGCTGGGTGAGTGCGCGGCCGACGATGGAGACCACCTCGTTGAGATCGAAGGGCTTGGGCAGATACTCGTAGGCGCCCTTCTCCGCCGCCGTGAGCGCCGTCATCAGCGTGTTCTGCGCGCTCATGACGATGATGGGAAGATCGGGCCGGATCTTCTTGATGCGCGGGATGAGGTCGAAGGCGTTCTCGTCCGGCATCACGACGTCGGTCAGCACGACGTCGCCCTCGCCCTGGCTCACCCAGCGCCATAGCGTCGTCGCGTTTCCCGTTGCCCGCGGCGCGTAACCGGCGCGTGCCAGTGCCTGGTTCAACACGGTGCGGATCGCGGTGTCGTCATCGGCGATGAGGATAGTGCCACGGGCCATGTCGGTTACCTCGGGCTGCGGCGAAGATTGCGGGCGAAGGATCGCGCCTCCATCGGAAGCAGGACGCGGAAGACGGTGCGGTCGGGCTCGCTGTCGAGCTCGATGATGCCGCCGTGGTCGTTGATGATCTTGGCGACGAGGGCGAGCCCCAGCCCCGTGCCGTTGGGCTTGGTAGTGACAAAGGGATCGAACAGATGCTCGCGCAGATTTTCGGGAACGCCGCCGCCGTTGTCCTCGATCTGGATCATCAGCGGCAGGCTGATGCGGGCGTCCGAGCCCGGCACGGAGAGGCGCACGCCGGGCCGGAACGAGGTCTGCATGATGATGCGGCCCTGGGACTTGTTATCGCCGATGGCCTCCACCGCGTTCTTCACGAGGTTCAGGATCGCCTGCACCAGCTTGTCGCGATTGCCGGGGACGGGCGGCAGCGAGGGGTCGTAGTCCTCGATGAAGCGGATGCCGCGGCCAAATCCGGATTCGCACAGCCGGCGCACATGGTCGAGCACGTCGTGGATGTTCACCGGCTCGGTGACGAGGGGACGTTCATCCCCGAAGACCTCCATGCGATCGACGAGATTGCGGATCCGGTCCGTCTCCGAGCAGATGAGCTGGGTGAGCGAACGGTCTTCATCGCCCAGCCCCTGCTCCAGAAGCTGGGCGGCGCCGCGGATGCCTGAAAGCGGGTTCTTGATCTCGTGGGCGAGCACCGCGGCAAGCCCCGAGACGGAACGGGCAGCCGCGCGGTGGGTGAGCTGACGCTCGATCATCTGCGCCATGTTGCGCTGCTGAAGCATCAGCACGACGAGGTCGGGATTGTCGGTCATGAGCCCCCCGTAGACGTCGACGAGCTTCGGGCTCTGAAACTTCGGTCCGGCCACCTCCACGCTATACTCGTTGAGCGTGACGCCCGAGTTGCGCACCTGCTCCACGAGGGCGAGCAGCGGGCACCCGAAGGCGACGACCTCGTCGAGCCTGGCGCGCTTCAGGAGCGCAATGCCGCTGGACAGGAACGCTTCGGCGGCCGCGTTCGCGTAGACAATGCGGTTGTCGGGGGCGAGCACGATGATCGGATGCGGCAGAGCCGCCAGCAGCAGATCGTGCTCCAGCGGCCGCCGCGAGGACGGAGAGCTGCGGGGCGTTGCTGTTGCCGCGGAGCTCATGCAGCGGCCTCCTGCGTGTCTTCGTAGAAGGCCGCCAGACCGTCCAGCGCGCGCCGGGGGTCCTCCTCCGTGCATAGCCGTCGGCGCCAGGCCTTCACGGTTTCGAGCGGGCGGCCGCTCTTCTCCAGATACCAGCCGATGTGCTTGCGCGCGTTGCGCAGCCCGAGTGCCTCGCCGTAGTGGTGCAGCATGGCTTCGACGTGGGCGCAGGCGATGGCCGACTGCTCGCGCATCGACGGCGGCGTGGGGCGCGTGCCGCGCGCCAGGAACTCCGCGATGCGCCCCGGCAACCAAGGCGCGCCATAGGCGCCGCGCCCGATCATTACGCCTGCGGCGCCGGATGCGCCGAGCGCCTCCGCTGCGTCCTCCGCAGAGGCGATATCGCCATTGACGATGACGGGAACCGCGACGGCGTCGCACACCTCGCGCACCGCGCTCCAGTCCGCGCGGCCCTTGAAGAACTGATTGCGCGTGCGCCCATGCACCGTGATCATCTGCACGCCCGCTTCCTCGGCGCGGCGTGCGAGTGCCGGCGCGTTGCGGTTCTTTTCATCCCAGCCGAGGCGCATCTTCAGCGTCACCGGAACCTTCACGGCGCGGACGACGGATTCGATCAACGAGAGCGCGTGGTCGAGATCGCGCATCAGCGCGCTGCCGGAAAGCTTGCCCGTCACCTCGCGGGCCGGGCAGCCCATGTTGATGTCGATGATATCGGCGCCCATGCCCTCGACGACCCGGGCGCCTTCCGCCATCCAGTGCGCCTCGCGACCGACGAGTTGTATGGCGCGAGGCGATAGCTCGGCCCCCTCGGTACGCCGCAGGACATCGGCGCGCTGGCGCAACAGCTCATCGCTGGCGACCATCTCTGAAACGACGAGGCCGGCTCCGAGGTCGTGGGCGAGCTTGCGGAACGGCAGGTCGGTCACGCCCGACATCGGGGCGAGCAGCACCCGATTGGGGACACTGCGGGGCCCGACCATGAGAGATCCGGGATTCTGCGTGGTCGTCGTGTGGGGTGTGCTCATATATTAGGCAGTAATATGTGTTGCACCTGATTTGAGCACGATACGGTGTCGACCGTTGTTTCGCAAGCGCGAACAAGTCCTGTGGGCGCCCAGAGGGTGCATTTGCTCAACGGCGCCGTACTGGATAAGCAGGCCAGGGCATTGCGACGGGTGTGACATGACGAAGACAGCGGCAGTCATCGTAGCGGCGGGCCGCGGATCGCGCGCCCGGACCGGTTCCGGCGCGGGCGAGGCTTTCCCCAAGCAGTACCAGCCCTTAGCGGGCCGCCCGGTTCTCGTGCACGCCCTGGAGGTGCTGGCGGCGCATCCCCGGATCGACCGGATCGTCGTCGTCTACAATCCCGCCGACGCAACCCTCTACGGGCAGGCGGTCGCCCCCTGGGCTGAACGCCTGATGCCGCCCGTCGCTGGCGGCGATACCCGCCAGGCCTCGGCTCTCGCCGGCCTGGAAGCGCTCGCGACGGCGGCGCCCGACCGGGTGCTGATCCACGATGCCGCCCGCCCGTTCCTCTCCGCCAAGCTCGTCGACGATCTCATCGACGCGCTCGATGGCGCATCCGGTGCGATCGCGGCGGAACCGGTGACCGATACGCTCAAGCGGGAGGGCGCCGCCGGCACGATCGAGGGCACCGTCGACCGCGCGGGGTTATGGCGGGCGCAGACACCGCAGGCGTTCCAGTTCTCAGCTATCCTCGACGCCCACCGGCGCGCCGCCGCCGAGGGCCGCGACGACTTCACCGACGATGCGGGGCTTGCCGAATGGGCCGGATTGCCCGTGCGCCTCGTTGCCTCCGGGGGGAACAACATGAAGCTCACGACGGCCGCCGACATGGACCTCGCGGAGCGACTGCTGCAATCGCGCGTCACGTTCGAACCGCGCGTCGGCACCGGGTTCGACGTCCACCGCTTTGCGCCCGGCGACCACGTCTGGCTGTGCGGCGTAGCCATCCCGCACACCCAACGCCTCGAGGGCCACTCCGACGCCGATGTCGGATTGCATGCGCTCACCGATGCTCTGCTGGGCGCCATCGGTGACAGCGACATCGGACAGCACTTCCCGCCCAGCGACGAGCGGTGGCGCGGCGCGCGTTCGCACATTTTCCTCACGGACGCGGCGGAGCGCGTGCGCAGTCGCGGCGCCCGCATCTCCAACGTCGACGTCACGTTGCTCTGCGAGGCCCCGAAAATCGGGCCGCACCGGCAGAAAATGGGCGCTGCGATCGCGGAAATCCTTGGCATCGAGCCCGGCCGCGTCGGCATCAAGGCGACGACGATGGAGCGGCTCGGCTTCATCGGGCGCGAGGAAGGCATCGCCGCCATGGCCAGCGCGACCGTGCTCGTGCCGACCAGGGCGCTTTGACACGCTCCAAGTTGCCGTTCCCCATTTGACCCCTGCGACAGAATCGCGGCATCAAAACGTAATGGGTGGTTGTATGACCACGAACTCGGGGGCCGACATGAACGTGATGACCAACACGCTGGAGCGCAAGCCGGTCGAGACCGCCAGCATCGCCGACATCGCCGAGACAACCGCGAACGCCTGTCTTGCTACGCGCGTGCGCCAGCTTTCGCGTATCGTCACGCGCGTCTACGACGATGCGATGCGGCCGCTCGGTATTACCGCTAGCCAGTACACGCTGCTTGCGCAGCTCGCGGCGCGCGATGCGATCACTGCGGTCGAGATCGGACACGAACTCGACATCGAAAAATCGACGCTTTCACGCAACCTGAAGCGTCTGCTGGCGCTGGGCCACATCAACATGGATCCGCCGGCCGGCCGTCGCGGGCGCGGCCTGCATTTGACACCGAAGGGCCAGGCGGTTCTGAAGGACGCTTTCCCCATCTGGCAGGATGCGCAGAAGCGCGCGTTCAATGTGATGGGCGCCGAGAGCCTCAACGTTCTCGACGGCCTTCTGCACCAGGCCGAGAAGCTGGCGCCGGCCTAAAGGCCCAAAGGCTCGTTTGACCTCGGACGGGGTTCGCAGGACTATCGACGGGCGGTGCCAGCGGCGCCGCCCGTTTTCTGTTGCGACGGCACACCCGTGAGGCCCATGAGCACAATCTTTCCTGCCGAACTCTATGACGAGGCTCGCGCGCTACTGGACGAGCTGCAACGCCACGCGCTGCTCGTCGTGACGGCGGAGAGCTGCACCGGCGGTCTCGTTGCGGGTCTACTGACGGAGATTCCGGGCTCGTCCGGCATGGTGGAGCGCGGCTTCGTCACCTACTCCAACGCGGCCAAGACGGAGCTGCTCGGCGTGCCCGCCGAAATGATCGACCGCCACGGGGCAGTGAGCGAGGAGGTCGCGCGCGCCATGGCAGACGGAGCCCTCTCGCGCACGCCGGCACATATCGCGGTCTCGGTCACGGGCATTGCGGGACCCGACGGAGGCACGGCGGAAAAGCCCGTTGGGCTCGTCTACCTCGGCGTTGCGGCCAAGGGGGAGAAGACGCAGGTGCGCGAATGCCGCTTCGGCGACATCGGCCGCCAGGCGGTACGTCTTGCATCCGTGCGTGAGGCGCTCGATCTGCTGCGGAGCGCTGTGAAACCGGGTTTGCCCCATGATTGACCGCAGGCGCCTTCTCGGCGGCGCATCCGCTGCCCTCGTCACGTTGGCGTTTCCAGGCGCCGCGCCCGGTGCCGATATGACCGTCCGCGAGCTCGCCGAACGGCTGCACGGGGCAGACCGCGCCACGCCGTTGCAACTGCGCGGACTCGATCTTCACGAGCTCGACCTGAGCGGCCTCGACTTCAAGGCGGCATCGCTCGCGGGCAGCAATCTTTTCGGGGCGGATCTTTCCGGCACCGATCTCAGCGGCGCCGATCTGCAGGGCGCGCGGCTCGACCGCGTCGTCATCATCGGTACGCGCTTCGACGGCGCCAATCTCACCGATACGAGCTTCCTGCGGCCTTCGAGCTCTGCCGGGCTCACGGTGCGTGAGGGCGAGGCGGCGAGCTTTGCCGCCGCCAAGCTCACGCGCTCGCGCATTTTCGGCCGCTTCAGCCGCGCGAACTTCTCCGGTGCCGATCTTTCCGGCGCGAAGTTCTCGCCCTTCAACAAGACAGGATTCATCGAGAACCTGTGGCGCACGGAGCTTGCAGGCGCGGACCTTTCGCGGGCCAATCTCGCCGGCGCGGACCTCACCTATGCGCTGCTTTCCTTCGCCAACTTGCGGGGCGCAAATCTCACGGGCGCAACGCTCGCGCGTGCCGATCTTTCACGGGCCGACCTGACGGGGGCGGACCTCACGGGGGTCGATTTCGCGCAGGCCGACCTCGATGGCGCAATCCTCACTGGCGCGCACGGACTTGCGACGGCGTTCGGCCTCGACAGCGCGCGCAACGTCGAACGCATCGTGCGCTGAGCGCTCAGGCCAAGGGCGGAGCGGATGCATTCCCGTACAGCACACGCGCGCGCGCCTCGAATGCGTCGGTGTATTTGCGCACGGCTTTGTCGAACACCACGCCCATCAGCATCGACAGCATCTTGGAGGCGAACGCGTAGTCGATATAAAAATGCACTTCGCAGCCACCACCTGGCATATCGCGGAAGCGCCAGCGGTTGGTGAGACGCTGAAACGGGCCATCGATCTTTACGACGTCGATCTCGCCCCGCTGGGGCCGTAGCGTGACGTGGCTGGTGAAGGTCTCGCGGATCGCCTGATAGCCGACAGCCATCACGGCGGTGAGCGTCGTATGCGTAGATCCTTCCTCGCGCGCTGTGACCGCGAGGCTCTCGCAGAGCGGCACGAACTGCGGATAGCGTTCGACGTCCGCGACCACGGCGAACATCTGGTCGGCGGTGAAGGGAACGCGCCGCGTCGTCTCGAAAGTGGGCAAATCTGAAGCGCTCCGTGAAGCTCAGGCTCAGGTCAGACTCTCGGATCAGACTCGCGATCAGACTCTAGCGCTCGCCGTGGCGCGTCGCGCCGCCTGCAATTTCGCGAAGTCATCGCCTGCGTGGTAGGACGAGCGCGTCAATGGGCTTGCGGCGACCAGCAGAAACCCCTTGGCGACGGCGATCTGGCGCAGAGCGTCGAACTCCGACGGCGGCACGAAACGCTCAACCGGCGCATGGCGCGGGCTCGGCTGCAGATACTGGCCGATGGTGAGAAAGTCGACACCGGCCGAGCGCATGTCGTCCATCACCTGCATGATCTCTTCACGCGTCTCGCCGAGACCGACCATGATTCCCGACTTGGTGAAAAGATTGCGGTCGAACTCCTTTGCGCGCTGCAACAGGCGGAGCGAATGGAAGTAGCGCGCACCGGGACGGATCGACAGGTAAAGGCGTGGCACGGTTTCGAGGTTGTGATTGAAGACATCCGGCCCCGCCGCCAGCACGGTCTCGAGCGCGGCGTCCTTGCGCAGGAAGTCAGGGGTGAGGATTTCGACGGTGGTCGCAGGCGCCGCTGCGCGAAGTGCGGTGATGACAGCCGCGAAATGCACCGCACCACCGTCCGCGAGATCGTCGCGATCGACCGACGTGACGACGATGTGGGTGAGGCCGAGCGCGCGTGCCGCTTCCGCGACCCGCGCCGGCTCGCTGGGATCGAGCGGCCGCGGCATGCCGGTGCGCACGTTGCAGAACGCGCAGGCGCGCGTGCACGTGTCGCCCATGATCATGAAGGTGGCGTGGCGCTTGGCCCAGCACTCGCCGATGTTGGGGCAGCCCGCTTCCTCGCAGACGGTCGTGAGTCCATGGCCGCGCACGATGCCGGCGGTTTCCGCGTGGGCAGCCGAACCCGGCGCGCGCACGCGGATCCACGAAGGCTTGGCAAGGCGCTTCGGCGCAGCGGCCGGCTCGGGCGCGGCGGCTGGCGAAACGCTTGATTTGGCCGGCATGTTCACGGGCAAGCTCCGCTGCTGGTGTGTCGGCTCATTCTAGGCCGCCTTGGATCGATGGCAAATCTCCGCCGAAGCCGCATCAGCGTCCGATAATCCGGGCCAGGACGATGACGAGGATGGCGCCGATGGTCGAGACGAGCACCAGGTGCACCCACGGCCAATCGGCGAGGGATGGAAGCTTGAGCAGGCCCGCTTGGACCAGCGCGCCGCCGACGAAGGCGCCGATGATGCCGACGAAAATGTCGCGGATGATGCCGCCGCGGCCGCCCAACAGGGTGGAGGCGATCCAGCCGGCGACGAGGCCGTTCAGCGCCATGACGATCCACGGCGTATAAGCTGCGTAGTCTTCCATGTCCCGCCCCTCCTCCCGTCCCGTGCCCTACGCGATAAGGCGCGCCAGCAGCACGACGATGACGGCGCCAGCCGTCGCCGTGATGATCTCGGAAACGAACTTGTTGCCAATCCCGAGATCTATTTTCAGCGCATCGAACAGATAGCCGCCGACGAAGGCGCCGATGATGCCCGTGATCAGATAGCGCAGGATGCCACCGCCGCCTCCGATCAGCACCGATGCGAGGAAGCCGGCGATGATGCCGATGGCAGCGAAAACCAATAGCGCACGCGTTTCGATATTCATGGCGTCTTCCCTCCGCTGTCAGCCCGGCGATTTCGACGCCGGTGGAATGTGCAGTGCGTGTCCGTAGGCCGCCAGTACGCTCTCGCCCATCGTCTCCGAAAGCGTCGGATGCGGGAAGACCGTGCGCATCAGGTCTTCCTCGGTCGCCTCGAGTTGCATTGCGATGACGAAGCCCTGGATCAACTCGGTGACTTCCGCGCCGATCATGTGCGCGCCGATCAGCTCGCCCGTCGTGGCATCGAAGATCGTTTTGACGAGGCCTTCCTTCTCACCGAGCGCCAGCGCCTTGCCATTGGCGCGGAAGGGAAAGCGGCCCACGCGCACCTTGCGCCCATCCGCGGTGGCGCGGGCTTCCGTCAGACCGACGGAGGCGATCTGCGGGCTGCTGTAGGTGCAGCCCGGAATGCGGATCTTCATCAGCGGCTCGACGGGGAGGCCCTTGATCGCCTCGATGCAGATGACGCCCTCGTGCTCGGCCTTGTGCGCCAGCATCGGCGCGCCGGCGACATCGCCGATGGCGTAGATGCCGGCGACGCTCGTCCGCCCAACTCCGTCGGCCAGGATGCAGCCGCGGTCGATCTTGACGCCAAGCGCTTCGAGGCCAAGTCCCTCCGTGTTGCCGACGACACCCACCGCGGAGATTAGCCGATCGGCGGTGATTTCCTCGCGCTTGCCGTCGCCATGTTCAACCGTTGCGGTGATCGTCTCCGCGTCGCGCCGCACAGATGCGACCTTGCCGGCGGTGATGATGCGAATGCCAGCCTTCTCGAACGCCTTGCGGGCGAGCGCGGCGATCTCCGCATCCTCGGCAGGCAATATCTCGCCGAGCAGCTCGACGACCGTCACCTCGCAGCCCAGCGCGCGATAGAAGGATGCAAATTCGATCCCGATGGCACCCGAGCCGGCGATCAGCAGCGAGCGCGGCAGGACCGGCGGTAGCATCGCCTCGAAGTAGGTCCATATCAGCTTGCCGTCCGGCTCGAGCCCCGGCAACGCGCGGGGCCTCGCGCCCGTGGCGATAACGATGTGCTTGGCATTATAGCGGCCCGGGCCCCGAGCATCCTTCGGCGGGTCCGGGTTCTTGCGTCCCGTGTCGCCCGGCGCGCTCACCTCGACGGTGCCGTTCCCACGCAGGACGGCGTTGCCCCAGATGACATCGACGCCGTTCTTCTTCAGCAGGAAGCCGACGCCGGCGTTGAGCTCGCGCGATACGGCCCGCGAGCGCTCGACCATCGCCGCCAGGTCGACGGTCGGCGTGCCCGATACGCGCACGCCGAAAGCGCCCGCCTCCTCCACGCTGCGGAAGACCTCGCCGGAGCGCAGCAGCGCTTTGGTGGGAATGCACCCCCAATTGAGGCAGATGCCGCCGAGGTGAGCGCGTTCGACAACCGCGGTTCGCATCCCGAGCTGCGCGGCCCGGATCGCCGCAACGTAGCCGCCCGGTCCTGCGCCGATGATGATGACGTCGTAGTCGCTACTGCCCATGGCGTTCGCGCCTTGCGCTCATAAAGCAAGGCCTCGGGGTCGTCCGACACCGAGGCCCGTTCTTCCATCATGCCCGATCGCGGCGCCGCCAGCCCGATCACACGTGGCAGCGCGCGCCGAGGTATTTGTCCAGCAACTGGTTATAGAGATCCGCTTTCGCCTTCTGCGCGGGCGATAGCTTCTGACCGGACGTTTGCCGCTCCACGAGGGACTGCACGCCCTCCTTGTCGAGGCGGGTGAGATTCGAGCGAATGGATTGGCAGGTTTCGCCGCCGGACAGTGCCTGTGGTCCGGGGTCGCCGTTGCCGGTGTTACCGGCACAGCCCGCGAACAACACAGCAATAGCGCCCGCGACAGCTCCGTTCAAAGCCCGCGCCCGCTGACTGTTGCCTGACACCATGCCCTCCATTGGCAGTAGGAAGCCAAGGGCGTTTTTCACCACACGCACAACCGCCGTGCAACCCTTCTCATCGGCCTGTGCCGAAATGTTCAAGGCGCCCACCGCCATAAAGGCGGTAAAGGCGCCTGGAAGCATAAAACAAATGCCGCGTTTAGGGCGTCTGGAACGGGCCATCGGCCTTCGTGGCGTCGGTTGCCTGTGGCAACATCGCAGCAGCCATCGGCTTCTGCGTCGGCACCGGAGGCTTGGCCGCCGTCTTCGCAGTGTCTGCCGCAGCGGTGGTCGTCGCTGCCGGCTCGGCGGGAGTCGCGGCGGCTACGCGCGGCGGATAGCTCGAGCACTTCGTCTGGAATTCGGTGTTGGCTTTATTGAGCTCGTCCGCCTTCGCAAGGTCCGTGGATTTGAGCTTGTACTTCTTCGCGGCGGCCTTCGAGACTTTGTCGGAGACGCCTTCGGAATTCAGCCCCTCGATCTGCGAAGCGAGCGTGAGGCAGAGCGCTTCGGTCGACTTTGCGGCCGTTTGCGTTTGTGCGGAGGAATTGATCGAGCCTGTATTGAGGCCCGAGGTAAGGCCGCCGTCTGCGCAGCCTGCCAGGAGGCAGGCAAGCACCGCGGTTAGTGCAGCTGAGCGCGCCGTCATTGGGTTTCACTCCAAGAGCTAGAGTCGGTCACCAGGTACGCCCACTGAATTTCCCGCTTCTAGTCTTGCCCCGGGGCAGCGGCAAGCAAGTGCCCTATTCTTACGCTTTTCGAAGCCCGGCAGCATGCGCTTACCTGGGGAAAATCTCCCGGGCGTGCTTCCAGCGCCACAGGTGAGGCCCGGTTGCCGAGTTGTCCGGACCCTTGGCTCTGGAGTGTGATTCGCTGGGGCGGGCGCAGGACGGGCTAAACGAGCATCCGGACCGGATCCTCCACGAAGGCCTTGAATGCCCCCAGCAGCTCCGCGCCGATGGCGCCATCGACTACCCGGTGATCGCACGACAGCGTCACGTTCATCATGCTCGCCACCTCGATGGCGTCGCCGGCCACAACGGGGCGGCGCTCGGCCGCCCCTATGGCGAGGATCGTGGCATGGGGTGGGTTGATGACCGCGTCGAAGCTCTTGATGCCGTACATGCCGAGGTTCGAGATGGACGTCGTGCCGCCCTGGTACTCGTGCGGCGCGAGCCGGCGCTTGCGGGCGCGCTCGGCGAGGTCGCGCATCTCGTTGGAAATCTCCGATAGCGTCTTCATCTCGGCGTGCCGCACGACCGGTGTGAAGAGACCGCCCTCGATGGCGACCGCCACTCCCACGTCGGAGTACTTGTGGCGGAGCGTGCCGCCCTCGGTCCAGGTCACGTTCGCGGCGGGCACTTGCTGCAAAGCGAGGGCCAGTGCCTTGATCAGGAAGTCGTTCACCGAAAGCTTATAGGCGCGCGGACCTTCCGGCGGCGAAGCTTCGTTCATGCGCGCGCGGGCGCGCAACAGCTCGTCGATGCGGCACTCGATCGAAAGGTAGAAATGGGGGATCGTCTGCTTGGCGAGGGTGAGGCGCTCGGCGATCACGCGGCGCATCTTGTCGTGGGGAACGAGCTCGTAGCTTCCGGTGTCGTAGAGGGCGAGGATCTTGTCGTCCGCGAGCGCCGCCGGCGGAGTTGAGGTCGTCGCCAATTCGCGGTGGGCGTTCGTGCGTGCGCCGGCAGCCGTGCCGCCGCTTTTAATCGCCGCCTCGACGTCACGCTTGATGATGCGTCCGTGGGGGCCAGAGCCGTTGAGTGCATCGAGGGCCAGTCCCGCCTCTTTCGCAAGGCGCCGGGCGAGCGGGGAGCTGCGCGGGCGCTCCTTTGCGGCGGCGGTGCTCATGGCGTTTGCTCCCCTCGTCCCGGCAAGCCTTCGTGGGACTGCAGGCCTTCCTTGGACCAGTCGTGGAGGAAGGTCAGATATGCCAGAGCGACATAGACGGCGATGCCGATGATCCAGCCGGTCACGACGCCCAGCTCCTGCTGCGACAACGGCAAGCCCGTTTCCAGCGGCATCGGATTGCGCAGGCTGCCGGCGGGAACAACCGGCGCCGGCA
>Ga0180222_1000303_pt1 | contig 78187 bp, 67 predicted proteins | sample eDN5th37CKraftOP_FD_151336 | JGI IMG/M metagenome (GOLD analysis project Ga0180222, IMG submission 151336) | Enriched Organic Plus compost microbial communities from Emeryville, California, USA - eDNA 5th pass 37_C Kraft OP (version 2) (version 2) ... | reverse complement strand
GCGACGTTCCGGGCGATCAGCGGCGAGGAGTTCCGCCGCGCCTTGCGCGCGGCGCAGGATTTGGCGGCCGTCTTCGGCCAGGACATCCGATCGGCCGCGACGCAGCTCGGCAAGGCGCTCGAAGACCCGATCCAGGGCCTGACCGCGCTTCGCCGGGTGGGCGTCTCGTTCACCGCCGCCCAGCGCGAGACGATCAACGAAATGGTCCGCATGGGCGACATCGCCGGCGCCCAGCGGGCGATCCTCGAAACCCTCGAACGGCAGGTGGGCGGCGCCGGCGTTGCGGAAGCCGGCGGCGTCACGGGCTCGTTCCACCGCGCCAAGGCGGCGCTCGGCGATTTTCTCGCGACATTGGCGGAAGTGAGCGGCGCGGCCGGCGTCGCCGAAGGGGCGATGAACAGCCTCGCCGCCGGCGTGAACCGCCTCACCGGCGCGCTTCAGGCGATGAACGACGAGGGCGATGTCGGCCAAGTGGTCGTGGGCCTCAATCGCCAGCTCATCGAAGCGCAGGATCGCCTCACCCGCTTCGAGGAGACCGGCAACCGCCGCGCGGCGGCGATCGCGCGCGCCCGGATCGCCGATCTCGAAGCGCGGATCGAGGCCGTCATCGAGCGCGGTCGCCAGGAAGTGGCCGCGATGGAAACGGCCGAAGCCAATCGCCGGACCGCCGAAATCGAGGCGAGGACCGAAAAGGGCTTCGACCGGCTTCGCGAACTGCGCAAGGAACTCGAAGGCCTCGCGACGCCGGAAGAGCGCCTTGCCGCGATCAACACCCGCCTTGCCGAGACCATCGCCCAGCTCGAGACGCTGCGCACGGCCGGAAATACCGGCGCCATCGACGAGGCCATTGCCGCCGCGCAGGAGATCGCGCGCCGGCAGATCGACGCCTTCGAGAAGCCGGCGCGCGAAGCGGCTGAGCGCGAGGCGGCGAAGACGCGCGAATTGATCGACGAGCTGACGCGCTCGATTGCGCAGTTCGGAGACGAGCGGGCGAAGTTCGTCGAGCGGTTCGTTTCGCGCCTGGGCGACAGCGCGACGGCCGCGCAGCGCGCGGAGGTCGAGAGGCTTGCCAACAGCCTGTACGATTTGGAGCAGGCGCAGAAGAAGACCGCGGAAGCGGAGCGCGAAGCCGAGCGCCTGCGGACCGAAGCGCAATCGGTCTATCGCTCGGTCCGAACGGCGGCCGAAGAGTATGCCGAGACGCTCGCGCAATTGGACAAGCTGCTCGCCGCCGGGGCGATCTCGCATGAGATCTATGCGCGGGCGGTAGCGCGCGCCCAGGAACGGCTGGAGAGCCTCGAACGCACCGAGCGGCGGCGCCTCCTGCGCGAGTCGGGCGACCTGTTCGGGCCCGCGCGCGCCTTCCTCGATGAATATGTCGAGAAAGCCGGCACCACGGCCAAGCTGATCGAGCAAAGCTTCTCCAAGGCGTTCTCGACGGCGGAAGAGGCGGTTGCGCAATTCGTCCGCACCGGCAAGCTCGAATTCTCCTCGCTGGTGAGCTCGATGCTCGCCGATCTGGCGCGGCTGTCGATCCGCCAGGCCGTCCTGGCGCCGCTCGCCAACTGGCTGGGGAATTTCCTCGGCGGCCTGGGCGGCGGCTTTTCGGCCTTCCGCCTGCACGAGGGCGGCATCGCCGGCCGCGACGGCGCGCCAGGCCTTGCGCCGGCCTATGCGTTCGTCGGTGCGCCGCGCCTGCACGACGGCGGCGTCGCCGGCCTGCGGCATGACGAGGTGCCCGCCATTCTCCAGCGCGGCGAGCGCGTGCTTTCGCGCCGCGAAGCGCGCGATTGGGATCGGCGGCGCATGGTGCTGATCAACATCGCCACGCCCGATCTCGAAAGCTTCCGCCGCTCGCGCACGCAGATCGCCTCCGACATCGCGCGGGCGGTTGCCTTCGGATCGCGAGGGTTGTGATGGCGTTTCACGAGGTGCGGTTTCCCGACGACATCAGCCGCGGCGCGCGCGGCGGACCCGAGCGCCGAACGCGCATTGTGGAACTCGCAAGCGGCGACGAAGAACGCAACTCGCCCTGGGCCGACAGCCGCCGCCGCTACGACGCGGCCTACGGCATCCGGCGCGCCGACGATCTCGCCGCCGTGGTGGCGTTCTTCGAGGCGAGGCACGGCAGGCTCTATGGCTTCCGCTGGAAGGATTGGAGCGACTACAAGTCGTGCCTCCCTTCGGCATTGCCTTCGGCGACCGACCAGATCATCGGCGAGGGCGACGGAAGCACAACGCAGTTCCAGCTCGTGAAGGTCTACGCGAGCGGCGCGCAAAGCTATTCTCGGCGGATCGTGAAGCCGGTTGCCGGAACGGTTCTCCTCGCGCTCGACGGCATTGCGCAAGGATCGGGATGGAGCGTCGATCCTTCAACCGGCGTCGTGTCCTTCGCGGCCGCGCCCGGCAACGGCGTGATCGTCACCGCCGGCTTCGAATTCGACGTTCCCGTTCGCTTCGATACCGACCGGCTCGACGTGACGCTCGATATCGAACGCATGGGCTCGATCGCTTCCATTCCGCTCGTCGAGATCAGGCGATGAGGATTCTGCCGGCAGCATTCCAAGCCCATCTCGACGGCGGCACGACGACGCTCGCCTGGTGCTGGCGGATCGAACGCGCCGACGGCGAGGTCTTCGGCTTCACCGACCACGACCGCCCGCTCGCCTTCGGCGGCACGGCCTACGAACCGGAATCCGGCTTCTCGGCGTCCGAAATCCGCGCCGGATCGGAATTGGCCGTCGATGCGCAGGAGGCGCAGGGCGTGCTCACGTCGGATCGCATCACCGAGACCGACATTCTCGACGGACGCTGGGACAATGCGATGATCGAGGTCTGGCGCGTCAACTGGGCGGACGTTTCCCAGCGCACGCTCATGCGCCGCGGCAATATCGGCCAGGTCCGGCGCGGCAAGGCGGCCTTCATCGCCGAGGTCCGCTCCCTCGCCCATGTGCTCAACCAGACCGTCGGCCGCACGTTCCAATATTATTGCGACGCCGCGCTCGGCGATGCGCGCTGCGGCGTCGATCTCGACGATGGGGCGTATCGCGGCGCAGGCAGCATTGTCACCGTCATCGCCGATCGCGTGTTCGAAGCCTCCGGAATCGAAGGATTTGCCGCCGGCTGGTTCGAGCTCGGCTTCCTCGAATGGACGAGCGGCGCCAATGCCGGGCGCCGCGCCGAAATCGCGCGGCATGCCGTCGGCGGCGGCCAGGTTCTCATCGAATTGTTCGAAGCGCCGGTGCGGACGCTTGCGGCGGGCGACGGCTTCGTGATCCGCGCCGGCTGCGACAAGCAATTCGCGACCTGCAAATCGAAGTTCGGCAACGTCGTGAATTTCCGGGGCTTCCCGCATATGCCGGGCGACGACGTGGTGCTCCGCTACGCGAACCGGGGCGACGCCAACACCGGCCGCCCGCTCTGATCGGCAGACGAATCTCATGGCGAACGAATGCATGGCGCCGCGCCGCGCGGCCGATCCCGCGCGCGTGGTTTCGGCCGCGCTCGAATGGCTCGGCACGCCCTATCACGATCAGGCAAGCATCAAGGGGCTCGGCTGCGATTGCCTCGGGCTTGCCCGCGGCGTCTGGCGCGATATCGTCGGGCCCGAGCCCATGGCGCCGCCGCCCTATTCGCGCGACTGGGGCGAGGTCGGCGCGCGCGAAACCTTCGCCGAAACGGTCCGGCCTTATCTGATCGAGATCGATCCCGGCGAGGCGGGCCCGGGGGCGCTCGTGCTCTTCCGCATGCGGCGCGGCGCGCCGGCGAAGCATTGCGGAATCGTCCTCGACGACGGCCGCTTCGTCCATTCCTACGAGCGCACCGGCGTGGTCGCCATGCGCTTCGATCGCGCCTGGCGCCGCCGCGTGGCATTCGCCTTTCTCTTCCCGGAATCCGCCTGATGGCTTCGGTTGTCCTCAATGTCGTCGGCGGCGCCATCGCCGGCCCGATCGGCGCCGCCGTCGGCTCGATCATTGGCGCGGTCATCGACAGCCGCATCGTGGCGGCGCTCACGCCCACGCAGCGCATCGAAGGCCGGCGCCTCGAGGATGTGCGGGTCACAACATCGACCGAAGGCGCGGTGATCCCGCGCGTTTATGGCCGCATGCGGATCGGCGGCAACGTCATCTGGGCCACCGACTTCCGCGAGGAGCGGCGCGTCACCCGCCAGGGCGGTGGCGGCAAGGGTGGCGGCGGGGGTGGCGGCGGCGTGGAGGTCACCGAGTATTTCTATTTCTGCAGCTTCGCCGTGGCGTTGTGCGAGGGCCCAATCTCCGGGATCGGCCGCATCTGGGCCGACGGCAAGCCGTTCGACGTGCGCGGCGCCGTCTATCGCGTCCATCGCGGCACCGAGGACGAAGAGCCCGACCCGCTGATCGCCCAGAAGATGGGCGCGGGCAACGCGCCGGCCTATCGCGGCACGGCCTATGTCGTCTTCGACGATTTGCCGCTCGAAAAGTTCGGCAACCGGATTCCGCAGCTCTCGTTCGAGGTCTTCCGTCCGCTCGACGATCCCGAGTCCGCCGAGCAGGTCATCCGCAGCGTCAACATGATCCCCTCGGCCGGCGAGTTCGTCTATGCGACCGAGCCGATCCTGCGCGGCGCCGATGGCGAAACGCGCGCCGAAAACGTCAATTCCTCGGAAGGCGAGCCGGACTTCATCGTCTCGCTCAATCATCTCGAAGCCGTCGCGCCGAACGTCGAATCCGTGGCGCTCGTGGTCTCGTGGTTCGGCACCGATCTGCGCTGCGGGGAATGCCTGATCCGCCCGGGCGTTGAGGTCGCATCGAAGTCCACGACGCCCAAGAGCTGGTCGGTGAACGGCGTAAGCCGCGCCGCCGCGCATCTCGTAAGCCGCCTGCCCGGCACCGACGATCCCGCCTATGGCGGCACGCCGGCTGACTTCGCGGTGGTGCAGGCGATCAAGGAACTGAAGGCGCGCGGCTATCGCGTGACCTTCTATCCCTTTGTCCTCATGGACGTGCCGAGCGGCAACAGCCTGCCCGATCCGTATTCCGACAACGCCGCCGCGATCGGCCAGCCGCGCTATCCCTGGCGCGGGCGCATCACCTGCTCGCCGGCGCCGGGCTATGCCGGAAGCCCGGACAAGACCGGCGCGGCTGCCGCGCAGATCGCCGCGTTCTTCGGCGGCGCCCAGCCGTCGGATTTTCTTGTTTCCGGCGAAACGGTTTCGTGGATCGGCGATCCCGACGAGTGGGGGTTTCGCCGCATGATCCTGCACTATGCGCATCTCTGCGCGGCGGCGGGCGGCGTCGATGCGTTCCTCATCGGTTCCGAATTGCAGGCTCTGACACAAGTGCGATCCTCGGCCTCAGCATATCCGGCGGTCGGAGAATTGCAGTCGCTGGCGTCGGCAGTGCGCTCGATTCTCGGTTCGGGAACGAAGATTTCCTATGCCGCCAACTGGTCCGAGTACTTCGGCCACCATCCGCAGGACGGCTCGGGCGACGTGTTCTTTCATCTTGATCCGCTGTGGGCCGATTCGAGCGTCGATTTCGTTGCGATCGACAATTACATGCCGCTCTCCGACTGGCGCGACGGCTTCGGCCATGCCGACGCGATTGCCGGCTGGCGCTCGATCCATGATCGCGAATATCTCGAAGCGAACATCGAGCGCGGCGAAGGCTTCGACTGGTACTATGCGAGCCAGTCCGATCGCGACGCGCAGACCCGCACGCCGATCACCGACGGCGCCTACGGCAAGCCGTGGGTCTTCCGCTTCAAGGACGTGCGCGCGTGGTGGTCGAACCCGCACTTCAACCGCCCGGGCGGCGTCGAAAGTGGAACGCCGACCGCCTGGGCGCCGCAATCAAAGCCGATCCGCTTCACGGAAGCCGGATGTCCGGCGGTCGATAAGGGCACGAACCAGCCGAACGTCTTCGTCGACCCGAAATCGTCCGAAAGCAACCTGCCGTACTACTCGCGCGGCGCGCGCGACGATTTCATTCAGCGCCGCTACGTCGAGGCGCTCTATCACTATTGGTCCGCCAACAATCCGATCTCCTCCGTCTATGGCGGCCCGATGATCGAATTGGGCGAGCTCTCCATCTGGACATGGGACGCGCGCCCCTATCCCGCCTTTCCCGGCCGCGCCGATGTCTGGGGCGATGTCGAGAACTGGCGGCTCGGGCATTGGCTGAACGGCCGGCTCGGCGCCTCGGGCCTCGCCGCGCTCGTCCGCGAAATCTGCCGCCGCGGCGGCCTGCCGGATTCCGAGATCGACGTGGCGCGGCTTGCCGCCACCGTGCCCGGCTATCTGATCGATGCGCTCGAAAGCGCGCGCGGCTCGATCGAGCCGCTCGCCCGGTTCTATGGCTTCGATGCCGTCGAATCCGACGGCGCCATCCGCTTCGCGCCGCGCGGCGGCATGCCGGTGGCCGTGATCGGGCCGGACGATCTCGTCGCCGCGCGCCGGCGCGAGGACGAGGACATCGAGTTCACCCGTGCGCAGGAAACCGAGCTGCCGCTCGCCCTGAAATGGCGGCTCGTTCGCGCCGACGAAGAATATGAGGGCATGACGGTCGAAGCGCGCCGGATCACCGTCGATACGGCGCGCATCCGCAGCGAGAATTTCCAGATCGCCGCGCCCGGCGCCGAGGCCGATGCACGCTGCCGCCGCGCGTTGTTCGAGGCCTGGATCGAGCGCGAGCAGGCAACCTTCGCCTTGGCGCCGTCGCGGCTCGCCCTGGAGCCGACCGATGTCGTGCTGATCGAGCACGACGGCCGGCAATTGGAGTTCCGGCTGCGGTCGGTGGCGGATACCGACTCGCGCGCGATCGAGGCCGTGCGCACCGACGCCGTGATCTACGGCGCAAGGCCGGGGCCGGAACGGACGCCGTCCCTTCCGGAGCCGATCGTCTACGGCCCGCCGGTGGCCGCCTTGATGGACTTGCCGGTCGTCACTGAGGGTGTGCCGGCGCACCGCCCCTATGCCGCCGTGCATGCATCCCCATGGTACGGCCGGGCGGCGGTCTATCGCAGCGCGACGCAGAACGGCTTCACCCTGCTCGACGCGATCGGCCGGCCGGCGCGCATCGGCGCGCTCGCCTTCGACTTCTATTCGGGGCCCTATGCCCGCTTCGACCTCGGCAACGAGATTTATGTCGATCTCCTCTCCGGAACGCTCGAAAGCGTCACCGATATCGAGCTGTTCGCGGGCGCGAACTCGGCTGCGATCGAGTCCGAACCGGGCGTCTGGGAGATCGTGCAGTTCGGCCAGGCCGAGCTGATCGACGCGCGCCGCTATCGCCTCAAGCGCCTGCTGCGCGGGCAGCTCGGGACCGAAGGGGCGATGCGCAACCCGGCGCCCGCGGGAAGCCGCGTCGTGATCCTCGATGCGGCGGTGACGCCGCTGTCGATCGGCGAAGCCGATGTCGGCATTGCCTACAATTGGCGGATCGGGCCCGCGTCGCTGCCGGCAAGCGATCCGGTGTATCTCGCGGAAACTTTCACGCCGCGCGGCGTCGGCCTACGCCCCTGGTCGGTCGGCCATGTGAGCCAGCCCTACAAGGTCGCGCGCGAGCCCGGCGATCTCGAAATCCGCTGGAAGCGCCGCACGCGATCGCCGGCCGGCGACAACTGGGGCGCGCTCGAAGCGCCGCTCTTCGAGGAAGCGGAAGCCTATGAAATCGATATCCTCGACGGCGCGGCCGTCAAGCGCACGCTCGCGAGCGCCACCACGAGCGTCGTCTACACCGCCGCCCAGCAGGTGGCCGATTGGGGCGCGCCGCTGGCAGCGCCCGCCTCCCTCGACATCGTGATCTATCAGCTTTCGACGACCTTCGGCCGCGGCGCGCCCAAGGCCGTGACGCTGTTCTTCTGAAAGACCCCCCATGTCTGATGAGACTACGCACCTCAAGCTGCCCTACATCCTGGCGAGCCAGGCGCAGAAGCACGTCACGCACAACGAGGCGATCCGCCTGCTTGATGCGCTCGTGCAGATGTCTGCGATCAGCCGGAGCGAGACCGATCCGCCGGGAAGCCCGAGCGACGGCGCCCGCTACATCGTCGCCTCCGGCGGCAGCGGTGCCTGGGTGGGCTGGGATCTCAACGTAGCCTATTGGGTCGATGGCGTCTGGACCAAGCTCGTCCCGCAGCTCGGCTGGCGGGCGTGGGTCGAGGACGAGGCGCGGCTCGTGATCTGGACCGGCGCGGCGTGGGAGCCGGTCGAAGGAATCCCCGAATCGGGCGCCGTGATCCAGAACGCGGCGCTGATCGGCCTCGGCACCACCGCCGACGCGCAGAATCCCTTCTCGGCGAAGATCAACAAGGCGCTGTGGACCGCGCGATATGCATCGGAAGGCGGCGACGGCGATCTTTTCTACACGATGAACAAGGAGGCCGCCGGCGGCGATGTCGGTTTCCTGTTGCAAACGGATTTCGTGACCAAGGCGCTGCTCGGCCTCTTCGGATCGAACAACCTCCGCCTCGCGGTCTCGGCCGACGGCTCCGCCTTCAACGACGCCTTCGAGGTGGACCACGAAACTGGCGTCCTCAGCCAGCCGCGCCTGCCGCGGTTCAAGGGCTACACCAATTTCGACAACTACGTCGCGGTCGATACCTGGACGAAGATCGCGATCAATAACACCGAGTACAACAACCAGAACGCCTTCGACGCCGGCAACAATCGCTTCGTGGCGCCGGCGGCCGGCACGTATCTCTTCGGCGCTTCGCTTCTCTACAAGGTGAATTCCAGCACCGCGGCGCGGATGCGCGGCCGGCTTGTGCTGAACGGCACGACCGAGATCAGGGGCTCGTTCGGCGAGATCTCCGGCGCCCATGTCTCCGAAGCGACGGCGCTGTGGCTGCACGCGATGGCGCTTCTCGACGAGGGCGATACGGTCGAGCTGCAAGGCTACTTCCGTGCCCAGGACGGCTATTTCGCCGCCGACCACACGGCCTTCTGGGGCTGCAAGGTCGGATAGGCGCGCCGGCGCGACATCAAATCAGAAGCCCGAGGAAGACGGCAATGACTCCTCCGAAATCAGAGGACGGCTACGTGCGCATGGCCGAGGCCGAGTTCGAGGAGCTGCTCGCCCGGGCGGCCGAGCGCGGCGCGCGCCGGGCACTGGCCGATGTCGGGCTCGAAGGCAAGGAGGCCGCCCTCGACATCCGCGATCTGCGCTCGCTGATCGAGTGCATTCGCTTCGTCCGGCGCACCGCAGTGCAGACGGCGGTGCGCCTGATCACCACCGGCATCCTGCTCGCGTTGCTCGCCGGCATCGCCATCAAGCTGAAGCTGTTCGGCAACGGCGGCCCCTGATCCGCCGCGAGCAGCCGAGCGACCAGCGCCCGCCGCGAGGCGGGCTTTTTCGTGCCCAGCATCAAAAGGAGAACCGTCGATGAGCATGGCCAAGTTCCGGCGCTGCCATGACGTGACGAAGAAGTGGGAGGGCGGATGGTCCGACCATCCCGCCGATCCGGGCGGCAAGACCATGTATGGCGTGACCGAGGCGGTTTATCACGCGTGGCTGCGGAAACACGGCAAGCCGATCCGGCCGGTCCGCCAGATCACCATGGCGGAGGCCGAGCAAATCTACTTCGAGGAATATTGGACGCCCTGTGGAGGGCCAACGCTCGCAGTTGGCGTCGATCTCGCCACCTACGACGCCTCCGTGAACTCCGGTGTCTCGCGCGGGCGCCAATGGCTGCTCGCCTCGATCGGCGGGCCGGACCACGAGACGGTCAAGCGCATCTGCGCAAGACGCCTCGGCTTCATGCAGTCGCTGAAGATCTGGACCACGTTCGGCCGCGGATGGGCGCGCCGCGTGGCCGACATCGAAGCCAAGGGCGTCGCCTGGGCGCTCGCGGCGGCAAACGACAATCGCGCCGTTGTGAAGCGACAGCTGGGCGACGAGGCGGACGAGGCGCGGTCCCTTGCGCGCAAGCAGACCGGAGGCGCTACGGGCGCCGGCGGCGGCGGCGCGATCGCCGTCGATCAGGGCGTGCAGCTCGGCGACTGGCTTGTCGCCGGCATCGCCGTCCTCGCCTTCGCCGCGCTTGCCTTCCTCATCATCCGCGCGGTGGTCAACGCGCAACGTGCCGCCGCCTATCGCAAGGAGGCCGCCCATGCTTAGTGTCCTCGCCCCAGTTCTCATCAGCCTCGGCGCGCCGATCCTCGGCTCGATCCTGCGCACCAACGTCGGCGGTGTCGCCGGCGAGGCTTCCGCTCAGGTGATCGACGCGCTTGCCAAGGCGTTCGGCGCGCAGCCGACGCCGGATGCGGTGAAGGCCGCGATCGAAGCCGATCCTAATGCCGCCGCCAAGGTTCAGGCGATCGAGCGCGAGCGGAGCGCGGAATGGGTGGCGTATCTCACCATGGCAACCTCGCAGCGCAACCGCATGCTGGACCGCGAGGACGAGCGGGGCAGCGTCTTCTCCTGGGGATGGCGCCCGGCCATGTCGTGGATGCTGCTCTTCCTCTGGTCGTGGAACGGGGTGGTCCTGCCGGTGGTGAACGCCACCGCCGGCGCATCGATCGCGTCGATCCCCTGGGAGCACCTGCTTGGCTTCGCCGGGCTCTGGCTCGCGATCTATGGCGGTGGGCACACGATCAAGTCGGTGTTAGGGCGGTAGGCTTGGAAATGGCTCAAAGAAGCGCGCAGCGCGCCACGCCGCTGCGGCTGCGGCCGGTTGTGCGACGACGACGGCTTCCCTCGCGACCTGTGATACGCCGACGGCGCCATCCGGCAGGAGCACAACGTCACTCCGGCGGAGGTTTGCGGTCCGAAACGGTGCCGTGACCGAGTCTGTTTCCGCGTATCAGTCTCTGACTACGGGTTCTTAGGCGATTTCTCGACCCGATTCGACCATGGTCGGGTGACAGCAGCTCCTAAGCAGAGCATTCTATGTTCCGCGAATCACAACCGGGGGCTGCGCATTAGAGAACGCTGCCGTGCCAGCCGAAGCCCCGACATCAGGGTTATTGCCGGGGAGAAGGCATGCAGACGATCGAAAAGCTCTTCAAATCGGCGTCTACCAGTTACAACAAGCAGCTTCCGCATCTAAAGACGTGCCGAGAGCTGGCGCTCGTCGCCCTGGAGAAATTAGCTAGCGACGCGGCGTATCAATCTTATTCCGTTCATTCTGCTCACAACATTGCGACGAAGTACGCCGTCTTCACGGCTAAGGGGGCGATATCCCGCCCAATCGCCGAGGCGCTATTTATTGCCGATACGAAAGCCTTCGCGGCGCTGGACAAGGACGTAATTGGGGATTTAGCTCGACGAGAGACCCTAAGCTCATCCGAGATAGACGCGGTCAGCTCCTACATCTACACGGCGATAATGGCGTTTGCTGCAACATACGACCTCTGGAAGCCGGGCAGCAGGAAAACACCAGGCACATTCTTTGAGGTCTTCATGGCAGCTCTGGTGAATCTGCACTTGCCCGAGCACGAGCTATCGAAGCATGTGAATTTGGGCGCTATGTTGGGGGAGGACACTCGGGACGAGGAGCAGGAAGCACGAGAGGTCACCGGCTCAGAGGAAGACGAGGAAGAGTCCAGCGTCTCCACGGACTTGGTGATTAAATCCGCCAAATCCAAAAAATGGGCAGTGGTACCGCTGAAGATCACAACACGCGAAAGAGTCGTCCAGCCGTTCGCTCATCAACGCATTCTGGAATCATCCTTCCCCGGGCAATTCCATTCGTTCCTGTGTTGCATAAGCGAGACGCAACTCGACAAGAAGACGGAAAGCGTGAAGCAAATTTGTGTGCCAGGAACGATAAAGTTATTTCAACGTTTCCTAAGCCCGATTGAAGGGCTTTACTACTGTGACATACCGGCCAGGTATTCGCTTCCGAGCCTAACGCGCTATGTCCCCGTAAAGAGGTTGGGCGAAGTGTTCAACGACTTGAGACAACTGCTCGGCTGAAGGAACTCGCAGGTCAAATAGCAAGGGACAGTTGACGCTCGTATCCTTCGGGAAACTGAACGTTTGATTGGACCATGTATGGCTGCATCGCCAGCGAGCGCTTTACTGCCTCTCCAGCAGCCCGCGCCAACGGCGGGGGGACAGCGTTGCCAATCTGGTACCGAATGTCGTGGCGCGTACCAAGAAAACGGAATTGGTCTGGGAAACCCTGTAGTCTGGCCCCTTCGCGCAATGTGATCGATCTGTTCTGCTCGGGATGGGCGTACCGTCCCCGAGAGAAGCTATCGAACCCGGCGGTGATCGTCGGGCATTGCCCATCCCATGCAAGTCGACCGTACACATCCGGCCAACCTCCGGTCATTGGCTTATCGACCTTGTGGCAGTCGAGTCGGAGATGGAAGGGTATATCCTGCCATCCGCCACCTTGAGGGACGTGAGAGATCCGTTCCTCGTTGGCTCGTGATATCCGGCACTTGATGTGATTCGGTATATCTGGATGCTCGGTACAATCCTCAGGCGGAGGAGGTAGGTCCCCAATGGCGTCCCTCACAGTCAATCGCCGTGACTCCTTCACGAGAAATGGTATGGGAGCGCCCAGGTCACTGCGAAGCCCAATCATCAGGAAGCGCCCGCGGGTTTGGGCGAGACCAAAGTCCGAAGAATCTACCCGGAATTGATACACATCATAATGAGATAGCTGCTCAATCAACTCGGCAACCAGCTCTCTGCCTCGCCTCTGAGCAACGATCTCTACGTTCTCAAAAAGGAACGCCTTCGGATTCATCTCGTCGATCAACCGAGCGAATTCAAGCACCAGCTTGTTTCTCGGGTCGTCCAGGAGATGAGCGCCTCGCCTCTGTTTGGAAAAGCCCTGGCAGGGGGGGCCACCACTGAACAGATCGAGCTCGGAAAGCTGGGCGAGAGAGAGCAGCTCTTCTCCAGAGACTTTCCACGCGTCCATTACGTGGCAGTGTTGACCGAGGTTCAAGTTGTAAGTAGCGACGGCCGCTTCGTCATTGTCAAACGCCAACCGCACGTCGAACCCAGCTTCCAGGAGCCCGAGCGCGTTTCCGCCGGCACCGCAAAAGGACTCGATGCACGTTAGTCGATTGCTTTTTGATGGGATGACCGGTGCCATTGACGTGCGAATCAGGGTGTTGTGATAGCGTTCAGGCTATGCCGTCACTTCGCGACAAGTCAATATGAAACGCAAAGGTGCGATTAGAATATCAACTTCGGACGTGTGCCGGGCTGCGAGAGCGCTAACCGGCATGACCCAAAAGGAGTTGGCCAAGGCGGCATCCCTTTCACAGCAAACGATCGCGGATTTTGAGCGAGGAGCGCGAGTGCCGCATCCGAACAATCTCAAGGCAATTTTCTCGGTCTTCGAAGCTCGAGGGATTGCGTTCCAAAGAGAGGGGGACAGGATATCGGGAATCACTTTTCACCAGTGATCGATTGGGGACGGCCTTCCTTTCTCCTCCAAAAGCGGGAACAGCGCCTGCCGCAAAGTGGTGGCCTTTCGAGTCTGGCATTCCCATATGGTCACGACTCGCCAGCCGGCCGCAGTGAGCCTTGCATGGTTCTCCGAATCCCTCTCGACGTTTCTCGCGATCTTCTTCGACCAGAACGCTTCGTTGGTCGAAGGCATTTTACGGCCCTTCTTGCAGTGCGGACACTTGTGCCAGAAGCATCCATTAACGAACACACAGGTTTTGTAGCGTGGTAGCACTATGTCAGGACGGCCAGGAAGCCTCCCCTGATGCAACCGATAGCGAAAGCCGAGGGAGTGCAGGAATCGACGCACACGAACCTCTGGCTTCGTATCTCGCGCTCCGATCCCTGCCATCATGGCGCTTCGTTCGCGGGACGATAGAAAGTCCATTCGCCTGACCCATTTGCCCCGCTCAGGGCACTCTGCCCTGAATGACCGCGCGGATAGCCTCCGCCATCCTCCGCTCGTCATAGCCAAGACTGTCTCGTTGAACATTGCCAGCTGCTCCGGTCGACAATAACCAAAGAGCTCGTCGTGGCGCCGATGACAGGTTCCAAGGGTTCTTTGCAGTTAGCCGGTTCGTCACCTCTCCATGCTCATCTTCAGGAAAGATCAAGAATCCATCCAGCCGCGATTCTGGATCGCCGAAACCGGAGAGATAGGAAGCAATCTGATAGAGATCCTCTCGTACAATCCCAACCCGATTTCGAGCACTGGGCGCTGTGGTCTTGTATTTTGCATCGGCTAGACCAACCAGGCGCCCTCGGTGATCAGCGATGATAATGTCGGGGCGAAGTGAACCAAGCACGTTGCCATCGACAGAGCTGCGGAAGAGCCACCGAAAGTGTTCTCTTGTTCGCCCGCTGTGGACGACGCGGAAGCCGGCGAGTCCAAGCTGCAGCAATTTCGCCACGTAAAGCTCCCAAATTTCCGCCATGTCGAGAAGAATTCCAAAGACCTTTCGGCCTCCAGTCGTTCCAGTTGTTAATGGCCGCTGATTTAGGATCGACAGCGAAAGTTCGACTATTGGCCTATAGCTTTCGGTAATTGGCGAGTATCGGATCGTGCGATGGGCTGTTGCGGGCTTCCACTGAACCCGATCCCCCAACGCGTGCTGGAGATCATGCATCAGGATTCTGCCGCGATCTGGGAGCCAATTCATGGTGTCGCCATAGTCTTCCAGAACCCTTCTAAGGCGCGCAAACGCTGCAATCAAAATGCCGCCGATGGCGGCGTCTACTGCGCGAATTCGAGTCACTGAAACGAGGCGGTGATCACCCGTAGCACGCGTGATCGCTGATGGTCGCGCGAGCAATCTACCGCGAAGAGCCGTCCCGTGATGAACCTCATCCACTCGCTTGGCCGGCAAACCGTGCTTGGCCGCGGTGATGAGTCGCGAAGCCCAGAGATGGGCTATAATTGTCCATAGCCACACGCGGCGGTGCTCGTAAGACCCTTGGGTTTCGAGTAGCCGCACACCCCAGATCGTCGAAAGCCAGCGCATCAGGCAGGGCATTCCGAAACGTGGCTCGATGCGGAGAGTACGGCTCTCAAAATGCAGCTCGCCGACGTAGCGATCCGCCCACCAAACCCTTGACGCACCATCGTATGCCGCGATCGGTTCGTGGTCTCGGCTTGGGTCTTCCGAACGCGAGCCAAGCGTGAGAAGCAGATCAGCGGGCTTTGCAAGCGCCGTTATTTGTCGCAACCACTCCTCTTGCTCGCGGGCCATGGGCGGAAATGGCGAGCAATCCGTTGTCCTGAGGTAAGGCACACTGCTGGTCTGCTCATTCACGAACGGCACTCTCTAGAACGACTGATCGAGCATGTCGCACGAGCGTGTCCCGCTCGGCCGAATCGATCCCTGAGAGATATTGCTCCAAGAGTGGCTGTAGCGAGTATCGCCACAGAGCGACAACGGGATCGAGTGCGCCGCCACTTCGATTGAAGAGCACGCGATTGCGCCGCCGCTCCGAGCCGATAAGAAACTGGTGGGCGAAGGCCACGATGTCACAAAAGTAAGTGTGGCCGATCTGATATTGCTGCCCGAGGTAACTATTGGTGACAATTTCGGCGTTCAGACGCTGCGCACGATCCGCTAGTTCTTCAAATTCTGGTTCAACGTTCTGCCAGCTCTTCTTGATCCTCTTCGCAGCGACCAGAGACTCCCAGCGCCTCTGGGAGATTGCCAGGAAGTCCTCGCGCGAAAAGCCGCGCAAGAACCACAGAAACCGCCTCCTCAGCGCAAAATCGACCTGCTCTAAAGACTGGTCAATGAGGTTCATCGTGCCGATGAAGTGGAGGTTAGGCGGAAGGCGCACGATCCTAGCTTTCTCGTCATGACCGCCCAAGCGTACCGAAGAATCGCGGTCTTCCAAGAGAGTGAAGCACTCTCCGAGCACCTTGCTCAGATCAGCTCGGTTCATTTCATCCAGGACAAGCACGAAGGGGATCGCGCGAAGCTCGTCGGGTTCGTTCTCAAGCTGCGCTACCAGCCTCAGCAGTGCACCGTCACGATATTCGGTCTGGCCTCCCGCACCAATCTGAATTCCACGAACCAAGTCCTCGTAACCGTAGCCAGGATGGAACTGGATGCGTTGCATGCGCTGTTCAGCGAGAGCGTCCACCTCTTTCGGTTCACCAAAGAACTTTTTCGGTCCCCAGAGCTGAAGGAGCCGCTGCCGTATTAGACTGCTCGCAATCTCCCGCGCTTGATACGTCTTGCCCGTACCGGGTGGGCCGTACAAGACAATCTGCTTCTTGATGCCCAGTGCTTGGAGGGGACTTATCGTGTCCGAGTCACTGTCGGCGTACCAGCACTCTCGCAGCGGCGCCCAATAGAAGTCCAGATCCTGACCCGGTAGATACTGTTGCAGCTTGTCTCGAATGGCTTTGAGCCGATCATCGATATCATCCGGCTCGCCTCCATCGAGGAGCTCATTGAAAGCCTCGGCTATGCGAGCTTTATGGCCTTCGCTCGCGATGCGCTCGTACTCATCGGGAAAGAGTAGGTAGAGGATGACGTGGCGCAGCTGCGGAGGCCTGTTGAACTCCTCGCGGTGCGCTTCCGCCAACTCGTCGAGAAGATCGCGGGCGCCCTTGTGATCTGCCAAGAGCGACGCTCGTTCCTCGGCAGATTTTTCGTTCAGCGCGATTGCAAACCGCGCGAGATACGTCAGCTCGTTTGGCCGGCCAGTGTTATAGACGAGTCCAGGATCGCCGATTCCAGTGGCAAAGCAACCGAACTGTGGGGCATCCTCAGGAATCTCAATCCCCTTCCAGCTCGCTACCTTTCGGATCAGCTCTTCCTTTCGCGAAGCCCTTACACTGCTCGGAAACAGAAAGTAAACGAACAGGAGTTCGGAGGCGAGCCGCGTTACGTCTTCATCTTCGGATGAAAGTTGCCCCTGGAATTTTTCCTCGAACCCCCTGTCCTTGGAAGTGTCCGGCCGGTCAATAAAGCACGCCTTGAACCGTTGAAGGTTCTGTCCACTCCAAACCTGCCTCTGGGGCCAAAGAAGGGATTGGCCTTGGACCAAGCATCGATCGCGCCATTCAGCCGCGGCAGCGAAAATCTGCGTCGTGTCATGATCCGTTACCCGCGCCATTGACCTCACCCCCAACCGCCAGCATGTGAAGCAGCGCCACGCCCCATCGGCCTCGGCCGTCAATCCTTACTCGGATATCGCGAACGACGGATACCCCTGAATTGCGCGTCGAGTGTTGTGGGTCCGCCGCGCGACTGCCACATCCTCTTCAGCGAGCCGCCGCGTGCCAACCCAATTTTGCGGACGTATTGCGGAGTTGACATGCGAACGCCCCGGACGCGGGTCCGGGGCGTTCGCATAAGCGATTGACAACGCTTTAGAATTTTGGTTGCGGGGGTAGGATTTGAACCTACGACCTTCAGGTTATGAGCCTGATGTCAGCCTTAGTCGGGATTGACGTGCTCCCCGAACTCGATTGTCTGGTGAGACGATGCCCTCCCGCCTGCCGATCGACCGCGAAGTGCTCGCCGAGTTCTGCCGGCGCCATCACATTCGGCGCCTGTCCCTGTTCGGGTCCGTGTTGAAAGGCACCGCGCGGCCAGATAGCGATATCGACCTGCTGGTGGAATTCGAGCCCGGCAAAGAGCCCGGCCTTATTGAGCTGGCCGGGATGGAGCTAGAGCTGTCGCAGCATCTCGGAGGGGCTCGGGTCGACCTGCGCACGCCGGAGGACTTGAGCCGATATTTTCGGGACGACGTTCTGCGCACGGCTGAAGTTCAATATGCCGCCTGAGGATCGCACCCGAATCCATCGAGAGGATGTCGCTGCCCATCGAGCGCGCCATTGAAGAATGTCACTCGGAACGAAGCTACAGCGCCCGGCAGTTGCCGCATCTCAATATCCTAGCCCGAGCTCCTGAGCTTCCGCGGTCAATTCATCCAGCACCTTCCGGCGTTCCGCATCGATCCGCTCTTTGTATCGAGCAAGGTCCTCCGTGCGGACGCGCCGCTCCGATCCCACGAGACGGGCGGGAAGCGCTCCACGCTTGAGCAGATCGAGAACATACGAATGCGACACGTTCAGGAAATCGGCCGCCTCTTCGATGGTCAGGTCATCTTTCATGCCACCCTCAACGGCGTCACCTTTGCGCCCTCACGCAGGGCGTCGAGCTTGTCCGCCCACCATTGCATCATGCGGACCCGCTCGTCCCAGAACTCAGCCCGGGCATAGGCCCTCCGTACCGCGTCCCCGTCCTCATGGGCAAGCTGACGCTCGATGGCATCCGCGTGCCACAGCCCGCTCTCGTTCAATAGCGATGAAGCCGTAGCCCGGAAGCCATGCGCCGTCGCCTCGTCCTGCGAATAGCCGAGCCGGCGCAGGGCCGCATTGAGCGTGTTGTCGGAGATCGGCCGCAGCTTCGACCGGACGCTTGGAAACACAAGCCTGCCGTTGCCGGTGATTTCGCGAAGCTGCGTCAGAATGACGATTGCCTGGGATGGCAATGGCACCTTGTGCGGACGGCGCATTTTCATGCGCGGCGCCGGGATCGACCACACGGCGGCTTCGAGGTCGAATTCGGGCCACTCCGCGAGCCGCAATTCGCCTGGGCGCGGGAAAAGGTAGGCCATGAGCTGCAACGCGGCTTTCGTCGCCGGCTGGCCATCGTAGTCCCACACGGAGCGAAGCAGCGCCCCGACCGCCTTCGGATCGGTCACGGCCGCGCGCGGCTTGACCTTCGGTGTGGTCAGTGCGCCGCGCAAAGCGAAGGTGGGATCGTTGTCGGCGCGCGCGGTGGCGATGGCGTAGCGGAAAACCGAACCGATCGTGCTGCGAAGGCGGCGCGCGGTCTCTAGACGGCCGCGCACTTCGACCTTGCGCAGCACGGCGAGCACTTCGGCGGCACTGATCTCGGCAATGGGCCGTTCGCCGATGAGCGGGCGGGCGAAGTCGAAAAGCCACTTCGTCTTTTTGAGAGTCGTCTCGGCGCGGCCTTCCCTTGTCATCTTCGCGAGCAACTCGTCGGCGATGGCCGCGAAGGTGTTTCCGGCGGCGATCGTACGGGCGAGCTTTTCCACCCGCCTTTCCACCATCGGGTCCTTGCCTTCGCGCAGCAGGGCTCTCGCCGCTTCGCGGCGCTTGCGCGCTTCGGCAAGGGAGACTTCGGGATAGACGCCGAAGGAAAGACTCTTCTGCTTGCCGTCGTAACGATAAGCGAGGCGCCAATATTTCGAGCCGTTGGGATGAACGTGCAATTGCAGCCCGCTGCCGTCCGACAGCTTGATCGTGCTGGCGCCTGGCTTGGCTTTGCGGATCGCGGTATCGGTCAGCGGCATGGCACGTGTTGGTACATTTCCGTCGGCGTCTTTTTGGCCAACAAATGTGCCAACAAATTCGTCGGCTTTGGGCGATTGGCCGCGGACGCTCGCGACCGAAATTAGGCGATAAACATTTGAAATTCAAGGCGTTTCTGAACGCCTGCGAACATCTGCGAACGGGGTCATGGTGCCCAGGGGCGGAATCGAACCACCGACACCGTGATTTTCAGTCACGTGCTCTACCAACTGAGCTACCTGGGCGCCGGGCCCGGCGGGGCTTCCCGCCGGACGGATATGAGCGCGGGCGGTTTATAGGGAGTCGGGTCCGGCCTGTCCAGACTTGGCGCCCTCCGCAGATGCTCATGAAAACGGCGCGGAAAGACCGACAAACCGGTCGTTAGACATCGCGGCGGCTTCATCGCGATCCGGGGTCTTTGCCCAAGCCGGGCGCGATCGCTTGAACCGCACTCTATTTACTGAACAGGTCGATTCACTGACGAGTATCGCGTTACGATTTCTCCTCGCCCGAGCCGACGCCGGGCGAGCCGATCTCCGGCAATGCGCCGTCCTCGTCTTCGTCCTCCGTCACCGGAATTGCGTATTGGCCGGACAGCCAGCGGTGCAGGTCCACGTCGCGGCAGCGCGCGGAGCAGAACGGACGGAATGCCTGCTCGGCCGGCTTGCCGCAAGTCGGGCAGACGCGTTGCGTTCCCTTCTTCGCCCGGCCGGGGCTCTGTTTCGGTTCGGCCATGCTTCGTGCAACTCCGCCGTCGACGAGGTGTCGATGCTGGAGACATAGGCTCGCCGCCTGCAGAAGCAAGTACGAATTCGCCGCTACTTCCAGACGGCGAAGCCCATGCCACATCCGGTGCCGGCCGCCGAGCGATAACAGGGGATGTATTCCTGCCACTCGTTCTTCAGGTGCGCTGATGCTCCGGCCACCGTGATCCAGTTGCGGATCTCGGAGGAGCCGGAACTCAACTTGTTCGGCGGGATCGACGAGAGCGCTTCACCGTCGTTGCGCTTGCAGGCGTCGAGCACCTTGCGGTCGAGCTCTTCGTCCACCGTGAAGTGGCTGAGGCCGCCAGACGCGAGGATGCCAATGCGCGCATTGTCGGGCGCGGTGCGTGCCGCCTCGCGGATCGCGCGGCCGAGCTCGTAACAGCGGCGCGGGCGCGGTTGATTGGGCGGGAAATACGTATTAAGCGCGACCGGTACGATCGGCACGATTGATGTATCGGTCATCAAGCGCCGGTGGACGAAGCCGAAGGCATGGCCCTCGCCGTGCTCTTTGCTCAAGCGCTTGGAGTGGCTGACGTCGAAGCCCTGGTCGATCAATCGCTCGATCAGGTGCAGCCCGAGCGCGGAGGCGACCGGATATTGCCGCGTGCCTTCGGTCTCGTGGTATTGCGAGCGTGCCTTGCGCCAGAATTCCGGCGCGTCGTCGTCCATGTGCAGCGGGTTGTTCTCGATCGTCTCGCCCCAATAGACGAGAATCGCGGGCATGTTGTCCTCGAAGAACTGCTCGTGCTGGTCGTCGCCGATGATGATCAGCGCGTCGAGCTTTGCATCCGCGATCGTGCGGGAGAGACGCTCGATGTTCGCCGTGCAGCGAGCGGAGCGCTCTTCCAACACTTCGGGGCGAATCTGTTCCTTGATCGAGGGATCAGCGGCTTCGAGCAGCGCACCATACGTGGTCGGCTTGCCGTCCTTGTCGAGGAGCTTGCGGCCCTTGGCGTCGATCTCCGCGTGCTTCGGATAGTCCTCGGCCGGACTATTGAGGAGCGGGCTGTGCGAGGTGCCGATTCCGAGAACGATGTCGGCCATGCCTGATCTTTCCTCCATTCGTTCTTGCTTTTCCCGCGTAAGTCTCGACGATTTCGCGCGCAGGGAAAAGACGCAACGCAATCGTCCGGAATGCGTCCGGAATACGAACGCGCCGCAGATCAGGCCTGGCTCAGCCAGCCGAAATGAATGGGGAACCCTTCGCCGGCGAGCAAGGTCGTCGCCTCGTAAAGCGGCAGACCGACGACGCTCGTATAGGAGCCGACGAGCTTGGTGACGAAGCTCCCCGCCAGCCCCTGGACGGCGTAGCCGCCCGCCTTGCCGCGCCATTCGCCGGAAGCAAGATAGGATTCCAGATCTTCGTTGGACAGCCGCTTGAAGCGCACGCGCGTTTCCACGAGACGCGTGCGCAGCGCGTCGCGCGGCGTCACGAGACAGACGCCGGTATAGACGCGGTGGGTGCGGCCGGAGAGCAAGCGCAAGCAGGCTGATGCCTCGTCGAGGATTTCCGGCTTCGGCAGGATGCGGCGGCCCACGGCGACCACGGTATCGGCGGTGAGGATGTAGGCGTTCTTGATCTCCTCGCGGCCGCGCACGCGCGGGAGCGCGGCTTCCGCCTTCTCGCGGGCGAGGCGAACGGCGAGCGTGCGCGGCAGCTCACCCCGCTCAGGCGATTCGTCGATCTCGACGGGCTCAAGCGAGTCCGGCTCGAGCCCCGCCTGATTCAAGAGGGCCAGACGACGCGGGGAGCCAGAAGCGAGCACGAGTTTGGGCCGGCCGATCATCGGCAATTCCTGTCTGCGTTCCCGATTATTAAGAGCGGTCCAAGAGGGAAGCCGCGAACCTAGCCGAAAAGTCCGGCCCTTGTGAACTGCCGGGCCAACGATATCACCCGCTCGCTGGCGGCGGCGCACCGAACCGCTCTTGAATCCGCTTCATGAGCTGGTCCCGCACGGCGCGATAGGCATCGAGGCGCTGCTCGCGGTTGCCTTCCACGGCGGTCGGATCCTCGGTCGGCCAGTAATCCACCTCGACCGCGTGCTCGCCCGTGAGATCGAGTGCCGCATGATGCGCCACGGGCGACAGGCTGACGACGAGATCGAAGTCGAAGCCTTCGAGATCGATCAGTTCCTCCAGCGTCGTTGGCCGATGGCGCGAAACGTCGATGCCGATCTCCTCCATGACCGCGGCAACAAAAGGGTCCGGCTCGTCGACCCGCACGCCGGCGGACGCGACCTTCAGCGTGTGGCCGTAGAGCTGGCCGGCGATCGCGGCCGCCATCGGCGAGCGGACGATGTTGTGCCCGCACAGAAACAGGACGGCGCGCGGCCGCCGCTCGTCCGCCTGCATCGTGATCAGCCTTTCCAATGCAGGGCGCAGACCAGCGTGAAGAGGCGGCGCGCGGTGTCGAAATCCATGTCGATCTTGTCTTTCAGGCGCTCCATCAGGAGCGTCGAGCCGTCGTTGTGCAGGCCGCGGCGGCCCATGTCGATCGCCTCGATGCGCGAGGGCGACTCGGACTTGATCGCGGCGTAATAGCTCTCGCAGATCAGGAAGTAGTCCTTCACGACGCGGCGGAACGGCGTCAGCGACAGCATGTGGGTGATGACGGGTGTACCGTCCGCATGCGTCACCTCGAAGACGAGGCGATTTTCTACGAGCGCGATGCGGAGCGCATAGGGCCCGCCGTCGTGGCCGGCGGGCGCAAAGCGGTTCTCCTCCAGAAGATCGTAGATCGCGACGGCGCGTTCGTGCTCGACGTCGGGGCTGGCGCGGCCGATCGAGGCTTCATCGAGCGTGACGTTGATGAGGCGCTTCGGATCGGAGGTACGCGCCATCGCCGGTCTAACTGCGTTCGAGGCGCAAACGGACGGAGCGCGCGTGCGCTTCCAGCCCTTCCGCCTCGCCGAGGGCGACAGCGGCGGGGCCGAGCTTCCGCAACTGCTCGGGACCGCACTTCAGGATCGAGGTGCGCTTCATGAAATCGAGCACGCCGAGGCCGGAGGTGAAGCGCGCCGAGCGCGAGGTCGGCAAGACGTGATTGGAGCCGCCGACATAGTCGCCGATCGCTTCGGGCGTGTGCGGGCCGATGAAGATCGCGCCGGCGTTGCGGATTTTCGCGGAGAGCATTTCCGCGTCGGCGCCGATCAGCTCCAGATGCTCGGGCGCGATGCGGTCGACGAGCGGCACCGCTTCGTCGAGCGAGCCCACGAGGATCACGGCTCCGAAATCGCGCCAGCTCGGGCCGGCGATGTCGGCGCGCGGCAATTGCTGCAACTGGCGCTGGACCGAACGCTCCACCGCTTCGGCGAGCTTCACATTGCTGGTGACGAGGATCGGCTGCGCCGAGACATCGTGCTCGGCCTGTGCGAGCAAGTCGGCGGCGATGAAATCGGGATCCGCGCTGCCGTCGGCGAGCACCAGCACCTCGGAAGGGCCGGCCACCATGTCGATGCCCACGCGGCCGAACACGAGGCGCTTGGCGGCGGCGACATAGGCGTTGCCGGGACCGACGATTTTTGCGACCGGCGCGATGGTCTCCGTGCCGTAGGCAAGCGCCGCAACCGCCTGCGCGCCGCCGACGCGATACATCTCCGTGACGCCCGCGAGCTTCGCCGCGGTGAGCACGAGCGGATTGAGCACGCCGTTCGGAGTCGGAACGGTGATGGCGATGCGATCGACGCCGGCGACTTTCGCCGGCACCGCGTTCATCAGCACCGACGACGGATAGGCCGCGGTGCCGCCCGGCACGTAGAGGCCGACCGCCTCCACCGGCGTCCAGCGGTGGCCGAGCTCGACGCCGATGGGATCGACGTACATCTCGTCCTTCGGAAGCTGGCGGCGATGGTGCGCCTCGATGCGGGAGGCGGCAAGCTCGAGGGCCGCGCGCGCCTCAGGATCGGCGGCGGCCACCGCCTGCTCGACCTCTTCTTCCGTGATCCTGATGCCCGTCTTGTCGAGATCGAGACCGTCGAACTTCTTCGTGTATTCGACGAGCGCGCGGTCGCCACGCGCGGCAACGTCGGCGATGATCGCACGGACAGCCGCCTCCACGTCCTCGGCGGATTCCCGCTTGGTGCCGAGAAACGCGTTGAAGCGTTCGGCGAAATCGGCATCGCGCGTCGAAAGGCGGATCGGCATGGTCGTCCTTTCCGCTCAGTCTTCGACGTGCGCGGGGCGTTCTTCGGCCGGCCATTCCGGCCCGAGGTCGCTGAGGGCTGCTTCCAGGCACTCGACTTCGAGCTGGACCGCGGCGCCTTCCGAGAAATAAAGAGAGACCACGCCGGAGGGTGCGTTACGCTCGGCGAACTCGACGGCGAGCAGCGTCAGCGCCGCCTGCCCTTTCGTGAGGTCGAGCCCCCGGGTCTGCGCGCTTTCCACCCGTTCGAAGTGCACGCCGGCGCGGCGGCGCAGCACCTTGCCTTCGGCGATCCCCGACCAGTCGAAGCGGTCGACGAGCATGGCAAAGCGCTTCTCCCGGGGCAGATAGGCCATGTCGGCGACCTTCACCGCGGCGTCCTGCAGATGCGCGGAAACGACGGCGAGATCGTCGGAATCGAGCGCAAGCAATTTGAGGGGATTTTTCAGGTCGGGGGCCATGGGAGCGCCTTTCGCAAGAGCGAGATAGCGGTGTTCCGGGGTGCAACGCAAGCGCAAGCGGATTCGTTCTCATCGCGCCGGTTCTGCTGTGTTCGTCATGCCCGCGCTTGTCGCGGGCATCCACGTCTTACTGCCGTGCCGCGGTCCAAGGCGTGGATGGCCGGGACAAGCCCGGCCATGACGATACATTCTCGCGGCGGGATCCGCCCGAGGCATCGGCCGTTTCCCTCGCTTAGTGCGAGGGGATGGAGCGCCGGTCGGCGCTGCATCTTGTTCGCGTCCCTTGCGGGACACGCTGCGGCCAATGACGCTGGCCGCGCGCCAAACCGGCGCTCCATCACGGCGTCTTCAACCCCGGGCCGCGCTTTTCCCGGGCCAGTCGGACTTTCGTCCCGTCGGCCCGCTCTCAGCCTAGCTCCTGGCAGGCGGTCTTAGTGCCGCCGGGCGGAGCCCCGGAGCTCCCGGTGCCGCGTTTGCGAGACGCGACAGCAGGCGCCGTTCCCGATCCGCACCACAGGTCGCACCGGTAGCGCCCCTCGCGTGAACCGAGACAGCAACAGTTTAAGGGTAGCTGGAAGGGGTGGGGAAAAGAATTTTTTCCCATATATATACTTGACGTACCAAGAGCGGCACGGGTAGTTGGGTAGGCGCGTGACAGGTCGGCGGAATTCACAGGGGGTATGTAGCCGTTGCCAGCGTGGCAACAATTCGCTGGTAGCTGAGTTTACCAGTGGTAAGGTTGGCTTGTACGCAGGTGCGTATAAGCAGATTCGGTGGACTAGGAGGGGATCGGACCCTCGGGGACAGGATCGGAAGCCCGCGTCCCCAGCAACCATGCTCTAGCCCATCGATGTGAGTGCGGTGGATCACTCACTCGGCACCCGTAGCGGGGTCGCCAGTCGTGTACGCGAGAGGCACAAATACCGGGGCCGGACGCTGGTCAGAGCGTGCCGGCCCCTCCACCGAATCACGACGCTTAGAATGTATGCTGATTCCCGGCCCAGAGTCCCAGTTCTGAGGTTTTCCCGGTTATTCACAGGCAAGGTAGGATACAGCTAAGAAGCTGTTTTTATTGGATTAAGGCGAGAGCCGACAAGGCGACCTTGACAATGACACCGAGCGAAAAATTCCGCCGCACGGTCCAACGTCTTCTGAAGACGCCGCCTAAGCCTCACAGGGCCGACTCGCAGACCGTGGACAGGTTGGTGAAAGTCGTGCCCCCCGGAAGATCTGAATTTGACCGGCAGGAAGCCAGGAAGGCGCGGGCGAAAAAGAAAAAGCCCGGAAACTAGCGGCTACTCGTCGTCCGCTTCTTCTTGATCGCCTCCATCATCATGGCCGGCCGGCCAAGCCACGTCGCGCGCAAAATCCACGTGCTCCAGTAGTTCGGGCGCAATCTGCGAATTTGGGAATCGAATCAGGACGATCTGCAATCCAGCGCGCCGTGCATGTTTCATGGCTGGGATGCAATCTGTGTCTTGGCTGGCCAAAATGATGCGATCCACAATCTGCTTGTCGGAAAATAGAGCAATGTCCAAACCCATCCGCATATCAACGCCCTTCTGTTCAAAGACGGGCTTGAAGTCCGCATCAGCCAATTGACCTGTATTGACGGGGATTCTCCTTGGCCTGAAACCTCGGAATTTGAGTACGCCTCGGCGCACTGCGAAAAGGTCTCTCCGGGCGAGATCGGTAAGCCACCCATCCGAAGCGGTAAATTCCTTGTCGCGGCCTGAAACCGGCAACCGCACGGTGCCATTATAAGGGGCGCAGTCGTAATAGAGCACTCGCAATAGGTGCTCATCCGCTGCAATGCATGCCTTGGCGATCTCTTCGATATAGGTAGGGACGTATCGCTTGCCTGCTTCCCGCGCAAGAACGCGCGAGTTGCCGCCGTCTAGGATCACAGCCGCCCGAATCATAAGGAAAAGGCCCCCGTGGTAATGACCACGGAGGCCCTTATAAAACATGCCCGCCTACGGGCGTAGCGGAAAACAGCAAGACTGTGAGTCCTGCTGGCGTCCTTGTCAATAGCTTCGAGGCGTTTACGTTCCGTTAAGAAATGGCCTATTTTCGGGCTTTTCTCCAGCGCTGGAAGTGGAGCGCTTTCTGCTTACGCGTGCGCGGCTTCACCAGTCCGCCGGTAGGTTAGGCGCTTGCCAGTTGCCCCACGGATAGCCGCTTTGGCGCGGGCTTCGTCGTTGATCCCAAGCGCGATGCGGTGATTGTAGCGGAAGTCAAACTCCGCGAGGTAGCGGTGCAAGTGGGCTTCGCCGCAGTGCTGATAGATGCCGCGCATACCGCGCTTGAAGATACCAAAGAAGCCTTCGATCGTGTTGGTGTGTACGTCTCCGCGCACGTATTCCTTGCGGGAGTGCTTGACGCTTTCGTGCTTCGCAAACTCGCGGCCAGTGACCGGATACAGATTGGACTCGTCAGTGTAGAGGGTTGAAGCGCGATCGGCATTGCGCACGAGAATGTCGCGCACGCTGTCCTTGGTCGCGCGCTTGACGTGGAAGCTGCGGACCTTACCGCCGCGCTCGACAAGGCCAACGATGGCACGCTTCGGCTTCATCTTGCGCTTCAGGCGCGGACGGCCACGGCGGGTCGGAGAAACGTAATCGTCCTCAAGGCGACCGTGGTAAGCCTCGTCGGCTTCGATGGTCTTGCCTTCACCGCCGAGCGGGCCGGAAACCGCAACGTCGTCTTTCATTGCCTCGCGGATGCGATGCGCCATGAACCAAGCGGACTTGTAGGTGAGCCCAAGCATGCGGCTCAATTGCAGGGCAGCGATGCCCTTCTTGCTGGCCGTCATCAGGTGCGTTGCATAGAGCCACTTATGCAGGGGAATGTGGCTGCGCTCGAAAACGGTGCCGACCGTCACGGAGAAGGGTTTACGGCATTCGTTGCACTTGTGGACGCCGGGACGGGTGCTCTTGCCCTTCAGTTCGGCGATACGCTTCGGGTCCGCGTTCCCGCAATGAGGGCAGATCGGACCATCCGGCCACTGGACCTTTTCGAGGTAGCGGCGGGCGGCGGTTTCGTCGGTGAAATAGCGCGGAAGCATGGTCGGTCCCCTGTCTTGCCCTCTTTATGGCAGGTCGGGGCTGGTACGTCAAGTATATATATGGGAATTTTTTCCTGAGCGGAAAATTCCATGCGAACAGAGACTTGCCTGGGAACAGCGGGCGGAGATTTTCCGTGCGCGTCATCCTGAGGCGCGAGCGAGCGCAGCGAGCGAGCCTCGAAGGATGACGCGGGTCGGTCACGGGGCGCCATCCTTCGAGGGCCTCGTTTCGCGAGGCCACCTCAGGATGACGGATCAGTACGATAGGCGCTTCGGGACGACGAGCATGATTGTCCGCGTCGTTCCGGGACGACGCGGGAGCCGCAGGCGAGCGCGGCGGGCCTGGAATCCATGCCGGGTCAACCCAAAAGCTTGAACGCCGCCTGGATTCCGGACTTGCGTGCCACTGAACTCGCGCTCGCGCGAGTTCGGCATTTCAAACGCGCATGTCGGGCAAGCCCGACTTGCGCGGCGCGCCCCGGAATGACGAAATAGCTGGGGACGGTCCCGGACGCAGCTTCGCTGCGTCCGGGACGACAGGTGGCGGCGGTTTGCGCCGTACTTAACATCAAGGGCGCCAGCCCCTATCTACCTTTCATTATCCTTCCGCCCGGCCCTACGGGCATTCCGGAGCGAGATGCCTTAAGCCGGCAGCCCATGGCGCCCGTATTTTCCGACATCCTCGAAGAAGCCCGGATCACGGCCCGTGCGATCGCCGGGTTCGGCGGCAATCTCTTCAACCCCACCGTCCGGCTCGGCGTCACCGGGCTCTCGCGCGCGGGCAAGACCGTGTTCGTCACCGCGCTCGTGCACGGGCTCGTGCGAGGCGGGCGCTTTCCCGTGTTCGAGGCGCTGGCGAGCGGGCGCATTGCCGGCGCGCGGCTCGAGCCGCAACCCGACGACGCGGTGCCGCGCTTCGACTACGAGAAGCACCTGCATGATCTCGTGACGGCACGGCGCTGGCCGGATTCGACGACGCGGCTCAGCGAATTGCGGCTCGCGATCGACTACCAGTCGCAGAACGGACGAACGCGCGCGCTCACGCTCGACATCGTGGACTATCCGGGCGAATGGCTGCTCGACCTGCCGCTGCTCACGAAAACCTACGAGCAGTGGTCGGCGGAAACGCTGATGCTCTCGCGGCAGGAGCCGCGCGCGAAGCTCGCAGCAAGGTGGCACGCGCATCTCGCGACGCTCGACGCGGAAGGACCGGAGGACGAACAGGCCGCGCTTACTTCGGCGAAGCTCTTCACCGAGTATCTGAAGGCAAGCCGCGACGAGCGCTTCGCCATGAGCCTCCTGCCGCCCGGGCGCTTCCTGATGCCGGGCGATCTCGAAGGCTCGCCGGCGCTCACGTTCGCACCGCTCGACCTGCCCGAGCTTGGCCCGATCCCGGACCGCTCGCTGTGGGCGATGATGCGACGACGCTATGAGGCGTACAAGAGTGCGGTGGTGCAGCCGTTCTTCCGCGATCATTTCAGCCTGCTCGACCGGCAGATCGTGCTGGTCGATGCGCTGGCCGCCTTCAACGCGGGACCGGAGGCGCTGCGCGATCTCGAGCGGGCGCTCGAAGGCATTCTCGACTGCTTCCGCGTGGGGCAGCGCTCGTTCTTCAGCTCGCTGGTGCGGCCGAAGATCGACCGCATTCTGTTCGCGGCGACCAAGGCCGATCACATGCATCACACGAGCCACGACCGGCTCGAGGCGATCCTGCGCCGCATGACGAAACGGGCGGTGGAGCGCGCGCAGTTCGCAGGCGCAACGATCGACGTCGTGGCGTTGGCCGCCGTGCGCGCGACACGTGAGGCGACGGTGAAGCGCGGGCGGGAGACGCTCCCTTCCATCATCGGCACGCCCGCGGCCGGCGAGGTCGCCGGCGGCGAGACCTTCGACGGCAAGACGGAGACCGCGATCTTTCCCGGCGACCTGCCCGCCGATCCGGACGCGTTGTTCGACGGCAACGGCAGCTTCCGGGGGCTCGCGGCCGGCAAGGAGCGCGACGCGGATTTCCGCTTCCTGCGCTTCCGGCCGCCGGCCGTGGAAACGACGGAAGACGGCGCGCCCGCACTGCCGCATATTCGCCTCGACCGGGCGCTGCAGTTCCTGATCGGAGACAGGCTCGCATGAGCGAACATTCCCGACACCGAAAGCCCGCCGCGTTCCGGCTCGACGACCCGCAGGTGACCGTCGCCGAGCACGAAGACGAGGCCGTGCATGCGCCCGCGCGCGTGCGGGTGATCCCCGAGCGGGAAGACGCCGCGCTGCCGGTGCCGGTGGAGCCGACCGCGCCAGCGCGGCGCGGCTTCCGCTGGGGCACGCTGTTCTGGTCCGCGCTCGGCGGGCTCGTGGCGCTCGGCGTCTCGCTTGCGGTGATGCAGCTCGTGGAAGACCTGTTCGCGCGGAGCGAAGCGCTCGGCTATGCCGGACTTGCGCTCGCGGTGCTCGCCGCCCTCGCCTTTCTCATCATCGTGGCGCGCGAAGCCTACGGGCTTTTCCGCCTCGCGGCGATCGAGAAGCTGCATGCGCGCGCGGAGGCGGCAATCGCGAGCGACGACCGTGCGGAAGGACGGGCCGTCATTCACCGCCTCCTTTCTCTTCTGAAGGACACGCCGCAGCTCGCGCGGGGCCGCGCCAATGTCGAACGGCATCTCGGCGACATCATCGACGGCGCGGATCTCGTGCGGCTCGCCGAACGCGAGCTGATGGCGCCGCTCGATCAGGAGGCCGTGCGGCTCGTGAGCAATGCCGCCAAGCGCGTTTCCGTGGTGACGGCGGTGAGTCCGCGCGCGCTGATCGACATGGGATTCGTGCTCATGACCACGCTGCATGTGGTGCGGCGGGTCGCGCTTTTATACGGCGGGCGGCCCGGCGCGCTCGGGCTGTTCCGGCTGCTGCGGCTGTCGATCGCGCATCTCGCGGTGACGGGCGGGCTCGCCGCGACCGACAGCTTCATCCAGCAGGTGTTCGGCCACGGCGTTGCGGCGAAGCTCTCCGCGAAGCTCGGCGAAGGCGTGCTGAACGGACTGCTGACGGCGCGGCTCGGGCTTGCCGCGATCGAAGTCACGCGGCCTTTGCCCTTTGACGCCCTTCCGCGCCCGGCGCTCGGGACGGTGGCGGGCGACCTGCTGCGCGGGATGAAGGGGAAGGAGTAGCCGCTGCGATCAAATGACTCTCCCTCATGGCCGGGCGAAAGGCGCGAAGCGCCGTCTTCGCGCCTGAAGACCCGGCCATCCAGGGCTACAGCAATTGATCGTAGAGATCTTTCTACTGTGGATTCTCGCGCTCGATCAGCGCGAGCCCCCATTTCCGGGGCCAATGTTTGAGATTTTTCTCGCGTTGAATTGCTGAAACTGCGCTCTCGTGCGGCTCCGCGAATACCAGCCGATGCACGCCATATCGCTTGGAGAATCCGCCGGTCAGGCCCTCTCGGTGTTCGTACATGCGTCGCGCCAAATCGCGTGTCACGCCGACATAGAGCGTGCCATTCCGTTGACTTGCGAGAATGTAAACCCAGTGCGGCATCGCCCTAGCGAACCGTCCCTGGATGCGCGGGTCAAGCCCGCGCATGAGGTGATATTGTTTAGAGATTAGAGTCCGCGTCTCAACCCGCGACGCGGTCGATCTCGGCGCCGCAGGCGGCGAGCTTTTCTTCCAGCCGCTCGAAGCCGCGGTCGAGATGATAGACGCGGTGGACCATGGTCTCGCCCTCGGCGGCCAGGCCCGCGATCACGAGCGACACGGAAGCACGCAGGTCGGTCGCCATCACCGGCGCGCCCTTCAGGCGCTCGACACCTTCGATCGTCGCCTGCTCGCCATCGAGATGGATCTTCGCGCCCAAGCGGACGAGCTCCTGCACGTGCATGAAGCGGTTCTCGAAGATCGTTTCCGTGATGCGCGAGGTGCCGCTCGCGCGCGACATCAGCGCCATCAGTTGCGCCTGCAGGTCGGTGGGGAAGCCGGGAAACGGCGCGGTCGAGACTTGCACCGCGCCAAGGCCGGCTCCGTTCCGCTGCACGCGTAGGCCCTCGTTCGTCTCGGCGACCTCGACGCCCGCCTGCCGCAGCACATCGATCGCCGCTTGCAGAAGATCGGCGCGGGAGCCCGCGAGCGTCACGTCGCCGCCGGTCATGGCGACGGCCATCGCGTAGGTGCCGGTCTCGATGCGGTCAGGCAGCACGCGGTGGCGGGCGGCGCCGAGCCGATCGCTGCCCTGCACGTGAATCGTCGAGGTCCCCGCCCCTTCGATCTTCGCGCCCATCTTCTTCAGGCAGTCGGCGACATCGACGACCTCCGGCTCGCGCGCGGCATTCTCGATCACCGTCTCGCCGCGGGCGAGCGAGGCCGCCATGAGCGCGGTGTGCGTCGCGCCGACGGAAACCTTCGGAAACGGCACGCGCGCGCCGCGCAGCCCGTTCGGCGCGCTTGCGAGCACATAGCCGCTCTCGATGTCGATGTTGGCGCCGAGCGCGCGCAGCGCGTCGAGATGGAAATCCACCGGCCGCGTGCCGATGGCGCAGCCGCCCGGCATGGAGACACGCGCCTGGCGCATGCGCGCGACGAGCGGGCCAATGACCCAGAAGCTCGCGCGCATTTTCGTGACGAGATGATAGGGCGCGGTGGTGTCGACGATGTTCTTCGCCGACAGCTTCATGGTCTGGCCGTAATGGTCGTCCTCGCCCGCGCGCTTGCCGCTGACCGCGATGTCGACGCCGTGGTTGCCGAGGATGTGCTGGAGCAGCGTCACGTCGGCGAGGCGCGGCACGTTCTCGAGCACGAGCGTCTCGTCGGTGAGCAGGCTCGCGATCATGAGCGGCAGCGTCGCGTTCTTGGCGCCGGAAATCGGGATGGTGCCGTTCAGTCGGCGGCCGCCACGGATGCGAATGCGGTCCAAATCAGACTCCTGCGGCGGGGAAGGACGAGGGAAGCGAAGGAGGCGTTGCGGCCGGAGACTTGCGCCACGGGCGCGGCGAGAACATGGCGCGGGCGCGCGGCATGCGAATCACTCCCCCGGCCGCTTTTCGGCGGACCCGCCTTCGCCGCGGGAGGCCGCCCCGCCGGCGCGGCTCCGCGCCTGCTGCTTGCGCCGCTTCAGGTTGGCGCGGAGTGCGGCGGCCAGCCGTTCGGCGCGGGCGTCCCCGGCGGGACGCTGCGGCGATTGGCGCGGGCCGGAGCCGGGCTTGTCGATCATGGGCAATCGGGTACAACTACGCCGCCCGTGCTGCAAGCGTGCTTGCGGCAGGGCCCGTGCCTGTGGCACTTTCGCGCCGCTTCGGGCTAGTGTGGTGGTTCAGAAATTCTTTCGATCCGAGCCGCGGGTTCATTCGAGGGAATTTTTGAACCAAACCACACTAGAATCACTAGGTTTGCTAGTGTCCTACGAATCCGAAGTTCGCTCACGAAGGTACCGCCTGGTCGAGCGAACTTCGAATTCGGGACACTAGAGGCGAGCCCGCCTTCCCGAACGTCGCTGCCGTAGCTCAGTGGTAGAGCACTCCCTTGGTAAGGGAGAGGTCGTGTGTTCAATCCACACCGGCAGCACCAGTTTCCGCGTTGCAAACTTCCTCCACCTCCTTTGAATAAAATCAGACTGTCGTGACCGCGCGGCCACAGCGCCCGGCAATCGGTGGCGCGCGCGCAACTTCTGTGACTAAAGTCCAAGCCCTTGCTTTTGCGGCCCGCGGCGGAAGCCTAATTTTCGTGCATTCGTAACTGCCAAGGAAAAGGATCATGTCGCAGTCGAAAAAGCTCGCAGCCGAGGTCGTCGGCACGTTCTGGCTCGTGCTCGGCGGCGTCGGAAGCGCCGTGCTCGCGGCCGGCGTGCCGAATGTGGGTATCGGCTATCTCGGCGTCGCGCTCGCCTTCGGACTCACTGTGCTCACCGGCGCCTATGCGCTCGGCGGAATCTCGGGCGGACATTTCAATCCGGCCGTGTCGCTCGGCCTCGCGGTCGCCGGCCGCTTCCGGTGGAGCGAGTTGCCCGGCTACTGGATCGCGCAGGTCGTGGGCGGGGTCGTCGCGGCGGGAATCCTGTACCTGATCGCCTCGGGCACCGCCGGCTTCAATGCGGGCGGCTTCGGCTCCAACGGCTATGACGCACTTTCACCGGGCGGCTACTCGCTGAACGCGGTGCTGATCACCGAGGTCGTGCTCACCGCCGTCTTCCTCCTCATCATCCTGGGCGCGACCGCCAAGACGGCGCCGGCCGGCTTCGCGGCGATGGCGATCGGACTCGGCCTGACCCTCATCCATCTCATCTCGATCCCGGTGAGCAACACCTCGGTCAATCCGGCGCGTTCGACCGCGGCGGCGCTGTTCGCGCAAACCGACGCGCTCGCCCAGCTTTGGGCGTTCTGGGCCGCGCCGCTCGTGGGCGCGCTCCTCGGCGCGCTGATCTGGAAGTCTCTGCTCTCGTCGGACGAATAATCCGCAAGACGCGCAACGCGGAATGCAGGCGGCCGGCCCCTCGCCGGCCGCTTTCATTTGTCCGTCTTCCGCAGAGACGCCACGGACGGCAAGCGGAATGCGATCCGCACGGCACGCGATCGGCGATCCGGCAACACCCCGTTGTTCCTTAATCTGTGGTGCCGCCCCCGCCTCCGTTGATCTTTCCGTACCAGGCACGCGCCACCAGCGGCAGAAAAATCGCGATCAACAGAAAGCGCGCGATATGATGCGCGCCGACAAAAGCCGGATCGAGGTCGAGCAGGAAAGCCAGAATGATCATCGCCTCGAGCGCGCCGGGCGCGAAGGCCAGCGTGGTTTTCCCGAAGCTCTCGCCGGCGGCGAACGCGGCGACCCAGGCGAACAGCACGCAAATTACAGCGGCGACGATAAAGGCGCCGAGCGAGTGGACAAACAGCCGGCGCAGCAGCTTGAAATCCGTGCCGACGAAGCGCACGCCGATGAAGGCGCCGAGCGCAATGAAACACGGAACCTGAATGAGCTGCGGCACGCGGGCGGTCACGTAGCCGCTGCCGTGCAAAACGGCGCTCGCGAGCATCGCACCGATGATCAGGCCTCCGGGGACGCTGAAACGTTCGGCGATCACCCCGCCGGCAAAGCCGAACACCGCCATGAGGAGGAGGTCCCAGCCGCTGCCGAATGCAAGCCAGGGTGTCGCCGCGGCGCCGGCCGTGGATATGCCGAGCAGGGCCAGGGCGCCGGGCAGCGCCGCAATGATGAAAAAGACACGAGACGATTGCGCAAACGCGACTTTGCGCACGTCGGCGCCGGTCGCATAGGCAAGCGCGAGTACCGCTGACAGCGCGCCGGGCGCGCTCGCATACAATGAAGCGTCGCGCTCCCACCCCGCCCAGCGGAGATAAAGCGTTGCACCCAGCATCGTGACGGGAAGCGACAGCGCAAGAAGGCCGAGCGAGATCGGCCATGTCCAAACTCCCGCGATCGTTTCGGGCGTCACGGCGGAACCCATGGAAATGCCGAGAAGGATGAAAACGATGCGCCGAAACGATTCAGGCAAGGCGACGGGGTAGCCGGCGACGGCAAGCAACGTGACGACAACGAGCGATCCCGAAAGCCAGGCGGCCGGCAGGCCGGCCAGCGCGCACAAGGCGCCGCCGAGGGTGCCGGCAAGGATCGTGACGGCAATGGCGACGGGCGGCTTGGTGCCGCGGAAGGAAAGGAACTTCATTTCCGGGTGGCGGTGGGGAGAAGGGCGAAAACGAGGATCACAAAGTCATCGTTTCCATCACGCGGTCAAGCGCTCCACCGCATGGTGGGGCTTTCCGGGCTGCGTGTGAAGCATAGCCGGCGATTTCGCACGTTGGGCCGTCGGATTGTTCCGCCGGCAAGCAAGCGCAAACCGCGTCACCTGTTCCGCCGCCTGCGCGACCAGTTGGGGCGCCTGCTTCATCGCCGCGGCCGACGAGCAGGGGCGGCTGAGAATGCTGAAATAGGCGTCGATCCCGACCGCATGCGCCGTGCCGGCGTCCTCGCCGACCGTCCCGACGAGCGCGACCACCGGCACGCCGTACCGCTTCGCGCGGCGCGCTACCTCCGCCGGCAGCTTTCCGCATGATGTCGACCGGTCAATGCGTCCCTCCGCCGTCAGGACGAGATCGCAACGGGCAAGCATGCGGTCCAGATCGACAAAGCGCGAAACGACCTGAAAGCGCGGGACAAGCCTGGCGCGCAGGAAGGCATGCAGTCCCGCGCCCAATCCGCCCGATGCGCCGGCACCCGGCATCCCCGCCACCTCGATGCCGAGGTCGTGCCGGATCGCGGCGGCGAGATTCGCCAGTCCCTCCTCCAACGCTGCGACCGCCTCGGGCGAAGCGCCTTTCTGCGGTCCGTAAACGCGCGCCACGCCATGCTTGCCGAGCAGCCGGTTCTTCCAGTTCACCGCGACTTCGATCCGCGCTTGCGCGATGCGCGGGTCGCGCGCGGACAGATCAATTCGGGCGAGCCGGCGGAGCGCGTCGCCGCCCCGGCCAAGCGGGCGCCCGTCGCGATCGAGCAGGCGGACACCGAGCACCTGGGCAAGCCCGATCCCGCCGTCATTGACGCCGCTGTCACCGCACCCGACGAGAATCTTTTTCGCGCCGAGGTCGAGGGCGGCGCGGATGAGTTCGCCGACGCCATAGCTCGTGGTCCGGCGCGGGTCGCGCGCTTCCCCCGGAACGTGACGCAGACCCGCGGCCGCCGCGATCTCGAGGACGGCAACGCCGCGATGCCGCCCGCCGAGGAGTCCGACTTCGGCGTCCAAGCGCTGACCGACCGGACCGGTCACCGCCGTTGGATGCAGGCTGCCGCCGGTCAATGCAACGAGGGTACGCGTGAACCCTTCGCCGCCGTCCGCCATGGGCGCGCGCAGGATCTCCGCCTCCGGCGCGGCCGCCGCGACTCCGCGCGCCATGCAGTCGACGAGCTCCATGACGGAGAGCCCTTCCTTGAATCCGCAGGGAGCAACGAGGACGCGGAGCCGGCCGTCTTCCGGCCCATGCGCCCGCGCACGCGGTCCGGGACTCGACATGATCAATCGTCTCCGAGACCGACGCCGAACGCCGGCCAGACGAGGCCGGCGAACAGAAGCAATAACGCGAGATGGACCGGCGCGAGCACCACGGCGAGACGCAAAAGATCGCGCTGCGTATAGGTGGCGCCCTCGATTCCGCCGAACATGATCACGGGCTTCGCGCTCACGAGCAGGGTCTGGCTGAAGCCGGTTGCGGCGACCGCAATCAGCGTCATCGAGAGCGGGCCAAGCCCGGCCTCATCAGCGAGCAGCAACACCAACGGCACCAGCACGACCACCCGCGCCGTGCGGCTATGAACCACGAGATGCAGGGAGATGCCGGCGATCGCGATGACGGCGGCATAGAAAAGCGGCGGCCGCCCGGCTTCCCCGAGCGTACCGAGCGAGCCATCGAGCAGTTGCTCTCCGACTTCCGCCGCGACCAGTCCCTGCGCGAGCGCGATGGAAGCCGCGAGGAAAACAAGCAGATTCCAATCCACTTCCTTCAGGGCGTCCTTGAAACGGATGACGCCAACGCCGGGCGCCGTCATGACGATCGCGCCGGCCAGCGCGACCAGCGTTTCGTTGAGGCCGTGAAGCGGCGCGGTCAGCCAGCCCGCGATCACCAGAGCCACAACGCAGACCGCCGTGCGATTGACGACCGGCGGCACGTGCGCTCTTCCACCGGGAAGGACAATCGCGATGCCGCGCTCGTCCGCCGTCACGAACATGCGCAAGATCACTTCGGCCGCCAGAAAGGAAGAAGCCGCACCGAGCGGCAGCCCCAGCAGCATCCATTGCGCGAACGTGACGGACTCGCCGGTTGCCTGCGCAAGCAGCTGCACCGCGGCGATATGCGCGCCAGCGCCCACCAGCGACGCGAATGCCGACAGCAGAATGACGGTGGGAAACAGGAGCGCGAAGGCGACGCGAACGCGCGTGCTCGGCAGAGCCGGGGCGATGGCCGTAAAGACGGGCAACATCATCGCAGCGCGCCCCGCGGTCGTGGGAATCAGAAAGGCGCTTGCCAGCATCACGGCGGTCAGACCGTGAAACATCGCGTGCAGCGAGCGTCCTTGTCCGATCAGCCGGCAGACGAGCGCATCCGCGACCCTCGTTGCCTTGAGCGCCGCTCCCAGCATGAACGCCGCGACCAGCAGCCACACCAGGCTGTCGCCCAGCGCCGCGAACAGCCGGTCCGGCGAGCCGATGACGAGCAGCGCCATCGCGACGGCCGCGGCGAGCGCGATGAAGGTGTCGTCGAGCGACGTCATGCTCCAGCCGACGATCGCGAGCGCGAACACTTCAAGCGCGCGCCGCGCCGGAACATCGAGCCCCGCAAGCGCGACCTCGATGATGATGATCAGGACCAAGCCGGCCGCTGCTGGATAGATGATGCGATTACGATTCATGCGGTCTCGTCCCTGGCCTCGCATCAAGGGATAACGGACGAGGCCCGCCGGCATTCCCGGCGTTGCGGAAAAATTCCTGTCTGGGACGAGGCCGCGCTCAGCGCGATCGATCAAGCCACCCGGTCAGGCGCTCCACCGCATGGGTGAGGCTCTCCGCGCTGCGCGCGAAGCACAGCCGGAGATACGCCTCGGCGCCGGGGCCGAAGGCGGTGCCGGGCGCCATGCCGATGTTCGCCTCGTCGATGAGGCGGAAGCAGAGCGCGCGGGAGTCCGGTTCGCCTTCGATGGCGAGCAACTGGTAGAAGGCGCCCATCGGCGGCACGAGGCGCACGCGGCCGGTGTCCTTGAGCTTCGCCACGATGTCGCGGCCGCGGCGGGCGCGCTCGATCTGGTGTGCGACGAAGCTTTCGCCTTCCCCGAGCGCGACGACCGCGGCGCGCTGCATGAAGACGGCGACGCCGGACGTGGACGCTTGAATGAGATTTTCGATCACCTGGCCGAGCGAGGGATCGGCCTCGATCCAGCCGATGCGCCAGCCGGTCATGGCCCAGTTCTTCGAGAAGGTGTTGACGAAGAGGATGCGGTCGTCCGGCTCCATGACATCATGGAAGGACGGCGCGCGCGGCGCGTCGCCATAGTAGAAGCGGTGATAGACCTCGTCGGCGACGATCCAGAGGCCGTGCTTGCGGGCGAGCATCAGGATCGCGCGCAGTTCTTCGCGGGTCGCGGTCCAGCCGGTCGGATTGCCCGGCGTGTTGATGAAGAGCACGCGGGTGCGCGGCGTGATCGCGTGCGCGAGGCAATCGAGATCGAGGGCGAAGCCCGCTTCATCGAGTTTCATCGGCACGAACACGGGGCGCGCCGCCGCGGCGTCGGCCGCGGCACCCGCGTTCGGCCAGCACGGCGTCGGGATCACGACTTCGTCGCCCTCGCCGAGCGTGAGCGCGAACGCTATCACGATCGCCTGCATGCCGGAGGCGACGATATAGAAGCGCTCGGGATTGGGGGCGACGCCGTAATATTGCGCATGATAATTCGCGAGCGCCGCGCGCAGCTCCGGAATGCCGCGCTGCCAGGTGTAGAAGGTCTCGCCGGCCTTCAGCGAGCGCGTAGCCGCGTCACAGATAAAGTCGGGCGTCGGCAGGTCGCCCTCGCCCGCCCAGAGCGGGATCAGCCCCTCGCGGCCGAAGCCATGCTTCATCGCCTCGACGATGCCGCTCACCTGCATGTTCCGCGCGGCGGCGCGGATGTGGTCGATGAGCGCGGGACGGGCGATGGCTTGTGCGGGCTGCGTGAGCATTCAACACCTCGGTCGGAACATAGCGCGGGCGGCAATCTCGTCCCAATGAGAAATGGCAATCGCGCCGATCAATGCGGCGAATGACTGTCGGAGCGCCAGAAAAATCCTCCGATGCCGGAATTGGCCGCGGACGCATCCGTTGTACCGGCAGGCGCCGCTTTTCTTTTGCGCGGCGCGCTGGAACAGGAGCGAAATCATGCAGAAAACCGCATTGTGGGCGCCGTTCGGCGCGTTGCTCGGCGGAATCCTCTTGGCAGCGCCGGCGTCGGCGGAGGACCCACGAAACTCGGTCGCGCCGCTCACCGCGCCTTCGGCAGCGCTCATCTTCGTCGACGATGACGACGATGATGACGGTATCCGCCGCCGGTGGCGCAAGCCGCGTGTCGACCGTCACTGGCGCGACTGGCAGGACCGGCGTGGATACGTCCTGCGGGACCGGGACGACGATGACGACGACCGCTATCGCCGGCGGCTGCGCTGGCGTCGCCGAGACGACGATGACGACGATGATGATGATGATGATTGATCGGCGTCCACAAAAGGCCCTCGCCCCGCGCGAGGGCCTTTTTTGCGTCTATCGCGCGGCGACGGCACAGGATTCCGGCGCGCGGATCAGGCCCCAGCCATAGCGGTCGTCGCGGCCGGGGGAACCGAGATCAATGGCTCGCCGCGTGAGATCGGATATCGCTTCCTGCGTTGAGCGCCCGCCTTCGGCACGGGCGGCCGCCAGCGCCGCGGTAACGAACGGCGCGGCGAACGAAGTGCCGGAACGCAGCCGCGTGCCGGAGCGGCCACGCGCGGCAGTGGCGAGCGCGACACCCGGCGCGGCAAAATCCACCTGTGGTCCGGCGGCGGCGCGGCGATAGACGCGATGCTTCGCATCCACCGCCGTCACGCCGATCACCGAGGAATGGGCCGCCGGAAACAGCGGCGCTGCGCGGGGAGCTGCATGGCCCGCCGCGGCGACGAGGCCGATGCCGCGGCCATGCGCGCTGTCCAGCACCTCCTCAAGAACGAGATTGCGCGGGCCGGAGAAGCTCATGTTCACAATCTCCGCGCCGCGCTCGATGACCAATGAAAGCGCATTGGCGAGATCGAAGGCATCGGCGGCATCGCCGCCGGCGATGCGGTGGAATGCGTCCGCGGCAATGAGGTGCGCACGCGGCATCAGGCCGGGCGCGGGCCCTTCCGGATCGCCGACGAGCAAGGCAGCGACCGCCGTGCCGTGTTCGGCCGCAGACGCGCGACGTCCTTTCCCGCGCGCCCCGATCTGCTCGATCGAGCTTTGGCGAAGCGCGGGGTGCGCGCGGTCGATGCGCGTGTCGACCATACCGATCTTCGGCGCGATGTCGCAGGCGGGAATGCGGTGGTCCCAGCCGATCATGGCGAAGCTCGCGCAGCCTTTGTCGCCACAGCGCAGCGCGTTGGGCCGATAGATATGGTTGAGGTCGATGATCGCGGCGGGAATGAGCGAGGCAATTCGTGCACGCGCCCCGGCCAAGGAAACGCCGCGCGGCGCGCGCACGCGGGCGATTTCCGCCCCGAGCACGCCAATGGATCCGCGGGAGACGATCACATAGCCCTGGCCGGCGATGCGATCAATCTCACCCGCGCCGCGGGCGACCACGACCAGCTCGAAGGCAGGCGCACGCCGCCGGACCGGGCGGTCATCATCGTCGTCATCGTCGTCGTCGTCATCATCATCGTCGTCGTCATCGTCATCATCATCGTCGGCGAGTGCGGGTGTGACGAACCCGACACCGTTCCCGACGAAGGATGCGGGTCCCCCTTCGGCGCCCCATGCCAACACCTCGGCCAGCAAGGCCGCCGCAACCAGGCCCGCGAAAACGACGGCGTAGCGCTGCAAGACCGTCCAGATCGTCTTTTTCGATGCCGGCATGCTAGTTCCTCCGGGTGCCCTGAAGCCAAACGGGCCAGCCCCGGCGAAATTCCCGAAAGCCCGGCCAAACTAGCGGTTCCGCTCCAGTTCCGGAACGGGGGAATAAGCGCCTCGCCCATCCGTTTGGCTCTTCAGACGAGCAGGACCGGAATGGATACGGACGTCCGCCACCAGATCATCGCGCTGCTGCCGCGGCTGCGCGCCTTCGCGCGGGCGCTCGTCCGCGAGCGGGAAGCGGCCGACGATCTGGTGCAGGCGACGTGCGAACGGGCGTTGCGGGCGATCGACCGCTGGCAACCGGGGACGCGGCTCGACAGCTGGATGTTCCGCATCATGCGCAATCTCTGGATCGACGAATTTCGGAAGACACAGAGCGCGGCGCCGCTCGACGACGGCGCCGACGTCGAACAGATCGCGGGCGCGAATGGAAATCGCACGGTGGAGAGCCATCTCATGCTGGCGCGGACGCGGCGCGCGATCGAGGAACTGCCGGAAGAGCAGCGCAGCGTGCTCGTGCTCGTCTGCGTGGAGGAGCTGAGCTACCGCGAGGCTGCAGACGTGCTCGAAATTCCGGTCGGCACCGTCATGAGCCGGCTTGCGCGGGCGCGCGAGGCGCTCTCGGCGATGCTCGGCGAGACGCGCGAGATGCCAAGCCGGACCATGTTGCCGGGAGACAGGCCATGAGCAAGAGCGGGTTGACGCCGGACATGTTGATGGCATTCGCGGATCAGGAAATCGATCGCGAAACCGCGGCAGCGATCGAGCGCGCGGTGCGCGACGATCCCGCGCTCGCGGAGAAGCTTACCGCGTTTCGCGAGACGCGGCGGCTCACGCGGGAGGCGTTCGGCGATGTACTGGCGGAGCCGGTGCCGGAGCGGCTGGTCCGCTCCGTGCTGGAAGGCGCGCCTTCGTCCGGGCGTGTACTCGCATTTCCCGTGCAACGCTGGCTGCGGCAGGTGGCGCTGCCACTGGCTGCAAGCATGCTGATCGTCGCCGGAACCGCCGGATATTTCCTCGGGCAATTGGGGGGCAGGCACGTTTCCGCGCCGGGCGCGATCGCCTACGGCGAACCGGCCATGGAAGCGCTTGCCGCATTGCCGAGCGGCGGCGAACGCTCCGTGCGGGCTGGCGGGGTTGGAGCGACGGTCCGCGTGACCGGAAGTTACACGGTGGACGACGGCTATTGCCGCACGTTCACCGTCACGAGCGGGACGCAATCCGCCCGCGGGCTCGGCTGCAAGCGCGGCCCCGATTGGAGCATCGAGGCCGTGATCGCGGACGCCCCCGCCGGCGACGGGCCGTATCGGCCGGCTTCGGGCGGCGACGAGATGCTCGAGGGCATGCTCGACTCGCTCGGCGCAGGCGAGCCGCTCGCGACCGAGCAGGAACAGGCGCTGATCGCGAACGGCTGGAAACGTTAACGCGTCTCGCTTCGTTACTGCGGTCGGCGCTAATGACCTGAACGTTGCCGCCGCCGAGATCAAAGAACTGTGCCTTAGGGGCGAAACTCGACAACTTCTTCCAAGGTGATTTTCTCGAAATCGCTGATGAGAATTTCGACACGCACGTTCCAGCGGCCGGACACCGGAACCACGAGGCCGCGCACGCGCCATATGCCGTCTGCTCCCTTCTCGGCGGACCGATGTAGGGGTTCGATGCCCGCGTCCTTGTTCGTAAGGACGAGCAGCACTTCCTTTGCATCGAGCGGGCCGAACTCGGCGGTCATCACCGTGATCGAGGCCGCAGTCGGTCCCGTATGGCCGGGATCGAAACGGACATCGGCCATGGCGCGCAGCGTATGCATGTGGGCCGTCGCAGGCGCGGCAGCCAGAGCGGCAAGGGCGCGAGGCGGCGGGGTGAAACGCCAGGCGGCGGCGACCGCCAAGACCGCAAGTACGAGCACGATCTCGGACGCGGCCATGCGGGCGAGCGTGCCAGTTGCCTTCGGCTCTTCCGCCAGGACGCGACCGGTCAGCACCAGACGATTGTAAAGCGCGATGGAAAAGAGAACGGCAAGCAATCCGAGCTTGGCGAGGAGGAGACGCCCGTAGTCCGTTCGCCAGAGCGCGGAAACCTCTTCGATCTGTACCACCGCGAGCACGGCGCCGCTCGCGATCAGCGCCCCGACCGCAAACGGCGCCGCGCGCGAGAAGCGGCGAAGCGATATCCGCGCACTGCCCGGCCGCGCGAGAAGCAGGCCCGCAAGCGGCAGCAACGCGCCAATCCAGAAGATGAGACAGAGTGCGTGCACGAACACGGCAGAACGCATGAGGACCTGCGGCGAAGCGGCGCCGGCATGCCCGCTCGCCGCCAGCGCTGCAGCGCCGAAAAGACAGGCGAGCGCGGACAGAGCCCTCCCGCCGCGTCGCGATGGAATCCGAAGCGCGAGAACGCCGGCGAGACAAGCCACGAACGCAAGCACGGCCGTGACGAAGTACGGCGACTGCACACCTGCAGCCCATGTGGCACGCGAGACGATTTGCTCAGCGGACATATCCAGGAGATCGACCCCCTGCAAACCAACCGACACAACCACCGCAAGGACCGCAAGCTGCAGGATTCTCTCGAGCGTCCGCTCCACGGGATAAAGCGTGGCCCGTGCCATCCAGCAGACGAAGAAAACACCGCCCGCACCGACGAATAGGCCGACATAGATCGCGATCTTCGCAAGCCACACGGCGGCGAGGATCGAGACGCTCGCTGCGTATCGGGGCGGGCCCACCTCACTCGCATGCCTGACGGAAAAGACGACCGTACCGCCGACCGGATGGCCGTCCGCCGAGACGACGCGCCAACTAAAAAAATGCGTCCCGTCGGTGAGTTCGCGAGCCGGAGCAATCGAAAGCGTGGCGCCTGCCTGCATCACGCCCGCGATCCCCTGCTCGTCACCGCCCGGACCAAGCAGGCGCATGACGAGCGGAGATACCGGCTCGTTGAAGGTGAGCGTCAAGCGTTCCGGCGGCGCGGCCAGCATCGCGCCGTCCGCCGGATTCGCCTCAACCAGCACGGCATGCGCCGAAGCCGGAACCGATGCGAGCACTGCAAACAAGAATGCGAGGAGCGCCGCACAGGCGGCGCCGCATGCAGAATGTTTGCTGCGGCTGTCCGTGCTCATCGATTCGGCGTCAACCGCAGGCCCGGCGCTAGCGATTCCAGATCACGGGCGGATTTGCCTTCTGCCGGAATCTCGATCCAGCGGTGGATGCCCTGTTCGCACTCCTGCACGACCGGAAAGTAGAGCGTCGTGTCCGGCTTCAGGCCGCGCGCGAGGAACCCTTGAAAAACGAACTCGTCATAATGTTCGTCCGGCAGGACGCCCCCGGACCACCCCAGTTCGATGACACCCTCCGATAGCTTTGCGTCATGGAAATAGTCGTAGGTCTTTTCATACTTTCCGCGCACGACCGCGATCGTCCAGCCGGGCTTCGGCATGGGCTTCACCGCGACGACGCCTTCGGGAATCTTCACGCGCACCGCGGTCGTGGGCGAGCCCTTGCAGCCGTGCGGGACCTTCAGCACTGCCTTGTAGGACGCGCCAACCGGCGCCTCCGTCTGCTCCAACGTGATATGCGCCTCTGCGGACAAGCCAATGGCGGCGAAGAAAACCACGAGCATAAGTTTCGTTCTGTTCATGTCGGTTCTCCTTTTCATATTTTCGGTTTTCGGACTCACCAGCGCGCGCGCATGCCGGCATAGATGGCGCGGCCGTAACCCGGGTTGAAGAGCGCCGATGTAGCGTCGGCAATTCCTGCGATGATCGTGGCCGAGATGTAGCGGGTATCGAGCAGGTTGCGCCCTTCGAGATAGGCGGACCAACCGTCGTCCTTGTCGAAGCCGATTCTGAAGTTGAGCAACGCGTACGGGTCGACCGTGAGACTATTGGCGTTGTCCGCGTAGAAGGCCCGGGGCATCCACTCGACGTTCGGTCCAGCGTAAAAGCCGTTCGGATGCTTGTAGAGCAGTTCAGCACGGACGTAGTGCGGCGGCACACCCGGCAGCTTGTTGTCGTCCCATTTCGCATCATTGTCGAAGCGAAAATCACTGTAGGTGTAGGCAAAATTGAACCACAAGCGATCCTCACGAGTGAAGATCGAATTCAGAAACGCGATGCCGAAGCCCAGCTCTATGCCCTGATGCAGGGTGCGATCGGCGTTGATTACAGCACAAGGACTCCACGGTGCCGTCCACAGACACTGGAATTCATTTCTTAGTTGGGCGCGGTAAAACGCGAGATCCCAAGTAAAATTCGGCCGGCGACCGCGCGTGCCGATCTCGAAGGTGGTCGCTGTCTGTGCGTCGATCTTCGTGCTCGCCGGCGACGAAAACGTGTTCACGTCGAAGGTCGGCACCTCGGCGCTGCGCGAGATGTTGCCGAATATCTGGGCGTCAGGAGCTATGTCCCACAACAGCCCCGCCTTGGGGCTGAAGATATTGTAGGTGCGGCGGCCGGACTGGTCGCCATCCGACAGAAAACGATCCTTCCGGTCGCGAACTGCATGCAGGAATTGCCCACCAACAATGAACGCGACGTTCGGCAGGAAGTAAAAACTGTTCTCGGCATAGGTCGAATAGTTTCCGGACTTGTCGAGCGAGGATGCGGTCATCGCGCCCTTCACGGCGCCGTTCAAGTTGACAAACTGCTCGTTGTCGATCGTTCCGTTGTGAACGCTCGCGCCGGCTATGAAGCGGTTGCGGAAGCCTCCGATCATCCGGTCGTCGGCCACGCGCACGAAGCCGCCATAATCGAGAACGTAATAGTCCAGGTACTCATAGATCGGATGGTCCACGTGACGATGGTGGGCGAAGATGCCGAGGTCTACTGTGGTGGTGCCGAAGCGCAGTGTGGTCTTGTTGCCGAGACGCACCGAGTCGATGTTGCGCTGCTGGTCCTGCCGCACGAATTCGGAATCCGCGCTCCGCGGCGCGTTCAGCGCGGCGCTCTTGGTCAGTTCGCCGGGCAGGCGCTGGCGCCACGTATTCGCATTGACGTAGAAGCGCGTCTCGGCGTCCGGCGAGAACTGATAACCGAAGTTCGCGTTGCCCCGCACCATATGGCCGTTGCTGTGATCGCGAAACCCGTCCTCGCGCTGCGCCGACAGATGGACAAAATAGTCGTAGGGTCCGGACGCCCCACCCGAGCTTACCTGTCCTCTCGCGAAGCCAAAGCTGCCGGCGTCGACGCGGCTGTCGAACCGAGCCGCGTCGCGGCCGGTCGGTGTGACGAAGTTGACCGCGCCACCGAGCGTGTTGGCGCCGTAGCGTAGCGCGTTGGCGCCCTTGAACACCTCGACGTAACGATAAGCGCTCGGATCGATCTCGAAGAGATCGAAAAGGCCATCGGCAGTATTGATCGGGATACCGTCGACGTACAGGTTCACGCCGCGGTTGCCGTAATTGCGTGTCAGCCCGGAGCCACGGATCGACACCCGGTTGTCGATATTCGACTTTGGCTGCGTGATAACGCCCGGCACCCAGCCGACGACGTCTTTGAGCGTATTCGCTGGTCCAGCCTTGAAGGCAGTGTCCGGTACGACCTCCACGGCGCCGGGCGTCTGTTCGATCTCCCGGCGCGCGCCTTCGGCGGAAGGCACGGTGAGCGATGGCTCGGCCGTGCCGGTGACGGAAACTTGCGGGAGTTGCACGTCGGACGACGTGTCTTGCGCGAGCGCGGAGCCCGACCAGAGCATGGCGGATAACGCAGCCGGAACGGCCGCACGAAGGATGCGGGTCGACATGACAACCTCGTTGGAGCGCGAACGAAACGAGCCGGCGCGCGGGCGCGCCGACAGCTCAGACGGTCAGACGAGGTGTTGCGGGGGAGCGCGCGGGCCGAGCGGCGGGCCGAGCGAGGGCGGCAAGAGGAAGCGTGCCGCGGGCGCCATGCCGTGCGGCGCGCGAGCCAAGAACTCCCAGGCGATAGCGACCGTGCCGGGTACGGTGAATGCCTTCGCGAGGGTGAGACTGTAGGGGCAATCGGAATCCGCCGACTTCTTGTTCGGCGCGTCGTTGTCGGGCGATCCGAGATCGATCACCTGGACGACATGCTCGCCCGACGACGTGCAGATGACGAGTTCGAGGCGGCCTTCGCCGAGCGCCTCGACATTCGGCATGAAGCCGGTGGGGATCAATGCGCGGAACAGAAAGAACGCCAGCGTCACCCCGGCAACAAACCGGAGCGACGCATCGACGTGCGTATATCTGCCTTGCCCCCACATGGCGGAGGAGAGCTTAGCGCCGCGGCCCGAGCGCGCCAGCCGCGGCGCCGCTACCGATTGCCGCGTTACGTCCGCTGCTTCAGAAGATCGCGGATCTCGGTGAGCAGCACTTCTTCCTTGGGCGGCGCGGGCGGCTCCTTCGCCGCTTCCTGCTTCTTCAGCCGGTTGATGAGCTTGACGACCAGGAACAGCACCCAGGCGATGATGAGGAAGTTGATCGCCATGGTGATGAAGTTGCCGTAAGCGAAGACGGCGCCCTGCTTCTTCGCCTCCTCGAGCGATTCGGCGGTGACGGCGGAAGACAACGGGACGAAGTAGTTGGAAAAATCGAGCCCGCCGGTCACCGCGCCGATGACCGGCATGAAGAGGTCGCCGACCACCGAATTGACGATGTTGTTGAAGGCGACGCCGATGATCACGCCGATGGCGAGATCGATCACGTTGCCGCGCAAGGCGAATTCGCGAAATTCCTGCAGCATTCCTCTTTCTCCCGTTTCACTTCGACGTCAGAAGATCGCGCACCATTTCGTCTGCGTGTTTCAGGCTGCGGAGCGCGTCCTTCAATTTCTCCAGCTCGGCGCGGTCGAGCCGCTGGATTTCGACCTTGTTCGACGGCGGGCGGCCCGCCGCGATGTCGGCGAGTTGCTGATTCAGCACGGCATCGAGCAGGATGCCGTGCGATTCGACAAGTGCATCGAGATCACGCTCGGCGCCGATCTTCAGTGCCTTCACGGCTTCGAGCCGGCGGCGGGTCGAACGCTCGGCGACGTGAAAACGAAGCGCCAGAATGCGCGCGGTGGCGACGATGCCGAACAGGCCGCCGCGCTTGAGATCGACGCGGCCGTCGTCGGTCTTGATGCCGAAAAAGCCGAGCGGCGGCTCGAAGGGGCCGGCGGCCTCGGCAAGGAGCTTCAGGAATGCGATCTGGCCCTTCGCCATGTCGAGGGCGTCGCGCCAGAGGCTTTCGGCGAGCGCACCGTCGCCGTGGACCGCGCGCAAGTCGAAGAAGATGTCGACGGACAAAAGATCTTGCGGGCTGGAACGGCCGATCCAGTCGGCGACGCGCTCGCGCCAGACCTTGGCGCTGCCGCGCCAGGCGGCGTTCTTCGCCATGACGCCTCCCTTGCAATAAGGCACGCCCACTTCGTGCAGGATGTCGGCGATGTGCATGCCGAGCTTCGCGAACCAGCGATCGGCGGGGCCATCGGGCTCGCCTTCGGTGAAGATGATCGCGTTATCCTGGTCCATGGCCAGCAGGCTTTCGCCGCGGCCGGCGGAGCCCAGCACGAGCACGGCGTAAGGCACGGGCGGGTCGCCCTCGCCTGCCTCCCGCATGCGCGTCTCGCCGAGGTGTGCTGCGCGGCGGGTGAGTGCGCCGAGCTCGCGGGAGATGACGGCGGCGATGTCGCGCGCATCGACGCCTTCGGCCACGAGGCCGCGGGCGACTGCGGACAGCTTCGCCCAGGCCGCGCCAAGCGCGTGCACGTCGGGCGCCTCGTCGATCTCGTCGCCGAGCGCCACCGCGTCGCCGGCGCGCAGGCGGAGAAGATCGCGCGCAGAGAGCGCCCCGACCACATGGCCCGCTTCATCGACGACACCGAGGTGGCGCACCTTCAAGCGGCTCATGCGGCCGATCGCGCGATAGACGAAGGCTTCGGCCGGCACCGCCGCGAGCGGCCGGCTCGCGAACTCGCCGACCTTCCGCTCCAGCGTCGCAGCGCCGCCCCTGGCGATCGCACGCAGCACGTCGCGTTCGGTGAGAATGCCGACGTCGGCGGCAAGCGGCTGGGTTTCGGGGGCGGCGTTCGCCGAAAGCACATAGACCGAGCTCGTGCGCTTCTGCATGAGCATGTTCATTGCAGCGGCGAGCGTGGCGTCCTCGGCGATATAGAACGGCGGCGCCGACATCACGTCGCCGATGCGATGACGATAGGGATAGGCGTCGAGGCGGGCGAGCATGCGCTCGCCTTCGCTCGCCGCGGAAACACCCACCGCGACCCAGCCGCCGCGCTGCGCGATCACTTCCGAGAACTCGCGGCAGGCGGCTTCCGCCTCGGCGAAGGTGCGGATGCCGCGCTCGCGCAGGAGCGGCACGAGCTTCGTGAAAACGCGCGCGGTCATCACCGCGTCGCCGAGTGCCGAATGGCGGTCTTCCACGTTCACATCGAGCCAGGCCGCGAGCTGCTCGAGGGAGAAGCCCGGCAAATCGGGCCTCGCGAACTCCGCGAGAATGCGGATGTCGATCGCACGCGGCACGCGGAACGCCGCTTGCGCGCGCCCGGCCTCGCGGCCGATCACGGCGAGGTCGTAGTCGATGGTGTGCCCGATCACGGCCGCATCGCCGACGAAAGCGTGAAAATCCTTCCACGCCGCCGAAAAATCCGGCGCACCCTTCAGGCGCGCCGCATCGATGCCATGAATACCCGTGGAGGTCGGCGGAATGGGCACGCCCGGATCGACGAGCGAACGAAAGCGCTCGTTCTCCGCAACGCGGCCGGCGCGGATGCGAATGCCGCCGAGCTCAACGATGCGCGCCCGGTTGGGATCGAGGCTCGTGGTCTCGGTGTCGATCGCGACGGCGTCGAGCGCAAGAAGCGGCGTGGCGCTGATGCGGTCGGCCACGGCGCGCCCCGGTCAGGCCGCGGTCCGGTCCGCGGCGGGAAGCAGCACGCCGACCAAAGCTTCGATGTCGGCGTGCTTCAGAAAATCGCGGTTCATGCTGAGGAGGTTGCTGCGCAGGTGATTGCGGATCAGCTCGAAATCGTGCTCGCGCAGCCGTTCGTGGATCGGCATGTTGTTGAAGAAGATCTCGCCGAACGGCATCGGAATATCCTTCACGGGCTTCGGCGGATGCAGCGCAATCCCGGCAATGCGCGTGGCGAGCCCTGCCCGTTCGCCGGACCAGTATTCCTCGCCGAGCATCGGCGGCACCGGATAGCGGTCGAACACGTCGAGCGAGATTTCCTGCAATGCGGCTGCAAGCGCCGGGGCGTCGCCCGCCGCAGGGAGAAGCACGCCATGCACCATTTCGGCGACCATGGAAAGGCCGTACGGATAGTTGCGCCAGCGCGCCTCGTCGACCCGCGTGCTGAATTCCTTCTCCTTGATGATCTGCGGGAAGTAGGGGCCGGCGCGGCCGCGCGTGTAGTCGAAGATGCTCTTCTGCGCGAAGAAGGCGGCCCGGGTGTCGAGGAAATCCGCAAGCGACGCTCTGTCCGCGATGCGCGGGGGACGCCTGAACCAGTCGAAAATTCCCATCGCCACTCCAGCCCAAAGCACGCGCCCATGCCCCTGCAAATCGCTGCACCGGCGGGACAAATAGGCTATGGTTCCCATGCGGCCGGGGGAACCGAGCCCGGCATTCGAGAGTGGCCCAGAGATGAGCGTGCTGCAAGGCTGGGTCGTCGTCGGCGTGGCGCTCGCCTATATCGGCTTCCTGTTCGCCGTGGCGAGCTACGGCGACCGTACGCGCCCGCGCGCCGGCGAGCGGGTGAGCCGCCCGCTGATCTACCCGCTGTCGCTCGCGGTCTACTGCACGTCGTGGACGTTCTTCGGCTCGGTCGGCCTTTCCGCGGCACAGGGCTTCGATTTTCTCACGATCTATCTCGGCCCGGTGCTGATGATGGTGCTGGGCTTTCCGCTGATCCTGAAGATCGTGCGGCTGGCGAAAGCGCAGAACATCACCTCGATCGCCGACTTCATCGCCGCACGCTACGGCAAGAGCCAGGCGGTGGCGGCGATCGTCACGATCGTCGCGGTGATCGGCGCCGTGCCCTACATCGCCCTGCAATTGAAGGCGGTATCGGCGTCGCTGCTCACCATCCTCGGGCAGCAGCCGAGCACGTCGACGCTCGCGCCGATGTTCGGCGACCTCGCGCTCGTCGTCGCCGTCACCATGGCGGCGTTCGCCATGCTGTTCGGCACGCGGCACAGCGACGCCACGGAGCACCAGGAAGGGCTGATGCTCGCGATCGCGACGGAATCGCTCGTGAAGCTCGTCGCGTTTCTGGTCGTCGGCGCGTTCGTGCTCTTCTATCTCTTTGACGGCCCGGTCGATCTCATCGCTCAGGCGGAAGCGCGCGGCGATATCCTGCCCAAATTCTCGCACTTCGATCCGACGACCTGGATCACGATGACCGTGCTGTCGTTCCTCGCCATCGTGCTGCTGCCGCGGCAGTTCCATGTCATGGTGGTGGAGAACAACGGCGAGGACGAACTGCGGCGGGCGGTCTGGCTGTTTCCGCTCTACCTCATTCTCATCAACCTCTTCGTGGTGCCGATCGCGATCGCCGGCCTTCTCACGTTCCCGAACGGCAATGTCGACAGCGACATGTTCGTGCTGGCGCTGCCGATGTCGGCGGGCTCGGATTTCCTCGCGCTGTTCGCCTTCGTCGGCGGCCTGTCGGCGGCGACCGCGATGGTGATCGTCGAGAGCGTCGCGGTGGCGATCATGGTGTCGAACGACATCGTGGTACCGTTCATGCTGCGGCGGCGCGGAACCGTCTCGGGCAGCCGCGCCGACATGGGCGGCTTTCTCCTGCGCGCGCGGCGGCTGCTCATCCTCGGCGTGCTTTTGCTCGCCTATTTCTACTATCACATGGCGGGCGAGGCGCAGCTTGCGCAGATCGGGTTGCTGTCGTTCGCCGCGGTGGCACAGTTCGGACCGGCGTTCTTCGGCGGCCTGTTCTGGCGCGACGCGACGGCGCGCGGCGCGATCGCCGGGCTCGTGATCGGCGTCGTCGTATGGGGCTACACGCTGCTGCTGCCGAGCGTCGTGGAGGCAGGGCTTGTCGACCGCACGATCCTCGACGCGGGGCTGTTCGGCATCGCCGAACTGCGGCCGCAGGCGTTGTTCGGGCTGGAGGCGTCGCCCCTCACGCACGGCGTATTGTGGAGCCTCGGGCTCAACATCGTAGCGTTTATCGTCGTGTCGCGCCTGACGTCGGCTACGCCGATCGAGCGGCTGCAGGCCAATGTCTTCGTCGAGACGGAAAGCACGCCGATCGCGCCGAGCTTCCGGCTGTGGCGCTCGTCGGTGACCGTCGAGGAACTGATGTCCACCGTCGCGCGCTATCTCGGGGAGGAACGGACGCGGCGCTCGTTCGAAAGCTTCTCGCAGAACCGCCGCATCTCGCTTGACCCGCGGCGCGAGGCCGACATCCTCCTGCTGCGTTATGCCGAGCACGTGCTGGCGTCCGCGATCGGCGCCGCCTCCTCCCGCCTCGTGCTCTCGCTTCTCCTGCGCAAGGGTACGGTATCGCCGCAGGCGGCGTTGAAGCTTCTCGACGATGCGTCGGCGGCGATCCAGTACAACCGCGAAATCCTGCAGAGCGCCATCGATCACGTGCAGGAAGGCATTGCCGTATTCGACAAAGACCTGCAGCTCATCTGCTGGAACAGCCAGTTCGGCGCGATGCTCGACCTGCCGCCGGACATTGGCCGTCTCGGCGCACGGCTCGACGAAATCCTGCGCGTCGCCGCCGAGCGCGGCGACCTCGGGGCGGGCGATCCGGGCAAGCTCGTCGCCGACCGGCTCGAGCGCTATGTCAGCGGCACGGCGAGCTTCCGCGAGCGCCTGCAGAAGCCCGGCATCGTCGTGGAAGTGCGCTCGAACCGCATGCCGGACGGCGGCATCGTCGTGACCTACACCGACATCACGCCGACGGTGGAAGCGGCCGAGGCGCTCGAGCGCGCGAATGAGAACCTCGAACGGCGCGTGAAGGAGCGCACGGAAGAGCTCACGCGCCTGAACGCGGAGCTCGCCCGCGCGAAGTCGGAAGCCGACGAGGCAAACATCTCGAAGACGCGTTTCCTTGCCGCCGCGAGCCACGATATCCTGCAGCCGCTCAACGCGGCGCGGCTCTATGCGACGAGCCTGGTCGACCGCAAGGGCGAAGGGGTGGAAGCGAAGCTCGCCACCAATATCGACGCGTCGCTCGAAGCGGTGGAGGAAATCCTCGGCACGCTCCTCGATATTTCCCGCCTCGATACCGGCGCGATGAAGCCGGAAATCTCCGCGTTCCGGATCGACGAAATCTTCGGGCAGCTGCAGGTCGAGTTCGCGCCGCTCGCCGCCGCGAAGGGACTCGAACTTGCCTTCGTGCCGTCATCCGTGACGGTGCGCTCGGACCGGCGGCTCCTGCGGCGGCTCCTGCAAAATCTCGTGTCGAACGCGATCAAGTACACGCCGCACGGCCGGGTGCTCGTGGGCTGCCGGCGCCGCGGCAAAACGGTCCGGATCGAAGTGCACGACACCGGGCTCGGCATTCCCGCCTCCAAGCAGAAGGTGATCTTCGAGGAATTCCAGCGGCTTGCGCAGGGCGCACGGGTGGCGCGCGGCCTCGGCCTCGGGCTCTCGATCGTAGAGCGGATCGCGCGCATTCTCAATCATCCGCTCGCGCTGCGGTCGCAGCCCAACAAGGGCTCCGCGTTCACGCTCGGTGTACCGGTCGCGGCGGGGCTCGCGGCGCCGCGGACGATCCGCCCGGAAAAGCCGATGCCGGCGACGCCGCTCGAGGGCATCGTCGTTCTCTGCATCGAGAACGAGCCGCAGGTACTGGCCGGGATGGAATCGCTGCTCACGGGATGGGGCTGCCGCGTGCTCGTCGCGCCGAACCTCGAAGGGGCGGTGGCGGCGATCGACGCCAGCGGCCACCGGCCCGACGCGCTCCTCGTCGACTATCATCTCGACGAGAGCAACGGGATCGACGCGGTGGAGGCGCTCAGGAAACGGCTCAAGGACAGCATCCCCGCCGCGCTGATCACGGCCGACCGCAGCCCCGCCGTGCGGGAAGAAGCGCGCACCAAGGACATCCAGGTATTCAACAAGCCGGTGAAGCCCGCCGCGTTGCGTGCGTTCCTCGCGCAATGGAGAGTCGCGCGGCCGGCGGCGGAGTGAATCTTGTCGTCCCGGGCAAGCGGCGCGAGACCCGGGACCGTCTGATGGAGTTTGCTGAAAACGATCCCGGCTCTCACTTCGCTCGGCCGGGATGACGGCTACGCCGTCAGTTCGCCGGGCGCGTCCACTGGCCGGTTTCGATCTTGGATGCCGCGATCACCGCCTGCGTGCGGCTCTCGACGCCGAGCTTCTGCAGGATCGCGGAGACGTGCGCCTTCACCGTCGCTTCGGACACCTTCAACTCGAAGGCGATCTGCTTGTTGAGCAAGCCCTCCGACAGCATCATCAGCACGCGTACCTGCTGCGGCGTCAGCGTCGACAGCCGATTGACCAGATCGCGCGTCGCTTCGTCGGCCCCGCCGGACAGATCGACGTCCGGCGGCGTCCAGACGCCGCCCTCAAGCACGTTGCGGATCGCGGTGCGCATGGTCTCGACGCCGAGGGTCTTCGGCAGGAATCCGGATGCGCCGAACTCCATGCAGCGGCGAATCACGCCCGGCTCCTCGTTCGCGGACACGACGACGACCGGCACGCCGGGGAACTGCGCGCGCAAATACAGCAGGCCCGAAAAGCCGCGCACGCCGGGCATCGCGAGATCGAGCAGGACGAGATCGACATCGCCTTCCCGCTCCAGCAAGGCCTGCAGATCGTCGAAGCCGCCGGCCTCATAGACGTCCGCGGATGCAAACAGATTGGCGACCGATTCTTTCAAGGCGCCGCGAAACAACGGATGGTCGTCAGCGACGACGAATCGGTAGTGCGTGGACGCATCCACCGCCAATTGGCTTTCTCCTGTCCCGATGCCCGTCATCGCCCCGCTTCAATACGCCCGACCCGCGTCAGACGAAAGAATGATGTGGCGAGTGAGCCACTCCCCTTCGAAAGAATAATGCGGCTCCGGCGGCACGGATTGCAAGCGAGGCCTGCCGGAAGGTTGCGAAACGATGACGATTTTCTGCGTTCACGATGAAGACGGGGGAGCATCCCACCCCGAAGCCGCCGTCTCCTGCTGCAATGCGGAAAATTCTTTTCTTTCCGCGGATTAGTAATCCACGCTGGCCGAAAGTCTTATAGGGCCCGAAACTTACCAAATGTTAATTCTCAGGCACGGAGCCGCGACAAAGAGCAACAACAGCGGACCGAATGCTTTGGAGGAAGCGCCTCGATCCGACTTTCGAGTCGGCGTGTCTTTTTCCTTTGCAAGCGAGGCATGGCTGCTGCCGTTCGCACGGGCGCGCGGGCAGACCGAGATGAGGAGGGCTTTTTTCATGGAATCAAAAGACCAAGCCTACTGGAATGACACCAGTCGGCTGATGTGGATCACACTCGGGCTGTGGGTGTTCTTCGGCTACATCGTCCACATGTTCGTGCACGTGCTGAACAAGATCACAATTCTCGGCTTCCCGCTCGGTTTCTACATGGCCGCGCAGGGCTCGTTGATTGCGTTCGTCGTGATTCTGTTCTGGTTCGCCAGAAAGCAGGATCAGATCGACCGCAAGCACGGCGTGGCCGAAGACTGAGGGGGGATCATCATATGGCTACGCAAACTGCTGGTGCCAGCGATTTCACCAAACAACTCGGCCGCATGTATGGAACGTACACCGGGGGCTTCATCGGCTTCGTGATCCTGCTCGCGCTGCTCGAGCTCGTCGGCGTTCCGAATCGCATCCTCGGCTATCTGTTCGTGTTCTTCACGCTCGCGGTTTATGCCGTCATCGGCGTGATGACGCGCACGATGCAGGTCTCCGAATATTACGTCGCGGGGCGGCGCGTTCCCGCTCTCTACAACGGCATGGCGACGGGCGCAGACTGGATGTCGGCGGCTTCGTTCGTCGGCATGGCCGGCACGCTCTTCCTGCTCGGCTATGACGGCCTGGCGTGGGTGCTCGGCTGGACCGGCGGCTATGTGCTCGTCGCCGTTCTGATCGCGCCGTTCCTGCGCAAGTTCGGCGCCTACACGGTGCCCGACTTCATGTCGCACCGCTTCGGCGGCAACTTCGCCCGCTTCCTGGCGGTGATCGTGCTGTTCTGTGCGTCGTTCACCTACGTGACGGCACAGATCTACGGCACCGGCATCATTGCTTCGCGCTTCCTCGGCATCCCGTTCGAGGTGGCGGTGTTCGTCGGCCTTCTCGGCATCCTGCTCTGCTCGATGCTCGGCGGCATGCGCGCGGTGACCTGGACGCAAATCGCCCAGTACATCGTGCTCATCATCGCGTACCTGACGCCGATCGTGATCCTGTCCACGCAGAAGTACGGAATTCCCATTCCGCAGCTCATGTACGGCCAGGCGATCCAGGAGATCACGGCCCGCGAAGGCCAGTTGCTACAGGAGGGATTGGCGACGGCAGCGGCGCTCAAGCCGCACGTGCAGCCCTTCTTCAACTACACCCCGCTGAACTACTTCGGCATCATCATCTGCATGATGGTCGGCACCGCTTCGCTGCCGCACATCCTCATGCGCTACTTCACGACCCCGTCGGTGCGTGAAGCGCGCGTGTCGGTGGCATGGTCGTTGTTCTTCATCTTCCTCCTGTACTTCTCGGCGCCGGCCTACGCGGCGTTCTCGAAGCTCGAGGTCTATACGAACATCATCGGCCGCGACCTCGACCAGATCCGGCCGTGGCTGTTCACCTGGGGTGAGCTCGGCCTGATCAAGATCTGCGGAAAGGACGCGCTCAACCACGATGCGATCGTTGCCGCCTGTAAGGCGATCGCGGACCATCCGGGTGTCGTCCGGCTGCAGGACTTCTCGATCAACACCGACGTGATCGTGCTGTCGACACCGGAAATCGCCGGCCTGCCCTACGTGATCTCCGGCCTTGTCGCGGCCGGCGGTCTCGCGGCGGCGCTGTCGACCGCCGACGGCCTCCTGCTCGCCATCGCCAACGCGCTCAGCCACGACATCTACTACAAGATGCTCGACCCGAACGCGTCAACGGCGCGGCGGCTGGTTGTTGCACGCATCCTGCTGGTGCTGGTCGCGGTGTGTGCCGCCTATCTGGCCTCAACAAAACCGGGGGACATCCTCGCCATGGTGGGCTGGGCGTTCTCGCTCGCGATGGCCGGCAACTTCCCGGCACTCGTGATGGGTATCTGGTGGAAACGGACGACGACGACAGGCGCTGTGCTCGGCATCATCGCCGGGTTCGGCCTCTGCATCTTCTATCTCGTGGTCACGCGGTACTATCCGCAGGCCGGTGTCTCCTACTTCGGCATGTCGTCGCTCACCAATGCCGCTACCGGCGCACCGCTGGTGGACGTGGCAACGGTGATGGCGGATCCGAAGTGGGTTGCGGACGTGCCGGCGAGCGCGGCCCATCCGATGCAGTCGAAGGTCGGCTGGTTCGACCTCAACAACATCAACTGCGGCCTCTTGGGCGCACCGCTCGGCTTCATCGTGATGATCGTCGTCAGCCTCCTCGGCAAGGAGCCGTCGAAGGAGATGCAGGCGTTCGTCGACGAGATCCGCAAGCCGCGCGGCCGCATGGTCCTCGAAGAGAAGACCTGAGCCGAGACGAGCCAAGACACAGCAGAGCGATCGAGGGGGTGGAAGCGGAAACGCTTCCACCCCCTCGTCAATCGTACCCTAGAGCGGGACGACTTTTCTTCGAATCATCACCCCGCTCCAATTTCTTGGTTTGCGCGTGATGGGCGCGCCGAAAGGCCGCGCGTGAAGATGCGCGCCGGTTTTCTTTTCCGGCGATCCATGCTTGAAGCATGCGGAGGAGCCGGCGGGGGCGAAGCGGTGTCGAATCCCTTACTCACCTATTGGTGGTTTCATCTGCCGAATCTCGTGCTCGCCGCACTCATGTACACGGTGATCGGCCGCTTCGTGCTCACCTTCATCTTTGACCCGGCATCCACCAACTACATCTGGCGCTTCTTCGTGTGGTTGACCGACCCCGTCCTGAAGATGGTCGGCTACGTCACGCCGCGCGCCGTGCCGCCGCTCGTGGTGCTGTTGTTCTCGGTGGTTTGGCTGTTTGCCGCGCGCGTGATTCTGTTGCTGCTTGTCAGCACGGTCGGATTGGCGCCGACGGCGGGAGCGACCGGCTGATGAGCCACCAGCCCTATATCGTCGCGATCCTGCTGTTTGCGATTGTCAACGGCATCTTCTCGCCGTTCGTGTTCGTGCTGCTCCCGTTCGTCTTTGCGCTCACGCCCGCCTTCTTTGTCGATGATACGCGGGTGATCCTGTTCGTCTCGTCGCTGCTCCTGTCCACCATGACCCTGATCGCGGGCGGCGTCCCGGCGGCGCTCTATGAGCGCTGGAAGGGCCTCGAGGAATCCACCGAGCTTTCCATGTGGATCTGGCTTGCCGGGGTGGGCCTGCTTACGCTGCCGGCGGCGTCCAACTTCATCGCGATCGGCCTTTAGGACGGGACGACCTTTCACCTGACGCCGATTGCGCGTTTCCGCCACGGCCTTAATATCCGAAGCTGCGCCCCCGGCTTTCAGATCGCTTCCCACATGGAAGAACTGCGCAAAGCCGCCTTCATTTCGGTCGCCCGCGGCTGCGGCTTCGGGATGCTCGCGGTCGTTTGCGTGATGGTCGGCCTGAGCTTCGAACCGCGCCTCGTGTTTCAGGCGGGCGGATTCCTGACGCTCCTGATGGCCGTCATTCTGATCGTCAAGGCGCGCAACGCACTGACCCGGGACTACCGCAAGACGGAGATGTGGCTGATCCTCCCGGAGAACTTCCGGCCGCCGGAACGCTATGCGCAGTGGGTGACGGCGACGGTCATGCGTGACGCGTACTTCACGTTCGCGCAATACACGACGCTGATCTCGATCGTGATGTGGATGCTGGCGCTGATCGTGGGGATCGCGGAGACGATGACAGGGTATTGAGTGCTCGTCGTCCCGGCCAAGCGCTTTCGCGCGAGAGCCGGGACCGTTCTCAGCATTCTCAATCGGAAGGTCCCGGATAACTCGCTTTGCGAGTTTCCGGGACGACGAGATCAAGCCGCCTTCTTGCCTGCAGGCGGCGCGAAGCGCGTGTAGAAGGTCTCGCCCTTCTTCGCCATCTCAACCAGGACCGGCGCGGGCTTGAAGCGTTCGCCGTGCTTCCTGGCGAGCTTCTCGCACAGCGCGACGAATTCCTTTACACCCATGCCGTCGATGTAGGAGAGCGTGCCGCCAGTGAACGGCGCGTAGCCGAAGCCAAGAATCGAGCCGACATCGGCGTCGCGCACGTCGGTGATGACGCCTTCCTCCACGCAGCGCGCGGTCTCGAGCGCCTGGACGACGAGGAAGCGTTGCTTCAGTTCGTCGATGTCGAAGCTTTCCGCGGGCTTAGGCTCTCCGACAATTTCGGTGATGCTACGCCACAGACGCTTGGGCCCGCTTTCCGGATAATCGTAGAAGCCCTTGCCGTTCTTGCGGCCGAGACGGCCGCGCTTGACGACCATCTCCTCGAGCAGCGTCTCTTGCCGCCCGTCGATCGCAGCCGCGCCGAGGTCGGCTTTCGTTGCCTGCACGATCTTCCAGGCGAGATCGACGGCGACTTCGTCGTTCAGCGAGAGCGGGCCGACGGGCATGCCGGCCATTTTTCCGACATTCTCCACCATCGCCGCGGGCACACCTTCGGTGAGCATCAGGTGACCTTCGCGGATGTAGGTGCCGACCACGCGCGAGGTGTAGAAACCGCGGCTGTCGTTGACGAGGATCGGGGTCTTGCGGATCGCGCGCACGTAATCGAGCGCCGTGGCGATCGCCTCGTCGCCGGTCTGCTTGCCCCGGATCACCTCGACCAGCATCATCTTCTCGACGGGCGAGAAGAAGTGAATGCCGATGAAGCGATCGGAGCGCCTGGAGATTTCCGCGAGCGACGTGATCGGCAGCGTCGAGGTGTTGGAGCCGAACACGGCTTTCTCGCCGAGCACGGCTTCGGCTTTCGCGATCACGTCCGCCTTCACCTTGCGGTCCTCGAACACGGCCTCGACCACGAGATCGGCGCCTTCGATGTCCTTGTAGTCGGCCGTCGTCTTGATGCGCGAAAGCAGTTGATCCTTCGCCTCGGGCTTCGCGCGGCCCTTCTTGATCTGGTCGGAGATCAATTTGTCGGAAAGGCTCTTGCCCTTGTCCGCCGACGCCTGATCCCTGTCGACGAGCACCACGTCGATGCCCGCGCTCGCCGTCACGTAGGCGATGCCCGCGCCCATGAAGCCCGCGCCGAGCACAGCGACTTTCTGAATCTTCGACGGCGGGACGTTCGCCGGGCGGCGCGCGCCCTTGTTCAGCTCCTGCATGGAGACGAACAGCGAGCGGATCATGGCCGCCGCCTCCTTCGTGCGGAGCACATTGGCGAAATAGCGCGACTCGATGCGCAAGCCGGCGTCGAAGGGCACCAGCAGCCCCTCATAGACGCTCTTCAGGATCGCGCGCGCGCCGGGATAGTTGTCGTAGGTCTCGCGGCGGTAGATGGCATTGGCCGGCGGCCAGACCATCATGCCGGCCTTGGAATAGACCAGGCCGCCGGGCAGCTTGAAGCCGTCCTGATCCCAGGGCTGCACGGCCTTGCCGCCGTTCCTGATCCATGCCTTCGCGGTCTCGATCAGCTTATTGGCCGGAACGACCTCGTCGACGAGCTTCAACTGCTTCGCCTTGTCGAGCCGCATCTGCTCGCCGCGCAGCATCAATTGCAGCGCGTCGGCGGCGGTGATCATGCGGGGCAGGCGCTGCGTGCCGCCCGCGCCGGGGAAGAGGCCGACTTTTACTTCAGGCAGGCCGAGACGGGTTTTCTCGTTCTCGGACGCGACGCGATGATGGCAGGCGAGCGCGAGCTCGAAGGCGCCGCCAACCGCCGTGCCGTTGATCGCGCAGACCCACGGTTTCCCGCTCGTCTCGAGGCGCCGGTAGATCACGCTCATCTTGCGCGACTGGTCGAAGAAGGCCTGCATCGCGGCCTTCTTGTCCTTCGCCTGGTCGATATCCTTGATCGTGCCGGAGAGCCCTTCGAGCATCGTCAGGTCGGCGCCGCCGGAGAACGTATCCTTGCCCGACGTGATGACCGCGCCCTTGATCGCCTTGTCGTTCGCGACCGTCTCCACGATCTGCGAAAGCTCGTCCATGACCTCCATGGTGAAGACGTTCATCGAGCGGCCGGGCATGTCCCAGGTGACGAGCGCGATGCCGTCGGCGTCGACGTCGAACTTGAAGTTCTTGAGGTTCATTCCTCGCCTCCCGCGAGTTCTCTAGGCGTCATCCTGAGGTGGCGGCCGAAGGCCGCCCTCGAAGGATGACGCGGTTCAATTCCTGCTGTCATCCTTCGAGGCTCCCCCGGGTCTCGCTTCGCTCACCCGGGGTCGCACCTCAGGATGACGGACTCCTTTCATGTTCACACCCGCTCGATGATGGTGGCGGTGCCCATGCCGGCGCCGATGCAGAGCGTGATGAGCGCCGTCGACTTGCCGCTGCGCTCGAGCTCGTCGAGCGCAGTGCCGAGGATCATGGCGCCGGTCGCGCCGAGCGGATGACCCATGGCGATGGCGCCGCCGTTCACGTTGACATTCGTATCGTCGATCTCGAAGTGCTGCATGAAGCGCAGGACGACCGCCGCGAACGCCTCGTTGATCTCGATGAGATCGATGTCGGAGAGCTTCATGCCCGACTTCTTCAAGACGCGCTCGGTGACGTCGATGGGTCCCGTGAGCATCAGCGCCGGATCGGAGCCGATCGAAGCGAAGGCGCGGATCTTCGCGCGCGGCTTCAGACCGGCGGCCTTGCCGCCTTCCTTCGAACCCACGAGCACCGCCGCGGCACCGTCAACGATGCCGGAGGAATTGCCGGCATGGTGCACGTGCTCGACATATTCCACATCCGGGTGCGCCTGGATGCCAACGGCATCAAACCCGCCGAACTCCCCCATCTGCACGAACGAGGGCTTGAGCTGCGCAAGCGACTGCATGTTGGTGTCGGGCCGCATGTGCTCGTCCTTGTCGAGGATCGTGAGGCCGTTCACGTCTTCCACCGGTACAATGGAATTCCTGAAGCGGCCTTCTTCCCACGCTTTCGCCGTTCGCTTCTGGCTTTGCACCGCGTATTCATCGACATCGTCGCGGGAGAAACCGTACTTCGTCGCGATCAGGTCGGCGGATACGCCCTGCGGCATGAAATAGGACTTGATGGCGATGGAAGGATCGACCGGCCAAGCGCCGCCCGACGCGCCAATGCCGACACGCGACATGGATTCCACGCCGCCGCCGATCGCGAGGTCTTTCGCACCGGACATGACCTGCGCGGCGGCGAAGTTCACGGCTTCGAGACCGGAGGCACAGAAGCGGTTGATCTGCACGCCCGGCACTTCCTTGCCGTAGTCGGCGGCGATCGCCGCCGCGCGGGCAATGTCGCCGCCTGCCTCGCCCACCGGATCGACACAGCCGAGCACCACGTCTTCCACCAGGACCGGATCGAGCCTGTTGCGCTCCTTGATGGCGACAAGACTTTGGCGCGCGAGCTCCAGCGCGGTCACCTCGTGCAGCGCGCCGTCGGACTTGCCGCGGCCGCGCGGGGTGCGGACGTGATCGTAGATGAATGCGTCGGACATGGTCTCGACCCTTCCTGAAATCGTTTCGTCCCAGCCGACCCGCCTCTCTTATGTAGTCGTGCCAGACGGTCCGGCCAGATGTTGCGCTCAGAACGCCTCGGCGGGAAGCGCCATCACCGCGTCGGCACCGGACTGGATGCGGGCGAGGTGCGCCGCCGTCTCCGGCAGCATCCGTTCCATATAGAAGCGGCCCGTTGTCAGCTTCCTGTCCATTTCGGCGACAGCGCCGTTGCCGTTGCTCTTCTTTTCGAGGGCAGCTTTGGCGATCCGCGCCCACATGTAGCCGAGCTGCACGAGCCCGAAGAGGTGCATGTAGTCGTAGGAACCGGCGCCCGCGTTGTCGGGCTTCTGCATCGCGTTCTGCATGAACCACATGGTGGCCTTCTGCAGGTCGCCGAGCGCCGCTTCCAGCGGTTTCACATAGGGCTGCATCGCCCTATCGTCGGCGTTCGCCTTGATGAAGGCGGTGAGCTCGGAGAAATAGGCCATGGCCGCGCGGCCGCCGTCCTTCGGCAGCTTGCGGCCGACGAGATCGAGCGCCTGGATACCGTTCGCGCCCTCGTAGATCATGGCAATGCGTGCGTCGCGCACGAACTGCTCCATGCCGTGCTCGGCAATATAGCCGTGGCCGCCGAACACCTGCTGCGCGAGCACCGTGTTCTGGAAGCCCATGTCGGTGAGAAAGCCCTTCAGGACGGGCGTCATCAGGCCCATGTAGTCGTCGGCGGTCTGGCGCGTCTTTTCATCCTCGCCCTGCATCACGAGGTCGCCCTGCAGCGCCGTCCAGATCACGAAGGCGCGAGCGGCCTCGTTGAAGGCGCGCATGGTCATCAGCACACGGCGGATGTCCGGATGCACGATGATGGGATCGGCAGGCTTGTCGGGATTCTTCGGGCCGGTGAGCGAACGGCCCTGCAGGCGCTCCTTCGCATAGGCGGCGGCGTTCTGATAGGCGACCTCCGACATGGACAGGCCCTGCACGCCGACGCCGAGGCGTGCCTCGTTCATCATCGTGAACATGGCGTTCAGGCCGCGGTTCTCGGTGCCGACCAGCCAGCCGGTAGCGTTGTCATAGTTCATGACGCAGGTCGCATTGCCGTGGATGCCCATCTTCTCCTCGATGGAGCCGCACGACACACCGTTGCGCTCGCCGAGCGTGCCGTCCTCGTTGACGAGGAACTTCGGCACGACGAAGAGCGAGATGCCCTTGGTGCCGGCGGGCGCGCCTTCGATGCGTGCGAGCACCAGGTGGATGATATTCGACGCGAGATCATGCTCGCCGCCGGAGATGAAGATCTTGGTGCCGGTGATCTTGTAGCTGCCGTCGGGCTGCGGCACGGCCTTGGTGCGCAGCAGGCCGAGGTCGGTGCCGCAATGCGGCTCGGTGAGATTCATCGTGGCCGCCCATTCGCCGGAGGCAATGCGCGGCAGATACGTCTTTTTCTGCTCGTCGTTGCCGTGCAGGCGGATCGCGAGATAGGCGCCCTGCGTGAGGCCGGAATACATGGTGAAAGCCATGTTCGCCGACGTCATGAATTCGTTGATGATGACTGCGATCGTATGCGGCAGGCCCTGCCCGCCGTACTCAGGCTCCATCGCGAGCCCGATCCAGCCGCCTTCGGCGAGCTGGCGATAGGCTTCCTTGAAGCCCTTGGGCGTCGTCACCGAGCCATCGGGATGCCATTCGCAGCCTTCGAGGTCGCCGACGCGGTTCAGCGGCTGCAATACCTCTTCCACGAACTTGCCGCCCTCGGAGAGGACGGCCGCAATCGTGTCCGGCGTCGCCTCGGCGAAGCTCGGCACATTGCCATAGCGCTCGATGTGAAAAACGTCGTTCAGGAGAAAGAGAACGTTATCGACGGGCGCCTTGTAAGTCGGCATCGCGTTCCTCCGTTCATCGTTTGAGCATGACCTCCGGGATCATGCTCCCGCGCCGCGGGCAGCAAGCATCTCGCCCACCGTGGCGCGCGCTCGTTCCAGTTCGGCGATCGCGCGATCGATCTCCTCGCGCTGCCGCTGCAGACGTTCGATCTGTTCGCCAAAACGCGCGTGCGCGACCTTCAGTTGCGTGACCTGGCCGTCGCCCAGGTCGTAGAGGTCAAGCATGTCGCGGATTTCCTCGAGGGAGAATCCGACGTTCTTGCCCATCAACACGTATTTCAGGCGCGCGCGGTCGCGGCGGGAATAAAGGCGGTCCTGGCCTTCGCGGCGCGGGGCGAGCAATCCCTTCTCTTCATAGAAGCGCAACGTGCGGGCGGTGACGCCGAACTCGCGGGTGAGCGCGCGGATCGTGAATTCTTCCTGCCCGGATCGCGGCGCGACGCCAATGTCAAAGCCTTCGACGAGATCGGGGACCTCGGATCGTCCGGCTTTTTCTATCGGTGTCCGCATGGCGCCTCTGATTCGGGACGGGGGTGCTACCGGCCTCTTCGGCCCTGACGACACAGTTCGTATCATCAGTTTACGTAAACGTCAACTTCGGCGTTAAGCTTGCTTGCTTTGGAGCTGTTCCCGGGAAATTTTCACGAAGTGACAAGACCTTGAACGGCGAGCCTGCATATGGTCGGCCAACCGCAGCGGCCGCCGCCCCAATCCTGAAGCCTTCGTTACGCGCGAAGGCCCGGTTAACCCGTCATTTACCATACCGATAGGAAGGTCCTTCCGGGGAGCGCGGCACCGTTTCATTCGGACGTTACTCATCGATCCGCACGCCGCGAGCAGAATCGAATGACCGGCAGCGTGCCCTGGAGCGTCAATGCAGTGGACCCGGAAGCCTGGGCCAATGCCCGGGATGCAGCGCGCCGGGAGGGATTGTCTGTCGGCGAATGGCTGGAGGCGACGATCCGCGACGCCGCGAGCCAACAGGAGCGCGGCGGACGGCACGTAAGCCGCGGCCCGTCCGCGGATGTGATCGAGCGGAGGCTCGACGACATCGCCGACCGGCTCGATCTCGTCGCCCGCCGTGCCCATGAGCCTGCACCCGCCCCGCGAAGCACGCGCAGCGACGCGGCGCTTCACCACTCCATCGAAAGCCTGACCAACCGCATCGAAACGCTCGCCCGCGAAATGCGCGCGGGCGACCGCAACGGTCCGTCGGAAATCCGTACCGCCATCCAGCGCCTCGAGGACCGCATCGACGATCTCGCGACGCGGGGGCGGCTTGCGAGTGCAAACATTCCCGCCGAGCTCGAGCAGAAGCTCGAGACGATCTCGCGCACGATCGAAACCATGAGCCGGCGGCTGGAGCTCGAAAACGACCGCTACGCGATGTCCTCCGTGCCCGCGTCGGTCGACGAGCTCGATTACGCCGTTGCCGAGATCATGATGCGGCAATCGGCGCTCGACGGCGTGCCGCCACCGCCGCGCGAACCGCGAAGGCCGCTGCCCGAGCGCCACGGCCCGGATCTGAGCGGCCTCGAAAGCCAGCTTCGGCTGATCACCGAAGAAATGCAGGCGATGCGCCGCGCGAACGCGCAGACGGAATCGATCGACGCGCTCCGTCGGGAATTCCGCGAGCTTGCGGACAAGCTCGGCGAGCTCGCACCGCGACATTCGCTGGAATCGCTGAAAGCCGCGATCGATTCCGTGGCGCTGCGGGTCGACCGCGCGTCGATCGCGCGCTCGGACGAGACGCTGACCGAAGTCGTCGACGCGCTGCACGACATCCGCTCGGCGCTCGCCGAGGTGCGCCCGGCCGAAAGCTTCAAGTCGGTGGAGCGCGACCTGCATGAACTGTCGAACAAACTCGACAATCTGAACCTCAAGGGCGTCGACGAGCGCACGGTCGTGCGGCTGCAGCAGCAGACGAGCGAGATCCGCGATCTTCTTTCGGGCGCGCTGCCGAGCGACGTGCTGAAGGCGCTGGTCGATCAGATCGAGCTCCTGGTTCACAAGTTCGAAGACCCCGGCACCAGGCCGAACAACGCCATCGTCGACGTGCTGGAAGGTCTGGACCGCCGCATCGACGCCCTCTCGGAGCGGATCGATACCGCGAGCCGTCAGGGGCCGGCGCCGGCGGCACTCGAGGAAATTCGCGCGCGGCTGGACGATCTGCAGAAGGTCGTCGCCGCCACGGAGCGGCGGGACGAGTCGAACTTCGAATCCGCCCTGCAGGCGCTCGCGCAGAAGATCGACGCGACCGATGCAAGGCTCGGCAACCTCGGCTCCATCGAGCGCGGGCTGAAGGATCTGGCCGCGCAACTGCAGGAAGTCCGCGCCAGCACGATTGAAGCCTTTGTGAAATCCGCCGGCCTGCCGCCGCGGGAAGCCACCGTTCGGCCTGAGCCGGCGAAGCCGCACTGGGCGGAGCCGCTTGCCGGCGAGCCGGAAATCCCGGCCGAGCCGCGGATCGTCTCCGTCCGCTCCGAGACGCGGGCGCCGTCCGTTCCTTCCCGGTCCACACCGGAGAACGAGACGCCGGACAACATCCCCGCCGACTATCCGCTCGAGCCCGGCTCGGGCGCGCCGCACCTTGCGATGCAAAGCGCTGCCTTGCGGGTCGCCCAATCGGAGGCCGCCCTTGGCGAGACCGCACAGCAGCCCGCGAAAGAAGCGAGCATGCGGACCTCGGACTTCATTGCCGCGGCGAGGCGCGCGGCGCAGGCCGCCGCCGCCGAGCCTACCCGCGAGCCAGCTGCGCGAATCAAATCTCTCGAACGCAAAGGGGGCGGCTTCCTCTTCGGAAATACGCGGCGGTCGCTGCTCATCGCCCTGACGGCATTTCTCATCATCTTCGTGGCGCTGCGGTTCTTCGACGCCCGATCGCTCATTCCTTTCGGCTCGCTGTCCATCCCGGCAACGAACGCGCCGGCTGCACCGATCCCGGCCCCCGTCACGCCGGAGCCCACGACGCCGCCGGCACAGGATTTTTCAGATCTGCCAACGCCGGCGGACGCGCTGGCCGCGATGCCGCCCGCAGGCGTCATCGGTCACGGTCAGGACTTGCCCTTTCTCGCCGAAGGCGTCGACCCGAGCACCACCGGCTCGACAGGTACGGTGAAGGCGGAAGAGACGATGGAGACGGCGGTGGCGCCGGCGGGAACGGAGGCAGCGCCGGAGACAGCGGATGCACTGCCGGGCGCGCTCGGCACACCGGCACTGCGCGCGGCGGCGATCGCCGGCGATCCGGCCGCAGCCTACGAAATCGGGGTGCGCTACCTGGAGGGCCGCGGCGTGAAGGCGAGCGCGGCGGAGGCGACCGAGTGGCTTGGGCGCGCGGCGGCCAAGGGTTCGATACCCGCCGCCTACCGGCTCGGCAGCATTCACGAGAAGGGCACGGGTGCTGCGAAAAACTCCGCGGAAGCAATGCGTTACTACACGATCGCGGCCGAGGGCGGAAACATCAAGGCGATGCACAACCTCGCCGTGATGATCGCCGAGGGCGCGAACGGCAAGCCGGACTACCGCGCGGCGTCGCGCTGGTTCCGGATGGCGGCGGAGCGGGGCGTCCGCGACAGCCAGTACAATCTCGGGGTGCTCTATGCGCGGGGCCTCGGCGTGGAGCAGAATTTCGCCGAATCCTACCGGTGGTTCGCGCTGGCCGCGAACCAGGGCGACAGCGACGCGGGCGCGAAGCGCGACGATGTCGCCAAGCGGCTGGACGTGCAGACGCTCGTCGCGGCCAAGCTCGCGGTGCAGACGTGGCAGCCCGCGGCGACCAAAGCCGATGCCAACGAGGTGCGTTTGAAGCCCGAATGGGACAAGGCCGAGGCCGCTCCCCGCAAGCGAACCGTCAAAAAATAAACGGTTCTTTCGCTCGTTTGATTGACAATCCGGGACAGCCGCAGTTCATGCGGGCAGCGCCGCGACGCGGTGCCCGATCCCCATGCGGGATCCCAGTCCCGGGTTTTTCATCGTGTCGATCTACCTTCCGATCGCCGAGCTGCCGGTCAGTCTCCTGCTCATCCTCGGCCTCGGGGTCGCGGTCGGATTCATCTCGGGCATGTTCGGGGTGGGCGGCGGCTTCCTGATGACGCCGCTCCTCATTCTCGTGGGCATCCCCTCATCGATCGCGGTCGCCAGCGTGCCGAGCCATATGGCGGCTTCCTCCATGTCGGGCGTCATGTCCTATTGGCGGAGGCGACTCGTCGACCTTGGGCTCGGGCTCGTGTTGCTCTCGGGGGGTCTCATCGGCACGGCGGTCGGTGTTTGGGCGGTCTCGCTGCTCCTGCATTTCGGACAGCTCGATCTCGTCGTCGGCCTGTCCTACGTGATCCTGCTCGGCATCGTCGGCGGCATCATGCTGATGGAAAGCGTGCGGGCAATCCTCCGCACCCGCAAAGGCATGCCGCCGATCGTGCGCCGGCCCGGCACGCATGCATGGTTTCACGGGCTGCCGCTGAAGCTGCGGTTCCGGCAATCGCGCATCTATGTGTCGGCGATCCCCGTCACGGTGATCGGTTTCGGAATCGGGTTCTTCGGCGCGCTGATGGGCATTGGCGGCGGTTTCCTCCTCGTTCCCGCGCTCATCTATCTCATGCGCGTGCCGACCACGGTCTCGGTCGCCACGTCGTTGTTCCTCACGCTCTGCACGATGCTGCTCGCCACCGTGCTGCACGCCGTGGAGAATCAAGCGGTCGACATCGTGCTTGCCCTCGTCCTGATGCTCGGCGGCGTGATCGGCGCACAGTTCGGGGCGCGGGCGGGCCAGGCGATCCGCGCCGAGCAATTGCGGCTCCTGCTCGCGATCCTCGTGGTCGGCGTTGCCGTGCGTGTCGCCGTCGATCTCGTGATCACGCCGCAAGAGCTTTTCACCGTCATACCCGCGGGGCGGCCGCAATGAAGCAGCGCGCCGCTATTCTCCTCGCTTTCGCCGTGGCGATCGCCGCATTTCCACCCTCCGCGCGCGCGGCGGAGCGGCTGGTCACGTCGGTGTCAACCCATCGGGTGCTGATCACCTCGAACTTCACGGGCACCAACGTCGTGCTGTTCGGCGCGATCGAGGAGGAGGGAAAGCCGGTGGAGCGGACGGCCGGTTATGACGTCGTGGTCACCGTGCGCGGACCGGCGGAAACCGTGGTCGCCCGGCGCAAGTCGCGCATGCTCGGCATCTGGGTGAATGCAGAGTCGCGGCAGTTCATCGACGTGCCTTCCTATCTCGCGGTGCTGTCGAGCCGGCCGCCGCAGGAACTGGGCGCGCCGGAATTCCTGCGGCGCAACAGCATCGGGCTTGCCAATCATACGCTGCGCCAGCGCATCGGCGCCGACTTCGGCGACGTGGTGCCGCAGGATCCGTTCCGGGTCGCGTTCCTGCGCGTGAAGATGGATCAGGCGCTCTATCACGAGGAGCCAACGGGCGTCACATTCATAACCCCGCGGCTCTTCCGCGCCACCGTGCCGATTCCCGGGATCGCGCCGACCGGTACCTACGAAGTGGAAACGCTGCTGTTGTCGGCGGGCGAGGTCATCACACGGGAAGCGACCGCCATCGAGGTGGTCAAGACCGGCTTCGAGGAACTGCTCGCGACCGCCGCGCGGGACCACGGATTCCTGTATGGGATCGTGACGGCATTCCTGGCGATCGGGACCGGCATTCTCGCGAATTTCCTGTTCCGGCGCGAATAACGGCGGCCGGCTCGCGATCTCGCAGCGCGGCGCGCGCCGTGCTAGATGGGTGCCATGGCAAACGGAACGATCGATCGATTCTTCGGCGGCTCGCCGCTCTGGGTGGCGGTGCGGCTGATCCTGCTTTCCATCGTCATCGGCGTGCTTCTGTCGGCGCTCGGGCTCGACCCGTTCGACATCGTGCAGAGCATCGAGCGGCTGATCCGCCGCATCTTCGATCTCGGTTGGGACGCCGTGGTGTGGCTGTGGCGCTATTTCCTGCTCGGCGCCGTGCTCGTCATCCCGATCTGGCTGATCGTGCGGCTCGTGCGATCGTCGCGCGGGCAATGACCGTCAGCGTTTCCGGACGTCACCGCCGACAGCATCGGCGAGCGAGCGGAAGCCCCCGCGCGTGAGGCGAGCGAGCAGGCCCTCCTTGATCGTGCGGACGAGGCCGAAGCCCTTGTAGCTGAGCGCCGTATAAAGCTGCAGCAGGCTCGCGCCGGCGCGGATCTTGCGCCAGGCGGTGTCCGCGGAATCGATGCCGCCGACGCCGATGAGGGGAAACGCGCCCTCCACGCGCTGATAGGTCTCCGAGAGCAGCCAGGTCGAGAGCGCGAACAGCGGCTTGCCGGAAAGGCCGCCCTCCTCGCGCGCATTGGGATCGCGCAGGTCACGCGAGCGGGAGATCGTGGTGTTCGACACGATCAGGCCGTCGATGCCTCGCTTTTTCGCAACGTCCACCACTTCGTCGAGCTCGGCGAGGGAGAGGTCGGGCGCGATCTTCAGGAGCATCGGTTTCGAAGCCGCCACGCGATCGCGCGCCTCGATGGCGCGGGCCAGCAGATCGTCGAGCACGGCGCCGGCCTGCAGGGCGCGCAGCCCGGGCGTGTTCGGTGAGGAGACGTTGATCGTGAGATAGCTCGCATAGGGCGCGAGCATCTCGATTCCCTTCGCGTAGTCAGCGATGCGGTCCTTGCTGTCGCGGTTGGCGCCAACATTGACACCGACCACGCCGATCAGGCCGCCGCGAGCGCCGAGCCGCGCACGCGCGGCCACCGCGCCCTCGTTGTTGAAGCCGAGACGGTTGACTAGGCCCTCGTCGGCCGGCAGCCGGAATATCCGCGGGCGCGGATTGCCCGCCTGCGGGCGTGGCGTCACGGTGCCCACCTCGATGAAGCCGAAGCCGAGCCGCAGGGCGGCGTCGGGCACCTCGGCATTCTTGTCGAAGCCGGCGGCCAGCCCGATCGGATTGGGGAAGGAAAGCCCGAAGGCGGAAACCGCCAGGCGGGGATCGTCGCGCGCCGCGCGCGGAAGCGGGAGCGCCGCCAGCGCGCGCACGGCAAGCCGATGGGCGTCCTCGGGGTCGAGGCGCCGGGCAAACGGAAGGGCAAGATCGAGGAGCGCGCGCACGAGATTCGGTGGGACGCTATAGGGCGCCTTTGCGGCCCGCAAGAGGCGCCCGAAAGGCGTTCGTGTCACGGCCGCGAGGGTTTGCGCCCGCCGCAATCCATGTTATGGACGCGGAAGTTGGGTGCTTATTCCTAGCACCGGCTGGCAATCCGCAAAACTCACGGTCTCGCCATGGCCAATATGCTCACCCATCCGCAGGTCTGGAACGCGATCGACCGCCTTGCCGCACGCTACGGCTATTCGGCGTCGGGGCTCGCGAAGAAGGCGGGGCTCGATCCCACCTCGTTCAACAAGTCGAAGCGGGTGACGCCGGAGGGACGGCCGCGCTGGCCGTCGACCGAATCGATCGCCAAGATTCTCTCGGCGACCGGCGCCTCGGTGGACGAATTCATCTCGCTCCTCAGCAAGAAGAGCCGGCGGTCGGCGCCGCGGCCAGTGCCGGTGATCGGCTTCGCCGAGGCGGGCTCGGGCGGCTATTTCGACGACGCGGGCTTTCCGGTCGGCGCGGGCTGGGACGAAATCGTTTTTCCCGACATCGACGACGAGAACGCTTATGCGCTCGAGGTCTCGGGCAGTTCGATGGAACCACTCTACCGCAAGGGCGACGTTCTCGTGGTGTCGCCGAACGCCAAGCTGCGCGCCGGCGACCGGGTCGTGGTGAAGACCCGCTCCGGCGAGGTGCTGGCAAAAGAGCTGAAGAAGAAGACCGCGAAGGCGGTCGAGTTGCGCTCGCTCAACCCGGCGCACAAGGACCGGGTGTTGCCCGCGTCCGATGTGGAATGGATCGCCCGGATTGTGTGGGCGAGGCAGTAGTTTTTTCGCTAACCCCGCTCATTCCCCGCGTAAGCGGGAGCAGCTCGCGTATTCATTTATTGCGCTGGGTCCCCGCTTTCGCGGGGACGAGCGGAAAAGAATTTAGGCCGAGCGGGCGAGTGCGCCGTCGATCATGGCGATGGTGTTGTCGATGCCGTAGACGGCGACGAACGAGCCGAAGCGCGGGCCTTTCTCCTGCCCGAGCAGCACCTGATAGAGCATGTTGAACCAGTCGAGCGAGACGCCGGGCTTGCCGTCCTTCGCCTTCTTCTTGTGATCGAGGAACGGCTCGCGGCGGCCGATCTCATAGACCACATCTTGAATCTGCGCGGCGTCGGCGTCCGTGGGCAATTGCGAGAGCGCGTCGCGCAAATCCGTCAGCGCCTTGCGCTCGTCAGGCGTCGGCTCGCGAAACTTCTTTTCCGGCAGCACGAAATCGCGAAAATACTGGATCGCGTAATCGACCATGCGGCCGAGCTTCGGATGCGTCTCGGGCGTGACGCCCGGACGATAGCGGCCGATGAACCCCCAGAGCGTCTCGGCATTCTCCGCGTTCGACGAGGAGACGAGCGTGAGCAGCATCTGGAATGACACGGGCATGTCCGCCTTCGGCGGATTGCCGGAATGGATGTGCCAGACCGGGTTGCCGAGCCGCTGCCGCCAATCCTGGCGCTCATACGCCTCCAGGAACTGCTGGTACTCGTCGACATGGCGCGGGATCACGTCGAAATAGAGCCGCTTCGCCGACTTCGGCTCTCTATACATAAAGAGCGAGAGCGACTCCGGGCTCGCGTAGCGCAGCCATTCCTCGATCGTGAGGCCGTTGCCCTTGGACTTGGAAATTTTCTGGCCCTTCTCGTCGAGGAAGAGTTCGTAATTGAAGCCCTCGGGCGGCGTGCCGCCGAGCGCACGGGCGATCTGGCCGGAGAGCTTGACCGAGTCGATCAGGTCTTTCCCCGCCATCTCGTAATCGACGCCGAGCGCGACCCAGCGCATGGCCCAGTCAGGCTTCCATTGCAGCTTGACGCGGCCGCCGGTGACGGGCGTCGTCACCTGCTCCTTCGTCTCCGGGTCTTCGTAGGTGATGGTGCCGGCTTTCGGATCGTGAGCAACGATCGGCACCTGCAGCACGTGTCCGTTGCGCGGCGAGACCGGCAGGAACGGGGAATAGCTCTGCGCCCGCTCCTCGCGGAGCGACGGCAGCATGATCGCCATGACTTCCTCGTAGTGCGCGAGCACCTTGAGGAGCGCGTCGTCGAAGCGGCCGGAGCGATAGCATTCGGTCGACGACATAAATTCGTATTCAAAGCCGAACTGATCGAGGAAGGCGCGAAGGCGCGCGTTGTTGTGCTCGCCGAAGCTCGGGTGCGTGCCGAAGGGATCGGGCACGCAGGTCAGCGGCTTGTTCAGGTGCTCGGCGAGCATCTCCTTCTTCGGCACGTTATCCGGAACCTTGCGGAGGCCGTCCATGTCGTCGGAGAAGGCGATGAGCCGCGTCCTGATCTTGTCGTCGGTGAGCACGCGGAAGGCGTGGCGCACCATCGTGGTGCGCGCGACCTCGCCGAACGTGCCGATGTGCGGCAGGCCCGACGGCCCGTAGCCGGTCTCGAAAATGACCTCGTCCTTCGGGCATTTCTTCAGCCGCGCCACGATCTTGCGCGCTTCCTCGAACGGCCAGGCGTTCGAGGTTTCGGCGGCGGTGCGCAGGTCGTCGGCGAGCGTCGCGGTCGTCATTTTCTTTCCCTGGTTTTCCGCGTGCCTAGCGCAGAACGCGCCGCCATGCCAGCGGCGGCGGTATGTTCAGTAGAATCCGACCGGGAAATAGCGCAGATAGAGATCGGCCATGACGCCCTTCTCCCACAGACGGAACAGGGCATAATTGAGGGCAAGGCGCAGGGCCTCGTTGTCGCGCCTGACGGCGATGCCGACGCCCTCGCCGAAATAGAAACTCTCGGTGAAAGGACCGCCGCGGAACGCGCAGCACTGTTCGGAGCTCGTGCCGTTCAGCCAGAACGCGAGCGCGATGCCGTCGCCGAACACGAGGTCGACGTCGCCCTTCTTCAGGGCAGTGAGCGCGTCCTCGAGGCTCGGATGGCTCTGGATCGCGGTCTCGGCGAAGAAGGCACGCAGATATGCCTCGTGGGCGCTGCCGGCGACCACGCCGACACGACGTCCGGCGACCTTCTCCGGCGTCACGTCGTCCGGCGGAAAGCCCTTCGCGGCGACGAAGCGGGCCGGCGTCCGATAATAGCGGTCGGTGAAGGCGACGCGCTTGCGCAGCTCCGGCGTCACCGCGAGCGAGGCGACGACCGCGTCGCCGCGGTTCTCGTCGAGCGCGGACAGGAGCGTGTCGAAGCGGCGCACCTGGATCGTGCAGGTGACGTTGAGTTCCTCGCAGATCGCGCGGGCGAGATCGACGTTGAAGCCGATGGGCTGGCCGCCGGGACCACGGAAATTGAACGGCGGATAGTCCTCCTCGGTGAGGAAGCGGATCGCATTCAAGCGGCCGAGATCAGGGCGTTCCGGCCGGCGCTTCGGGTCCCAGAAGCCCGGGACATCCACCTCGGCGGTCTGGCCCTGCCCCATTTGCTGCGCGGGGGCGGGCGAGGCCGACGCGAGCGCCGCCACGATCGCCATGCCGAGTACGGCGGCTGCCCTCGCCTTCAAGCCATGCATCCAAAAGTCCTGAAGCGGCGGAGAATCCTACCGCCGTGCACATGGTTGTAGCCGTGCTAAGCTCTTTAGCCTAGGGGCGCGGGTTTGGGGGCCTCCAGTATGCGTGAGTTTCCGGCGCGGCCGGTCCGCCAGCAAGTGGCGGGACGCGCGGTGCGTAACACATTGGCCGGCGCACGGCCGTGGAAGGAACCGCGGACGGCGGCGCTGCCGCCGGAACTCGCCGCCTTCGAGGGCATGGCCGACCCGGCGCTGATCGAGGCGGCGGCGCGGCGGGCCGAATTCATCGGCGTCGGCATCGACGAGGTGCTGCGCTGTCACAAGATCCTGCCGCCCGACCAGATCGCGGCGGCGCTCGCGGACAAACTCGGGCTGCCGCTCGATCCGCTCAATGATGATTTCCGCCCGCACGCGCTGGAAGCGGCCTGCGCCGGGGTGCTGGCGCGCGCCGCGCCGGAGGAAGAGACGGTTATCACCGTGGCGCCGCGGAGCGACGGCGTGCGGCGACTCGCCGATGCAATCGCGAAGGAGCCGCAGCTCGCGCGGCATCTGCGGTTTGCCGCGCCCGAACGGCTTGCCGAGCATGTGCGGAGGATCTGCACGCAGGCGCTTTCGGACGAAGCGATCTATGGGTTGTACCGGCGGCGGCGCGATCTATCGGCGCTCGGCTACGGCACGAGTCAGTTGCGCTGGTTCACAATCGGGTTCAGCGCGGCGGTGATCACGGCGGGCATTCTTTATCCCGCGCAGCTCCTGATCGCGGTCGAATATTTCCTGGCGTTCTGCTTCATCGCTTGGACGCTCATCCGCACGCTCGCCTGCGTATTTCCGCAACGATCCTTGTCAGGGCCGCGCATTCCGGAGCGGCATCTGCCCGTCTATACGATCATCCTGCCGCTTCACCGCGAGGCGGCGGTGGTGGCGAAGCTGATCACGGCGATCCAGCGGCTCGACTATCCGCGCGAAAAGCTCGACGTGAAGCTCTTGCTCGAGGAAGACGATTTCGAGACGCGCGCAGCCGTGGCGCGCCTCGATCTCGCGGCTCCGTTCGAGATCATCGCGCCGCCGAAAGACGGCCCGCGCACGAAGCCGAAGGCGCTGGCCGCCGCGCTCCCCTTCGCGCGTGGCTCGTTCGTGGTCGTCTATGACGCGGAGGACGAGCCGGAGCCGGACCAGTTGCGCAAAGCGCTCGCCGCGTTCTCCGAAGGGCCGCCCGAACTCGTCTGCGTGCAGGCGAAGCTCGCGATCGACAACGTCTCCGACGGCTGGTTCAGCCGCCACTTCACGAGCGAATATGCCGGGCAGTTCGACGTGCTCCTGCCGGCGCTGGCAAGGCTCGGGCTGCCGATCCCGCTCGGCGGCACATCCAACCATTTTCGGGTGGAAGCATTGCGGGAGACCGGCGGGTGGGACCCGTTCAACGTCACCGAGGACGCCGATCTCGGCATGCGGCTCGCGCGGTTCGGCTACCGTGTCGGCGTGATCGATTCCGCCACCTGGGAAGAGGCGCCGGTCGGCTTTGGCCAGTGGCTGCGCCAGCGCACGCGCTGGTTCAAGGGCTGGATGCAGACCTGGATCGTGCACATGCGCCATCCGCTGCGGCTCCGGCGCGAGCTCGGCTTCCGCGGGTTCATGGCGCTGCAACTGCTCGTCGGCGGCTCGGTACTCTCGGCGGTCGTGCATCCCATCTTCATGGCGGTCGTCGCGAACGACATCCTTGCGGGCGAATTCTTCGCGCTCGGCGGTACGTTCGAGGAGTCGTTCCGGAAGGTGCTCGCGGTTGCCGTGCTGATCGTGGGCTATGTGGGCTCAGGCGCGCTTGGCCTCGTGGGACTTGCGCGGCGCAGGATGCTCGGCATTGCGTGGATCCTGCCGACGATCCCGGTTTACTGGATGCTCCTTTCGCTCGCCGCATGGCGCGCGCTTTATCAGCTCGTGCGCAGACCCTACGAGTGGGAAAAGACGCCGCACGGGCTCGCGCGTTCGTCGCTGCGCGGCGGCCACCGACGGTCGAAAGCTTCCGTGCACCTGCGAAGGCGACGTCCGTGATGGACGGAGCTGGGACGAGTCTCTAGTTTGGCCAGCCGCCCGGCGGGAAAATCGAGCATGCAGATCAAGGACATTCTTCACGTCTCCATCAAGACGATGGATCTCGAGGCCACCAACAAATTCTATTCGGAAGTCCTCGGCCTCAAGGTCGATCCAAACCGGCCGGAGACGATCCCGGCACCGGGCACCTGGTTCGATTTCGCGGGCACGCAGATTCACATCATCGCGGGGCCGGCGGCCTACGGCGAGACCGACCAGAACGCCTTTGGCAGCGGCAACATCGACCACTTCGCGGTGCGCGCCGTCGGCTATGACGCATGGCGCGCGCACCTCGAGAAGCATGGTGTCGACTACCGGCAGAACATCGTGCGCAAGCTCAACCAGTGGCAGCTTTTCCTGCGCGACCCGAACGGAATCGTCATTGAGCTACAATTCATCGTCGCGGACGAGCCGCCGGGCTCGAAGGGGCCGGACGGGACGAAGCAATATATGTTCGGGTATTTCTGAGGCTGTTTTCCGCTCCGTCATTCCGGGGCGCGGTCGACGGCCGCGAGCCCGGAATCCATGACCACCGCACTGGGATATGGATTCCAGGCCCGGCGCACCGCTTCGCGCTGTGCCGGGCCCGGAATGACAACAATCAATCCCAGCTCAGCGCGCCGCCGTTCTGATATTCGATCACGCGCGTCTCGAAGAAGTTCTTCTCCTTCTTCAGGTCCATCGCCTCCGACATCCACGGGAACGGATTCTCCGTCTCCGGGAAGACCGGTGCGAGGCCCAACTGCGCGCAGCGGCGGTT